>JAABUQ010000627.1_pt1 | contig 82838 bp, 73 predicted proteins | sample 5560001 | NCBI WGS metagenome assembly JAABUQ01 (sample SAMN10711888, study PRJNA513371) | rock metagenome | isolation source: Antarctica rocks | place: Antarctica: Victoria Land, Finger Mt nord | collected 2015-12-18 | reverse complement strand
CCACTGAAAATCCAGGCACCACACGCCGTGCTTCCATCTGCTTTGAGCTCAGTGAAGCTTTTCACAACCTTCCCATCCGCTAGCGTGTACCCATTCATCTCTTTGACAATGTCTTCTACCACCAGCTTGGTGTTGAGTTACTCCACCACTCTGATCGGGGATGCTAGTACACGAGTGCAGCCTATCAGCAGTTGTTAGCAACCAGAGGCCACGTAAGCATGAGTCGAAGTGGCTACTGTTACGATAATGCTGTAATGGAACGCTTTGGGGCCACGCTCGCAGGAGAATGTACCTTACATTACGTCTTTGAGACACATGAACAAGCACGCCATATGGTCTTTGAATACAGAGCATGTTTTTATAACCGAGTGCGAATACATTCCTCTTGAGAATACTCGAGCCCGGCTCAATATAAATTGTTACGATTCTAGATTCCAGCTTGGGGCTTCTACAAAAACGGGTCAATAACATACGGTCAGCTATCCACTCTCGTTGACTGGATCTCCCGTTCTGCTAGGTGCCGCAAGCAGGCAGCCGAGCAATGAAGCACTGTTATCTCAATCAGAGCCATCACCATCACTCGACTGCCGCTTGCTAAAGAACTCTGCTCTCCGTTGTCGCTTCCAGTAATGCAGATTAGACGGGATCGGATCATCTTCGTCTCAAACACACTGACTCGCAAAGTTGGGCTATTCTGCTCTCGCTGCCTTCCTGTCCACCTATCTCACCTAGTTTTGTACTTTACCTCATAAAGATACTTCTCTTCTTTGTCGAGCGTCGTGTGGCCCCTTGAGCTTCGCTCGACCTGCACATCCTCAGACTCATGTGATAATCCGGTATGAACAGTGATGCAGACGCTCCACAACCCGCCAGCACTTGGAGTGCGTTGCCTTCCACCTACCAGCACATCGATTATGCACACGAAAGCATCCCACACCCCCTGGTTTTGCACCAGCCCACACGTTGCTCACAAATGCGTCTGCATTCTCCACGCCTACAGCCTCAATTCCCTCTCACCCCTTCACACTTCCCGCACCCAATCCTCCACGCCAATACCTCTGCAGATACATACACCCTATCAGTAACGGGATCGCTGATACCAATGACCCACATACCACTAAATTCGAGAGAAACAGATGTGTCCCCGAACTGTTCGCATTCCACAACTGAAGTCCCACAGTAATAGGATACAAATTATCACTGCTCAGCATCACCAGCGGGAGAAAGTAGTTGTTCCAGATCGCCACAAACTGGAAGAGGAAAATCGTCACCAACGCAGGAACCATCAGCCGTAACGCAATCGTATAGGTCAACCATTCACCTGCTCCATCTATCCTCGACGCCTCCATCAATTCATCCGGTACCGATGCCGCTGCATAAATGCGCGAGAGATACACCCCAAATGGACTCACCATACTTGGCAACAACACCGACCAGTACGTGTTCGACAAACTCACTTTGCTCATCAACAGATACAGGGGCAGCGCCAGCGCCGTCACTGGCACTAAAATCGCTCCTAACACCACCGCGAACATCAGGTTGCGCCCTGCAAAAACATATTTGGCTAGCGCATACCCTGCCATACTCGCAATCAGGGTTCCAACCAGCGCTCCAACCCCTGCATATAAAATGGTATTGAGGAGCCAGTAGAGATAAATCGAGTTGTCATACGTAAAAAGTAATTGCAGGTTGGAAAACAAATTGAAGTTCGCAAACCACAGTCCAAAGGTGCCGTATAAGTCCCCCTGATTCTTGGTCGCCGCCACAATTAACCAGAAAAAAGGCAGCAGAAAGTAGATCGCGCAGACCGCAAGAAAGGTCATTGCAACAGTCCTCTCGAGATTGAGCTTCTTTGGCTTCAGACTATCCACCTGCTCCCCAATTCCTGCTTTCCTCGCACTCGGATACGACACAGATGCTAATCGTTCACTACTCATCGTCCTTATACTCCTGATTGTCGCTGCGTCACTCGTAAGAAGCCGAACGAGAGAATACAGGTGACGAGGGCCAACACGACGGATATCGCCGCCGCATAGTAGTAGTTGTTGTTCCCAAACGCAATGTTGTACGCATACAGGTTCGGCGTGTACGAACTCGATATGGCTGGAGTAATGGTTGTAAATGCCTGGGGCTCGTTGAAAAGTTGCAGCGTCCCAATAATGGAAAAAATCGCAGTCAATATCAGTGCCGGCGTCACTAGGGGAATCTTAATATTCCATGCAATACTCAACCCCGTCGCTCCATCAATGCGCGCTGATTCATAAATCTCACTCGGGATCGCTTGCAATGCCGCGAAAATGATGAGCATGTTGTACCCCGTCCATGCCCACGTCGCTATGTTGGCTATCGACCAAAGCACTAACCCTGTACCCAAAAAGTCTATTCTATGCCCCCCCACAGCTTCAATCACCGAGTTGAAAGGGCTGATCGCCGGGTTGTAGAGAAAGCCCCACAGCAACGCTGCAATGATGCCTGGAATAGCATAGGGCACAAAAAATGCCACACGAAAAAAATTCTTCAAACGCACTACCGTCGAGTCCAGTAACAACGCCAGAATCAACGCTAAAATCAGCATAACAGGCACTTGCACGATGCCATAGAGAAGCATCCGTCCTACACTAGTGTAAAAATTGACATCATGAAAAACATCCGCGTAATTACCAAAGCCATTGAAGGAAACCGTTGCTTCACCCAGACCCAGACCGCTCCGTTGTGAACGAAAGAGGCTCTGGTAGATCGCATACACGATCGGGACAATAAAAAACAACACAAACAGCACCCCAAAGGGGAGAATGAACATGTAGGGCGTCATCCTCCTGCGTACACTATATGAGGTGGGTGAGGTCGTGCGAAGACGCGGTGACACTCGTGAGCTCGTCTGCGCGTGTGATGTCTCAAGGGCCATAATTGAGTCTCCTCTCTGTTTTACCTCTCTGTGGTCGCTCCTGAGAGACCACGACGGAGAAATGTTCCTCTTACTCTGAGACGATCGTAACCAAGACGAGCACAGAAACTTTCTCCTCTCAATAACTGTGCTCGTCGCCACACTCTCTCATCTGTGTGAAAAGTCAATACCAAGCAAAAAGTTTCTCACACAGCCCAGTCATCCTAGCTCACACTGTACCCCTGCTTTTTCATGAAGCTCACCGTGCTCTCCTGCGTCGCATTCAGCCCATCAACCAACGTCCCCTTCCCCGTGGCCGCATTCGAGAAATTGTCACCAAGATCCGTGTAAAACTGGTTGATCGTCGGCCCCCATTGAAAACTTGGGTCTACTTGCTTCGATGCTACCTGAAACACATCGTTCAGATTCTGATTTCCATAGTATGGATTCGGGCTGTTCAACAGTTTTGAACTTAATGACGCAGTCTTGGCTGGATACGCTCCCGCTTCCGATATATATAGGTCAATCGCAGACTGATCTGTATACAACCACTTAGCAAACTCTGCTGCTTCCTTTGGGTGTTTGCTACTCTTAAATACAACTTCCGTTGAACCACCCCAATTGCCATCCTTGGTTTGACCTGCCTGCCACTGCGGAATAGGAGCAACACGCCACTTCCCTGACCCCGACGGAACATTCGTACTGATACTTGATGCCGTCCATGGCGCTCCTATCCATGTCGCAATCGATCCTGTTCCCAGATCATGATAAAAGCCCGTGGTGAAGTCTGTCTCCGTCTTGACTAGCTTCTTGTCAAGCATCGTTTGCCAGTAGGATGCCACCTGTTGGCCTTGAGGACTGTTGATCGTCACTTTCCACGATTGCCCGTTAATCCCAAAGAAGTGCGCGTTATTCTGCCACACTAGCCCCGTAAACCATCCTCCACTCTTCGGAGCAAAGTCCGTAATATACGCATTAGGATCAGCAGCATGAAGCTTCACTGCTGCATCTGCATACTGTGCCCACGTCGTCGGTACTGGAATGTTGTACTTCTTAAAAAGATCTTCTCGATAATACATACCCAGAGGACCGGTATCCCCAGGAATCGCGTAGATAGCATTCCCCAATACGACCTGATTCCAGGTCCATGGTACAAACTGATCCTTTACCGATCCTGCTCCGTACTGGGAGAGGTCTACTAGCGCTCCCGTACTCTCAAAGTTCGGCAGGTATTGGTATTCAATCTGACCTAAGTCTGGCTCATTGTTAGCCTTTATGGCCGTAAACATCTTGTCATAGGTCGGCTGCCCTCCAGGCGTCTGGACCCAGGCAACATGGATGCCTGGATGCGTCTTATTGAAGAGAGCCACCATTTTGTCAGTTCCCGGTATCCAGCCCCAGTACGTCAAATTCGCTGGACCACTAGAAGTCGTGCTGGTATCTGCACTCGAGCCACCACCGCAGGCAGCGAGGGAAACTGTAATTCCCAACGCTACACTCATGAGGACAAATCCCATCGAAAAGCGTCGCATCCAATGCGGCAAGAAAGGAAGCTGCATAGTCCGAGTACTCCTTTGTATGTGCTTCACACTCAAATAAACTTGAGGGACTGCAATTACACGAGCTTTCCAAGCTACGAAAGCCTACGTACAATGTAGGATAGTTAGAGTGCCTACAGCTGTCTGTAGCCTTGCAATGCTCCTAAGATCAATATTTATCCATAACGATGACTACCTTGTCAAGTGCAAAAAATAGGAGGAAGTATACAAAAAAGAAAAGCTACTGCTAACCTCATTCTGAAAACTTAAGTAATTAGCTTGTGATCTTCATTCTTTCATGGTAAAAAAGTAATGTTTATCCATAAATCCGTCAAAATTTTACATGTTTTCACTCTTATATGTCAAGAGCTTTAAGCTAACATAATGCGGCTTTTCTTGACGGTTAACAATTATCTTCAACTTCTCATGACGTTAAGGCTACAACAGCAACATGAATATACCGCCTTCTCATCTAGAACACGTGAACACTATTATTTATAGTCTTTACTGATGAAGAGAAGATATGTACTATGCTACAACACGATCAGGGTATACTTCCGCTCACTAATCCATCTGCACAACTTCAAACTACTGCGATGTTATCCATATTTACCCATCTACAGGCTTTATCACACCTTAAGCTTGTAGTCAAATTTTCTTGACTCTTGATAGCCTCTCATATAATATGATCATAAAAAACTCAAAGTATATAAATATATCTTATTTATATACTTTGATTCTAAACAACCTGATTATATTTATATATGACCATCTTTGAGGAATTTTTGAGCTTTTTTTCACATACTCTCAACTATTTCTTGGTACGATAATAGAAATAGGAAAAGTAACGATAGAGGTAAAATCAAAAATGCGAATTAGCTGGAAAAGAAAAACGAAGAAAGCAAGTCACCTTACTACTAAATCTCTCTTTCTACTGACGACTCTGATTATTATTATGATTGTCACAATCTTGCTACTCAAGACACACCTGAACTCATCTCTCCAATTCTATGCCTCACCACAAATTGATCAGTTAAAAACTGTAGAGACAATTGCAACAAATGGTGCACAACGATGGGTTGGTAACGATCAAATTACTCCACCAACGACGGCTTTTTCCATTTCTAATGCCACTACTCCCAACGTCTCTCCACTTTTTACTCTAGCATACCAGAAATACGCGCTTTCCACGAATGTCAATAGCCTTGGTAAACCCTTAACTGTCGCCTTTCCAACTACATACGGCTGGCTCCAATTTTTTACATCAGGAGCCTTGCTCCTACCTACAACCCAACTAGTACATATTCAAAATACCAAAGATGCCTTTGCCGACCTTGTGAACAATGGTGTACAAGATCGGCTTACAGGTGTTATTCGCCTTCCACTCCTTCAAGCTCTGTTAACTGCTGGCAGTCCACTTCCACTTGATGGTGTTGGCAGTTCATTGAACTATATCGATCTCAGAAATGCAACAAATCCAATGTTTATGCGCACTGCACCAAACCAAAATACAACGGATACTCATATGTCTTCTATTGATATCCCACACACTATTAGCCCACAAGGTGTCTTTATCCAGACAGGCACACGAACTCATAAGGCAGTTGGTCATCTAATTCCCGAAGTAGTATGGAACTACGTTCATCAGCCAGCTATAGCTCCAAATGGCTGGGAGCATGATCTTGGAACACCTTTGACTGAAGCTCTCACCTTTACCCTGCCAATCAATGGCAAAATTCATCATATGCTTACACAGGCATTCACTTACGATTTCATTACTCTCGACCTTGATACTATTAACCTTTCACAAGGCAAAAGTGTTCAGAATTCTGTATACGTAGCTGCCATACATGTACATTCAACTGGTCTGGATTACTTACGCACGCAAGGCCTGCCCTCTGTGGCCCTCAAAGTACAGCAGCCAGTTTGGACTGAAAGAGAAACAGTTTTACTCGATACAGCTAATACAGAGCGTGTTCTTGCTCATGTTGGACAAAACTTTCCACTTACACTCTTCGGTGACACAATCTGGACAGGAAGTACACTCTGGTATCATGCTCAATGGGCCATACCTAAAAGCAAGAGGAGCGGTTGGGTTTCCGCTTCATTCATTACATTTCAATCACCTGGCAACACTTCAGCCGAAGCTTCTTTCGATGCTCTCTCACCTACTCTAGCATCATATCTCTCTAATCTCGGTCCTAATACAGGTGTTGTCGTCTACGATGTTACACGTCAACGGTACTACAGCTACAATAGCTCAACATCATTCTTAAGTGCTAGTTCTATGAAAGTGCCTATTATGTTAACATTTCTGGATATGCTTGAACAGCAGGATCGTGAACCAGACAACGACGAGATGAATCTCCTTACTACTATGATTGAAAATTCGAACAATGATTCTGCATCGGCACTCTACTTCAATTCCATTAACGGCTCACAAGGTATCACCAGCTATATGCAGAAAATCGGTATCGTTGGCCTTAACTCGGATGATGACGCCTGGGGCTATAGTCAAATCACTCCTCAAGCTATGGTCAATCTGCTTACTTTATTGCACGAAGGTAAAATCTTGAACAGTAATCACCGTGCCCTTGCACTTAATCTAATGCAGAACGTTGAGACGGACCAGCAAGTTGGTGTAGGTGATACACTACCTACGAATGCTAATGTTGCTCTCAAAGATGGTTGGGTCACCGACACCGACAATCTCTGGGCTGTAAACTCCTCCGGCATTGTTACTGTCGGCAATGAAACATACGTCGTCTCCACCTATACACAAGAGCAATCATCTTTGGACAGTGGTCAAACTATTATCCGTACGATCTGTGGCAATATCGCTTCTCTATTAATCCCATAATTTAAAGCATGATAGACATACATTTTTGACGCTAGTAGTGATCCCGAACGTGGTAAAACGTTTTCGTAGATGATATGATACAGACAAGCTCTCAGATTCTGTTCTCTACATCTATATACTACTGCTTTAGTAAAAAGAAGAGGAGTATTGTTATTGAACAATGTCATCAAAACCAACGTCGGGATCATTGGATGTGGTCAAATTAGCTCTATTTACCTTCAAGCCCCTCAGAAATTCGATATTCTCAACGTCATAGCATGCGCTGACATCGACATGCAACGTGCACAGGCTCAGGCTCTACGCTTTAATGTACCAAAAGCTTGTACCGTTGAGGAACTACTTGCTGACCCTACTGTCTCTCTCGTGATAAACCTCACTATTCCTAAAGTTCATGCAGAAGTTGGTATGGCTGCTATTGAAGCAGGAAAAGCTGTTTACAGCGAGAAGCCTCTTGCCGTTAATCGTGAACAGGGACAAGCATTACTCAAAGCAAGCCAGGCGAAAAATTTACGTGTTGGCTGCGCCCCCGATACCTTCCTCGGTGGTGGTATACAAACATGTATCAAACTTATTGATGATGGCTATATAGGCACCCCTGTCGCTGCTACTGCTTTCCTCTTGAACCACGGACCCGAACATTGGCATGCAGACCCCGACTTTTTCTATCAGCCAGGAGCTGGGCCAATGTTTGATATGGGACCTTACTATCTTACTGCTCTTATCTCTATGTTTGGTCCCGTACGACGTGTAACAGGCTCTACGCGAATTACATTTCCAGAACGCACTGTTACTAGTCAGCCCAAATATGGCACACACATTACAGTGAATACACCGACACATATCGCTGGTGTTATGGATTTCGCCAACGGTGCTATAGCCACTATTATCACTAGCTTTGATGTCTGGTCTCATCATCTACCACGTATAGAGGTTTACGGCACAGAAGGTACTCTTGTGGTTCCCGATCCCAACACATTCGGTGGCCCTGTGACAATTCGTAAAGCATCCGAGTCCGAGTGGAAGGAAGTGCCGTTGACTCATGCCTATACTGAGAATAGTCGTGGCATTGGTGTTGCGGATATGGCTCATGCTATTCATTCTAACCGCTCCCATCGTGCTAATGGGACTTTAGCTTATCACGTTCTTGATACTATGCAGGCTTTTCATGATTCCTCTCTTGAAGGAAGACATGTCGAGCTTGCTAGCACATGTGACCGGCCACTTCCATTAAATCCTGGTCAGCACGACTGGAGTGAGGACTATCAGTCATAATGCAACCCCTCTACTGATGAGGATATACGGAATAGGCTTTCACAGTCAGTAGTCTGAAGATAGCCGCTTCTTATTGTAATGATAAAGCTAAACACGAACAGATAGGGGCACAAACAATGAGTCGAGATGTGTCAAACAGAAGATTACGTGCCGGCATTGTAGGCGGCGGTAAAGGCTCTTTTATCGGTGCTGTACATCGTGTCGCCGCAGAGTTGGATGGTCAGGCGCAGGTTGTCGCTGGTGCTATGTCAACCGATCCTCAACGGGCCCAGGATTCAGCAAATGCTTGGTTTTTACAACGCTCATACAATAGTTTTGAAGAAATGGCTGAGGAAGAAGCTAAACGCCCGGATGGCATTGACTTTGTGATTATCGCGACCCCAAATCATATGCACTTTCCAATCACTAAAGCATTTTTAGAACATGGTATCCACGTTGTATCTGATAAACCAATGTCACTTAGTCTGGCACAAGCACAAGAAGAGGTTGCTCTGGTCGAAAGCAAGAATCTTATTTTCGCTCTTACACACAACTACACAGGCTATCCACTTGTACGTCACGCTCGTCAACTCGTTCGTAGCGGTGAAATCGGCGAGATAAGAAAGGTGCTAGTCGAATATGTACAGGACTGGCTTATAGATGCACAGGAGACCAGAGGCAACAAGCAAGCTGAATGGCGTACTGATCCTAATCGTTCAGGTATTGCTGGTTGTGTGGGGGATATCGGGACACATGCAGCAAACTTACTTGAGTTCATCACTGATCTCAAAATCTCTTCACTCAATGCCGATCTTACTACCTTCGTGAAAGGTAGACAGCTCGACGATGATGCGAACATGCTTCTCCACCTTGAAAATGGTGCCAAAGGCTTGCTCACATGCTCACAGATTGCAGCTGGTGAAGAAAACAATCTAACCATCCGCATCTACGGCACGAAAGCGGGTCTCGAATGGCATCAGATGGAGCCCAACACTTTGCTCTTTAAGCAATCTGGTAAACCAGTACAGATCCTTCGTACAGGTCTTCCCTATATGAGCGATGAGGCTAAAGCTGCTACTCGCACACCGGCTGGACATCCTGAAGGCTTTTTTGAGGCATTCGCTACTATCTATAAAATGACAATTGCAGATATCCGTCGTTTGGAGAAGGGCGAAAAACCTGTAGGTGGCTACCCTACTGTCTATGATGGCTTGCGCGGTATGCTTTTTATTACGAAGGCTGTCGAAAGCTCTCAAAAGGGATCTGTTTGGGTCAATATGCAAATAGAGTAACTCTATCTCACGGCTATAGAAAATGTGCTATTTGGTGCCACTCTGTATAGTGAAAGTGGTAGACATACTATGCCAATATGGAAAGCTACCACTCCTCTGCTGTCTTAGATACGCCAATAATCGACGTGGAGCTAGCGATCACAGAGGCACTATTTTTCTCTGCACACATCTAGGAGTATAGACTATATGAAAACAAGTTCGTCAGATAGAGAACATGTTGTTGTTGGCAAGGATGAATTAATTCATCAAGTTGCGGCCAAAGCTGGCATGAACCTCAGAGAAACAAACAAAGTCATTGATGCATTTACAGAGGTTGTACGTGAGGGCGTTTCTAAGGGGTATGAGGTGCGTCTCATGGGCTTCGGCACCTGGAACTTGCGTGATGTTGCTCCTCGGCGAGTCAAGTCCATCCGCAGTGGTGATCAGATCACTATTCCAGCCCGCAAACGCGTCGGCTTCTCAGTTGGCGCTGTACTTTCACAGGCCGCAATTGGTGCCTCTCCATCAAAGATGAGAAGGGTGTCAAGGTCTGGCACTCGCAATGCTATAGCACAGTAGCCAGTTTGATGCGTTACCTCCTATCATGCTATCCTACATAGAGAAGTCTCTAGAAAATGCTGCATATTAGGAGGTAATTGAGATTGGAGCAACAAAACCCCTCTTTTTTGCTCGGTCCAGAGGATGCTCAACGAGCTTGTTTACTCGTTCATGGCTTTAGTGGCACTCCAACTGAAATGTTAGGTCTTGGGGAAGCTTTAGCTGCCCAGGGCATCCGCGTTTATGGCATGACCCTGGCAGGTCATAATGCTAGTCCAGAAGCACTTCTTCAAAACGGCCGGAAGCAGTGGCTCACTTCCGTGGAAACAGGCTTAGCACAACTCGCTCGTTATCCTCAAGTGTTTGTCGCTGGGCTCTCGATGGGTGGCATCCTCTCTCTCTTATTAGCCATCCGTTACCCTAAAAGCATCTCTGGTGTTATCGCCCTGTCAACTCCAACACGTTTTACTGGAGGGTGGCAAATCAGGGCCGTTCCCCTGGCACGCTACTTCATAACCTGGTTTTATCCATTGCAAAATCTTGACTTTAATGATCCTAAAGTGCAGGCTGAAGTCTTACAACAAGCACAACTACGCGATCCCAACGCTACTATCGACTTTTCAGATGCTCAAGCTGTTGCTGCAATTAAACAGATGGTTCGCATCCCTATCCCTGCAATTGCCGAGCTGTTCCGTCTGACTGACCAGTGCAGAAGGCAGCTCGGAAAGCTTCGCTCTCCCCTACTTATCATTCAAAGTAAACGTGATCAAACAGTGAACCCTGACTGCGCTTTTGAACTTTACCGCTTAACTGAGGCTGCCTCGCCAAAATCGCTGTTTTGGTTGACACGATCAGACCATGTGATCACTACGGGCCCTGAGCGCGAAGAAGTATATCAATATAGTATAGACTTCATCAATTCTCTCTCTCCACTTACCCTTGATGCTGCAAAAACTGCTCAATCTGATCATGTTCTGAAGGATTCATTGGACGAAATCCACCCTGATCATTAATAAGCACAAAATGCGTCCCTTGAAAGCTGACTAGCATATCTGGTTTATGATTCTTGTTTACATCAATAAATTTTAAGGTCACAGGAACAAGATCGTCGTTTGCACCATATAATTGCGGGCCTACGTATACTTTGGCGTGCGCCGGGTCACCTCCTGGTAGTTCTATAATCTCAATGTGCCGATTCAAGTTGACAGCTATAAAGTGGCTGGGAATGCCCGTTTGCTCGTTATGTCCTACCCAGGCATCTTCTTGAAATGTTCGCGGCCTTCCATAACGAATATCGTCTAAGGTCACAGCAGACCAGCTACTTACCGCACTAATAACAATCCATAATATGACAGCTGCCGCCATGCCAGCCCCTAGATAGAAGAGTGGATGTGTTTGATACCCCCTCTTCCTACTTTTGGTAAGCGTTAGCTTGTGACGGAGTATCTCCGTTAGTTTCACGGTCTCAGCGTCAATACGCTTTGTTCTAAAATCTGTTCCCTCTTTTTTGCCTTTGTCCTGCTGCCCTTCTGCCATTACTTCCGCATTCTCTACAGACACAGGGCGAGACGCACGGGATATGCTAGGTTGTGGAGTGCTAAATGATTCAGCCATCTTTTTCGTATCAGAGGAACTGTCTCCTATAGGACGATGACGTAGTATACTTTTTGGAGCTATTCTGTCCGTTGATTCCAGAGTTGGCATCGCGCGCTTTCTCCTCTCATGTACTCTAAGACTTCCAGCTTTATTTTTTGAAGAAATAGCGCCCTATAGTGAGTGGCGTCCTTGTTTTTATAACACCATCGCAAACTTATAGAACTCTTGTTCTATTTTAAAGGCAGAACGATGGGTTGTCAAGGTACTAGGACGAAACTACAAAACTGATGGACAAGAAGACATACTCGTTTCGATCTTCTATGAGGATTACTCTATACTTAACGGAGGTCAAAACCACAAAAAGACACCTAAACTACCTTTTCACTCTACACTCTTCTCTAATACAACTATAGCATACAATCTTTTCAGATTCTAGATGTCTATAAGATAGTCCTACGTTTATCCTTTTATTCTTCTATCACAGGCAATTTCTAGGGCAATATCACATTATTTCCAATACTCGATGGTCCCTCTTGTTTGAGCGTCCTCAGACCCTTCACAGCTCGAAAATCCACACCACTAAAAATGGTATGCCCGACGCGCGCATTCGTTAGATTAGCACCTTCTATGGTAACATTAATGAAGTTTACACTCACAAGATGAGCATTCGTGAAATCTGCATCTCTTAGATCGGCATAACTTAGATCTGATCCTTGAAGGTCTGCGTTACTGAAATCAACGTTTCTTAAGTCGGCTCCTCTGAAGTCAACTCCTCTAAGCACCGCGTTGTTAAAGACCGCTCCTCGTAGAATGCTTTCTCTTAGATCTACGCCTTGCAAATTTGCATCACTGCAGTCTGCATGAGTCAGATTTGCATAGCTGATAGTCGCATTTCTAAGTTCAACATCGATGAGAGTAGCAAAGCTAAGATTGGCACCTCGAAGATCAGCGTAGCTGAGATTTGCGCGATCCAGAATCGCACTTACTAGGCTAGTTCCTCTTAGATCAGTGCCTCTCAGGTTCATAGCCTTCAGATCAGCACTACTAAGATTAGGACGTACATTTTGATGCGCGCCTCTCCATTTATTCCAGGAAATGCTTCCTTGCTTGAGCATTTCAAGGTGTTGTTGGTCTGCCATCGTGTGGTCTCCCCTTTCTTTGTAGAAAGAGAATATTCGGTCCACTTGTAAGAGCTTTTACTTCAGGAAAGTGTGAGGAGTGTAGATATGATTGTACACGTTGTAGAACATTGTACTCTTAACTTGCCTGGATGCTCTACAGATTTTCTGAATTATCTAGAATTGTTTGCAAATCCAACGGGAGAGGAGCCTCTAATTCGATAACTTTTCCAGTAGATGGATGAATGAAACGTAGTTGATACGCGTGCAAAAATTGTCGCTGAAGCTTTCTATCCTGCTGCGTATGCCCTGAACCATAGACCTCATCCCCTACCACAGGATGACCAATCGCCTTAAGATGAACGCGAATTTGATGTGTACGGCCAGTTTCTAACTGTAATAGCAACAATGTATGACGGGCAAAGCGTTCAAGCACTTTAAAATGTGTACGTGCCTCTCGGCCTTCAACAACAGTTATCGTCATCTGCTGACGGTGACGTGGGTCGCGTCCAATGGGTGCATCTATGCTTCCTTTGTCGAGTGAGACGATACCTTCAACCAACGCAATGTAGCGTTTCTCCACTTTGTGCAGCTTCATCAAGTCAACCAGTGCTGCCTGGGTATGGAGATTTTTAGCTACTATGATGAGCCCTGAAGTATCCCTATCTAAGCGGTGAACAATGCCAGGACGCATATCTTCTTCATTACTTTGTAGTTCAGGATAGTAAGCTAGCAACGCGTTTACTAGTGTGTCATCTTGATGACCAGCCGCCGGATGCACAACCATTCCAGCAGCTTTATTTATTACTAATAAATTAGTATCTTCATACACGATATCTAATGGAATAGTTTGCGGCACAAGCTCCTTTTGTACCGCTGAAGATACCACACGCAGTATGGATACTTCATCATTCTCTCGCAAATTATATCCTGATTTACTCTGCCTACCATTTATAAGTACTGCACCCTCCGTAATAAGCTGTTGGCTGGCAGTTCGTGAGAGATTACTCAGCGTGCTTGTGAGGTAACGATCAAGCCTCATTCCGACCTGCTCAGGCTGTACTGTCCATCTCTGGCTTTCAGAAGAGGGCGTCTGGTTAAGATTGTACATCTCGCTCCGTAGTACGTAGAGTCCCACTATTTACAGCGGAAGGACTTGAGTTTTGTTTGTTTGATACATCACTACTATGATTGACCTCATTACTTCGATCAAAGCCACGACCAAATAGGATAAATAGAAAGAGAAAGACAACTCCCAGCGAAATACACGCATCAGCGATGTTGAAGATCGCAAAATAAAAGTTTATCTCTGGAATGCGAAATGAAATAAAATCTACAACATATCCACTATGTATAGCCCTATCAATCAGATTGCCAAAAGCCCCCCCAATTATCAGTCCAAAGATAAGCTTGTAGATAAGAGGACCTGTATTGAGCATCTTTACATACAGATAGCCAACTACAAGAATTGCTATAATGATAAGGATGGTCAGAAAAATAGAACTTCCGCCCTTGCTAAACATGCTAAAAGCCGCCCCACTGTTATGAATATGTTCAAGCACCAGATATTTTCCTACTAGAGGAAATGGAACTTGACTGAACAGAGGAACATTTTTCACAACAAGACTCTTCGTCCATTGATCTAGAGCAATGACTACAATCGCTGTGAGCAGCGCTAAAGCATCGTAGAAACGTGCGCGTTTAATAGGCACCACATTCCCTTTCTTTCAGAACTATCCTTCGAGTATACATATTGTATCACAAGAGATAGCCTTTGATTCGACCTTTTCATCCCTTCCAAATTTTGTATAAGAAGAGGGCCAACATCAGCATACTATGTTAACCTCTCCTCTTCACACTCTCTAATCAACGGAGCAACGGGGAGGCCCAGCCTTACACTGTATCCTCGTCGTAGAGCTCTTCTCGGCTCAGATTACGCTGCTCCAGCCGCTCTTCATCCTTTACACAAAGGGCAACCCAGGGCATCGCCTCCAAGCGTTTATCGGGTATCTGCTCTCCACATTCGGTACAGCGCCCGTATGTCCCAGCCTCGATACGCTTTAAGGCATCTTCTACTTCGCTCAAGAGCGCCCGCTCATTCACCATGATGGACTGCTCTTGCTGCATCTCTTGAAAGTCAACAGCAGTGTCCTCAAAATCCTGAGCATCCTGACTGACGACACCGTTATCTTCTGGCGTTGGGTACGCTTGCGTTAAGCCCGCTATGTTCTGCTGTATCTCTGTCCGTTTGGCTTCCAGACGTTTCTTCATCTCCTGGACATCAACGGTCATAAGCTATCATCCTTTCTACTTACATTTATTCTATCTACTGCTCAATTCTTTACTATCTGGAAGTCTTCAGCTTTTTTGCATGTATGGTTTTTAAAGGCTCCCTTCTTAACGACGTATACTGGAGCTATCTTAGCACACACCTGCAAAGTGTATCTATCTCTCTTCTTCTTTCTATCCCTAACGCGAATACGTCTGATACAATAGAGCATGTGGACAAAGAAGACATAAAATACTTGCTCCATCTGCTATGCTAAAAATGCTGAGGAGCACTATGATGGAAAAGAAGGAAGTTCTTAATGGCAACACCAGATATTCCACAACAATCAGATAATAGCTCGGATCATACCTCAGACATAAATCAGAAGATCCCTTCCATCTTTAGTGATTTCGACTTATACCTCTTTGGACAAGGCAAGAACTATCGTCTCTATGAGAAGATGGGAGCTCATCCCCGCGTTGTTCATGGCGTTTCGGGAGTCAATTTCGCCGTCTGGGCACCCAACGCTCGTATGGTCTCAGTCATTGGCGATTTTAACGATTGGAACCGTTCTGCCTCTCCCATGCATGTTCGACACCACGAACTGGGTGTCTGGGAATGTTTTATCCCTGAAGTCAAAGTAGGTGCGCTCTATAAGTATGCTGTCTATTCTCAAGTCAATAACTACGAGGCGGATAAAATTGATCCCTATGGCTTTGGCACTGAACTACGTCCTGATACAGCAAACATCGTCTCAGATATTTACCAGCACTCCTGGCAAGACTCGGATTGGATAGAGTCTCGTCAACATCACCAGAATCTAGACTCTTTCATTTCGATCTATGAAGTACATCTAGGATCTTGGAGACACGTTCCAGAGCGCCACAAGCAAGGAGCAGCCGAAGAAGATCGCTTTATGACCTATCGAGAAATGGCCCCTGCCCTTGCTGAATATGTAAAAGACTTGGGCTTCACCCATATCGAATTGATGCCCATTACTGAGTTTCCCTTTGATGGATCATGGGGCTATCAAGCAACTGGTTATTTCGCCCCTACCAGCCGCTTCGGCACTCCCGAAGATTTTCAGTACTTCGTCGACTACATGCACCAGCAGGGTATAGGCGTACTACTCGATTGGGTGCCCGCCCACTTTCCCAAGGATGGCCACGCCCTTAGCTACTACGATGGGACTCATTTGTACGAGTACTCAGACCCTCGTAAGGGAGAGCATAAACAATGGGGCACCTATGTCTTTGATTACGGGCGTAATGAGGTCTGCAACTTCCTCATCGCCAGTGCTCTGTTCTGGTTACGAGAGTATCACATCGATGGTCTGCGTGTTGACGCTGTGGCCTCCATGCTCTATCTCGATTATCTACGCGAACCTCACGAGTCAGTAACCAACAAGTATGGTGGTCGTGAGCATCTGGAGGCCGTCGATTTCTTACGTCATCTTAATGAGGCCATCTATGCAGAGGTGCCAAACACGATTACGGTTGCAGAAGAGTCTAGCGAGTGGCCACTCGTCTCTCGTCCAACATATGTCGGTGGACTCGGCTTTACTTTTAAGTGGAATATGGGTTGGATGCATGATATGCTGGAGTACATACATATTGATTCTGTTTATCGTCGCTATCACCACAATAACATAACGTTCTCTCTAATGTATGCCTATTCCGAAAACTTCATCCTCCCGCTCTCTCATGATGAGGTTGTGCATGTTAAGGGATCTATGATCAACAAGATGCCTGGCGACCTCTGGCAACGCTTCGCGAATCTGCGTGCCTTTTATGGCTATATGTGGGGACACCCCGGCAAAAAGCTCCTCTTCATGGGAGGCGAGTTCGGACAGTGGAGCGAGTGGAACTACAAAGAGAGTCTGGATTGGCACTTACTACAGCCTCCAAGCGATCCACATCATGTCCAGTTATGTGACTTCTTACGAAGCCTCAACCAGCTTTATCATAGGGAACCAGCCCTTAGTGTTTTAGACTACGATGTAGAAGGCTTCTCATGGATCGATAGCCACGATACCGAAAATAGTGTTGTCTCTTTTATGCGTCGGAGCAAACAGCCAGAGGATACATTGGTGTTTGTGTCCAACTTTACACCTGTCCCACGCTATGACTATCGTCTAGGTGTTCCAGATCCAGGAGAATATTATGAAGTTATCAATAGTGATGATACGATCTATGGTGGTAGTGGCTTAATCAACAATCAGCCAATGCCTAGTGCTCCAATACACTGGCAATCCTGTCCCAACTCAATCATCTTAACGCTTTCGCCTTTGAGCACTATCGTTTTAAAACGACGCTTCGTTGAGTCAGCAGAAGATACGGTGTCGTAAACGATAGCAACAACAGAGACTTAAACCTTCTTATTTATCTTAAAGAAACTTTCAGATGGTAGATAAGAGATCAAGGGCGAATACAACAATTCGCCCTTGATCTCTTATCTGATAGAGGTTTCGCGACTTGGATCACTCTTTTCTAATAGACTGTTCTGCTCGTACGCCTCACATACTAGATCGCATATTTCTTGCGGACTATCGGATAGCTTTAAAAGATCTATATCGCCCGCCGATATGTTCTCCAAAGCTAACATGGTAGTACGCATCCAATCTATCAATCCCCCCCAATACTTTGAGCCATAAAGTATTATCGGAAAATTGCTCACTTTCTTTGTCTGAATGAGCGTCAGAGCTTCAAAAAGTTCATCCATAGTGCCAAAACCACCTGGGAATATGATGAAAGCAGACGAATATTTTACAAAGAGAGTTTTTCTTACAAAAAAGTATTTGAACTCTAAATCAATATCCAGATAGGCATTGGAGTGCTGTTCAAAAGGTAGCTCGATATTACAACCTACTGAAAGATTTCTTCCCTCTTGAGCGCCCTTGTTTGCTGCCTCCATGACCCCAGGGCCACCACCCGTGATAATGCCAAAGCCAGCACGTGCTAAAAGCGTTGCAGTCTCTACTGCCGCCTGGTAGTTTGGACTCTCTTGCCTTGTGCGTGCTGAACCAAAGATGGCAACTGATGGTGGTAGGTGAGCAAGTGCATCAAAACCATTCACAAATTCGCTCATGATTCGCATTACACGCCAGGGATCGGTAATCGTAAAATCAAAGTTGAGCGCACGCTCAACTGCATGGTCTTCTTCCTGTATCTGTTCTTGAGGCACCGGCTCCGAAGAAGGAACCAACGGCCTCGTCGGGCTCTTTAGCAGCCGCTCGTCTTCAGTAGCTGCGTTATTTTTATTACGCATAAAGCGATAGCGATCCGCTCCTTGTTGTTCATGAACAGCTTTTTTCCCATTATTTTTTGTCTTATCAAGAGTCATATGACATCTCTTCTGTCTATTTAACGATGTGAGTCTCCCTCACTTTGACTTCCCCAGTATAGCACGAAGCAAGGCAGACGCATACGCATGGCTTACTGTAATAGCATTTATTTATACAGCCGTTTCCAGATTCTCATGATTTATATAGAACACCCTGTTTTTGCTTAAAACGTTTTTTGGCTCCTTCGTAATAAAAGCTGTGGAGAAACAATGCTCCACAGCTTCTAAAGTCATCTTCTTAAGCTATCGTTCCTCCACAGAGGCTGCAAAAACGCTGATTCGTCTGCTCTTGACCACAATGAGGACAATGGACGAGTCGGGACTCCGCCGCCGTTTTACTACTAGCCGACCCTGCTCTTCCATTAGCACCAGTGTTCGAGACGTGAGGATACCGCCCCTCTAGAATATCCTTATATTCACGGCTCTCAAACCAGTTGACGCTTTCACGCGCACGCACAATAATAAGCGGATGACTAACCGCTGAAACCATCACCAATTTATACATTCGATCCAGTAGATTGACATCTACGTCTTCATAGAGCTCTGCCTGCTTTAAGAACTCTTTGGCATCCATCTGGTCTCGCTGAAAGAGCGTTCCGCCCGCTAACTTCATCATCAACGAAAGCATAACCTGTGAGTCTTGCACTACTAGTAATGCAGAACGGTCGGCGGTAAACTCAGATTTGCGATCCCATTCCAATAAGGTCGCTTCTAACGTACGGCCAATAAGACGACCAATACCCAGAGTCATATCCCCGATAATTGCAAGCAGGAAGCCAATACCACGCGCCATCGTCTTATAGAGAATATGCCCCGATTTTATGTGCCCAAGTTCATGCGCAATCACTGCCAGGACTTCATCTTCGTTGAGTAAATCAAGCAGACCTGTTGTCACTACAATATAAGGATGATTATGACCACTCGTATATGCATTTGGTATAGGCGATTGCGCCGCATACAATTCCGGTTCCGGCATATCCAGAATCTCACATGCCTCCTGCAACGATTTATATAACTGAGGACATTGCGTGGCAGAAACACGCACAGTTTGGGCGACATGCTGAATATAGGCAACCCGCTCTGGAAATAGCTCTATAAATTTGCGCACGACGATATCTAATCCAGGTACTTTTTGTAGGGCACTTAGTGCTACACGATCATATGGATGTTGAAGTGCTATTGGATCAATGCCAGGAAAACGATGCCTTGGTTTCGCTTGAACAGTAGACATAGAAGACTCCTTTTTGGTATTTTAGCTATATCACTCTTGATGGACAATTGCAGCCATAGGTTCAGGACGGAATTGGCGCACGGCACGCAGAAATTTTACTCGTTCCTACGCCGTAGTATCATGTAGCATAACATGTTTCCTCCCTACTGGACTGTCTTTTAGATCACACTAATCTCTCTATTCGCTATCTTACGAAAACATCCTTTTAAAAGCGATAGTTTAAGAGGGATAAATGGCGAGATTTGAGAACTTCGCTTGTGCTCCCAGAGACGTATTTTGAACGTTCGATATGAACAAGGCAATCGTCCCTTTCGTATAACTAGGATCAGCGAATGTCTTCAATTCTTGTCCATTGACACGAATCGTTATAGTAGCGCCCTTCGCGCTAACTTCAATATGATTACTATCTCCTTGCTTTTGAATCGCTGGATTTTTTGTGTACTTTACTAATGTTAGTAGACTCGGGTTGATTCTCCCGTGCTTGTCTAAGATACCCTTGAATATTGCATACGTACTATCGCCATACAACTCAAAACGGTAGTACGTGGAGGGATTTCCATTTTGATCGGATGAGCATCGAATGTACAAACCGTAACCGTTTTTCTGATCCCCTTTAGACAATACTGCATCTACGCCCATCTTAAAGTTGGTAAAAGATCTGTTTCCCGGCAACAGTTCTGGTAGCAGACTATTATTATTATCCTCCAAAACAAGATTTCCATTCGCAACAGCAACGGAATATTTCCCAGCCTCACTTCGCAAATCCCAATGATTCCTATTATCTTTAAATGCATCAACAAACTCCGATGGCTCTTTAGACGAAGCAGAGGATGGAGTTGCGAGTATCTGTGTGCTCTTTTGTGTCACTGGCGAATACATAAATAGATAGCCTGCTAACCCTCCAATTATCAGTACAACGATCGAAATAATGATTCCTGGTAGTAAATTTCTCTTCTTACTTCTGTTCCGAGATACCTGCTTCGGATTCGAATTTCCAGACGGTCGCTTCTGCCTTTTCGGCGATTCAGCAGGGATGATGAGCGTCGGCTGTGTCGAATAGGTCGGCGATTCAGCAGGGATGATGAGCGTCGGCTGTGTCGAATAAGAAGATAAAGGATGAAAGCTTTCATTACTGGAAGACTGCTTAAAATCTATCTGAGGTAAAGCGGGTTGCGGAGTCATTCCTAAAAATGGGGTCGCTGAAGATAGATTTTGAGATCGCTTATAATACTGTTCTAGCTTCTGTGTGGGTTGAGAGGTGAGATCTTCTGGCAGAGCATTAAACGCTGGTGAAGGTTGCGTTTCCTGCTCCGCAATCGTTGTTTGTATCGAGGCATTAGAATAACCACAATTCGTACAGCAAGGATTCCCAGACACCACCATACCACACCGTGAACATAAAGAACCAGACGTATCACTATGCAATGGGTATGACGAGGGCATATGGAAACCTCCAGATTTCAGAGCAGCTACTTTCAATAGAGTATCTCATAGAAAATCGCGCTTGGGTACCCCTATTTTAGGGAATAGTCTGTTCCCCTTCCACTTTAGTCTTTCTTCTCTATTTTAGACCATTCAAAACTGGAATCTCTCGTTTGATCTCGAAACGCAAACAGCGATGTGCCTGGCGAATTGCCTCTTCTACCTCATGAGGTGTATTACCACGTGCAAAAATAAAGCCAAGATAGCTTGCCCCCTCTGGAAGCTGCACTAACTGGTTATTCGGCTTCGCAGTAATCTCTACCCCTGTAACGCCGTGTACAGCTTCCGCCAAATCTACACCATGCACAGCTCTTAGAATACCCGCTTGTGGGATTGGTATCATCATCACACCCGCAGCATGTTCATCCCTCTCTAAAGATACAATGTCTTCTCCAATCGCGTGTCGAAGGATTAGTTCTTCCAAACACATGTTAGAGCCAAACTCCAAAATTGTCGAACAGAGACCACCGATGGAGCGCCCAGCAATCTCTAGCATCCAGGGTCCCTGCTCATTCACACGGAGCTCTGCATGAACTGGTCCATGTTGCAATCCAAGCGAGACGGCAGCAGTTGCAACACAAGTCGCGATTGCTTGTTGCACATCAGCCGCTAATCTTGAAGGTGTGACGTAGATAGTCTCCTCAAAGAAAGGGCCATCAAGCGGATCAGGCTTATCAAATAGCGCAAGTACCTTGAGTTGACCATTCGTGAGCAAGCCCTCTACTGCAACCTCAAAACCTGGAATAAAGTCTTCAACCAGAAACGATGTCTCTTGCTCTGATAAGCCCTCACTCAATAAAATACGCTTCAGACGCTGAAAAGCTATTCCAAATTCCGCCGGTGTGTTTGCCCGTATCACCCCACGACTTCCTGATAGCCGCCTCGGCTTCAGCACACATGGATACGTTACCTGCTCCGCTATCCATAATGGGTCTTCATGCAACCAGAAATTACGGAAGATCGGGCAAGGAGCTCCGCCCGCAGACATCATCTGACGCATTAATAATTTGTCACGCGCCGCCTCACTCGCCTTCGGAGAGTTGTGCGCTAATCCAAGTGCAACACTCGCATACGACGCTAATTCAGTTGCACTATCATCTACTGAAAGTATTGCAACAAGCGGACGTTCCCGCACAAATTCGACGATTATTCGTACAGATTTCTCAATATCGGCAAAGTCTAAACCCAACGGAACATGCCAATACTCAGCTAGTGACTCCGGTAGATCAATACCCACCACTATCTCAAGTTCTAAACGTTCCGCCGCACTGAGAAAAGCTCCAGCTCGATACGTAGCTGGTGACATAAGCAACAAAACACATTTTTTCTGTTCATCCACAGCGACCATCTCTGTTCTTCCTTACGATGGAGATAAATTACTTTCCTATGTTGTTTGCTAGCTCGCACTCTCCTATCACAACAACAAGCCATTGGTATATAGAACAATCTTACGTCTGCTCAACTTCCACAACAAAACCACGTGACTTTAGGGCTGCTGCTAGCCCGAATAGTCTTGCATCTCCTTGTACAATCCATACAAGTTCATTCGGTCCACCTTTTGTACCTTCATTCTTACTTGTACCAGTTCCTTCCCATGAGCACTCATATGTCCCTTGCCACTGTCGATGCTGCACACGCCCCTGATATTGCCAGGAATTAGCCATAGGCCGCCGATTATTAAAGCCAAAGCCAGCTCCCTCAACACTTGCGAAATCTCTACTTCGAAAGATGACTCTCATGACAATTCCTTCTAACTCAAGAGAACTTGGCACTAGTATACATCCTTTGTGCAGCCCTTTTACAATATGTAAATGCAGGTCCCTAAACAGATGTGATACAGTACTCCTATCATCGATATGCTCTATGTAGCATGTGTTTTTTCAATAAATCTGCCTGGTGCGGCATTTTTTTATAGCAGAACTTGGAGGCATGCAACATATACGTTGCTATCCGCTCATAATGAATAAATATAACAATGCTCAGCATATCTCGCTTAGCCGACAGGCTCAACATACTATAGTCGCCGATATCTTCCAACGTCGGAGCATTGAAGCTTGCGGCGTTCTGCTTGGCTTTGTAGATAAACTTGAAAATTGGCAGGTAGAAGACGCTTACCCACTCCCTAATATCTTTAACTCACCTATCTACTTCGAGTTTGATCCAGCAGACCTTTTGCAAGTCGAACTTACCTACCCGGAAAAAATCATTGGCGTCTACCATAGTCACCCTACTGGCTTTGCACGTGCTAGCGATACCGACCGCCAGAATATGCAGCGCGTTAACGTAGAAGAACAAATTCCGTGGGCGTGGCTCATTATTTGTGGCCCATTTAATCAAAAAACTATTCCGCAGCAGTTGTCTAGCACAAAAAGTATTGCTTATCATCACTTCGATAGTGATGGACTTCAACAAGTCATACTTCGTCTCTCGGAACCTTCAAGTGCAACTACAACCGAAACATGATTTGAGCTACTTCATACTGAAAAAGCGCTTCGTAGTCTAGCCACGCCTCAAGAAATACGCTATAATATTGACGCTACAAGGTAGCATCGACTATTGAATTGAGTACTATGCAATCAGAAGACGTAACTCTGCTTTGTTGTTTTCATACATCAATGCAAAACCACTCTTCACTAGAAAACGATATCAGGTGCAACATTTTTACAGCACGACGATACAATGGCCTTTAAACTTCTCTTTGTACTCAGCGAAATATCGCGGACGGAGGCAGAGTGAAATACTTTCTTAGCGGACTCGTGTTCGTTGGCGGTATGACAAGCTTAGCTCTAGAAATGTGCGCATCTCGCCTTTTAGGAGCCTATTTCGGCACCTCTCTCTTCATTTGGGGCAATCTCATCGGACTTATTTTACTCTACCTGACTGTCGGATATTTTCTAGGTGGAAGAATAGCTGATCGTTATCCTTATGAGCAAGTGCTCTGCGTCATTACTGCCGCCGCCGCCCTCGCTATTATGATTATACCATTCGTGAGCCAGAGTATTCTAACCTGGTCTGTCACTGGTATCGCTGATCTCTCCGTGAGTATCTTCGCAAGTTCTTTAATTGGCTCGATGTTGCTCTTTGCCATCCCTATCATACTGCTCGGACTCGTCTCACCATTTGCTATTCGCTTGTTAACAAAAGATGTAGGACGCAGCGGGCGCACAAGTGGATCTCTCTACGCTCTATCTACAGTTGGAAGCATTCTTGGCTCTTTTTTACCAGTGCTCTGGCTCATCCCCTGGCTCGGCGTCCGTCGTACTATCCTGGTCTTTGGAGTGCTCCTTTTCGCAGCTTCTTTATGGGGGCTCCGCCCACGCTGGCGGCCTTCCTTTGCACTCCCGCTCATCATACTACTCCTCCCTCTCGGTCCACTGAAAGAGATTCCACACCTGATTCATGAACAGGAATCTCTGTATAACTACATTCAGGTGACTCAGGATGCCGACGGTACACGGCAACTCATCTTGAACGAGGGACAGGCAATACACTCTATCTACTACTCAGATTCGACAAAAATTCTTACTGGATGGTATTGGGACTATTTTCTGGCCGCCCCATACTTTAATCCAGGCTTTCAACCACACCAGGTAAAGCGCGTAGGCATCATTGGTCTCGCCGGTGGCACTATTGCACACCAATTTACTCAAGTCTATGATCGGGTACCTATCGATGGCGTGGAGATTGATCCAGCCATCGTCGATACTGGACGAAAGTACTTCGCGATGACCGAACCAAATCTACATGTTTATACTCAAGATGGTCGTACTTTTCTTGCTACAACACACGCACACTATGATGTTATAGCCGTCGATGCCTTCCAACAGCCCTATATTCCTTTTCAACTCACTACTCGTGAATTTTTTACTGCAATACGTTCTCATCTATCACCAAACGGCGTTGTCACTCTGAATACAGGACATACAACACATGACTATAGATTGGTACAAGCGTTCGTCAATACGATGAGCCAGATCTTCCCTAGTGTCTATGTGCTTAATGTTCCAGGCACCTTTAATACGGAGATTATGGCTACCATACAACCCACTTCACTACAAACATTCCGAGCCAATCTCTCTCAGGTTCCTCAAAATTCTGTTATGGCACAGGTTGCAAATGAAGTTTTACCAGTTGCTACTCAAGGTCACTCAGACGGAGGAGTTGTATTCACAGACGATCAAGCTCCCATAGAGCAGATCACAGATCAGCTCTTGCTGAACTATATTCAGCAACCTTAAATAGTGAGGACAATTAGAGATGGTGTAGCACCCATTGAGCTATAAGTTTATTTCATGATAGATAAATCTAGAAAGCCGAGAGGAAAGAAGATTATGGCGGTTGTAGCAGTTATCGGTGCGCAATGGGGCGATGAGGGTAAGGGGAAAATTATAGATGAGCTGTCTATGCGCGCGGACTTCGTGGTACGCTATCAGGGCGGCAGCAACGATGGCCATCGCGTCGTCTATTCCAGTGGTGAGTTCTCGTTCCACCTCGTTCCCTCAGGCATCCTTTATCCTAACACTACCTGCATTATTGGCAATGGCGTCTTTGTTGATCCCAAAGGACTTCTACAAGAGATAGAGCAACTTCAACAACAGGGCATAGATCTCTCCAGGCTTTATATAAGTGAACGTGCACATGTTATCATGCCCTACCACTTCCTACTCGATCGACTTGAAGAGGAGGCTCGCGGTTCAGAGAAGATGGATCTTTCTCAACGAGGTATCGGACCAGCTTCTGTCGATAAACACGCTCGTATAGGAATACGCATGGCCGATCTCCTCGATGTTGATGCATTTCGCTCCAAACTCTCCATAATCCTTCAGCAAAAAAACCGCATGATTACTCAGATTTATGGCCAGCCGCCGCTCTCTCTCGAAGAAATTCATGGTGAATATTTTAAATATGGTCTTCAACTCCACTCTTATATACGCGATACGCAAAAGATGCTTCACGATGCCCTGTTTGACCATAAAACAATCCTTTTAGAAGGTGCTCAAGGTGCTCTTCTCGACATCGATTTCGGTATCCATCCATTCGTTACTTCATCATCCACAATAGCTGGAAATGCCGCCGTTGGTGCCGGGTTACCTCCCCGCTCTATTGATTATGTCATCGGCGTCTACAAAGCATATACAACACGTGTGGGTAGTGGACCAATGCCTACCGGTCTCTTCGATGTCATGGGCGAAACTATACGCGAACGCGGTCAAGAGTATAGCCCAACAACAGGACGGGAACGCCGCTGTGGCTGGTTTGATGCTGTAGCCGGCCGCTTCGTGGCTCAGCTGAATGGATTGAATGCGATGGTTGTTACGAAGCTCGATGTCCTCGATACTTTCCCCACCATTAAGATCTGTACTGCCTATAACCTGCGCGGCCAGACAATTCGCAGCCTTCCAGCCACACTTTCCGACCTTGCCGCTTGTGAACCTATTTACGAGGAGGTTGAGGGATGGCAATGTAGTACAACAGGTATCAATGTTTACGATGACCTTCCCAGGGCTGCTAAAGCCTACCTGAAACGTCTTGAGGAGGTTTTAGAGACGCCCATCGTTATGATCTCTGTCAGCCCTCAACGCGGAAAGACAATTCAGATACAGGATGTACTTACCTCCTCCTCAAATAATGATCGTTACCCCGGAAATGTTGTGCGCTAAAGATTGCTTTTCCCTTTAAAGGGAACGTACCCTTTCCCCGTTCGTTAGCCAAGTGGCTTTTTCGCCATCGCCGATCCACTTCGAGGAAACTGGGGAGGACAAGGCTTGATCTGCTCCCAAACAAGCAAACGACGACCATCTATAAGACCAGGCAACTTAACAGGCTGATCGGCCTTCAGTAGAGTACCTAACTGTGTAGCAGCACGCTCTCCTTGCATCAATTCTTCTGTCAAGTCGCCTTTCTTAGGCAGGACTATCAATCCCTTGACGTGGCTATAAGGCGCACAGTATTCCAGTAACGATGAGAGAGAAGCAACCGCGCGCGCGGTGACTATATCAAATGAACTCCGATACTTCTTCTCATGCGCAATCTCTTCCGCACGGCCGTGTACCACATCAATCTCATTCAACTGCAATACATCAATCATATGGCGCAGAAAGAGTGCTTTCTTGCCTGTAGCTTCGAGCAGTGTGACACGCCACTCTGGACGTGCAATTTTCAATGGGATTCCAGGGAAACCAGCACCCGATCCAATATCAAGAAGATGTGCATGTTGTCTGTCATATACTTGCAGTAGAGATAAAGAATCGAGGAAGTGTTTTAGCTGCACTTCCTCTGGGTCGGTAATGGCTGTTAAGTTAAACTTCGCATTCCACTCCAGTAGTTCTTGCTGATAACGCAAGAACTTACTGAAGAGGACATCATCCGTATGCTCTCCGCTTTCTCGATCAGCCAGTCCTAATTGATACAGGCCATCGAGAAACTGAGAAGACACATCTTCATACATCTACGATACAATTTTCCGCTTACTATTCAGATAGTCTACCAACAGATATTCACCCAGGTTGTCCTTGTCTGCATAAAAAGTACGCCCGTGATTTACCTGTGCCATCTGGTTTACAAACGCTACCATCCAGTTGTCGTCATATAACATAAATGTGTTAATTGTAATCCCTTCACGCGTGCAACGCTGTGCCTCTAGGAGAGTCTGCTGCTCAGCGAATGGATTGGGCGGCGGAGAAAACTGCCATCCATCTTCATACCAGACAGTAGGACCACCGTCAGTGATCATAATAATCTGCTTGTTCACGCCTCGCTGTTTCGCCAGCAGTTGCCGTGCTAACAAGAGTCCATGTGCCATATTGGTTCCACGCTGGTTGTCAGCACTGCTTAGTTCAAGCAGTTCGTTTGGCTTATACTCTTGCGCAGTAGACGAAAATCCTACAATGGATAGGTTATCACGTGGAAACTGTGAACGAATCAGGCTCTCTAATGCCACTGCTACTTTTTTCGCCGACTGCTGGCAACCGTTATAGACCATACTCAAGCTCATGTCAATCATCAGGACGGTCGATGACTGCGTTGTGAACTCGGTACGATATACTTCAAAATCTTCTTTTGTGAGGTTGACAGGAGTTCCCGTTCCTCGCCGATGCACTGCGTTCATCAGCGTCTTCTCTAGATCGAGCAGGAATGGGTCTCCAAATTGGTAAGCCTTACTTTCGTCGGTTCGCTCTCCACCCATACCTCGGAACGGGCTGACGTGACGACCAAAACCATCTCTCTTCATTTTATTGAAGATATCATGCAACGCCTTCTGACCAATTTTACGGATGCCGCGTGCGGTGAGCTCCCACCGGTTGCCCTTCTTCTGAATATATCCTGCTTCTTCCAGAGTCTTCATAAGTTCTTTGAGCTGCTCAACCGACTGGTACTCTTCATCTCCCAGCAGCTCTTTGACCTTCTGACTGTCAATCGCTTCAAGATTATCCAGCCGCCGGGCGTCCTGAAGCTGATCCTCCAGTCCTTCCATCTGCTGCATACGCCCCATCATGCGCATTGCTTCATTTAGTGGAAGCGACTCTTCACCGCGGAAGGGGAAGCGTGTACGCATCTGCTCCATCGGGGCTACAGCCTCAAGGTTCTGCGCCAGTTCCATCATGTCGACACGAATACGGTCGTCCCCCATGAGCTGTTCCATGAGGCCCTGTAATTCTTGTCTTTGCTCAGATGAGAGGTTATCCATGATGCCCTGCATCGCGGCCATTTGCTGCTGCATCTGCTCTATCAGATCATCCAGAGAGTTTACTCCAGGAAAGTATTCACCATGCTTTTGCATGAATGAGTCAAAGTCCGGCTCAAGACCTTCCTGTCGCTCACGCAGCATCTTATTCAGATCACGAATCATCTCTCGCATCTTAGCTATATCTTCTGGCGACATGTTCTGCAAAGACTGCTGCATTCCCTGGAAAAACTGTTGCATCATCTGCTGTTGCAGACTACTCATCAGTTCGTTGAACTTCTCGCGGGCCTGGTCATCCATAAAGTCATACTCAGATAGACTCTTGATCTGACCAGGAATATCCTGCGGCAAGCCATTCAGATAATCCTGCTTCCGCTTCGCGATCATCTCCAGCATTTTCTTCTTCTGCTCAGGAGAAAGACCATCTCCCCCTTGCTCAGAACCTTGTCCGGATTGACCCTGCTGACCTGATTGTGGCTGTCCACCCATTTGGGGCTGCTGTCCTTCGCCATTGGGTTGAGATTGTTGGTTCTGATCCCCCTCTTGCCCTTGTTCAGCAGGTGATCCTTGCTGACCATCAGTTGGAGCATCCAGGCGGTTTTGAATCCCTTCGCGCTCTAGGTTTTTGATCTCTTCCAACTTCTCTCTCAGGTCATCCATGACGCCGGATGCCATGTTATAGCGGTTCAGCTGCTCCTTGCGTGAGTTACGCATACGCTCTAGCATTTCGCGCAATCCCATTGTGCGCTTACCATCATCGCCACGAATACCATCCTGCATCAAGCGTCTAAGCGCTTGCTGCAGGTTTCCGTCTTCCAGGTAATCGTCAGAGAGAGCATTGAGAATATCGTCGGCGTCCAGGCCCTCAATATTCTGCGTCCCGTCCCAGCGCGAGTATCCATAGCGGCTCTTATAAAAGCGTTCGAACATATTGCGTGTTCCTTTAGCGTCGATAGCGCGTCTTGCCTGCTACTTCATCCTTATTCAGACGCCTATTCAAGTGTAAACCCTCTAATATGAACTCAACGGCGGATGCGATCGTTGCGGGATTTCCCCTTGCATTTAGTTTATCGATAGCCTTACTGAGACCGCCCACTTTTGACAACTGAGTGACATACTCCATTGAGGACATATCGTTGCCTACCTGAACATTCAGCCCTCGCTCAAAGCCAGCTACAAGCTGCTCAAATTCACGCGACTCAAAGTACTCACCAAAGACGCTGAGGATGGCGCCGTTGATAAGCTTTTGTACCACGCGCTCTTCTTTCACTTCACCCACCGCATCCAGTTCGATCTTACCAGCAGTTGAGGCAATAATAGCTTGCAGATCGCTGACACGCGGCGCAGCCTGGCGCTCTTTGAGTCTCAGCGCCCGCCGGCTTGCATTGCTCAGTACATTCTCATAATTGGAGACGGAGACACGCACACTTACACCCGAACGCTGGCTGATATCGTTACTACGGCGAGCAAGATGGGTCACCTCGGCAATGATCTCTTTCATAAACTGTGGAACGCTTACTTCCATCCCATCAGTTGAAAAGTGATTGCTCTCAGCTTCCATGATGCTCATCTCATGATCGATTGTCAGCGGATAGTGCGTTCGAATCTCCGAACCAACACGGTCCTTCAATGGTGTGATGATACGCCCACGGTTGGTATAATCTTCCGGATTGGCACTGGCTACAACATAGACATCGAGCGGCAGCCGAATCTTGTAGCCTCGGATCTGTACATCACGCTCTTCCATGATGTTCAACAAACCTACCTGGATACGCTCGGCAAGGTCAGGAAGTTCGTTGATACAAAAAATGCCGCGATTTGTGCGAGGAATCATTCCATAGTGAATCGTGAGTTCGTCAGAAAGATAACGCCCTTCAGCGACACGAACCGGGTCTACCTCCCCTACAAGATCAGATATGGTGATATCAGGAGTCGCTAGCTTTTCTCCATAGCGACGATCACGCTCAATCCATTCAATCTCTGTTCGATCACCAAACTCCGCTACCTTATCTTTTCCTGATTTGCTAATAGGCTCAAAGGGATTATCGTTAATCTCGCTACCAGCAATAATCGGCACATACTCATCTAACAAGTTGACCAGACTACGCGCTATACGCGTCTTCGCCTGACCGCGCTCGCCCAGGAAGATGATATCCTGCCCGGAGAGAATAGCATTTTCTATCTGAGGAATGACTGTGTCCTCATAACCGACTATCCCAGGGAACAATTCTTCCCCATCGCGAATCTTGCGTATGAGGTTTTGTCGCATCTCTTCCTTAACAGAAAGCACTTTATATCCACTTTCACGTAGTTCTTGCAAAGTACGTGGTCGAGTAGTAATGGCCATTCAGTTTTGTGCTACCTTTCTTGGGGATTGGCTCGTGTGATGCATGTCTGGGATTGAGGGCGAGTGACCGATCCTGCATGATCCTACGGTACCAAATATATGTGGAACCATACTTGATTCTACAGCCTGAAACAGGAAAACGCAAGTGTAAACAGAAGCAATGCTCCATGACGTTGCGTCCTGGAACATTCTTCTTAACGAACCTTCGTACTTTCTAGAGAATGAAGGAATATTATGCCGTTCTCGTTCTACTCGGTAGATGTTGTGGCACACTCGTGACTATAATCCCCGGTCGGAAGAGTAGGGCCGCCTTGAGCTGTAACGCCGTCTGATTATGCAGAAGATGCTCCCACCAGTGCGAGACAACAAATTCTGGCAGAAGTACCGTTAATGTATACTCAGGATATAATTCATGCACAGTATCAATGTACGCTAGCAAAGGACGCCCAAGCGAGCGATAGGGAGATTCTATGACGACGAGTTCGGTCTTTTCATCATTCCCAATATTTGGTCGCCAGTGTCTCCACTCCTCTCGCACCCTTTGCTCGTCAGCATCGTCAACCGCGACATGCACAGCAATCACGTTATCCGAGATTGAGCGCGCATAGGATAAACTCTGTATAGAGACGCGATCCATTCCTGCGATGGGTACAATAAACATATGCTTGATGTCCGTAGGCTTTGCCGGGATATTTGTCGTTCGCTCTTGTTCGACATTTGTATAATGCCTATGAATACCCATGAACATCAATACAAGCATTGGAATGAGGACGACCACGATCCATGCACCCGATTGAAATTTCGTCACTGCAATAATTATGGCAACCAGTGCCGTTGTAACTGTGCCCGTACCGTTAATTATCGCGCTGCGCAACCAGCTTGGTCGCTCTCTCCGCAACCGCCACCAGTGAAGCACCATGCCTCCTTGCGAGAGCGTAAAGGACATAAACACGCCGACCGCATACAGGTCGATCAGGTGATTTGTATCTCCATTAAAGATAAGCAGCAGAAAACTTGCTAGAACCGCCAGGAAGACAATACCTATTGTGAAGGCAAGACGATCGCCACGAAATGCAAATTGATGCGGTAGAAAGTTATCGCGCGCTAAGAGCGATGCCAGACGTGGAAAGTCTGCATAACTTGTATTTGCAGCCAGTGTCAGAATGAGCAGGATCGCTACTTGAATAACTGGAAACATGAAAGATAGCGGCCCACTGAAAACTCGTTGCGCTATCTGAGCAATAACAGTCTGATTACCTGTTGGGTCCGGTGCCACTCCGTAAGTGAGCGTTAACAACATGATACCAATAAAGAGAGTCCCCAGAATTAGTGCCATTGCTGTTAGGGTCGTGCGCGCGTTCTTGGTCTCCGGCCTCTTGAATGCCGGTACTCCGTTCGATATCGCCTCTACACCCGTCATCGCTGAACATCCAGATGCAAATGCTCTTAAGATGAGGAATAGTGAGACTCCTTCTATAGGCACTACCCTTTGATTCCCTGGTGCGTGAAACGCAGCTAAGAAGGGCTGATGATCAAAGAGATAGGCCTTAAAAAGGCCAAAGAAGATCATTACAAACGCTGTAACAATGAAAAAGTAGGTTGGAATGGCAAATATCGAGCCCGATTCTCGTACTCCTCGCAAGTTGACAACAGTAATCAGTACTACCAAAGCAACATCCAACAAAACTTCATTATGGTTCTGATTCAGCGTGGAGAAAAATGGGATTGAGGCAAGGTTTTGTACTCCCGAAGCCACGCTCACCGAGACGGTAAGTACGTAGTCGATGAGGAGCGATGCCGCTGCAACCAGGCCCGCAAGCGTCCCTAGATTATCTTTCGCCACAATATACGATCCGCCACCATTAGGATATGCAGGAATGGTCTGACGATATGAGATGGCTACAATCGCCAGCAGTGCTACAATCGCTATACTAATCGGCAAAACAAGGTTCAGCGCCGCCAGACCCGCGAGTACTAAAACAGCCATACATGCTTCTGTCGCATATGCAACGGAAGAGATGGCATCAGAGGAGAGAACAGCTAGTGCCTTGACCTTTGTCAGCCGTTCATGCTCCGCTTGCGATGATGCAATTGGCGCACCAATAAGAGCACGCTTCAGATAGTAGAAAAAGCGACTACTCCCCTTTGGAGGTGCAAGCATAACATCTGTCGCCTTTAACAGCCCCGGACTGATGCTCTCTAAAGCCTTACGGCTAGGTCTAACCGTTCGTACCCGGTCATGACTCGGATATTTTCCTCGAATAAATTCAGTGCGTGCAATGCGAGCCAGCTCGTCTCGATCAACCGTTTCTATAGGTTCTTGCTTCGCGTCACTGTTGAGGATCTGCTCTTCCTTCTGATCCATCGCTTGTATTCTCCTGATATCGTCACAATACTATGCTAGCTACGCACATACTACTAACCCTCACTGTCCAGCCTCTACTTTTCCTTGTCAAATATCGACAGCGTGAGAAGTCTTTTAGTTATATCTAGTATATACCACAATCCGGTCTATCAATAGGCTAGTCTTGTGCTCTATCTCTACTTCCCCATCATTGAGTGCAGCTAATAAATTATACAACAAGTTGATATCACATCTCTAAGTAGAGGGCGGACACACGCTTAGTCTTCTACATTAAAACGATAACCCACCCCTGATACGGTCAGAATAAAGCGCGGATTCGCAGGGTCAGGCTCAATCTTTCGCCGTAGCTGACCAATGTAGACGTGTAAGTAGTGTGCATCCGCGCCATAACCTGTTCCCCATACCTGCGTCAACAACATCTGCCGCGTCATTATCTTTCCGCTGTTTTTGATCAGTACTTTTAAGAGATCGTACTCTGTTGGCGTTAACTTGACATCTTTTTTATCTACCTGCACGCTTCGTTGAGCAAAATCAACACGCAGTGGCCCGGCAACAAAAATTGGCTCGGTACCAGCCTGAAGCTGAGCCGTGTGGCGTAGCGCTACTCGTACACGCGCCAGTACCTCATTTATGCTAAACGGCTTTGATACATAGTCATCCGCACCAAGATCGAGCGCAAGCACTTTATCCCGTTCAGTGTCTTTCACAGAAAGCACGATTATCGGCAAGTTTGATTGCTCTCGCACTCGCTTGCACACTTCCAAGCCGCTCATTCCTGGTAGACCCAGATCAAGCAGCATAAGATCAGGACGATAATGAGCAATAGACGCTAAGGCCTCCTCCCCACTATTCGCGGCAGACACTTCAAAACCGTGAGCTGCTAGACTACGTTGTAGAGCACGCAAAATTTCAATCTCATCATCAACAATAAGAACACGTGCACCACTTTTACTCATGCATATACCCTTCCGCCTTTTCTAGAGGCAGTGTAAAGCGGAAAATAGCTCCACCTTCTGGCCTATTCTCCGCCCAGATGCGTCCGCCATGTGCCTCAACTAATCCACGGCAAACAGCCAGCCCCAATCCCGTTCCCATAACGCTACTATTGCGACGTTTCGCTCCCGACACTCGGTAAAACTTATCAAAGATACGCTCCAGGTCATAGGGCGGGATGCCAGGCCCACGATCAGCTATACTGATCATTATTTGCCCATCCATACTCCTCACCGCTATTTCAATAGGAGATTGAGAAGGTGTATAACGTACCGCATTTTCAATCAGGTTGGTCAGAACCTGGTCTATCTGCAGGTAATCTAATTCGACTGGTGGGAGATTGTCGGGAATATCCTTGCGCACATCCCTATCCTGTAAGAGTGTATACATATGCCCTATGACATCGTGGATCACCTCTTCAATAGAATACCACTCTTTCTCTGCCTTCAGCGCTCCCCCCTCAATACGTGACATATCAAGCAGATTCCCAACCAGTCTATTTAGTCTGTCAGCTTCACGCTCTATCGCCAAAGCAAAACTGCGCTTTGTCTCTTCATCCCACTCTACATCTTCCTGCAAAAGACTACTCGCTGCCGCCTTGATCGATGACAGTGGTGTACGCAGGTCGTGCGAAACCGATGAGAGCAGTGCAGATCGGAGTGCGTCTGTGCGCTGTAGAAGCTCTATTTGTAGTGCATCCCTATGCAGACGAGCGCGTTCGATCATTGCCGTAGCTTGATCCAGAAAGGTCCAGAAGAAAGCATTGGAATGGTTGAAGCTCAGTTTCTGTCCTTCTATATTCCTCTCTATCGGAAAACGCCGGGCACCAGCATTCACAACAAGACGTGCTACTCCTACTACCGTTTGTCCTTGCTGTAAAGGAATTAACTGAATATGCTTTTGTGCTTCCGATTCTTTTGCAGAAAGCACCCGTCTAAAGCGGTACGGTTCTTCCTTTTGAGCTGGATACACATTGGATGTCGCATAAACTTCAATAACTCTTCCTTGCAACATTACAGATTGCGCTGCCTTTTCTTCATCTGAAGAGAGCACCATTTGCTTTACTGGCTGACGTGCATCCGCCTGCAAGGCCAATCGTCCGTGCTCATCTGGCAGCAGTATTGCACAATCATGAATACCTTCAAAAGCGAAATTATTTATAACCGCGTGCGCCACAACATCTAGCTGTCGCTCAAGATCTTCCTCACTTGTCGTCGCGTTTACTAGCTCATACAACACACGTGTCTCCCTCTCGCGCAGCATAGCTTGCTCCGCTCGCTGCCTGAGTGCCGAAGCAAGCTGCCCTGTGATAATCGCGGTAATGAGAAAGATACATAATGCAAGCCATTCTTCAAAGCTATTTATCGTAAAAGTGTAAAGAGGCTCGACAAGAAAATAATCAAAAGACAGAAATGCAACGATCGATGCAACAACTGCCGCATATAATCCTCGCCTCGTAGCTAAACCTAATACGACGAGCAGATACAAAAATGATATATTCGGAATCTTAGGATACAGTGTGCCGACGTAGATGACACCAGTTACAAATACTGCACAGATAAAAGCGAGGAGAGCATCTATTACATAACGCATTGTACGATGCTCTTCTGTCATACCTAGAAACAGAACGTCCTCTATAGATTTCATTTCTTCTCGTCCTTATCTATTCTCTACTCGAGGCAAGTTGCCGGATTACGAGAAAAGGATAGCACACCGTAAACAGGATGTAAAAGAGACATCGTTTCTTCAATATCCTCTTGACCAAAGAACGGAGACAACGCTATACTCAACACATGAGAAAGCAACGTGTTATATTTCTTCTCTTACTATTCTGTACTTCCATTGCTTCCTGTAGCCCGGGTCATCTTGGAAGTAACGTTCTTGCATTTATACGCAATGGACATCTATGGACGAGTGATCCAGATGGGGCTAATGCTTTCGAGGTGGTTGCACAGAATACGCCTGTTGTTGGCTATACCTGGTCACCAACACATCAGATTCTCTCTTATCGCACCCTTGACACAGACTTCGCTAAAACATCCGTCGCAAAGCATCTCTCAGCAAACTCTACTACGGGACTAATCACAGATGCACCATCTACACTCAATACTATCGGAGTCGATGGTGGCACTCCCATCTCTATCGCTTTTTCAGCCCCCGATATTCGCTACAGCAATGCTGCATGGAATGCAAATGGAACTCGCTTGCTCTACCGGCAAACAGCCACCTCTTTCTCAGGAAATCCATCCCATGCCAACTGGTGGATATCTCAAAATGATCAACCCGGCGGCATCGCCATTAAATCGCTACCAGGATCGTATTCTATACCCTCTCTATCATATGTTACACAGCATTATCAAGCTCTCGGAAATTCCAGTAGTGGTTTATTTACTACCACCTTAGCTGGTACCCAATTTCACGCTCTGACTTCCCAACCCCTTCCTGGTCATCCATTGCCCGCCTCTCTTGAACGCGTTTTATGGCAACCTGGACATCAAGATCGTGCTTTCTTATATGCCAGAAGTTCGTCTGCAAACGCTGCTCCTTCACCAGGAAGCAGTGAAACTCTTCTCTCTATTCAACTTGTAATACAATCTCTAAGCGGTCAGATCTCTCCTGTGAGAACATGCACATGTACTCAATTTGCCTGGTCCCCAGATGGGAACTATATACTGTTCGCAACCGGAACGAAAAATACTATAATAAATGCACAAAATAGTGCTTCATTTAGCTTTGATGTCGCAAACGGAAGTGTTCCGTACTGGTCGCCTGACGCTACTTTTCTTTTGCTCGATGCTCCACACAGCTTGACACTTGTCAATATATCTACAAAGCAGCAAATCTCTCTTCTCAAAGATAGTCAGCCACAAGAGAACCTTCAGGGAGGTACATTGACTACAAGCGCTCTTCTTCAGCCCATCGCGAATAGCCTCTGGGCTGCCGATAGTCGCCATTTCCTGTTTGTAACACATGATCGTCTTCTCTGGCAGGGAAAATCACTTCATCCGGGGAAGGGACTCTACACTGTGAGTATCGATAAAGAGGGCCATCCACAGGGCGATCCCACTGTGGTAGATACAAGCAACGATACACAAGCAGGATGGACCTATCAAGATCCTAATACTTCTTTTCTTTATTAGGGAAAAAAGTAGTTACGTTTACACACAGCTCATTTACATCTACCTGTATAATAGGGCTATCACTGAAGCAACGGAGGACGTTTACTAGTATGAGTGGAAAAAATCACGACAAAAACTCTTCTTCTAGAGCTGACGAGAATGCATTTGATGAAAATCTGGAGTACGACGACCTGGAACTTCTTGAACGCCTGGAGTCACTACGTGAAGACATGGAGGATTTAGGAGTGACTACCATCACAGAAGTTATTCAACAGATCACAGAACTTCATCAACAACTAGATAAGAGACAATAAATTTCTTCCCTTTTTGTTTTTTTCACATTCCGGGCAGAGCCCGGAATGTAAAAAAAACAAAAAGGGAAGAAAGGGATGAGCACCGAAGGTGCAAGAAGGCTAAGGAAATAAAAGTCGAACACCCTTCGAGTTAACCTCCAAGATATGCCTGACGCACCAGGTCATTCGTCAAGAGATTTGCCGCAGTGTCGCTCAAGACAATCTTTCCAGTCTGAAGCACATAGCCTCGATCAGCCAGAGTCAAGGCCATCGAAGCATTTTGCTCGACGAGAAAGACTGTGACGCCTTCAGTCCGAATCCTCACAATCGTGTCAAACACCGTCTCAACCAGCTTGGGCGAAAGTCCCATCGAGGGCTCGTCCATACAGATCATACTCGGTCGAGACATGAGCGCCCGCCCCATAGCAACCATCTGTTGCTCACCACCAGACATCGTGCCAGAAATCTGCTTCAGACGCTCTTTGACACGTGGAAAAATCACACAGACACGCTCCAGGTCTTCGTTAAATTCAGCCTTGCTCCGCCGCGTATACGCGCCCATCTCCAGGTTCTCTAGCACGGTCATACGCTGAAAGATGCGCCGTCCTTCCGGCACAAGAGCTAAGCCAGACTTTACAATACCTCCAGTGAGCTTTCGTGAGATTGGCTCATCTTGAAAGGTTATAGCACCGCTCGTTGGGCGCACAAGACCAAAAATGGTCTTCATCGTTGTGGTTTTTCCAGCCGCATTCGCACCCAGCAGGCAGACAATCTCCCCTTTGCTCACCTCCAACGATATATTCTGCAATACATGACTCGGACCATAATATGCATTTACATCAGCAAGTCGTAACATTGTTGAACTCATAGTCTCTTCCTCTAGTCTCTTCTATACGTTTCCTTCTTATCCCTCTGCTCCATCATCATCCGCCTTCGTCTGCCTACCCAGATACGCCGCAATGACACGCTCATCATTGCGTACTTCTTGTGGCAATCCATCTGCAATTTTTCGTCCATAGTCGAGCACCGCAATATGATCGGACATTCCCATCGTTACTGCTAGCTTGTGTTCAATCAGCAGAATCGTTAACCCCAATTCATCACGCAGACGACGAATATATTTGACCGCTTCTAACGTTTCGTTCTCGTTCATGCCAGCCGTCGGCTCATCCAGTAGGAGCAATTTGGGATTAGCGGCGAGGGCACGGGCAATCTCTACGCGTCTTCGATCTGCATATGAAAGGTTCATAACATACTCTTCCTGGCGCTCCAGAAGCGAGGTCCCAAAGAAACCCAGCAGTTCAACGGCCCGCACACGCGCATCCTCTTCCTCCTGCACAACGTATGGAGGACGAAAAAGTGATCCCAATACGCCCGCTTTTAGCCTCGTATGCTGTCCCACAAGAACATTCTCTAGCACAGTCATATTGTTGAACAAGCGAATGTTCTGAAATGTACGTGTAATACCTGCTTGCACAATTCTATCAGGCGAAACTTTGACGATCGATCTTCCATCAAAACGAATTTCGCCCGCCGTCGGCGTATAGAGGCCCGTGATCAGGTTGAAAACGGTTGTCTTACCCGCTCCATTTGGCCCAATAACACTAACAATCTCTTTCGCCCGTATGACCAGGTTGACATCCTGTACAGCAGCAAGACCTCCAAAACGCTTGGTTACACCATTCAACTCTAATAGAGCGTTGGCAGTAGTAGGCACTGCTGGAAAAGATTCACCCAGTTTTGTTTGCTCAGCACTCATGACACATCTCCTTGATCGCGTTAATCAACACGCACCTCATCCTGAAATTCAGTTGAACCGGGTGTTTCATCCAGAGAGCCCAATTCAACAGCATCTGCATCTGATCCACGATGGAGCTCACGTCGTCTTCTGGCACTGGGAATCAAGCCTTCCGGACGGAAGATCATGATTGAGATCAGAATAATACCAAAGAGCAGGTTACGAACATTGCTAAAAGTGAAGTTGGGTATGTGCTGTGGAAAGAAATGCAAGAAGTTGGTTGGATCAGCAGCAAACGTATCAAGCTGAGCAAGAATTAGCAGGTTTATGGCGTATACCACAACCGCTCCAACAATAACCCCTGGAATACTTCCCAGACCTCCAATAACGACCATTGCTAAAAAGATGAATGAGTCGTTCGAGTTGAAGTCAGTTGGCGCAATCGTACCTAGTTTCGCTGAGTGGTAGATGCCCGCAACACCAGAAAAGAAAGCACCCGCAGCAAACGCAAACAGCTTCGTATTGACAAGATTGATGCCTGAAGATGATGCGGCAATTTCGTCTTCACGGATGGCAACCCATGCTCGCCCTAAGCGCGAGTCTCTCAAACGAACATTAGCAAAGATAGACAGGAAGATCAGCGCCAGGATCAAGTAGTAGTAGGGAGTTGGATCAAACCCATTCCAGTTTAAGCAAAAAAAGGGCTGGATACATGGCGTTCCAGGGCGATAAATACCTGAGATACCATTGATACCTCCCGTGTATTTATCAAGATTGAGAAAGAACGCCGGAATAATCTCACCAAAACCAAGGGTGACAATCGCTAGATAGTCACCACGTAGCCGCAGCGTTGGCGCACCTAAGAGCAGACCCCAGAGAGCTGCAATTAAAGCGGCAATAATAATCATTGGCCAGAATAACCAGGATGCAAATTGCGGGCTCATGACGATCCCGGTGAGTACTGTAAACTGGGTTGATCCTACAAGCGCCCATGCATATGTTCCTATCACAAAGAATGCCACATAACCCAGGTCCAGCAGACCAGCAAAACCTACGACGATGTTGAGACCGAGCGCGAGAATGACATAGTACCCCAGGTCACCATAACTTGTAATTCGGCCTTTTGTACCAGATCCAAAGAGAAGAGGATCTATGACAGGATAAAACAGGACGAAGAGTCCTAGTAGCGTAAGATAAAAGCGACTTGCACCCTTACTTTGCAATGGCAGATCATTCGGCACTAAGTCCTGTGCCTCCTCACGAGCACGACTTCCAGAGAGGTTTTCCAATTGCTGCTTCTTACTCACTCGCGCCGCATTCCGTCTCCAGCCAGATCTACTCTGTCCAGCCCTCTCATCATTTCCATTTTGTATTATGCTCGCCGTCTCGTTCTGTGAGATGACGCGGCGTAGCGCAACACGACCACCCAACTGACCCAAAAAGTAACCAGCAATCGGGAACAAGAGCGTTCGCACAATAGCCCAGATCAACAGTACGGTCGGCAGCGCACCAGATATGAAGAAGATGATATCGACGATAAGTGAGATGACCGCAAAAACCGTCGCAAACCAGAAACCTCCCGCATGGGCACGATTCATCATAGCCGCTTTTTGCTGCTCATCCAACGTCTGTACGTCTTCCAATGGTGCCGGCGGCGTGTAGTGGAGCAGGTCTCGCACACGCTTCCGCGCAAAGAAGTAAATACCCCACGTAACCGCAGCTAAGCCCAGGCCAATAAGCAGGTTATTCGTGAGAATGATGTAAAGGAGAGGTAAGACAACATAAAAGAGGATATCAATCCATACCTCTACAGGACTACGACGGTCACTATCCGCCGCCACAAGATAGCCTGCCAGAGCTATAACCGTCGCATAGAAGATAACAATAAAAACAGCCGCTAGAAAAACTTGTGAAGATGTGTAAAGTGAACTCGCTGGCGCAAGAATGCCCAGGAGCACGTTATTTTGAATGGCCTCACCGCTCCAAAGAAAGGTAAATAGAGCTACTGGTACAAGCAGCGCTAAAAGCCATTTAATCAGGAGCTTACGTGTATCGCTTTCTACACGTAGCCAACGAGAATTTATTGACATTGCCACTTGGTATCACCTCGCTATCACGCTGATATGTTTACTACCAGCCTCTGTTTATACTTTCTCAGGTACTTGCTGACCCAGTAAACCAGATGGACGAAATACAAGGATCAGAATTAGAATTGCAAAGATAATTGCATTATTCCAGGCATTGCCTCCATGTGGCAAAATATTGTCAGGGAGTAACGAGATCAGGGAGGTAATTAAACCAACGAGGAGTCCCCCCAACATGGCTCCAACAATATTACCAATACCACCTAGCACCGCCGCTGTAAAAGCAATCAAACCTAGTTGAAATCCTATGTTGAAGACGGTATTTGGAAACTTTAATCCATAGATGAAGCCTGCCGCCCCCGCAAGACCTGCGCCAATAAAAAAAGTAAACGTGATAATACCATCTACGTTGACACCCATTAACGCTGCCGCATCGCGGTCTTGAGCAACGGCTCGCATGGCTCGACCAATCCGCGTTCGCGTTATCAAAAGCTGAAGACCAATCATTAATAGTAACGCTACAACTATTACAAAAATGTTCACGGAATCAATATTAATAGCACCTACTCTTATAGATGGTGTCGGCAAGTTTGGGAAGGAAACGTCAATAGTTCCTTTCCATAGCTTCCCTACGTCCTGTAAGATAAGTGAAACTCCAATAGCAGAAATAAGAGGGGCGAGTCGAGGAGCGTTACGGAGAGGTCTATATGCAATCCGTTCGATGATGACACCTAGTAAAGCACAAACAAGAAATGATCCTATACCTACTAGGACAAGCCTCAATATCAGGTCCGACGTAATTGACTTTGGCGGTGCCGCAGCGTCAATGCCAAATAAACTCTCTAATGTGATAGTGACAAATGTGCCAATCATAAAAATGTCGGCGTGAGCGAAGTTAATGAGTTCGATGATTCCATACACCATCGTGTATCCCAATGCGATGAGCGCATAGATTGCCCCTGTCGCCAGGCCGACAATCAATAAGCTCAAAAATAGATCCATATAGTTGATACTCCTCTAGACTGCTGGATAAGATAAAACAGTTCAGGTTGGAACGCATGGTATGAGAGAGAAAGGGAGTAGTTGTACAGATTTTGCTGCGAACTACTCCCACTTTCACGGATTAGAAGCGTCTCCGTTGACTATCTGAAATGAATTTTCGGTGCAAACTACGACTTTGTAGGATCAACCTGTTGGATAAATGACCAACCGTCAGGGCCTGGAGCGTTGCCACCGGCGCTATAAATCGATACAAACTTGTTCGTGGTGTCGCCGTTCTTGTCAAAACCCTGGTTACCGGTTACTCCAGCATATTGGATTCCTTGAATGCCATCAATGACAGCCTGGCGGAAGGTTTTGGCACCAGCATCGTCGTTTGAATCCTTCGGTAGAGCTGCCTTCTTGCCATCAATAACCTGCTTGATAGACTGCATAATTATTTTGGCACTGTCATAGCCACCACCACTGTATGCTCCCAGATTGCTAGCACCATACTGTTTGCCGTACGCATCGGTGAAGGCTTTCGCGGCAGGTACCTGGCTCGGATCAATACCCGGAACGGAGCCAAATACTGGACCACCACCTAATGGTTTCACAGCCTTGGACATGGCACTCGTCTTGGCACCATCACCAAGCTCAAGTGGCGTATTCTCCAAACCAGCCACTTTCTGCATCTGCTGACGAATGGTGATACCGCCCGTCGAGTCATTGCCACCAAAGAAGATGAGATCCGGTTTGGCACTTGCGGCCGCCGTTAACACATTTTCATAAGAACTTGTTGATTTGACGCTCTGTGAGCCAACAATCTGCCCACCAAGCTGCTTCCAGAATGTCTTGAAGTTTGTGGCCAGACCAGCACCATACGCTTCGGTATCGTCAATGACGAAAACCTTGTGATAGTTTTTCGTCTTGTAAGCGTAATTTGCTAGCGCAGCACCTTGATACTGGTCAAGCGTGGCTATGCGGAAGTAGGTCACTTTCCCTGTTGGGCGCAGTTTTGCCACTTTGCTATTAGCACCACCACACTCATACTCGGGTGTATTCTGCGTTAAGCAGTCGTTGGTATTCGCGGGACTGATAAGTGCAATCGGCGCATTATTTGTCGTGGGTATCTCTGCTAATGCAACACTACTATTGAGTGGGCCAACGATGCCCGCTACCTGTGCATCTCCTGCCAGGTCCGTTACGTTCTTCTGACCAACTGTAGGATCATGAGTTCCATTCGCGCCCGTATCATCTTTGGCAACAAGCACAAATTTGTAGCCAGCAATATAATTTGCATCGTTCGCTTCTTTGATTGCGAGCGCTATGCCGTTTTCTGCTGGTTTGCCAGAACTGGCATCAGCGCCGCTGGTTGGGAAATCAGAGCCAATTTTGATGGTGACAGTACCACCACTACTACCACCACTACTGCCTGTACCACTACTGCCTGTCGTTCCTGTACCAGAACCACAAGCAGAGAGCAGGGCGATCATGAGGGTTAAGCCTATTGATAAGGCCCAGATACGTGACCGACGTTTTAGCATAATGTAGTCAGCCTGCCTTTCTTAAAGTGCAGCATTCGATAATCGCTGCACCTTACTCCTTTAAAATAATCCGTTAGAAAACAAGTAGAAAAGGGGTCACAAGTGTAGAAAAGCTTCCTCTCCAGGATGCATTCTCCCACAAAAGGTAATACGCTGGCAGCGATCTTAATCTCACCAACTTTCATACGTCGTTGTTTGATCCCAACTATTCCCGGAACGTTCATGGTAGATACCCGCATCTTGCGATATGGACAGAAGATGTTCTGGCATTGAGCGCAGGTTCCATTGCTTAAAAAGTTAGATTGAGGGAATTATACGCACTGGTTGTTGAGCTGTCAACAATATATCGCCTTGAGCGTTTCTCGTTATCTGTTTCTCTTCAAGCTTTATGCGCAAAGTTTTCATCAAAGAAGGCGTCGACACGCGCAATATAGTCATTGGTGTCAACGGCAAATGATTGAGCATGTGCCGCTCCTAATACAACCCAATACTGCTTGGGCTGCTGGGCGGCCTGGTAAAGGGCGTACATACCGGCTAGCGGCGTCTCTTCATCGCTATCACCATTCACGAAAAATATAGCTGTATGCCCCGCTAGTTTATTGACGACATCTATAGGTCGGGCTTGCGTGATATCCACTCCATACACTTGTTCAACAAGCTCTTTATCGGCCTCCCGCGCCTGCTCATCTGGTACATCGCCCGGCACCTGAGTAGCATCCACCGGACAACTTTCTGCAACGAGCGCTGTAATGTCGTTCGTACGTGAAGCTGCTAGCACCGCGGAAGTTGCTCCCATCGAGAGGCCCAGCACTCCTATTTTGCTATCACTCGTATCCGGCAAAGATTTTAAATAAGAAATGGCCGACAGGATGTCCTCGGATTCCACCAGACCAAGGGTCGACATGACTCCCTGACTCTGACCATAGCTCTGAAAATCAAACAACAAGACATTATAGCCATGCTTAAAGAGAAATGCCGCTCGTTGAATCATTGAGACGCGATTTCCAGGCGTGCCATGTGTGAGGATAATAACCGGCGCATGAGGCGCATTTAAAGCTAGCCAGCCTGACAGGAGCTTTCCACGCCAATTATAGAAAGACACATCGAACACCGGAAGCGCATCTACATCCTTTGCCGCTGGGATTGGCTCTCCCCTCCCTGGATGCAAGCCATTCGTCAACTGAAAAAGCTTTGAATGCTCTATGTCGCTGATTGAGAGTGTTTTGGAGGTCTTAGGCGAAAGAGGAGGAAAAGCTGACGCGTCCTGTGTCTTCGTAGGCGCCATACTTGCAGCACGATGCAGTTTGCTTGGTGCACTCGTGACAGGAGATATACTTGCAGCGTGAATTAACCAGCCAGCAGATAAAAGAAAGACGAGAAAGACGCTCGTAGCTAGCTTACGTGGCAGTGATGAGATACGCATACAACTCTCCCGGAAAGAACTCCCTCACTCAACTTTTTTTACAAAACGCTCAAATGCTGCCTCTACTTGAGAATGCGTTTCACTTCGGGTACCACTGTTATCAATAACTTCGTCTACAAGAGAAAATTTATGCGTGACGTCTGGTTGAGCACGAATACGAGCGGCTGCCGCCTCTCTATCCAGATTGTTACGCTGCATTAAGCGCGCCATCTCTTGCTCCTCAGTACAGATGACCAACCACTTGCTCTGGCAGAGAAGACCTGATTGACCCTCTAAAAGTTTGACTGCGTCAATTATGACAATTCCATTCTCACTCGCCTTTGCAAGATCCTGCTTCAATGCAACTCCAACCGCCGGATGCACTATCTGCTCAAGGCGTTTCATCTCGTCTGCATTTTGAAATACAAGGTTTCCTAATGCAGTACGATTGACACTCCCATCATCCGCAAGCATTTGACGCCCAAAAACCTCTCCTACCTCTAGAGCAATACTCTGACCCACTCTATAAAGGCGATGAACTATGGCATCAGCGTCAATATAACGCTCTGCACCTAGCTCCAGTAGTGTATGGCCTACAAATGTTTTTCCACACGCGATATTGCCCGTAAGCCCTATGATACGAGGCATCTCTTACCAAAGCCTTTCAATAAAAAAAAGTCTGTGATATATCTTTAACGCACTACTCTCTACGAGGGTATACATCATTTTACTCGGTACTTTCATTATATCAGTTAAATTTTTTTCTTATAATAGAAAAATAAGAATACTTCGATACACACGCTTTTACACCCCTATAGACCTCCAAAAAGTACTTGTTTTCGCCAATTCTTTTCGTAGTAGAAAGAGTGTGTCGTACAATAGTCAAGCAGTAGAATAAAAACACAAATTGCTGAGGAGATAGCATGAGTAGGCACTTGGGGCTGATCATCGGTGTTAACCAGTACCAAGATGGCTCTTTTCCACACCTTCGCTTCGCTGAAAATGATGCACGAGCTCTGGCTCAATGGCTGGTGAATACAAAAGGAGGGAAATGGTCTCCCTCAGATGTACAGCTTGTTCAAGGTCAATATGCGACGCAGGAGCTCGTTGAGTCGCTTATTACACAAATATGCATTCATAAAGCAGAGCCGGGCGATGGAGTTCTTCTCTATTTTGCCGGACATGCCTTCGTCGATCAGCTTAGTGGTGAAGGCTATCTCTCTCTCTTCAATTCACAGTACCAGGACACATCGACAAGTATCAATCTTCTCTCTTTTACTCAGAGAATTATGGCCAGTAGTCAGGCTGCACATATTCTTTGTATCTTTGACTGTTTCCAGGACGGACAAGTCTGGTATAGTCGTAGTTCCTTTCCTTACGATTCCAGTCCTCTCTTTAGCCCTACTCTCCTCACAACATTACAGCAATTTCCTGATCGACTATTTTTATGCTCATGCAGGGGCAACGCGTATGCTCAGGAAAGCGGGGAACGCAATCTGGGACGCTTGATGCATTCTACAATCGTTGGGTTCTGTGGGCCTGCTAGCGACCCCAGTACGGGCACTATTACGCTCTCCAGCTTATACGCATACCTTTCTAACACGCTAGGAGAGCAACAAAAACCACAACTCTTTGGACAACAACGTCTGCCTCTTACTCTTATAGGTGAGCTTCCTACCCCTACTCCCACACGATCTTTTGTCAATCCGTCTTCAGAACAGTCGGCAGATCTCTCTCCTGCAATTCCTGTCCCAGGTCCATTCAGTAATTCCCAAGCACGGGCAGGAGGGTTATTACTCAAGCAAACAATGGACCCTGCAACTCTGGTTCCGTCAGCACATCTACCAACACAGTCACCTGTTATGTCGCGATATCCACTTTCATCATCGATAGAGGAACAACGTCAGCAGCAAAGCCAACAAATGATGGACCAGGCACAACAATTCTTCCAGGCTCAAAATTATGAGCAGGCATTCAATCTGGTCGAACAGGTCTTACACCTGACACCCACTGATACATCAGCCTTAAGGCTCAAAGGGCAACTTCTGGGGATGGCAGGACGCTTCCCAGAGGCAGGCATTGTCATTGATCAGCTTCTCCAGATCAAGCCAGATGATGCTGTGGGTTGGAGTATGCGTGCGGTCGCACTTACAAATATGGGCAATCACCAGGAAGCGTTCACGGCGGTTGAGCGTTCTCTTGAACTGGATGCACAAAATCCCGAGACGTACGCGCTTAAAAATACTATTATGGCAAATATGGCGTTCGTCCAAAGCCAGGTGAACAAACTCACACCAAATAAATTTATTCCAACGAATGAGAAGAAAAGTGGTGGTGTTGCCTTCGCTCTTGGCCTGGGCCTACACCTGCTTGGGCTTCTCATAGGTTTTGCAGGCTTCGCCCTCCTTATTTTGCTACATAGTATACCAGCTCCTGTAGGACTGCTCCTCATCAGCATATCGCTTACTATTCTCTGCGTGAACGCTACGCGTGGCTCATTCCGCTATGGCTTTATCCATCTCCTCTTAGCATTCCTTTTATCGCTCATCGCTGGTGGTGCTCTTGGACTTGCTTACAAAGTCGGAATGACAGCCATTACGGCACAGTTGAGAGTGCATCCTTCACTCTTCGTTCCTTTGTTCTTTCTCCTGGTCTGGCTCGTTACTATCGCTGTCATTCCTCTGCTTCTAGCTCTTGGAGGTCTGATTATTGGTAGTATTAGTCGCGCTCGGAAGCGTTAATACACGCATCTAAACTAGCTTGCAACATCGGCAAGCTGCTCCCACTCGATCAATAATTCATCTATATGCGCTTTCGCTTGCTCGTGCTCAGTTGAGAGCTGCGTTAATTGCGCAGCGTCCGCCTGCAAGGCTGCTTGCGCTAAAGCCTCTTCTATTCCTTTTAACTGCACCTCCGCCTTCTCGACATCGCGCTCTACGTCTTCCAGCGTACGAACCCTTGCTTTTCCACCTTTTTTGCCTGTCGATCTAGAAGAAGATGAAGCCTTGACGCTGGCCTGTACATTGGAAGCCGCTTTCGTATCGGCAGCCTTTGTGGCGATCTGCTGCTTTCGGATGCGATATTCCGTGTAGTTTCCCAGATATGAATGCAATACGTCATCTTCAATCGCCCACACCCTGGTGGCTAGACTATCGATAAAGTACCGATCGTGAGAGACAAAGAGAAGCGTTCCTTCAAATTCACTGAGAACCTCTTCGAGAAATTGGCGCGATTGTAAATCAAGGTGATTCGTCGGTTCATCCAATATCATAAGGTTTGAGCCTTGCAGAGTGAGTTTAGCCAGCGCCACCCGGCTCCTTTCCCCACCGCTCAAAGCGCCTATCGGCTTAAAGACGTCATCTCTAGAGAAAAGAAAGCGCCCCAGAAAGCCACGCGCACCCTCTTCGCTCAACACGCTGACCTGGCGGATCTCGTCCAGAATCGTTCGTTCCATCGTCAGGCCAGCATGCGTCTGTGAGTAGTAACCGATACGTACACCGTGACCGATCTGCACATGGCCGCTCACAGGCGACAGTTCCCCAATCAATGTCCTTAAAAGTGTTGTCTTTCCCGCGCCATTAGGCCCAATAAGACCCACACGATCTCCACGTAGAAGTTCAAGATCAGGAACGCGCACAAGCACTTTAGGCTCAATCTGCTGTCTGGCTCCTTGTCCATAGCCAACCGCTAGCTTTTGAGCGGCGATGACAACAAGCCCACTATCAGTCATGGGCGTAAATTCAAAGCTCATCTCTGGCTGCTCTCGCGGACGCTCTACGCGCTCCATGCGGTCCAGCAGCTTTTGCCTACCACGCGCCTCTCGGCTCCTCTGTCCAGCTTTGTATCTCCGAATAAACTCTTCTGTATGCTCTATATACGCTTGCTGAGACTCGTATTCGCGCTGACGCCTCTCCATACGCTCTTCACGCAAAGAAAGATACTTAGTATAGTTGCCCGGATATTCTTCAATTCGTCCAGCATTTAGCTCGATTGTACGCGAGACAACCTTATCCAAAAAGTAGCGATCGTGCGCTACGATGACCATAGCACCCTTCCAGGCGTTGAGGTACGTCTCAAGCCACTCCAGCGTCGCCAGGTCTAAATGGTTCGTTGGTTCGTCCAGTAGTAACAAGTCCGGCTCTTGCAGAAGGAGCTTACCCAAAGCAGCGCGCGTTTGCTGACCTCCACTTAACTGCATGACCGGTGCCGCTTGCTGGTCACGCGAAAAATCCAGGCCATCCAGCACCTGCTCAACACGATTTTCATAGGTATAGCCGCCAGCATGTTCATAGCGTGCTTGCAAGCTATCATACTTCTTGAGCAACTCCTCGTGAAGGACCGGATCGCCTTGCGTGGTGGACGAAGACATCTCTCGTGCCAGTTCACCAAGTTCTCGCTCATAACGACGCAATTCTGTAAAAACAGAGAGCATCTCTTCGCGTAGTGTGTTTTGTGGATGAAAGTCGGTTATCTGGGTCAAGTATCCCACACGCACACTATGAGCAATAGAGACACTTCCTTCGTCTGGCTCTTCTCGACCAGCAAGAATATTTAATAGCGTAGACTTCCCCGCTCCATTCGGCCCTACCAGCCCTATACGGTCCTGCGCTTCGACCTGAAAATGTATCCCTGCAAAAATGCGCTCGGCACCAAAAGATTTTCCTAACTGCATTACACTCAGAATTGGCATATATCCTCACCTGAAAACCGCATTGAGGCTCTTTTCCTCGTTCCATTTCTGCCGTAGCGTATCATATCACTGCAACTGATGCAAGACTACATGCTCCAAAATGCTCCTTCCATTCTTCTTTTCGCCTGAAGATATTCTCTCTTATGGCGATTTTATCCACATTCATAAATGGTAATTCTCCAATGCTTGGCTGATACTTTGTCATTGTGATATAATCGGAAAACTACTCCTTCTTTGCGAGAAAGGATGCTGAGGTGGCGAAAGAGCAGTCTCTCGATAATCTTTGGTTGGCACAAATATTGTTCGATCTTGGGGGAGTTCAGTTCGGTAATTTTACGGTGAGTGAATCCGCCGTGAGTTCACCTATCTTTGTAAATCCCAAGGTCCTTATCAGTAATCCAACCGCGCTCCGCGTTGCTAGCAAGCTGATGCAACAGGAGATTAATTTAGCACAATCACTCCGTCGTCCGCGAGTCCACCCTTTTACCCTCGTTGCAGGTGTGCCTGTTGGTGGACTCCTACTGGCTAGTGCTTATTCACTAGAAACAAATGTTCCTCTGATATACGCTCGCTCCCATCCCGAAGGGACTGGTAAGCGAGGTATTGAGGGAAACTTCACTCAAGGCGATACTGCTCTTATCATCGATGACCTCATCACACGAGGGAGCAGCATCCTTGAAACAGCGTCTCTCCTTGAAGAGAATGGCCTGAAAGTGAAGGATGTTATCGTCCTGATTGACCGCGAACACGGGGCAGTTGAGCGCTTACACCGTCATGGATACAATCTGATAAGTATCCTTCGACTGGACGTAATGCTTACTCACTATATGTCTAAAGGGCTTATTTCCGAAGAGGCATATCGTACCTGCGCCGAGTATCTACGCAACAAACAGGGCGAAAATCACACTGGCCCACTTGGTTTGTAACATTCTTTTTTAAAAAGGAAGCTTAATCCTTTGGAAGAGCTTCCTTTTTGTTTTGTTTATAATTCGGAAGGCGGTTCAAAACAAAGCTATGGCAAGCTTCGAAGATATAGAGCTCAAAGAACGTCTCTTCCTGAAAGGATATCCTTTTCGTCGCTACGGCCCCCGTCCACACAATCCTGAAACGATGGCGATGACAATCCTCAAAAAGCCGTTGTCGGCCTGCACTGTTGCCCTTGTAACAACCGCTGGCTTGAGTCTTGCTGAGCAACCCCCATTTAATACAAATATAAAAATGGGCGATACCTCTTTCCGCGAATTTCCAAGCTCCATCTCTCCACAATCTCTGGAAATGCATCATCGGAGTTGGGCTTTTGATCAGACAGGGATCTTGCGCGACCGTAATCTGGTGCTACCACTAGACCGCTTACGCGAGATGTTGAATCAAGGAGAGATCGGAGCCATCGCGCCCTACCACTACAGCTTCATGGGCTCAATCATAGGCCCGTCCAAACTCATCAAAGAAAGCGCACCAGAAGTCGCTCGCCGTCTCGTAGCCTCTAATGTTGATGTTGCCCTTTTGACTCCCGCTTGACCCATGTGCCATCAGTCCGTGGGACTGATTCAGCGAGCCATCGAGTACGCAGGCATCTGCACCGTTTCTATCTCTCTCCTGCGCGAAATTACCGAGAAAATTCAGCCTCCACGAGCACTCTTTGTCCCGGCACCATTGGGCTATCCACTTGGAGAACCCGATAATCCTGAACTACAGACAGGTATTCTCCATTCAGCCTTCTCACTCCTCGCCCGAACTGATAGACCTGTTCTAGAAACCTTCACTTTCTGATATCCACATGCCATCTAGAACGGGAACTATCTATCGAATATTAACGTCATCTTTGATAGAGTAACTATTTGGGCTACATCGCTCATAATATAAAGCTTCAAAAGGAGTGAATTATGTCAATCATCAAAGGCTATAAGAAACATCCTCTCTGGTTGTTTGTTCTCGCAATGAGTATGCTATTTCTCGTCAGTTGTGCTAGCTCCTCTACATCTTCCGGTGCGTCTTCTAGCGCTAACAGTTCTAGTGGAGCAGCCTCTATGCCCGTACAGACGAATAATGCCTCTTCCAACCAATCACAAGGACAGAACCAGAAAAATGTTCAGGCACATACAGAACAATATCTGGTTAAAACTCTCAAGCTTTCTATGCAGGTAAAGGATACACGCGCTGTGGCAAATGATCTACAAAATTGGATTAGTTCAGCCGATTCTCGTGCAATATCCGCTGGGACAGATTATGCACAGGTCGGCGACAATTCTTATGATATTAACCTTACCTTCTCTGTCCAATCTTCAATGTATCCACGCATCTATACCTACTTACGCGATTACAGCTCTCACAATGGCGGTCGTCTTTCCGGCTTTACAGAATCTGTCCAGAATGTGACTGGCGATTATGTGGATACACAATCACGTCTGAAAACTCTCCACACCGAACAAGCGCGCCTGCTAGATCTTATGAGTCATGCTCAAGCCATGGGCGATATCGTGACGATTGAACAGAAACTTACCGATGTCGAGGGGCAAATTGAGACGTACGAGGGGCGGCTAAAAAATTTGGCAGACCAGGTCGCTTACTATACTGTACAAATTAGCCTTCAACCCACGAGTGTCGCACCTTCTCCATCGACAGAACCAGGTTGGTCTATAGGACGGGTTCTCCAGCAAGCCTTCGCTGCATCCCTTGTCTTTGCTCAAGCACTGCTCACCTTCCTCGTCTGGCTGCTCGCCTTTGTCTGGTACGCTATCCCGGTCATGATCATCGTCTGGCTTATCAAGAGATTTAAACTACGCTTACCTAAAATTCTTCCCGCGACACCACAAAAAACAACCGTTAAACAGTAACTCACACACGTGAATGCTCATGGCCTGATTGACTTATGAGTGGCCATGAGCATTCACGTCCTCAAACTTCTGGCGCTTTATTCAGTCAAATTATGCATCTAACATTGAGCGTATAAAGCCAATTCCAATAGACAACCAGTCGAATGAGCGCGTCCATGCAACCCATTCCTGTTGTGTTGGCCAGCCTGGCCTATAACGTGGAATCATCTCCTTCGGCATCACTATCGCCCATTTGCTGCCCTCGCCCAGCCCTCCTGGCGTTATACGTACAGAAATATTAAAAACGGTCTCTTTCGGCAGATGCTCTTTCCAATCAGGTAACGACCTCAGCAGCGGATCGCGTCTCCAGATGCTAAATAAGGTCGGCTCGCTCAAACTCTCAACTGCACTTTTTTGTGTACTACTTAATGCAATGACTTGACCCACAACCGCAGAACGCTCCCACTCAGGAAAACGCAGCCAGACAGAGTAGCGGTACTCGTCCAGACCAACCGATGCAATAAAAGCATCCAGATCTTCTCGCCTGAAGCGACGCTCAGTATCACTCTGCCAGATCTTCACCATAGCGTCAAGTCTTTTCTTCTTCTCTTCTTCGCTCAGAAGAGCAAGAGGCCCTGTATTTAATGGATAAGAGTGTGCTTGCATACATTATTTCTTTCAAGCTTGTGCCAGGTTTGCCCTCTGACTCTCCACCGAGAGCCAGGTTTGCCACAATGCTGGACAGTACCTCTGCAACCAGTTCGCAAGATCGGCAGGAAGAGATGCCACAAATGCGCTTCGTACATTGTCTGGATAGCGATGGAGTTCCAGGCAGTAGGCATGCAGGAATTGACGAGATAGCTGAGCCGCAGCGCTATCTGCCGATGCTTGAGGAGCGTACATTTGATCTCCTACAATCGCATATCCGAAGGCAGCAAGATGCGCCCGTATCTGATGAGTACGCCCAGTTATGGGTTGCACTTCGAGCAGGGCAAAATCACCTTCAACATTCAACACTACTACACGTGTGGAAGACGGTTGCCCCTCGGGCCCAACAATACAACGACGACGATCATATGGGTCGCGTTGTAAAGGACCATCCAATACGAATGTGTTAGCAGGAAGCAACGCAGGAGGCGGTTCTATCTGAACTTCTTGACCATTCGCTTCTTGCTTCACAACAGTGAAAAGAGCGCGTGGCCGAGACCAGTCATCAGAGTCTTTCTGTACAACAGCTACATATCGTTTCTCAATCGTATGATCATGAAACTGTTTGACGAGATGGCGGCGCGAGCGTTCGGTTCGTGCTAGCGCGACTACACCCGATGTGTCTTTATCCAGACGATGAAGAAGACAGGGACGCGGCAGCAGACCATCCTCTTGCCAGAGTCGCTCATTTCGTCTTTGACGCAGTTTCTCTTGAATATCTGACGGGGCCAGAGCCCATTCTGGCTCGTCAGGCAACTCAGGAGGCTGCCAGTCGTCCTTCCCTTGTTGCTCAGAGTACGCAAGCAGAGCATCCCATAATGTTCCATCCGCGTGTTTGTATGTAGGATGAGTCACTAACCCTGGTGGCTTATTCACAATAAGCAGATGATGATCTTGATAGATAACGGAAATACCTGTAGTTTCCATACCGTGAGTATAAGCGTACAGAGACCTGCCGTCAAGCATTTATGACTATAAGAAATTCGATTAGGAGACTTCGACAGGAATCTTCTCTTCGACGACCAATGCACCTGCATCTCTCTTTTTTGAGATCAAGTCATGACTATAGATACGCATAAGAAGCACTCCACCTAATGCAACGAGCGCCAGTATAGCTGAGAAGATCATTAAACCATAGAAGCCGCCGAGATCCGCTGACAAGCCTCCTATTGAGGCTCCAAGCAGTTGACCTATCCCAAGCACAACTGAGTATAACCCCATCACAGCTCCTCTTTTACCCGGTTGCACCTCTGAAAGCGCTCCTAACTGGACCAACGAGGCAGGCAAAAAACCACTAAGCAGAAGCACCCCACCAAGCACAAAGGGAACAAGTGCATCAAAGAGGATGTTCGTACCACTCAACATGTCCCCTAGTTTTCCTGGTAGACCATTGAGAATAGTAAGTGCAACAATGCATATTGCCAGGCCGAAAAGGCCTAGTAGCATCGCAGTTGTCCGGCGCATGCGCGGTATTATAAGCACCCAGATACCCAGACCAACAAGACATAAAAGACCAAACCCACCTAGCATCAAGGTCGCAAGTTCTCTACTCGACCCACCATAAAAGAGTTGACCTGGATGGCGGAGGGCAGCTTGCCGAGCAGGATACGTCAGGAGCAGGATAATTAAGGTCATCCATGCGCCAATTAGAGTATTAATACAAAGCCACGCCGGCAGAAACGTTCTAATGCGTCGATCACGCAGCATCCCAAAGCTTTCAAATAACGAACTGCTTGTTCTCTTTTGTAGAGAACGTTGAACATTCTCCTTCACATAGCTCACTATCACAGCGGCATTGATCAAATGGAGCACAATCACGACACAGAAGCCCCAAATACCGAGCACGCTACTTACTTTCCCCCCAAATGGAATAGCCAGGGCTATCGCCCCAACCGTCGAAACTTCAAAACCTGTCATGACTCTTGCACGCAGCTTTTCTGCATCTACCGTCGCATCAGCAATATACCCTAGACAGGCTGGCGTATTAAGCGCGGTCGTCGCGCCCTCGAAAAGTCGACCAATCAGAATCAAGAGAAGCAACTGCAGCAAATGTGTGTCAAGTGCTCCCCCATTGGGATGTGGAAAGAGAGATACACTGATAAATAGAAAGCAACTGGAGCAGGCACCAAGCAGGGGTGCGGCAATGAGAAGAGGTTTGCGACCCAACCGATCCGAAAGACCTCCCATCACGGGAGCGAGCAACAACTCGCTGATATAATACGATTCGAGGATCAAGGCTACTACTGTCACTGATGCAAAATGCTCACCAAGATAAAATCCAAGTAATACAAAGCTAATGCGATTGGCGATTCGCAGTAACAACGTAGATTCAATAGCCACAAAGATGGACCGCCGGTCGACACCGACTCCAGGAGTAGTCGCTCGCCGATTCTGCATTTCATTCTTTCGACTCAGCCGAGCAGTATGAGCCAGACGAATTTCTTTGCTAGCAGTTGATGGTTGACGCATTATCCCTACGTAGTCTCCTTCATCGGTTGCTTTTGAAGCATTATTCTCAATTTTTATAAAAAATGTGCTTAAGAAGCTTTATTTTATGCCTAACGTTATTTTATTTCTCAATACAGTCTTCCCATCCTCCACACTCTTTCTTAATCTTCACCGAAAGTGTACTCATCCTACCATGTTCATAACATTTATGGTAAAGATAGTCGTCATCTTCCCCCTTTTTTGCTATACTCCCCATCTCTTCCCTTTTCCTTCTGCTTGTTTTACATATCGTCAACAAGTTATAAAGATGGACACGAACCAGCCTATTATCTACCCACATTGTTAAAAATAGGTTAATGAATCTTTATTATTTATCATGCATCATCTTTTATAGAGATTGCGTCGTAGAGCAACACTTACTGCACTCGCTCGATCTGCCACACCTGGCTTCTGAAAAATGTTGCTTATGTGACTTTTCACTGTATGTTCACTGACGACTAGGGCCTCTGCAATATCTTTGTTCCGCGTCTTTCGTCTTCAACTTCGGCAGACGTATCAAGCACTTCTATTTTCTGAGTATGGCAGATGGTTACAAGAATCGCTTATGATGCATCCGACTCTATTCTGTTCAGCGCTTGCTGTGTTAGTGACCGCGCCCGTCGTAAAGATGCGGAAAGAAGTTTTTGGTCTTGAGTATTGTGTTCAGCATCATCAAGAGCATGGAGCATGTCGGTGAGCAATTGTGCCAGTGGATGCACATTCTGATTACTCTGGGAATGTTCTCTAGCGATTATCTGACGACGAATGCGTTCATACTGATACATATTGTCAAGAAAGATTGCTATCTGATTGGCGATCTGCTCGGCAACCATAACATCAGACTCATCGTACGGAGCATCTCCGCGCTTCAGAATGTTGAGCGAGCCAATAACACGCTCTCTTGCTCGCAGTGGCGTGGAAATAAAGTGCCGAAATCCTTCTGCGATCCAGCGTTGATCGTTCTCACCGCGAAACCGCTCATCAGTAGCCATATCGTTCGTCCAGATGGTCTGTCCCTCGCGCACTACCAGGCCAGCCACGGTCTCATCCAGGAGCTGACGCTCACCGGCCTGCGGTGCAATAGATGTCGCTGCCGCCAGCGCAAAACGTTCTAGCGACCGACCATCCTCAGAAAGTAGCGTCACGCTGATTGCTTCATGAGGCACCAATTGTGCCGCTTGCGCCGCGAACGTTTCGAATATCTCTGAGACATCCAAGCTAGAGGCAATGGCATACCCTATACGATCAAGGGCCTCAAGTCGATCTCGCTGCTGCTGCTCTAACTGCCGATATGTTCCAGCGTAGTACAGCAACGGGGGCAGAGCGTCTGTCGCGCGTGTCAGTGCATCCACACGCCCAAAAATCACCCGATGATCACCACCATCATACATTCGATCCAATGTGCACACAAATGTTGCAAGGTTACCAGCTAGCGTTGGCACACCCTCCGTCTCTATGAAATCAACCTCTAAACCTTCCACAGGCCGCCCTGAGAAATGATTCGACAACGCCTGCTGCTGCTCACTCAGCACATTGATCGCAAATCGTCCCGCCTCCTTAATGATCTGAGCCATACGCGCCCGGTTATCAACACAGAACAAGACTAGCAGCGGATCAAGTGAGACGGACGTGACGGCGTTGGCAGTCATACCATGAACAGCGTCACCAACACGGACCGTAATGACTGTTACGCCCGTAGCGAAAAGCCCCATTGCTCGCCGAAAATCTTGCGGATCGACACTCATTGGCAACCTCCCCTTATAAAAGGCCGGATTTTCTATGCTATCAACTCTTAAGTTTTCTACTTCCCTTCCTAATCTAGTATAATCGCGATTGCATTCGTTGAGTACCCCTAACAGAAGGAACTATTCGCTCATACCAGGAGGATAGAGCAACACAGTCTCCAACAATCATACTAGTATGAGCCTTCATCTCACCCTGTTGATTGTTGCTAAATATGCGTTTCATCAGTACACTTTAAGAAGTGAAATCAACTACTAAGAGACAAGCTGATCAAAAAGAAAGAAGTTGAGGATAGTTTCTATTTCGTAGCGAGCTACAGATTCCATGTTACTTTAAGAACAGAGAGGTTCTTTGGAGGATAGCTGTTATGCTTTTAAGCAATCAATCTAAACCCGCGTTTAACGTGCTGCGTGCAGCACACGCTGAGCTCTTTGTTCGCGATTTAGATCGTGCACACACATTCTATGTCGATTTATTGGGATTAGTCGAGACAGAAAGGGATGATTCACATCTCTATCTGCGCTGCCTTGAGGATCGAGAGCATCACAGTCTGGTTTTGCGTCAGGGGTCGCAGGCAGGTGTAAGCCATATCGCTTTTCGCGTCTCTTCACCAGAGGACCTGGAGCATTTGTCGCAGATGGCAAAAGAGCAAGATCTGCCCCAGCGTTGGGCTACCGACGAGGAACGAGGCCAACCTTGCGCCTTGCGTCTTCAGGACCCGGCAGGCCTTCCGCTTGAGTTCTACTACGAGATGACACCAGTTCCACGTATGCTGCAGCACTATCATCTGCATAAACCAGTACAGATTATGCGCCTGGACCACTTTAATTGTCAGGTGCCCGATGTCGCCTCAGCCGCAGCCTGGTATCAGAACGTGCTCAGCTTCCATACCACCGAGTACACGGTTAAGGAGACGCCACAAGGCGAAGAGCTCTGGGCTTCCTGGTTAACGCGCAAGCAGACCGTTCATGATCTGGCGCTTATGAATGGGACAGGCCCACGCCTGCATCACGTTGGCTTCTGGCTACCTGATGCGATGGCAGTGCTGCGTGCATGCGATGTGCTGGCTGCCGCCGGATACTATAAAGAAATCGAGCGCGGCCCCGGTCGTCACGGACTCTCCAATGCACTCTTTGTCTACGTGCGTGACCCTGATGGCAATCGAATCGAGCTCTACGCCAACGACTATCTCACAGCCGACCCGGAGGCCAAACCCATCCGCTGGACATTGGAAGATCCACGTCGCCAGACCTTCTGGGGTCACAGCGCGCCTGCAAGCTGGTTCGAAGAGGCGATGCAAGTCGAATTTATCGATGGTCATGGCCTCGTCCCTACACACGCTCCTCTCCTACAAGATCGACCAGATCACGTGACGTAGTTATTGTGTTAGGAGGCGCACTGACCTGAGCTTTTTGTAAGACGTGAAGATCGAACAACGCAAAGAGCAACGGCCCTTCCTCACTGTAGATGCGAGACAATGATCGTATAGAAAACACTATTGTTTGTTCTACACAAGCTGAAGACGAAAGAAGAGAGGAGAAGATCTATGCCTGCTATTACAGGAAATGAATACATTCACCGCTTACGAGAAAACCAGGGAGAGATCTGGATCAACGGCGAGCGTGTGAAAGATGTGACAACTCATCCCGCCACGCGTCACGTTGTTCGCAGCATGGCCCATTTGTACGATATGCAGTATAATCCGGCCTTGCGCGACACGATGACCTACACGTCACCCACAAGTGGCGAACGCGTCGGCATGAGTTTTCTACAGCCAGAGACCATCGATGACCTGCACCGCCGCAGCCAGATGATGTATACCTGGGCGCGCTATACCGGCGGCATGATGGGCCGTACCCCTGACTATCTAAATAGCAGCTTCATGGCGCTTAATGCCGCCGGCAGCTACTTTGCTGCCAATCGACCTGAGTTTGCCGAAAACGTTCGCCGCTACTACGAGCTCATCCGTGAACGCGATCTCTGCCTGACCCATACATTGATCAATCCGCAAGCCAACCGCAGCGTTGGCGCAAGCCAGCAATCCGATCCATTCCTGGCCGCTGGCGTGGTTAAAGAGACGGACGCGGGACTTGTCCTTCGCGGCTGTCGCATGCTGGCAACGCTGGCTCCCATCTCAGATGAGATCGCGGTCTTCCCCAGCACAGTTCTGAAAGAGCAGAGTCAGACCAGTCGTTATGCCTACGCGTTCAGTATTCCCTCGAACACGCCCGGTCTCAAGTACATCTGCCGCGAAAGCTTCGATACCGGAAATAGTCGCTACGACCATCCCCTCGCCAATCGTTTCGAAGAGCTTGATGCCATTGTGGTCTTCGATGATGTGCTTGTACCCTGGGAGCGCGTTTTCTTGTATGGCGACAACGAACTCTGTAACAACGCCTATGGCAAAACTGGTGCAGTCGTCCATATGATGCACCAGGTGGCAGCCAAAAACGTTGCGAAGACTGAACTCCTGCTCGGCATCGCCTGTAGCATCGTCGATAGCATTCAGGTGGATCAGTTCCAGCACGTACAGGAAAAGATCGCCGAGGTGATCACCAATCTTGAGATGATAAAAGCGCTACTGCGCGCCAGCGAGGTTGACGGCGCACCCAACGAGTACGGATTGATGACTCCTGCTCGCGCACCGCTTGATGTCGTGCGCGGACTCTATCCCAAAATCTATCCGCGCATGGTCGAGATCATCCAATTGCTCGCTGCAAGTGGCTTGATGACCATCCCAACCGAGGCGGATCTCGATGGCCCCGAAGGCAGCGATATTGATCGCTATATGCAGAGCGCCAAACACAATGCACGCGATCGCATTCGGCTCTTTCGCCTGGCCTGGGATGTCACCAGCAGCTCTTTTGGGGCCCGTCAGGCCCTCTATGAACGCTTTTTCTTTGGCGATCCAGTGCGTGTTGCTGGCGGACTATACATGAGCTATAACAAAAAGCCGTACATGGACTATGTTACAACAGTGCTAGATCAGGGTCAGGCTGAGGCTGCACAACAGAATGAAACAGGCATCCATCAGGATAGCGAGCTATTGACAGCAGGTGCTCTAGCAAAGAATTTGGAATCGGCAGACAATAACTAGTAGAGATAAAGAAATTCCTTGACGCCCGTCTGAGCGATAGCCAGCCCGATAGGGCGGAATAGAAAGGACGTGAGCTCTATGGCAACACGCAGAAATCCATCCACACTCCGTGGCTCTATAGTCCCGCTTGTCACACCGTTTACAGAAGATGGCAGGTTCGATGGGCAGACCTTTACCAGGCTGATCGAGTGGCAGATAGAGAATGGCAGTCATGGCATCTCGGTTACAGGCACGACCGGCGAACCAAGTGCCCTCACGCTCTCTGAGCGCGAGCAGGTGATGGATGTGGCTGCGCGCACTATTCGCGGTCGCCTCCCTTTCGTTCCAGCAACGGGCACGAATAACTACGAGGAGACGCTGCACCTGACGCGCATCGCCGAACGCATGGGAGCGGATGCTGCCCTTATTATCGTCCCATACTACAATCGCCCTTCGCAGGAAGGTCTCTACCGCTATTTCCGTACGCTAGCCAACCAGATTGAACTACCCCTTATCATCTATAACATTCCCGGCCGCACCGCAGTAAATATGGCACCTACAACGATGGCAAGACTACGCCGCGACTGCCCATCTATTATCGGCGTCAAAGAATCAAACAAAGATTTCGAGCACGTCAGCCTGGTACTCTATCACTGTGGTCGGGACTTCCTGGTCTATTCAGGCATTGAGCTTCTGTGTTATCCGATGCTAGCAATCGGTGGTGCTGGACACGTAAGTGCAACAGCAAATGTTCTACCACGCCAGGTTGCCGATATCTACAATCTGGTCGCGGCTGGACGTTGGAGAGAAGCAACCGACTTACACTACGAACTCTTGCCACTAAACGAGGCTTTGTTTCTAGAGACCAATCCTGGCCCACTCAAATGGGTAATGGGCCGGATGGGACTTATTACACCACACCTCCGCCTCCCTCTCTATGAACCCTCGCCTGAGAACCAGACGAAAATTGAGGCTGTACTGAATCAGTACGGACTTTTGGCGCGAAAGGAATCTCTTGCAGAGCACCTCAGCGAAGCTAGGACGGAGTCCGTTAGTGTCTTGAATAGAGAGGAGACATTGCAATGAAACGTGCCCGCTTTCTCGTTCACGGCCGCTATCATGAAGGCACCTTGATCGATCTAGGAGTTCTGCGCGACGAGACCGGTTATGAGCATAAAGTAGATGATGTTGTGTTTCTGCCTCCCGTCGAGCCACACACGATGATTGGTCTAGCACTCAATTATGCCGACCACGCCGCCGAGCTAGCGATTGCTCAGCCAGAAGAGCCCGCCCTCTTCTTCAAGCCGCTCAATACCCTGGTTGGTCATCGCGGTCAGGTTATCTACCCCACAGGCGTTGAATATATGCACTACGAGAACGAGCTCGCTGTGGTCATTGGGCGGCGCTGTCGCAATGTTAATGAGAGTACGGCATTGGATGTCGTACGAGGGTATACCATCGCGAATGAGCTAACAGTCCGCGACTTCGTGCACAATTTTTATCGCCCTCCAGTGAAGGCCAAAGGATGGGATACGTTCTGTCCTCTCGGCCCATATCTGGTCGAAGATGAGATCGAGGACCCTCATGCATTGGGGCTCCATACTTATGTCAATGGCGAACTTCGCCAGCAGGGAAATACGAAAGACTTGATACGTAACATTCCCGAACTCATCGCCTACATCACTTCGTTTATGACGCTGGATGCTGGCGACATTATCTTGACAGGAACGCCAAAGGGAGTGTCACACATCTATCCCAACGACCAGATGCGTCTCGAAATCGATGGATTAGAAGCACTCGAAAATATCGTTGTTGCTACACCCGTTCTCTAAAAAACAGATACTCTTTCATGCACAAGGAGAACAAATATGACCACCACATCAAATCCGAGCACCATGCCAGAAGGATCGAACTCTCTGCACCTTGAACCCGTGCTCCATTATATTAATGGTCAATTTCAACCAGGCCAATCCGGTCGCACTTTCGAGACGCTCAATCCCGCAACCAACCAGCCCATCACAACAGTCGCAGAAGGTCTGGCTGAAGATATAGACCAGGCAGTGCAGGCAGCACGGACTGCCTTTGATGAAGGGCCGTGGCCGCGCATGACGGCGGCAGAGCGCGCACGCGTTCTTTTACGCATCGCCGACGCCATCGAAGGGCACGCCAATGAGATCGCTCAGCTTGAGGTTCATGATGTCGGTATGCCCATTACGCAGGCGCACTCACAGGCAGCACGAACTGCCGAAAATTTTCGCTTCTACGCACGAGTCATTCAGGATCTAACGGGCGAGGCATATCAAGTTGGTCAGGCATTCCTCAATTATACAGTGCGCAAGCCTGCTGGTGTGGCTGGGCTCATTATGCCCTGGAACACGCCGCTGATGCTCTCCTCCTGGCGTATCGCGCCAGCCCTTGCGGCAGGCAACACTATTGTGCTCAAACCAGCCGAGTGGTCTCCCCTCTCAGCAAATCTGCTCGCTCATCTTATCGACGAGATCGGACTTCCTCCTGGCGTGTTCAACGTAGTGCACGGCTTCGGCGAGACCTGCGGCGCGCCATTGGTTGCACATCCTGGGGTCAACCTTATCTCATTCACTGGTGAGACCACGACGGGTAAAACAATTATGGCCAGCGCGGCAGCTACTCTGAAGCGCTGTTCCGTAGAGCTTGGCGGCAAGTCTCCAGTTGTGGTCTGTGCTGATGCGGACTTCGAGCGTGCGGTAGATGCAGCCGTCTTTGGCATCTTTTCACTCAATGGAGAGCGCTGTACCGCTGGCTCACGTCTATTGATCGAGGAAAGTATCTATGAAGCGTTCATAGACGCGGTTGCCCAACGAACTGCACACATTCGCGTTGGAGACCCGTCTGATCCTAAAACAGAGCTGGGACCACTCGTGCATCCCGATCACTGGGCACGAGTCAACAGTTACATCGAGTCAGGGCAACAGCAAGGCGCTCGTCTGGCAGCGGGCGGCACACGACCACAGAATCTACAACAAGGCAACTACCTGCAAGCCACGCTCTTTGCCGATGTCACACCACAGATGCGGATTTTCCAGGAAGAGATCTTCGGTCCCGTGCTCGTGGCGATGCCATTTAAAGGCGAAACAGAGGCCATACGCCTGGCTAATGACGTTCGCTATGGATTGGCCGCATATGTATGGACAAGTGATATCAAGCGCGCCCACCGTATCGGACAGGGCATCGACTCCGGCATGGTCTGGCTGAACTCACAGAACGTCCGTGATCTGCGCACTCCCTTCGGAGGCGTGAAAGATAGTGGCATCGGACGCGAGGGCGGCCACTTCGCCTTCGATTTCTACTGCGAGGTGCAGACCGTCCACGTCGCCCTGAGTGATCACCCCATCCCAAGATTTGGGATATAAATCTCTCTTTTCTAGTTGAACTACTTTTGTCACCCATTTTAATCATAGGAGGTGTATGGCTGTCTCCGATGATTTTCCTATTTTATACATAGAGCTCTCTCTTGTGTTATCATTGTCTTAAGCGGCAATTCTACGAAAGAATGCGAACGTTTTCCGGAACAAAGGAGTTTTCGGCCTTCCACTTGTTCCTCGGTCAGTTCTTTCTACAAAATGCCACTTAGCAGAATTATCATAATTGAGACCATTGCAGCACGAAAAAGGGTTCCAGTCATCACGACAGGTCTTTTCCCTTCTGGAAGGATTGAGCTATGGAGGAATCGCGCTTTGACATTGGAATGCAGGTTCGTAAAGAGGTGCTCGGCAGCGAATACGTTGAGCAGGCGCAAGCACGCATCACTGACTTCGATGCCGACTTTCAGCGCTTCATTACAGAAACCGCCTGGGGTTCAGTCTGGGCTCGACCGGATTTAGATCGACGCACAAGAAGTCTCGTCACCATTGCTATCCTGGCAGCACTCGGCCGTGAGGAACTGGCCTTACATCTGCACGCCAGCCATAATCTTGGTGTCGATCCACACGAAATTTCAGAAGTCCTTCTGCATGTCGCTATATATGCAGGTGTACCCGCCGCTAATACTGCATTCTCAGTTGCGAAGAAAGAGTTTGCTTCGTTTACACACACTTCAGAAGAGAAAGATAGTGCACAGGTACCTCGGGAGGAAGCATGAGCTCTACTACTATCGGCGACATTGTACGGGGAGACCGCGAGATCTTTCCACCCTATCTCTATGAAGCATATCAATCGACCCGGCGGCGCGCTCCAGGACTTCCACTTGTTGAGGTTCCACTAACCCTCTCAGAACTCACAGGCCCCAGTCCCGCTATCAGCGCCGTCACTCCGGAAGATGCCGACCTCACTCGTAACGCTGGAACAGGTGGTGAGGCAATTGGTCAGCGTATCATCGTCACAGGCCGAGTCCTCGATGATTCTGGAACTCCCATCCCCAACACGCTGCTAGAGATCTGGCAGGCTAACGCCTCCGGCCGCTATCTGCACAAGCGAGATCAATGGCCCGGCCCCCTCGATCCCAATTTCCTGGGCATGGGACGCTGCTTGACCAACCAGGATGGTGTCTATCGTTTTCTGACAGTTCGTCCTGGCGCGTATCCCTGGCTGAATCATCCCAATGCCTGGCGACCAGCTCACATCCACTTCTCGCTGTTTGGTCCTTCTATGCTCTCACGACTGGTCACTCAGATGTACTTTCCCGACGACCCACTGCACTCTCTCGACCCTATCTTTCATGGAGTGCCAACAGAGCAGGCGCGCGAGCATCTGATCGCTACCTACGATCATTCTATAACCGAACCGGAGTGGGCGCTCGGCTATCGCTGGGACATCGTGCTACACACTTCATCCAATACCCCTTCTCAAGCACGGGAGGGAAGCAATGAGTAATCTTCCTCTGACCAGTTCACAAACCGTTGGGCCATTTTTCTCGCCCGCGCTCTTACGCGAGGACGCGCGCCGTCAGGTACTGGTCCAGCCAGAGACGGTTGGTGAACGCATTCGTATCGAGGGGCACGTCCTGGATGGAGACAGGTTGCCCGTTCCCGACGCATTGATCGAGATCTGGCAGGCCAACGCTCACGGTCGCTACAACCATCCAGCAGACAAAGGACCTGCATTATTGGATGCATCCTTTCTAGGTTTCGGTCGCTCTGGCACCGAGAACGAAGGAACCTACTGGTTTGAGACCATTAAACCAGGCCCCGTTCCTTTCGATTCAAAGCAATTGCAGGCTCCACATATCTCTGTCACGGTCTTCGCTCGTGGTCTGCTCAATCACCTCGTGACACGCCTGTACTTTGCAGACGAGCCAGCGAATGCGCACGATCCTGTCTTGCTGCGCGTGCCTGAGAGCCAGCGAGCTACGCTTTTAGCACAACGTCAGCAGGAAGGCACGCATCTGGTCTACCGCTTTAATATCATCCTCCAGGGCGAGGGTGAGACTGCCTTCTTCAACGTATAAGAATGCAGGCCCGTTAGTGAAAAGGGAAGATTCGATGTCGGAGCCGATTGACCTGTTCAGCACGCCAGCCATGTCCGCTACGTTTTCACTTGAAGCGCACGTGCAAGGTATGCTGACGTTTGAGGCAGCACTTGCCTCCGCCGAAGCACGCGCAGGCATCATCCCGTCGCAGGCTGCAGAGATCATTCAAGCTCACTGCAAAGCAGAGCTGTTCGATATCGCAGCCCTGTATCGCGACGCCGCGCTGGCTGGCACTCCCGCCATCCCACTTGTACGTATGCTGACAGCTCTTGTAGAGACCGATGCAAAAAAATTTGTTCACTGGGGAGCCACCAGCCAGGACGCAATCGATACTGCCTTGATGCTCCAGATACGCGCTGGCCTCGATCTCCTTCTAGATAGACTATATGAAGTATGCTCGGCATGTGCCACATATGCTGAGCAGTATCGGCAAACACTTATGGCCGGACGGACGCTTTTACAGCAAGCGTTACCGATCACCTTCGGCCTCAAAGCTGCACGGTGGCTAGCCCTCGCGCTACGCCAAATACGCGCACTGCAAGAACAAAGGACGCATACGTTAGCAGTGCAACTGGGCGGTGCCGCAGGAACGCTTGCCTCTCTCGGAGAACAGGGCATCCACGTAGTAGAACTACTCGCCAGAGAACTCGAACTTCCAGCCCCTAATCTTCCCTGGCATACAGAGCGTGACCGCATCGCCACCATCGCTACGTCACTCGGCGTGGTCGCTGGCGCGATGGCGAAGATCGCGGAAGACCTGGTCCTCCTCGCCCAGACCGAAGTCGGCGAGGCGTCAGAGAGTGCTACACCAGGCAAGGGTGGATCGTCCGCCATGCCACAGAAGCACAATCCAGTCGATGCAACTGGTGCACTAGCATCAGCCCGTCTAGCAATAGGCATGGTGCCCGTGATACTATCAGCAATGACACAGGAACACGAGCGTGCTGTCGGAGGCTGGCAGGCAGAATGGTCGGCTGTTCCCAGCCTCTTTCGCTATACAGCCAGTGCGGTTGACCATGTGCAAAATGCCCTGCGCGATCTTCAGATTGATACTTCCCGCATGAGCACAAACCTTAATCTAACCAGAGGATTGATCATGGCCGAATCACTGACTATGGCCCTGGCTCCGCATCTAGGAAAGCCTGAAGCACAACACCTCGTTCAAGCTCTCTGTGAACGCGCAGCGAAGTCAGACATGACGCTTCGTCAGGCTAGCCTGGCGGAGTCACAAGTGCAAGCCATTCTTTCTCTAGAAGAGATAGATCACGCTCTCGATCCGAGTAGTTATCTAGGAAGCACAAACACATTCATCTATCACGCTCTTGCCGAATATCATGAGATCAAGTCACAACGAAACAAAGTGCACCCTTAAATGATAACAGGAGGTATTTGAAAATGACTTACCACAGTGAAGTGGTTGGAAGCCTGCTTAGACCAACCTACTTAGCAGAAGCAAGAAAACAGTTCGAGTCTGAGCAGCTCTCTGCGGCGGACTTCAAGGTCATAGAAGACCAGGCAGTGAATGAGGCAATAGCGCTGCAAGAACAAGCCGGCATTGACGTGATTACCGACGGAGAGATGCGGCGTTATGCCTTCTATGGACACCTCGTCGAGGCACTGGCAGGCTTCGACAAGCTCGGAGGGTGGGCTATTCCTTTCCGTGATGAAACCGGAGAAGAGCTTGTTCTCAAGCGCCCGGTAGTCGTCGAGAAGCTTCAATGGAAGCGGAGCATGTGCGCAGAAGAGTGGGTCTACCTCCGTTCACGTAAAACACATCTGGGCAAAGTCACTCTGCTTAGTGCCCAACAGGCAGCCGCCTACTACGATCCTGAAATGTCGAAATCAGCTTATCCGTCGCGCGATAGCTATCTGGCCGATATCGTGGGCTTCTCAAGACACGAAGTGGACGAACTTGTTCGCCTGGGCTGCACCTATATTCAGATCGACGCGCCGCAGTATGCTGCTCTGCTCGATCCTCATATGCGTGAGGGATATCGACAGCGCGGCAATGATCCAGACGCACTCATCGACCTTTGTATTGAAATGGATAATGCCATCATCAGCAATCACCCTGATATCACCTTCGCCATCCACATCTGCCGCGGGAACAATCAGAGCAAGTTTTACGCCAGTGGAGATTATGAGCCGATTTCGCGCATATTTTCCCGCACCCGCTTTCAGCGCTTCCTGCTTGAATACGACGATGCCCGCTCAGGCCGCTTTGAGCCTCTACGCCACGTCCCCGAGGATCGCACCGTCGTTCTAGGCCTCGTTACCACCAAAAAGCCACACCTCGAAGCCGCCGACGACCTGCGACGACGCATTGAGGAGGCCGCTCACTATATTCCATTAGAGCGCTTGGCTCTCAGTCCACAATGCGGATTTGCATCAACTATGGAAGGAAATCATATCTCTTTCGACGATCAACGCCACAAGTTAGAGCTTGTCGCACACGTAGCTCAAGAGTTATGGGATTCCAATGCAGGCAAATAACGCTGTATCAAGCGCGATGCCATAACCGCACAAGTTCGGATTCTCCCTTCCTGAACCACTGGAACTTCCATATTCCAGTGGTTAGAATTTTGATGCATATATGTAAATATTAGAATCTATCTGCCACAGGCCTGGGGAAGAGCGTCTTTAATCTCTGTTGAGCTTTGCCCCATCGTGTCCACTGATAGCGCATGAATAGCGCCACAACCACCACAAAGCCTATCAAACCAACAAGAGTCGAGAATAGTAGAGGTAGTGCGAGAAAGCGATAGACCAGCAATCCTAAAAAGGTAGCGGCGAGGACACTGTTGATGACAGCGACCATGCCCGACATCGTCAGGAAGAATTGCCACCAGGACAAATTTGCTCCCTCGCTGCCATACACACTCATCTCGTCATCGTAGTATGGCAAAACAAAATATTCCGCAATTTGCGGCGCAATCTCGGTATACAAGTGCCGGATTCGATTAATGCCGCGCGCATATGTGATATCTTCGATCGCCACCTGGACTGTGCGCTCAAAGGTGACGAGTCCTATGAAGAAGAGCGAGGGTAACAAGATCAGGGCAAATATATAGAACTCCGTACTTAACTTAGCAATCTGGGCAACAAAGGCGAGGGCAACAAGGGCGGTTGAAACAGTGCTGAGAAAGAGGCTCGAACGACCATTTGACTCCGAGATAGTCATAGCGCGCCCAGATTGCAGATTGTAGTGTTCCGTCGTCATCATCGCGATGACACTTGATTGGTTCTTGCTGTCTTGCTCCGCTTGATGCGTGTTGTTTTGTTGCGCATCTAGCTGATGCTGTTTATCTTGCTCTAAAGCCATAGAATGTCATGCTCCTTAAAATAATACTTCTCTCTAACATATTCCTTGTGCAGACGAGATCAGAGCCACGGCTATCTTTGCTCCTACTTCTGCATTGTGTTTGACCAGCGCAATATTGGTCTTGAGGCTCAAACCACCTGTTAGTTCTTCAATCCTCGCAAGAAGAAATGGTGTGATCCTCTTGCCTGTAATGTGATTTTCTCTTGCTTCTTGATGAGCTGCATCAATAATGCCACGCATATATTCCATATCCAGAGCATATTCTTCTGGGACCGGATTCGCAATCACCGCGCCTCCCCGTAATCCCAACGTCCATTTAGCCTGTAGCATCCGCGCAACTTCTTGGGGAGATGATAGCGAGAAATTGGCGGAGAAGCCGCTACTGCGCGAATAGAAAGCCGGAAATTCATCCGTCTGATAACCCACAACCGGAACTCCCATCGTCTCTAGATATTCGAGCGTGCGACCAATGTCTAATATAGACTTCGCACCAGCACAAACTACCGCTACATCAGTGAGAGCCAGTTCCGTCAAGTCAGCCGAAATATCCATCGTTTCTTCTACATCACGATGAACTCCACCAATTCCTCCCGTTACAAATATCGCAATCTTCGCCAGATGAGCACAGATCATGGTCGCAGCAACAGTCGTCGCGCCATCTTTTCGAATTGCCAATACATATGGCAGGTCACGCCGGCTCACTTTCTCTATACTATTTCCTTGCGCTATCCTCTCAAGTTCTTGATCAGAGAGGCCAACCTTAATTTTTCCATCCAGAATTGCTATAGTAGCCGGAACCGCGCCATGATGACGTATGATCGCCTCCACCTCCTTCGCCGTTTGCACATTCATTGGATACGGCATGCCATGCGCAATGATCGTCGATTCAAGCGCGACGATAGGACGGCCGTCCTTCTGTGCCTGCACTACATCCGCTGATATATCAAGCCATCTCTCTAGACTCATATGTCTCTTTCTCTCTTCATTGCTTCCCATTCCATCAACCACTGTTGAGATAGTTGAGGAAAAATGCTGTCTGATACACTCTTCTGAGTTTGGAGAGTGAGAGTCGCTACTCTTATTCCAAACCAGCAGGCGCGTTCAAAGTCCGCAGCATCGCTTTGTAACGCGTAGATAACTCCACTCACAAATGCATCACCTGCTCCGGTCTCGTCCACTATAGAGACCGGTTCCGTTGTCACACTCCCACACCTCCCACCCTCCGCCCACCAGAACGCTCCTTGTACACCGCGTGTAATAATAATATTGCGCACGCCTCTTCTTGAAATTACCTCACAGGCATGGATAACGTCTTCTTGATCTTTTAGAGGCATATCGGCGAGAGCCTCTGCTTCATCCCTATTCATCACAAGAAGAAAGATGCCATCCAATCGAGGAGGAAGACGCATCAATTTCGGACGAGAAACTGGTACGAGACACAGAGAAAGGGAATCTCGTCTTGCCTTCTCAAGAAGATACGTTAAGGTCTCTGTTGATAGATTAGTATCTGCAACGATCATCGAGGAAGATGCGATGGACAGCCATCGGCTTTCTAGATCATCAACCGTGAGATGATCACAGATCTGCATATCCGCCAATGCAGTGATCATCTCACCTGTGTAATCTAGGATGGCAGTATATGTTCCGGTCGCATATCCTTTCAAGCGAAGGACAGAACTGACATCGACATTGCAGGCAGCGCAATGTCTCAACACCTCTTCCCCTTCCTGGTCATCGCCAACCGCTGCAATGAGCACAGACACAATGCCCAATCTTCCTAAGTTTTCGGCAATATTTCTCGCAACACCACCATATGTTTGCATAGCTACGGCTGGGTTGGAAGTTGCATACTGTAGAGGACCCACTGTCTGCAACTTCCGATCAATATTCACACCACCAATACATACAATCCGATGAGAATGCGGCAAAACATATGCCCGTCCCATTAATAGTGCCTTCCTGCACAAGAACAAACACGTTTCGCTACAATGGATTATCCGTTGTTGTTTCTGATGTTGCTCCGGCAAATGGGATAATACTCTGCACTTTTTGCATTTGGCTAATGACATCTCCCGGTATAGCCGCAGAGACTCGGTCGGTAATGGTCCGAATTTGCTCCATATCCAGCTTCGGTTCACGGTCTATAGTCAGCAAACCATTTGTCTCTTGCTCGGTGTCTGTCAACTGAGTATAGCAGAAACCAGCAATCGCCGGGCTGTCCAGAATCGCATCAACCAGTTCTCGATATTTGGCCATGAAAGCATCTTGATCTCTAACTGTACCATAGCCATACCAGGGTGTATTTTCACCGGGTTGATAACTGATGCCACCGAACTCGGTTAACATAATCGGCTCTTCATCATGAGAGTAGCCAGGTATGATCACGACATGATGGCTCGGTTGTACCTCACGCATAGTGCGCCGCACAGCCTCAATGCTGCCATAGCGATCTCGTAAAGATTGACCATCGAACGTATAATCATGAATACTATAAATATCACTTACAATATGCTCCCAGCCGTCATTCCCAATGACAGGGCGAGTTCCATCAAGCGCCTTTGTCATATGATAGATAGCCTGAACATAATGACGTTGTGCTGCATTATGACCCAGGTTAGGCACACCCCAACTCTCATTGAGAGGAACCCAGGTCACAATGCAGGGATGGCTGTAGTCACGCTCCACAACCTCAAACCACTCGCGCGTAAGCCGCTCAACAGCGGTAGGAGAGAAAACATAAGCATTAGCCATCTCGCCCCAGACCAGAAGCCCAAGCTGGTCGCACCAATACAGATAACGCGGGTCCTCAACCTTCTGATGGACCCGAACACCATTAAAACCAAGCGCTTTCGTCAATTCCACTTCTCGGCGCAAGGCATCTACGCTTGGAGCTGCAAGATGTGACTGCGGCCAGTAGCCTTGCTCCAATACAAGACGGAGATAATATGGACGTCCGTTAAGCAAAAATCGCCCACCCTCGACGCCTACACTACGCAATCCTGCATAGCTCTGTACTTCATCGATGATCTCATCGTTATGCATCAGGGTCAGAGTAGCATCAATGAGATTGGGGTGATCGGGTGACCAGAGTAAATTATTCCTACTCATCATTCCTGCTTGATCAAAAGCAATGTGTCGTTGTATCTCTTCTCCCTGAACAAGAAATATATCATCAGCTAGAGTGACTCCGTGTAAGCGCAGGTGGACGCGAAGTTGCAAGGGCATCTTCTCCACGTTCCGCAGTTTCACAGCTACACCCAGCACACCACGATCAAGGTCTGGAGTCCAATGTAGTTGCGCAATAGAAGTGCTAGCCACCGGCTCTAACCAGATAGGTTGCCAGATTCCTGTTGTACGATGATACCAGATACCGTGGGGGTGCTCCTGCCAATCCTGCTTTCCACGAGGTTGAGCGAGGTCATGGGGCATATCTTCCGCACGAATGACCACCACCTGTTCTCCGGTAGCATGGAGTATACGGGTAATGTCTGCGCTAAATGGTGTCTGCCCGCCTTCATGGATAGCGACAAGCTGACCATTTACCCATACCTGCGCCCGGTAATCGATCGCCCCACAATGCAACAGAAGACGCTTGCCATCAAGCTGCTCAGGCGCTTGAAAAGCACGGCGATACCACACAGTCGGATGAAAGCTCGTATCACCAATTCCACTTGCTGATGACTCAGGAGGAAAGGGGACAACAATAGTGCGTGTATACACATCTTCACGCTGTTGCCAGACTTCATTGAGGCCCACTCCATCATCGTCATACGCAAAACCCCAGGAACCTCCAAGATCTATCCAGTCTGGTCGTGTCAGTTGTGGTCTTGGATGAATCGTGTCTGTTTTTTCTTGCATCACAAATATTCTCTTTGTCCATTTGAGTACGCATATCATCTTTCAAAAGGTATCATATCCCAAAAAACAAACGCAAACAAACATAGCTCATCGGAGCTTTCCTGTTAGCTACCTTTTGCCCTTAGATGCGGAGGTCAAAGCTTTCCATGTATCGTCGATGTTGTTGTGATATGCTATATCCATACGGACAAAGAAGACAGGGATCGTCGTCCACATCTTGAGTGCAATTGGCAGGTCTATGGCTACGAGGAGCACCTTATGCAAGACGTAAGAAGACGAACACGTATTGGCATCATTGGAGCTGGCCCAGCAGGGTTACTGTTGTCGCATCTCCTGGACAAAGAGGGCATTGATTCGGTCGTGCTAGAAAGTCGCAGCCGAACAGAGGTCGAAACAACGATTCGCGCTGGCGTCCTTGAACACGGTACTGTGAACCTGCTGACGGATATGGGGCTGGGGGAGCGCATGCAACGCGAAGGTGCTGTGCATCACGGCATCGAACTGCGCTTTGATGGAGAAGGGCACCGCGTCCCCTTAACTGAGCTGACGAACGGACGAAGCATCGTGCTTTATCCGCAGCATGAAGTCCTCAAGGATTTGATTGCCGCACGTCTCGAGCAGGGAGGGCAGATCCTTTTCAACGTCAGCAACGTCCGGCTGGCTGACATCACTTCCACTCAGCCAGTCGTCCACTTTGTCCATGAGCAACAGCATATCGAGTTGCAGTGCGATTTCATCGCCGGCTGTGATGGCTTTCACGGTGTGTCTCGCTCAACCATTGCGGCAACGGACCACAACGTGTATAGCCGCAACTACCCCTTTGGCTGGCTCGGCATTCTGATGCAGGCTCCCCCTTCCGCCCAAGAATTGATTTACGCCTATTCCGAACGAGGCTTCGCCCTGGTCAGCACGCGCTCGCCGGAGTTGCAGCGCATGTATATCCAGTGCGATCCAAGTGACGATATCGGAAACTGGTCCGATGAGAGGATTCTGGAAGAGCTTCAGGTGCGATTAGCGACCAGAGACAATTGGCAGTTGCGCGTGGGGCCTATCGTTCAGAAGAGCATTCTGGCGATGCGCAGCTTTGTCATTGAACCGATGCAGTATGGTCGACTATTTCTGGCCGGAGATGCCGCCCATATTGTGCCACCGACGGGAGCTAAAGGACTCAATCTGGCTGTCGCCGATGTGCGTCACTTGGCTCGCGCCCTCGCGCTATTCTATAGAAGTCACCAGACGGACCTGTTGGAAGCATACACACAAACATGTCTGCGTCGAGTATGGCGTGCAGAACATTTTTCCTGGTGGATGACCTCGATGCTCCATCGCTTCCCCACTGACGACGCCTTTGGGCAACGGCTGCAGCAGTCGCAACTGGACTACACGGTTCGCTCGCCTGATGCGGCAGCTAGCCTTGCCGAAAATTATGTAGGTTTGCCTTTCGATTGGTAGTCAACTGCCCTTTTTGATAGGTAGAGGACATAACTCCGATCCTATTGAATGCTGCGGAACGACGACGCTGCTGTATCCTCATTCAAGTAGAACTTGATAGGAATAAGTACATTATATGAGGAGAAAGACAATGTATGCTAAAGCTCTACATTGCACTTTTTGCGGTACGGACTTTCCTTTAGTCAACCTTGAGACCTGTCCGATCTGTGCCAGGCCGGGTGAAGAGAGTTCACTCAACGAGACATTGGGTGTCACATACGATCTAGCGATGTTGAAGAACCATCTCGACCGAGACGAACTGGCACAGCGATCTTCTGGGATCTGGCGCTATCACGAGTTGTTGCCAGTCGCCGATCCTGCTCTGCGCATTGATCTCGGTGCAGGAGGCACACGCTTAGCTCGCCTGACACGCCTGCCAGACAGTCAGGTCGCTCAGAAGCTCTTTATGAAAATAGAGGGTTCAAACCCCACCGGTTCTTTCAAGGATCGCCCGATTGGTGTCGCCGTGAGCGTCGCTTTGGAGCATGGGGCACGAGGTTTAGCTTGCCTGACCTCCGGCAATATTGGCTCCGCGATGTCTGCCGCTGCTGCGAAGGCAGGCATCCCTGCACTGGTCTTTTTGCTTGGCTCGGCAGGTGGAGCTGCTCAGAAGACCGCTATCAACGTAGAAAAATATGTCCAGATCAGTGCCTATGGAGCCAGAGTGATTACCCCTCTCGGTGATCTGGGACAGCTTCAGGCTCTCGCCGACCACGTGGAACAGGAGCTGGGTTGGTCTTTTATGCATACATTGCAAGGCTACCAACCCGATGGGGATAAGACGACGGCATTTGAAATCTGTGAACAACTGAACTGGCGGGCTCCCGCTGCAGTCTTTGTGCCGACAGGAACAGGAACGAATCTCTTCGGTCTCTGGCAGGGTTTTCGTATCTTTCAGGAACTAGGCTTCATTGAGCGGGTTCCCAGAATGTTCGCTGTCCAGCCGGAGGGCGCGGCATCCCTTGTGCACGCGTGGAAGTCACAGATGCACGCGCCTGCGTTGCTTGCACGGGTCGAGCTAAATGCAGCCCCGCCAATTACGCACCGGGTCAGCGGCTACCATGCCTACAGTGCCATCTTAGAATCGCATGGCGGAGCGGTGAGCGTGTCTGACAGGGAGATGATCACGGCTGTCAAAGATCTTGCTTCTCGTGAAGGGATCTATTGTGAAGCAGCGAGTGCAGCCGCGTTGGCTGGCATACGAGGAGCGTTGGCTGCTCATCTGCTTGATCTTGAGGAGGTCAAGGAGCGCGGAATTGTGGGCATCCTGACCAGTCACGGTTTGAAGAACAGCCTGGCTCTGAGCAAGCTATACAGCTCGCCGCCACAAGTAGAAGGCACCTGGAATGACGTGCATGCATATATCGAGGATATACAATTATAACGTTCTTTAGCCATTATCAAACCATAGCCACCGGTTACGTCCTTCGTGGCCAACGGGCTGAAACCGAAGAGGCGTCCACGGACCGTCAAGCAATTCAGTTTTTTCTCAAAGGTGTCTTTGCCGACGGCGTCATACACCACAGTCACACCCTGTCCGTCCGTGATACGCTTGACTTCCACCTTGAAATCCGCTTGTGTGTAGACAATGACATGATCGGCAATCTACAAAGAAACGATTGGTGCGTTTTTTAGAGAATTTGACTTATCAGGTTGATTTACAAGCGTCGACTCACATTGCTTGAGTGAGTGTTAGTCATCTAATTTTCAGAGGAGAAAGTATGCAAAATACGATCGTATTGGAGGAGCACTTTTCGATACTAGATACAATGCAGGATGCTGCACAATTTTTTCCATCCGAGTACTGGCCTGAACTCAAAGCGCGCCTCCTGAAGGCAACAGACCGCAGACTTCAGGAGATGGACAAGCACGGTGTAGAGATGATGGTCATGTCGCTCAACTCTCCTGCGATCCAATCCATCCCTCAGTCGACAAAGGCGCTTGAGATTGCACGGCGTGCGAACGATACGCTTGCAGAGGAGATTGCAGATCACCCAGAACGCTTTCGCGCCTTTGCTGCCTTGCCGATGCAAGATCCAGAGATGGCAACTGTCGAGTTGGAGCGCTGCGTACGAGATTTAGGGTTTGTTGGTGCTCTCGTCAATGGATTCAGCGAACGTGAAGGTGTTGACGGTCCGGTCTTCTACGATCTGCCGGAGTACCGGCCTTTCTGGAAGACCGTTGAGAGGCTGGAGTTGCCTTTTTACCTACATCCTCGCAACCCTCTCGAGCAGGACGCCAGGATCTACGAAGGGCATCCGTGGCTGAAGGGTCCGGCGTGGGCCTTTGCCCAAGAGACTGCAGTGCATGCGCTACGCCTGATGTCCTCGGGACTCTTCGATGACTGCCCACGGCTGAACATCGTTCTGGGGCATTTAGGTGAGGGATTGCCGTACTCTATATGGCGTGTGGATCACCACAATGGCTGGATGAAGCTGCATACATATCCCGCCAAGGAGAGACTTGGATACTACTTCGAGCGCAACTTCTTCCTGACAACCTCCGGCAATTTCAACACACATTCCCTTCTGGATGCACTCCTGGTCATCAGTGCCAACCACTTGCTGTTCTCCGTTGACTGGCCTTTTGAAGATGTTTCGGACGCAACAGATTGGTTTGAAGGTGTTCGGCTTAGCCATGAAGACAAGCAAAAGATAGGTCGTGAGAACGCTCTCAAGCTGATGAAAATTATCCCTTAAGGTTTGCCGTACTTAGCTAGAGAGATCCAGCATGGCAGTCTTGGTCATGCTGGACTGCGTCATCAGGAGACGGTACTCCTCCTCACTTCCTGGTTTGATTTTCATGGTGAATGCAATGCGTTGCATGTATCCTGCCTTGTTTTCTCTAATTATAATAAATTTTGGTCATATTCCTCACATCTTTGTGTATTCTTGTTATGTCTATCGAGGGATTTCGTCCTCTACGGGCACAACACGTATGTTAACAACCGCGTAGCCCCCAACAAATACAGACATCGATCTCTCATCACTATCAACAGACAGTCTTTCCTTACGCCCAAAGCGTGCCGCCTCTGCTGCCCCCACCGTGCATTACTTTGTGAAGCGGTAATAGGCTGAAAATCAGCGTCGTCAATGTTGCCTCCAGAAACAATAGCTACAGCCTTCTGGTTGCGCTCCGCTTGTGGATAGCGTAACGCAGCAGCAAGAGCAGCCGCACCTGCTCCCTCCGCACGAATCCTATTGCGATGCCAGAGCAGATGAATAGCGTACATGATTTGTTCGTCGGAGACAAGAAACATTTCAAGATTCTGAGCTTGTTGCGCAATCTGGAAGGGAATAGCTCCAACCTGTGGAATAAGAAGTCCTTCCGCACGGCCTACTACCTTCTCTAATACGACGCGCTTCCCCTGCGTAAGCGAGAGAGACATGGCTGGAGCACCCGCAAGTTCTACTCCGACAATCTTCACCTTTTTCTTTTGATAGTGTTGAATGCAGGCCGCAAGCAGACCACCGCCTCCAAGCAGCACGTCCTCATCTTCGAACTATCTTCACCATACCTGGAACACTGTTTCTACTGCTCTTACTCATGTGTGCAGTCGTGGTGAAGAGCGGATGAAATATGACAAGCCTTGTGCACAAGGCATACGTTTTTCAATGCTTGCGATACCCTTCATGTCAGCTTACGTAGCACTACCCCATCCTGGACCTACCTCCCTTTAGCGCATAACGCTGCCCGGCTGCTCTACGCTGGAAAGCATCTGGCGTGCGAGACTGAGAAACGCCTCCAACGTAGGCGAAAGCCACCTATCCTTATGCCAGACCATGTGGGTGACTGCGGTGAGATCGGGACCCGACCAGTGGAGATCCTTGAGTTGTCCCTGTGATAGCTCGCGTGCGACGGCGATCGCAGGGAGTACGGTGACTCCCAGGCCCGCTATAATGCACTGTTTGACGGCCTCAATACTGTTGAATTCGAGTGAGGTGGTGGGTTGTACATTGACTTGGTACAAGCTACGGCGAAAGAGGTCTCGATAGCAGCAATTTGTCTCGCAGAGCAGGAGATCCACCAGTTCAAGATCTGCCGGTCCAACTGTCTCGCGTTCGACCAGCGGATGATCGGGAGCACCCAGGAGCAGAATCGGTTCCTGTCCTACGATCTCGTCACCTGCTCCACCCTCGTGATCCAGGCTTTCAAAGACAAAGGCAACATCCAATTCTCCTGTACGGATATGATCACGAAGCTCGGAGATCGGGGTAGGCCGGAAGATGAGGTGTACATCGGGATAGCGTTTGCGAAAGGTACTCAGGATGGTGGGGAGTCGGTAAGTACAGAGGGTCGCTGCTGCCCCGATCTTGAGCGTGCCGCGTGGCTCTCCTCCTGCTGAGATGGCGGCGCGGGCCTCCCTCGCCAGACTCAATAAGTGCTCAGCATACTCAAACAGATGGTGTCCGGCACCGGCTGGATCTGCACCTGACTGACATCAGCGCTCTCTTGCTGATATTCGGGCTGGGTGCTGTCATCGGCAACTGGTGTGGTGGGATGCTGGCAGATCGACTTGGCGCGCAACGTCCCTTGCTCATCAGCCTGACTCTTCTTGTGGTTGTTGAGGCTCTGGTCTGGGTGATCTTCTCTTCGCTCATTGGTGCAATATTGCTACTCTTTATTTGGGGCCTCTGTTACACGATACTCTATACGTCGCAGCAGCATCGCCTGCTGAATGTAGTGCCACAGCATGCGAATGTCATTCTGGGACTCAATAGCTCCACGGTCTATATCGGCATTGCTGGTGGAGCGGGTCTGGGTGGGCTCGCTCTGCACCTGGCCTCGGTGGAGTGGTTTGGTTTGCTGGGATCTGGCTGCTTACTCCTGGCTCTGCTCTGCTTACTTGTAAGCTTGCGTATACCGTAGCCTGCATTACCCTCCTCTTGCTTCACACTATTGGAACAAAGAGTCACTGATAATATACGAAACATGTGATAGTCCTTTGTGGAAACCTCAATGTATGTTTGTGACACAAACGTCCCTTGCCCAGGACGACTGGCAACGAAATCCTCATGTTCCAGCATGCGATAGGCTTTAAAGACAGTATTGGGGTTGATCACAAGTTTTGCTACGACCTCGCGCATGGTTGGTAACTGATCACCCGGTTGCAGAAAGCCAAGCCGTAGCGCATGCTTGACTTGATGCACTAATTGTAAGTAGGGTGCCACCCCCGATCGGCTACCAAGGTAAAACACGATAGAGCCTTTTTTGGTCATGATCCCTCTCTTCCTTCATGTAAATACCGCACTGAAAAAAGCGGTGAATGGTAGCTCACGAATACCATAACCTGACTCTTACGCAACCTCGCCAGTTTTGATTCGTAAAGTGACTTCCCTCATCTGAAAGTGGCGAGATCGAACACAATCTGGGATGAAAACTTTGCAGATATCATGCCATTCAATCGTGTGGGCGCAGCCGCCTGGGTGGCTGAAACACGTTCTGGAAACAGATCAGCTTCTCATGCATGCACTTTGGCGACTGTAGCTCAGCCTTTGGAAACTGGACCGCGACGCACGTTTGGTTATCATTTGTCGGGAAAGCGACAATGAGTTTCGCAGCCCGCACATACATGAAAGCTCCATCAATGGGAAGATCGGTATAATAGGTAAAGTACGCACAATCCAACGGCGCTTTGGTGTAATAAGTAGGTGCCTGAACCGCCCGCGCAACGAGCGAATATAAGCCATCGGCTCCGACCACAATTTTGGCATGCTTTGTGACCTCAATGCCGTCAGGGCCATGCCCGCGAATGCCCGTTACCCGCTCACCGTCCATCAAAATCTCCTGGACGAGGAAACCTTCATGGAACTCAACCCCAGACTCAACGGCGGCATCAGCAAGAATTTTATCGAGGATTCCATGTCGTGGAGCATAGTTGACGGCTCCCTCTGGCATTCCTTTCAATGTCAGCATGCCCATATCAAGGGTGAGGCTGAAGATGGGCGGGCAATTCGAGTCCACAACACGATCCAACAATCCCCACTCTTTGAGTAAAGCAACGCCTGGTGCCTGAATCATATGACCTCTAGGTACATCGCTAGGCAATGTAGCCTTCTCCAACAACAACACTCGGTACCCCTGCTGTGCGAGCAACATCGCCGTGGGTGAACCAGCACAACGCGCACCAATTACGATGGCATCGTAAAGATCGTTTGAAGTAGTAGTTTGTGTAGTCAAAATCTATCTCCTTTTTCTCCTTCAAGCTGCTTCAAATGGTTAACACAGCTACTCTCTTGTAACCACCACACTAGTAGGTACAAATGCAGCCTCGTCTTGGTTCGCTGCAAGTCCTGGAAATCTAAAATGTGAACGCGCAAACACTGTTTGAATTGCTCAAAAACAGTTTGATGTGCTAGCTTTTCTCCTCTCCTGGTTCCTGCTCAAGCCTCATCCTTTGCATCACCATTTGCCTGCATGAGCGCCTCCATCGACATAGAGCACTTCGCCAGTGACAAATGTGGCGGAGTTCAGATACATCACCGCATCCACTATTTCTAGTGTATTACCCAGGCGCTGGATAGGATGCAGTTGCTTGAGGAATGCATGTTCCTCAGGCTTGTGCATCGGAGTATCAATGACACCTGGTGACACGGCGTTCACACGAATACCGGCGTTTGCATATTCGATTGCAAGCTCTTTTGTCATTGCATCTAATCCCCCCTTTGTCAAACTGGTAAGAGCTGCAGGAACGCCAGACACCGGCTGACCTGCAAGCGAGGCCGAAATGTTGACAACATGACCAGACTTCCGTTTACTCATCTGTGCAATGGCATACTGGGTCGTGAAGAACATACCAGTCACATTTGTCTTGATGAAGCGCTCAAAGTCCTCAACTGAATACAGCGTGAAGGGTTTGGCGAGAAAGATACCTGCGTTATTGACGAGCAGATCAATTCCACCGAATGTGTGTATGGCTGTTTCTACCACCTCCTTTGCTGTCTGCTGATCTCCAATGTCTCCATCAACGAGCACCAGTGAGCCAGACGGGGTCAGCGTTTCTCTCTTTGTAATCGTGCGAGAGTTCGCTACAACATGGTAATTCTGATCGAGCAATGCTTTTGTCAGGTCCAGACCGATACCACTGGACGCACCAGTCACAACGGCGGTTTTTCTCTCATGCATTCGTATTTTCTCCTCTGAAAAATCCTCTAAAAACTCCCTCCCCATGACTCAGGTTGGAGATTACCCGACCGGAGCAAGAGGGTGGAGTTCAACTTGATAGCCTAAACGTGTCAGTCGATTGAGGAGACGACG
>JAABUQ010000626.1_pt1 | contig 82849 bp, 78 predicted proteins | sample 5560001 | NCBI WGS metagenome assembly JAABUQ01 (sample SAMN10711888, study PRJNA513371) | rock metagenome | isolation source: Antarctica rocks | place: Antarctica: Victoria Land, Finger Mt nord | collected 2015-12-18 | reverse complement strand
AACAACTGAGTAGCTTTTCTTCTGCTGAGCGTGAAAGTATTGTTGCTGAGCTTTGGGAGAAGGCTCCTCCTCGTTTTGTAGAAGGGCTGGAGGCATAAATGACAGAACAAGAGTATGTGTTTCAGGCACTTGTACAGACAGCAAAATGTCTTGAGCGGCAGGGTATAGAGGTACTGTATGCAACGGTTCCACAAGCATGGTCTGCTTTTGAGAGTTATCTTGCTGACTATCCTGCATCAGTACTTGCTCGGCAGTATAGAGAGTTTGGAAAGCTCTATCGTGACAACTTTTCAGAGGTATGGGCGTGGTATCAATTTCAAGTGTACTCGGCTCTTGTTGGTGAGGAGGGATAAATGGTATTGCAACTAGAGACAGTGCGAGAGATCAATACAGCGTGTTGGGCGAATGTGAATGGGAAGAATGATGGGGTGTATTGTTGGACACCTACCAAGATGCTTTATCGGGTGATTCGTGCGCGTACTGTTCGTGGTCGGTTGCAGGTTTGTACGGTGTCTGGTTCTTGGGTGCTTCCTTCGATTGTCTATTCTTTGTAGCCTACCCGTTGTCTTGTTGTCCTGTTGTACTTAAAGAAAAAAGAGAGAGGAGGTGGTTCTATGTATCTCTTTGATGTGGCTCTTTGGTTGTTCTGGCCTGATGCTCTTCCAATAGTTGAGTTCATTGAAGCACCTTCACGTATTGAGGCGCTTGAGCAGGTGATGAGGATGCATGACCTGTTCAAGTGTGCGCGTGCTGCTGTGGCTCTCTGTGAGAGTGGTTTCATTGTGCGCTATGATCATCCTTTGCGAACTGCTGAGGGAGAACTTGAAGCTGAGTTTCTTCTGTCTGCTGCCTAGTGCTGAACGGACCCGCAAGTAAAACGGTCCGTTCAAAATACATTTGGTTTCTTTCTTCTTCTTTTGTTCAACTGGTTGTTTAAACACTCATTTTGAGGAGGTGTCTGTATGGACGATTTATTATATGCTGCTACTCCTGAAGGTGTGGCGTATCGTGAGAATGGGTTACGAAATCTAGAGGTGCTACTTTTGGCAAAGAAAGACTGGGCAACGGTGCAAGAACGCGAGGTAGTGCTTGCTGAGTTTTATAGAATGGCTGCTCGGTTACGGACTCTTGATGCGCAAATTCTGTCTGGGGAGAGCGGGTTGCTTTAGTTGCAGTTTCTTTGCTAGCTTTTGTACGGTTATCCTGTTGTCCTATAAAGTAAAAAGAGAGTGTTTAAACGCTCTCTTTAAGGAGGTGTATGTATGCGTCAAGGTCTCTATCGTCTTGGTGCCTTTCTGGATACGTTGGTCTTAAATGTCTATCCAACCACTACGAACTATGCAGTAGAGAAAAAGAAGATGGCTCCTGAGCTAAAGACGGAGTTAGATCTACTGAAGCAACGTGCTCAAGATGAGGAGGAAGATATTCCGACGCGCTTTGTCTTTAACGGTGTGTCGCTCAACATGAAGACAAAGGGCAGCGAGGGATTTAATTGGATACTCAGCAATGCATATATCACGCTTGCTGTTAATCGAAGCTCAAAAATGCAATTGTGGGCACAGGTGCGTTGTTCCTCTGAATACCTTTGGGTTCGTCGTGATCTTGCGACGGTCCTCAATGAAGTTCATCTCTTTTTGGTCTCGATCTTTGGCGAGTTTATCATCCTGCATGTGTCCTCTGTTGATCTTGCAGTCGATGTGGTCGGGCTGAACTTTGGGACAATTCAAGAGGTGAAACAGAATTTTGTGTCTCGTGCGCAATTGGGCGATTTGATTCCGGCGTCTGTTGATGAAGTGTTGCTCGATGGTCCTGATAAGATCAAAACGAGATGGGGGCGGCTGACTGGTCTTCCCTTTGGGGCGAGGAATGCGGCGGTCTCAGCCTTGATCTATGACAAGACACATGAGATTAAGTATAAATCTCCTGAAAAGAAATGGTTTTATGATCTGTGGCGCGATGCTGCACAGAAACAAGGGTTCACCTGGACGGAAGATATGCAGGTGTGGCGTATTGAGATGCGTCTGAAGCGTCCAGCACTCCATGAGATGAAGAAGTCAATCCTACTGCCAGATGGTGAGAACAAACAGAAAGAGCATGTCTTCTTTCATGGGATAGAGAGTGCCTTTGATCTGGAAGACCGGATACCTGGGCTGTGGGCGTATCTGGTGGGACATGTGGGTGGAGGTCTTGATGGTCTGCCAGATGGATGGCTTCGCTATGTGGTTCCCTCTGAGGATAGCAACCGTTCGCGCTGGTCGGTGCATCCTGATTGGCAGGTCATACAGGAAGCCTTTATTCCTGAGTCAATAGAGAAGTCTGCTGTTGAGAAGCGTCAAGAGGAAGAAGAAGAGTTATGGGGAGAACTAGAAGACTACTTAAAAGAGCATCCGATGCGCACCTCGAAGACACCGAAGCAACGAAAACAGCAACCAGTTATTGTTCCTTTGCTTCCTCCTGCTGAGGTGCTTGATCTGATCCCGTTTGTGAGAAAGCGCAAGCGGGAAGTGAATATGGATCGCATGGTTGATCAGATTAAAGGATGTATCACTACGTTTGAAGCATGGCGGGCACATGGGAAGAAGTTTGATAAATCAAAGGTGAGTCTTTCTGAGACGTTTGACGTGCTCTATGATGCGGTACAGTCTCGCATTTTGCAACGAATGCAAGACTATCCTGAGCAGGTAGAAAAGAAACGTGGTGTGTATCATATTGAAGAATCTTTAGCTTAGAAGGAGGTGTTTTATGAAATATTCGAAGCGTCGTAAAGATATGGGTGAGGGTTTTCTTGGGGAAGATTCTAAGTTAAGATTTATTACTTTTGATAAGGCTTTAGGAATGTTTCTTGATTCTCAGGATGCTAGCAATCATTCTAAAGCGACTTATAATGATTATAGTCGTGTGCTGAATCTGTTTTTGTACTATATGCATGATAAGCATAGCTACACCTTAATACAACAAGTTACTGAGCAGGATATTATTGGGTGGCTTTCCTTTTTGCGAAACACTTTGAGTAGTCGTGGTAGGCCGTATAGTAGTAAAAGCATTGAGACCTATGCACGTGATGTGATAGCATTTTTTAATTGGCTGGTGAGGCATGGGCATTTAGAAAGTAGCCCTATGGCTCAGATTGGACTTCCTAAAGCTGAAAAAACTCTTATTCGTGTTTTTACTGAGCAGGAAATAGAGATGTTAGATGCTGCTTGTGATCGTGATTTAAATGGTAAGGCTTTGACTCAGGATGAGCGTAAGGCGCTTGCGTCTCGTGATCGTGCTATTCTTTGGTTTTTGCTTTCTACTGGTGTTCGCGCTTCTGAGGCTTGCGGTTTGCTTTTTGCTGATATAGATTGGGATAAGAGTTTAGTTTATGTTCGTGGTAAGGGAGCAAAGGAACGGCGTATTCCTTTTGGTAAGATTGCTCGTCAACATTTGAATACATATGTTACGTATTGGCGTGGTCGTTCTCCTGAGTCTGATGAGCATGTTTTCCTTAATTCTTATGGTTCACCTCTTACATATACTGCTGTTCAGCAGATGTTTATGAGGTTGAAGAGAGTTGCAGATATTAAGGATAAGCGCGTGAGTGCTCATACATGTCGTCATTGGTTTGCGGTGAATTGCATAAAGAATGGTATGCCTAGTACTGTTCTGCAAGGTTTGCTTGGTCATGAGAAGCTTGAGATGATAAATACGTATGTGCGCTTGGCTGATCAGGATAACAGAGAGTTGTATGCCCGTTTTTCTCCTGCTGATAATTTAGAGATGCATCATAGATCTAAAGATAAAAGGAAGGATCTTAGAGATTGGCGTAAGTCTAGGAATAAGAAAGTATAGAAGTCTCTAATTAATCTGTGTCAATGTCGTTTTTAAGCTCAATTTCCGCGTTTATTAGGGAATTGGGCTTTTCTATTGTTGCTTTGAGTTGGCTTCTGTGGCTGTTCTAGATATGGTCCTTATAGGTATTCTCTCCCAATGATAATCGTCCGTTAATAATTCTCTGGTATTGTTGGTATTGAGGATGATGCGGTTTTTGCAGAGTATAAAGAACCTGTAGGTGGGAGAGCAAAGGCTGAGGTAGGTGAAGAGGAGGACCAATGGCGGTTCCCCTTAGTGTAAAGGCGAGAGCCAGGAAGTACGATATGGCGAATCGACAGCAACTAGATCTTCTACGAAAAGGAAGCGCGGCCTGGAATAGATGGAGGCATCTCCATCGAGGCGTGCGATTGAGCTTAAGACAAGCTGATCTAAGCGAGGCAGACCTCGCTGGGATCAATTTTAGCGATATAGACCTGCACGAGGTAGATTTGAAGGACGCGAATTTAAGCGAGGCAAACCTGCGAGGGGCAGATCTGAGTGGAGCACTTCTCATCTGGGTGTATGCACGTGGGGCCGACTTGAGCGAGGCGGATCTGCGAGGGGCGGACCTGAGTGGAGCCGACTTGAGCGAGGTGAATCTAGCATACGCTGATCTGCGAGGAGCGAGTTTGTGTGGAGCATACTTGAAGGGCGCGGATCTACGTGGAGCAAACTTGAGCGGGGCGAATCTAAATGAAGCTGTACTGATAAAGGTTGATCTGCGTGGCGCAGTGCTAGAGAGGGCATCGCTGAAGAAGGTGCGGCTGGTGGAGACGAGGCTGGCACAAGAGGAAATGACATTGGTGTAGAGGAGGATGGCAATGGGATAAAAGAGGCGGGGACGGCGGGGCCATATTTATTTCGCCCGGCGTCCCTCGCCTCTTTTATCTACGTTGTCTAGCCCTTCTTCGCCAATAGTTGGAATCAATGTCCCTTATAGTTGTCGCTACATAGAGTGGAATGAGGGATTATTCAGTCATTGTGTACTGTTCTTCTGTCGTAGGGTGATCGAGCATAGCCCGGTCGATGACGCGGCGCTGCATGGATTTGGAGAGGACGATGGATGTAGTGGGCTGGCCATAAAGGGTGACCTGATCAATGATGCGTTCCAGATGATCGACTGAGGTGGCGGCAACTTTGATGACGACAGCATCGCTGCCAGTGACGCGATAACACTCAAGAACTTCAGGGATTTCACTGACCTGAGAGGAGACGCGCTGGCAACTCTGACCTGCGATACTGCTCAGGCGGATGATCGCGGTAACTGGAAGGCCAAGACGGGCCATATTCACCTCTGCACGATAGCCAGTAATGATGCCCGCCTCCTCCATCTTGCGCATACGGTCGGCCACGGCGGGCGAAGAGAGTCCAACACGCTGCCCCAATTCGCTGTAAGAGAGACGTGCGTTTTGCTGCAACTCCTGTAGAAGGAGCCAACCAGTCTCGTCAAGATGCTTCTCAAATTCGAAGGCCATAATATGTTTTTCCTTTCGTATCCTAAGTGATGAAGGTATAATGCTTTCCTTTTTCTCTGTATTTTAGCACAAAACGAGACTATACTATAAGTGTCAGATGAAGACAGACCACCTGACAGAGAGAAAGAGTCTCAGGAGGAAACTATGATTGTCATGCTCGTATTCATTCTTGCACTTATTCTTCTAGATGTTGCCGCAATTCGCTGGGGCGTCGATAGCACCGATGGTCTTGACAGCAGAGAGTGGGAGCGCAGACGGCATCAGGCGCTAGGCTAAGCCGTGGCAGAGACTAGAGAGAGTAAGAATGAAATCGGTAATGCGCCTATTGTAAAGCTAGTAATGGATTACAAATAATTGAAGTATACCTATTAGTTGGACCTTTCTTGTTATGAGATACAACAGGAAAGGTCCAATTTTTTATGAAAGTAAGACACTGCCAACTTCATAGTATAATGCTGTTGGGCCTGGATGAGCCTGGGGGTAATTGCAATAAAAAAGGATAAGAAAAAATATGGAAGAGAAACATAAAGAGCAGATTGAGCTACTGAAACAGGGGAAAGAGGTCTGGAACGCGTGGAGGGAGAAGAATAGAGGCGTGGAGGTGAATTTGGAGGGTGAAGATCTGCACGGAGAATTTCTGGGCGGAGTGGATCTGAGCGGCGCGAAACTGGCGAAGATAGATGCGAGCGGCGAATGGATGGTAGGAATAAATTTGAGCGGGGCGGATCTGAGGGAAGCAGACTTGAGCGATACTGATTTAAGTGAGGCGGACTTGAGGGGCGCAGATCTGAGTGGAGCAGATCTGGGTGGGGCAGTGCTGGATATGGCGAAGTGGGAAGGTGCTATTTTTCAAGGAGCGGAACTTGAGGGGGCGATTATTGATGGGTCTGACTTGAGTACAGTAGTGCAAAAAAGTATGAAATGAAATAGGTGAGACTTAAAGAGCACACCGTCCGCTCTATTCTTGTAGAGTGTCCAACTCTCATCATCACCACATTTTCGCGCCTTCGGCGCTCGTTACATAATATATAATTTTACTTTTTCTACATTTTTAAGCTTCGCTTAAAAATGTAGAAAAAGTAAAATTATAGACTACTCAAGCATGTCTTCGTTGAAAGAAGATTACATAAGATGAGCGTTGCTATCGAGCATAGCTGTGAGAGCATCCAGGTCAGTGACGGGGATCTCGCCGGCGTGAACGAAGGGGATGGAGGAGCGGACGAGGGTGTGGATAGAGCGAGTGCCAGTGCCGAGAGAAGAGACGCGGGCACGGAGATCGACTGCCTGCGCCGCACAGACCATCTCGACCGCCGCAAGACGAAGAGTCAGACGAGCCTGCTCATCCAGGCGGCGAGCTCCAATCGGCGCTAGTGTCACCCGATCCTCGATAGACTCGGCGATGCTAGATGTGGGCAGCTCGAACGAGACCGGCTGCGCAAGCAAGCGAGCCTCAGCTGCAAGAGCCGCCGCACCATGACCAAAGATCGCCAGCGCATCCTCGGGCAGATCAGCGCGCTCACGCAGACCAATTGGCAGGCCCGTATGCCAGCCCGACAGGAGCTTCTGCACCCGCTCACAAGACAGTGTTAGAGCGTGTGCCAGGCCGATGCGTGTATAATCCAGGGCAGCGGCCAGGCCCGAAGAATCGAAATTCCCCACAGAGAGCAAGCGACCATCAGGCGTCAGGAGCGGATTATCCGAAGCTGAAGTCAGTTCACGCTCAATAATCGTCGCCGTATGCTCACAGGACTCGCGGGCCGTCGCATGTGTCTGAGGCGCCACGCGCAGAGAAAGAGGATCTTGTAGCAAGCGAGGAGGCTCACGCCCCTCCAGTAAAGAACCGCCCGCCAGCAAAGAGCGCAGCTTGAGCACACTCGCCTCTAAAGCCGGCGAAGGATGAGCGATGAATACAGCCGGATCGATTGCGCTAGGATTGAAGAGAAAGCCTTCCATAGACAGGGCCGTAGCTAGTTCGAGGGCGTGAATAGCGCGGCGAGTGCGATGAAGGGCCAGCGCAGCCCAACCCAGGGCAAACGAATTCGCCCCCACCAGAGCCAGCGCCTCCCGCTCTTCCAGCACCAGCCCATGCTTAATCAGCGCCTCCGCAATCTCTGCCAGTGGGGCCAGGTCCGCCTGCCCCACCGAGCCAAGAGAGAGCACAACCGGCAGATCATCCGCATTGAGCGCAAAGAGCAATGCCTCAACTACAGCCGCGCGCACACCCGATCCACCCATCGTCAGACCCTGTGCCCGGCAAAGCATCATAGCGCGCACAACCCGCCGTGGAACAGGATCGCCATGCGACACCCGATGACTCAAAATAAGACGACGATTAAACGTCCGCGCCTCGCTGCGGTTAATCTGCACGCCGTGCAAAGCACCAACGCCCGTCGTAAGCCCATACACCTTCTCACCCGCCTCCGCCGCCCGCAGGATGGTGGCGCGGGCAGCCTCTATACGCTGCGCGCAGGCAGGATCAAGCGTCACGGAGCGACCAGAAGCGATGGTAGAGACATCATCAATGGAGAGAGGTCCGCCATTGAGAACAAAGGGGGATTGGATGTCCGAGTTTGAGGCCAGAGGAAGCGTAAACTGGTCCATGTATTTGTCCTTAAGGTTAACGGAAAGGTGCTCTGATCAGGAGTGTATCTGATAGAGAATAGAGTGTCAAGACTCGTACTGATTGTGTGAGGTAGGCTTGCTGCTTGCCTCATCTGAGTTAATACCTGGCTCAAAGATCTCCTCAACGCGCATATTGAAGAGGTGAGCAATTTTGAAAGCCAGGGAAAGGCTGGGATCATACTTCCCCGTTTCCAGAGCATTAATTGTCTGACGTGATACATCCAATTGGGTCGCCAGGTCTGCCTGCGACCAATTGCGCATTGCTCGCAGGACTTTTAGCTTATTGTTCATCGATATTTCCTCGAAGTAAATGCGGCACCGATACCCCAAAGTGCAATCATCAAAGGAAAAATGAGAACCCAACTAAGGTGTGGAAAGCCAACATTTTCAAGAAAGCCGTAGCTGAATGTAAGGATGCCCGCGCAACCGAAGCCAAAAGCCAGAGCCTCGAATTGGATACGACGCTGTAATTCATCCATACGACTCATAAAACGTATAAATGCAAGCAAGCCGAAGACAGCTGGTATAACTGGAGCCAATGCGAGTGGAATACGCCACCAGACTGAACCTGGACTACTATTAATCAAAGTAATGGAGATCAACAAAACAACAACGTAGGCAATCATCGCGAATGAAAACTCTCTCAGGTAAATTTTGCCAGATGATGTATTCAAATTATTTCTTCCTTCCTACTACTAAGCTTGTAATCCAGCCTTGTTAAGCGTCCTTGTCTTAATGTAAAGTATTCTTTACATAGAATAACATAGGATAATAGTATTGTCAAGTTAGCTTGTCATTTTGTAAAGGGAAGTTGTCAAAAAATTGACAGAAGAGATTTTCTAAGAGCGAACATAGCTCTTCTTGCTGCAATTTGATGTGCAGGCTATACTTGCGAGCAAGGGGAGAGAGAAAGTTGAGATGAATGACAGGATAGTATATTCAAACGAATGAGAGAAGGAGGAGTTCCACGTGTTACCCATTTCGGTCTACGATGTCAATAGTCAAAACATTGGGCATATTGACGCTACTGGTAGCGTCTACGACAGTAAAAATCGTAAAGTAGGTTCAATCAACCTGTATGGGCAAGTGCTTGATAGCCGTAACCAAAGAGTCGGTGCCATCAATCTGTATGGGCAAGTACTTGATAGTCGCAATCACAGAGTTGGTACTGTTGACCTTAGTGGTCGGCTCATCGATAGTGGAAACAGAACTGTCGGCTATCTTCGCTTATCACTCCTCGATAGATTGATTGGGTATCTGCGGCTACGCCCGAATCGAGGTGGAGCAGCTTTAGTATTGCTTCTTGCACGATAACACTTTGCAATCATTCATATAGTCGTAAAATACAGAACAGTAGCATTGAATTACTTTACATTAAAACACAGTGTTTTTCAAAATGATCATCTTGTTCGTTCTCTTATAATACACTTTAGTTAGAGATATCTAACAAGGCATCTCTATATTTTGATAGATAAGGAACGAACGACTATGAGTGATAAGGAAAAACTGGTTGGAAAGCAAGCTGCGATGGCTAAGAATTCGAAACCGCGTGAGGTACATGCGCCCCGAGGAACAACAATCTCTTGCAAGGGTTGGCAGCAAGAGGCGGCGATGCGTATGTTGATGAACAATCTGGACCCCGATGTCGCGGAACGGCCAGATGATCTTGTCGTATATGGAGGATCGGGAAGGGCGGCGCGCTCGTGGGCAGCATTTGACGCGATCGTGCGCTCGCTACAGAGTCTGGAAGGGGACGAGACGCTGCTGGTGCAATCGGGCAAGCCGGTGGGGATATTTCGCACGCACGCCGACGCGCCACGAGTCCTGATCGCAAACTCAAACCTTGTGCCGCACTGGGCCAACTGGGACGAGTTTCGGCGGCTGGAAGCACTGGGATTGACCATGTATGGACAGATGACCGCAGGCTCATGGATCTATATTGGCTCACAAGGGATTGTACAGGGAACCTATGAGACGTTCGCGGAGGCTGGGCGCAAGCACTACGGCGGCACTCTTAAAGGAAAATTTGTGCTCACTGCTGGCCTGGGAGGAATGGGAGGTGCCCAAACACTCGCTGTTAGCATGTGCGAAGGAGTATGCCTGGCCGTTGAGGCCGATCCACAGCGCATTCAGCGGCGGCTAGAAACGGGCTACTGCGACGAGATTGCCAGCACGCTCGACGAGGCCCTCAATCAGGTTCGCGAGGCCCGCGAGCAGGGACAAGCGCTTTCAATTGGACTGATTGGCAACGCCGCCGAGATCTATCCCGAGCTTGTGAGAAGAGATATTATTCCTGATATCGTCACTGACCAGACCTCGGCGCACGACGCGCTCAATGGATATATACCAGCCGGACTCTCGTTGAAGGATGCTGATGAACTGCGGGCGAGTAATCCGCAGGAATATGTGCGGCGGGCACAGGCATCGATGGTCACGCATGTTCAGGCCATGTTAGAGATGCAGCGGCGGGGCGCAATCGTTTTCGACTATGGCAATAATCTACGAGGGCAGGCATTGGAGGCCGGAGAGACGCATGCACTCGACTTCCCTGGCTTTGTGCCCGCGTATATACGTCCCCTGTTCTGTCGCGGCAAAGGGCCGTTCCGCTGGGTCGCACTCTCAGGAGATCCTGAAGATATTTATAGAACCGATGAAGCCATATTAGAGCTCTTTCCAGAGGACGCCGCCCTTAAGCGCTGGATAACGCTCGCCCGACAGAAGATTCACTTCCAGGGACTGCCCGCACGCATCTGCTGGCTAGGATATGGAGAGCGAGACAAGGCTGGTCTGGCCTTCAACGAGCTGGTTGCTAAAGGCATTGTCAAAGCCCCCATCGTCATCGGCCGCGATCATCTGGATAGCGGATCGGTAGCATCACCCTATCGCGAGACTGAGGCCATGAAGGATGGCAGCGACGCGATTGCTGACTGGCCGCTACTGAATGCATTGTTGAATACAGCGTCGGGGGCAACTTGGGTCTCGCTGCATCACGGGGGTGGAGTTGGGATTGGATATTCGATGCACGCGGGACAAGTGATTGTAGCGGATGGCACAGCGGAGGCGGCGGCGAGGCTGAAGCGCGTTCTAACCAATGATCCTGGAACAGGCGTGATGCGGCATGTGGATGCGGGATATGAAGAGGCAGTTGAGTGCGCAGAGGAGCGAGGGGTGCAGATACCCATGCTCTAGTTTCTTGAGGAATGTAGATCTAAATAGTGAGTAGAGCAACGTCTAGTTGCCCTACTCGCTGCGCTTGTTAAAGAGACAATATTGTGATGTACGTTCGCAATCTTAACGAGCGACCTTATCGGGGTTGAGCTATATCACCGATGAAACTATACAAGTCCATGTGCTCTCCAAAGACGGCATTCATCGCTGGCGTCGTCGGGCGATCTTCGTCATGCTTCAACTCTGCTGCCACAGAGATCCAATTAGTAACAATCACACCTGCTTGTGTCAAGCGTAGCATCGATGCCATCTCTGCTGCCGCGCTCCATGTGCCAGATGCGTCAATTACGGCGTACACATCATAACCAGCTTTCACTGCCGAGAGTGCTGGAAACACCAGACATACATCTGTGGTAATAGCGGCCATAATGAGTTTCTTTCGTCCCGTCTGCTCGATAGCCTGCCGCGTCTTTACATCTTCCCAGAGATTAATCGGCGAACGATCAAAGACCTCATGTTGCGGAAAGAGTTCTCGTAGCTCTGAAATAGTGGGTCCATTGGGACCGTTGCGCGAACTGGTAGTGAGAATGGTTGGAAGATTAAATACCTTTGCCGTCTTTGCCAGGGCAATAGCATTGTTTTTAAGAAGCCTGCTATGCTACTGGGCAGAAGCTCACAGTCGCGAATGTGTCAGAATGGAGACTCCAGAAATCGACAACATGGGTTAGCAATTCTTGGCTATATCTCAGTAGGTTCACAGCAATAACTCATGCTAATAGCGTATGATGGATATCGGTACGGCTTGCAACTCAAGCGATTTTTAACAGTTGTTGTATAGATACTATTTATCAAGGAATTATTTTGCATGGCTTATCGTGCCACATATATAGATCGGGACCCAGTAGAGTACTTTATCGAGCGGGATGAACGTGGGGCATCACGTCTAGATGTTGCCGATGTCGTGTTACGGGCGAATCAGGACCCAAAAGAGATTTTTGCGCGCATGATTCGTTTTGCAACCAACAGTAGTTGGAGTCACTGTGCATTAGTGCTTTTGCTCAGCAACGCCAGACGAGGATATAACAGTGCATTTCTGATCGAGTCAATGACCAGGGGTGTGCGCCTGGCAGACTGGCGCAAAACAATCGTGCCCTATAAGCAATATACAGTTGGCATTGAGCGGCTGGCTCTGGATTGGTATGCGGAATCGCCGTATGAACAGGCGAGGCATTCACCTCGCGATCCGGAAGACGCTCATGGTGCTTTATATCTGCGGCAGGTGAGGGGCATCGCGTTAGATCAAGTCAACAGCCTGTATGATCAAAACGCCATCTTTGAACTCACTGCACTCTACATTCAGCGCATTGCCAAGCGTCACCTTCCTCTGCTGCCCTGGATTGCCTGGTTGGCCAAGAGAGTCGCCGACTTTTACAGACGCCGGGGCGCATCCAAATCTGCACCTGGAGACCTGGAACAATTTATTTGTGGTGGGTTGATACAATACAGCTTTTTTGAAGCATTACGTATCCGCATTCTAAAGGGTCTGGAAGAAGACGAGGACCGGGATGCTGCACTACACAATATGAAGCACATGGATCGCGTCATCTTCTGTGGTGATCCTGATGGGGTTATTGCCAACTATATTCGACAGGTCCAGCTAGGAAAGATTGACCTGGCCGACCCCGTTCCCGAAAATGTGCTCGACCTGCTTAAGGCCGCCACCCCTGCTGATTTCAATAACAGCCCAAGCCTGGAGTGGGTCTATGTCATATTGCGTGGGAAGATCTGGGAAATCGAAAAGGTGGACGATGATTATCAGCCGCGAAGTACAGAAGAGGCAGAAGTGTTAAATCTGCTCAGACCGGAACATCGTGGGCGACTTCTAGATCTTCCCGCATCTTCTTATACGAAGAGCCAGATGTATTCTTGAAAAGAGCTCAAAGAGTAGAGACTACCCCGCCCTGAACCCAGACCTGCTTGACTGCAGCGGAGGAGGAGCCGAAGAAGAGAGCATCAAGCAGGTCATCAGCATTCCAACCCTGAAGAGAAGGGTGATTGAGATCGATAGCTATGAGATCGGCGGACATGCCGGGAGCGATGGAACCGGCTTGAAGTGCAAGGGAGCGAGCGCCACATTGTGTTCCCATATTGAGTAAGAAGGGGCCAGGTGAGGCTAGCGGGTCGGAGAGCAGGATGCGGCGCTGCTCATAGCGCATGCGAGCGGAATACTCGGCCCAGCGTAGCTCCTCGAAGGGATCGAAGCGTGTGTTGCTATCAGAACCGATGGCAAGGGGGACGGAGGCAGCAACGAGCTCTTTGTAGGGCGCGATGCCATCGCCCAGATCGCCCTCGGTTGTGGGGCAGACGCAGACCGTGCATTGATAGCGTTTGAGAAGGGCTAGCTCGTGCTCCGTAGCGTGAGTGGCGTGAATAACGGTTGTGAGCGGGCCTAAAGCCTCATAACGTTCCAGCAGCTCAATGGGAGTACAACCGTAAGCGGCCTGGCACTGCTCAATTTCTGCCCGTTGTTCATCCGCGTGAACGTGCAAGGGGAGGGAGTGGGCACGGCTATAGGCTGCGATAGGGCGGAACCAGGATTCTGGTACTGCGCGGACGGAATGGGGGGCGAGTCCAACGGGAACTCCAGAGGCACGCAGTGCATCCACGCGAGCCAGATATGCATCCACTGAAGCATCACCAAAGCGGCGCTGGCCCTCCTCTAAAGGCTGATTGATCCCGCCCTGAGCATAAGCACTCATCAGCAGAATCACTCGTATGCCCGCATCATGTCCTGCGCTAAGCACTGCCTCAACCATTGCATTTGGATTTGCATAAGGCCGGCCGTCTGGCTGATGATGAACATAGTGGAACTCGCCCACCGTCGTATAGCCTGCCGCCAACATCTCGCGATAGGCAGGCAGTGCTATTTCATATAGTCGTTCAGGAGAGAGTTGTTGTGCGGCAGCGTACATCGCGTTGCGCCAGGACCAGAAGGTATCCTGAGATGAGAGAGGGCGGTGAGTGTGGCCACGGAGGATACGTTGGAAGATGTGACTGTGGGCATTCACGAAGCCGGGTAGGAGCAAGGTGTTTGGGAGGAGAGTGAGAGAGATGGAGGGAAGGTCTGGTTGAGAGGAACGTTTGGTTAGAGAGACGATGCGCCCATCAGCGGAAAGAGATAGAAGCATTCCAAGCTGAAATCCCTGTGAAGTGTAAATGTAGTCGGGAGCTAAATAGTGCATGAGAGCTGGCGAATCTTTCTATTATATATCAGTCAGGATGCTCCAGGAGCGAATTCTACTAAGCGATAGGCGTCATCACCGACTGTCCCTCGTCCTTTGGAGGGATTGTACCCCAAGCGGTCAGCAATCCCCATGTTACCACAAAGTCTGGCTTCTGCATCTCTTTGACCATCTGTTGATAAACAGTCTCGTAGTTTTCAGGTATGCGAGTCCACTTCTGTAAGAATGGAAGCGATGTGCGGTAGAACAACTTCGTGACTTCGATAAGGTCTTGTCCTTCCACAGTGCCCGCGCGATAGTCAACGACGTTCATACGTGTCTGCACCTGTAGCAATCCGAACCGCTGAAGCAAGCGTTCGAGTTCGCTGATCAATCCACCACTTGTTGCCGTAAAAAGCCGTCCAGCGTTATAGAACGCTTGAGTCGTCAGGCTCTGAAGAAAAGTCAAAGCGGGACTGCTACTGTCAAGTATATAGTTAGCCTCTGTGATGCGGATAACGCCACCTGGGCGAGTCACGCGTACGTACTCTGATAGAATAGTAGGCCAATCCCAGGTACGCAAATAACTTACTCCAAAGCGCTGATTGACAAGGTCAAAGTACCCTTCGGGCAACGCAAGGTCACGTAAGACATCCATTGTATGAAACTCTACCCGATTGCTTACCTGTTGAGCTTCAGCTTGAGTACGTGCATACTCAATCATCTTCTTGCTGATATCCACGCCGATTAAGAAAGATATATCTGGATATGTCTTTGCCACATCAATAAGCCAGTCTCCAGTTCCGCAGCCCACATCTAGTACACGATGGAAGATGGTTAGATCAGATTGTTCCGGGAGCGCGCCACCCATACTCGTAGTGAGCATCTGATCCTGGAGGTGTAAGCGATACATTTCTTCTTTACTTGATCGATCCTGCACAAAGTAGGTACTAGGATGCTCTTGTTTCTGGTTCGGTTGCATAGACATAAATTGTCTTTTCCTCTTTCCTGGCAAAATCGTCGTGAATTTCTTCCGTCTTTATTGTAACGTATCCGTCTGAAAAGAGGAAGTGGATGGGTGAAGGGAAAAACTCTTGTATTGTAGCCCGTATTTCAATTGTAAAGAAAGAGAACCGTTGAGATATTTCTAGCTTTATGTGCGTATTATATAGGAGGCTTAGATTTTAGCTCTGCTATAAAAATCAATGCAGTTTTTTGTAACGATAGAGCAAGTTCTTAGACTATATTTTTGTAACAAGTGACACGTGTCAGGGGAGGGAAATGCGTTATTTATTTAACCCGCTGCACTATGATACAACCGATCCGAGCAGCATACCGAACTTATTATTTCAGCACCTGACCATCGTTGGAATAAGCATGCTCATCTCAATCGTCATCGCCATACCCATAGGATTGTTGGTGGCGCGCTATCGACCGGCATACACACCAGTTGTTACGGGAGCAAGCTTGCTGTACACTATACCGGGAATCGCACTACTTGCGTTTCTGGTTCCGATTACCGGTCTGAGCCTCACCACCATGATCATTCCGCTCGTCTTATACGCCCAGCTTGTATTGATTCGCAACACCGCAGCAGGTGTGAACGGAATCGATCCACTGTTACCGGAAGTCGGGCGGGCGATGGGAATGAGAGGGCAACAGCTCTTATTGCGCGTCACGCTCCCGCTTGCGCTTCCCGTCATCATAGCGGGGATACGCGTAGCTACTGTTACCAGCATCGGTATTGCTACACTTGCTGCCCTGGTAGGACAGGGTGGGCTGGGAGACCTTGTCTTCACCGGCATCCACAACCTCAATTTTGATCAGGTACTGGCTGGTGGAATAATCATCGCGCTTTTAGCAATTCTCTCCGATGTGATCTTACTGGGAGTACAGGTTGCGCTCAACCGAGGTCGAGGAGCAGCATCAGTAGCATAAAGAAAGTACCAGGAGCAAACTTGCATGGATAGTCTATTGCAATTTGTAGCTGATCCCAACAACACCTATGTGCAGCATACAATCGACTACATAAGATTATGCGCCATCTCAATCGTCCTGGCGATCATCATAGGTGTCGTCATAGGGATAGCAGTAGCGCGTCAACCGATAGCCGCGTTTATCGCTGTCAATGTGAGCGGCCTCATGCGTGCAATACCCGCGATTGCCTTTCTCGTCGTTGTCTTGCCCTATCTGGGATTGGGGTTCACACCGGCGCTTATCGCGCTCACCATCTTAGGCGTCCCGCCCATCCTCCTCAACACCTACACAGGCATCCGAGGAATCGATCCGGCGACCATTGATGCGGCACGAGGGATGGGTATGACATCTACACAGATTATTACGCGTATACAGACACCGCTCGTGTTACCAATCATCGCCGCAGGCGTACGTACGGCGGCGACACAGATTATCGCAACCGCCACATTGGCAGGAATCATCGGGGCGGGTGGCTATGGAGAATACATCTACTCTGGCCTCTATCAACTGGACAATATTCAGATACTGGCGGGAGCAATCCCCGTAGCCATCCTGGCGATAGTGGTCGAAATAGTATTGAGTCAAGTACAGCGCGTATTGACCCCGGCGGGTCTGCGTATACAAGCCAAGTCATAGCACAGTCTGGCCTGGTAGTGTAAAGTGCCAGGCGGAAGCGGTGGCGAGGTGTGCGATGACGCACAAGCAAAGAACAGTCATGTTAGTGAACGATAGGCAAAAAGGAGAGCTCTATGTTGTCTCTTTTATCCATGCTCAAGGCAAGGGCAGTTATTTTCCTTGCAATTATTTCACTTCTTGTCCTGGCAGGTTGTGGTGGTAGTACAGGAAGCAGCGGCGGTGGAAGCAGTTCGGGGGCAAACAACTCGGATGTAACGATCACTGTAGGAAGTAAAGATGATACTGAGGCACAGCTCATGGGCCAGATGTATGCTCAACTGCTCAGGCACGCTGGCTTCAAAGTCAATGAGAAGATCAAACTGGGCGGCAACGCAATCGTATTCAGTGCGATCAGCAGTGGAGCCATCGATGTCTATCCGGAGTTTACCGCAACAGGTCTTGCGAAACTGGGCGTTAAGACATCGCATGATGTTCAGAAAGACTATGCGACGGTAAAAGACGCATATGCAAAGAAATATAATATTACCTGGTTAGATCTGGCACCGCTCAACGACACCTATGGCTTCTGCACAACCAAGGCCAATGCAACCAAATACAATCTGACCAAGATCTCTGACCTATCTTCCAAAGCATCCGGATTCACCCTTGCCACTCCACCGGACGGCAAGAGCGATCCCAGCGTCTTGCCGGCGGTAAAGCCTGCATATGGATTTAGCTTTGGCAAAGTAAACGTCCTGGACGAAGCTATCACCTACGAGGCTGTGCTGCAAAACAAGGCTGAGCTGAACATCTGCTACACCACCAGCGCCCTGATCGCCAAGAACAACTTTGTGCTTCTACAGGATGACAAAAACCTGTTCCCGATCTACCAGCCCTCGCCGATCATTCGTGCCTCTACCTTAAGCAAGTCAGCAAATATCGCGCCAACATTGAACAAGCTACAACCGTTACTGACCTCAACGATTAGTAGCCAGTTACAATTGCAGGTACTCAATGGCGACACTGTGCATGATGTTGCACAAAAGTTCTTGAAGGACAAAGGGCTGATTTAATAGCATTAAAACGGAAATTTGAAGGAGAGGTACATTTACTGTGCCTCTCCTTTTACGTACGTATGAAGTGTTGATGAGACTTGCAAAGGCTAATAGAGAAATCTGTGGCATTCCCTAGTCTTAGTGGAACTGAGCCTCTTCAGTAGAGCCGCTTAGAGCAGTGGTAGAAGCGGTGCCGCCGGAGATCACCTGGGTGACCTCGTCGAAGTAGCCGGTGCCGACTTCGCGCTGATGCTTTGTGGCTGTGTAGCCAGCCTCTTCCAGGGCGAACTCGCTCTGTTGAAGTTCGGAGTAGGCGGCCATGCCATGATCGCGGTAACCAGAGGCGAGCTGGAACATGCTGTGGTTCAGGGCGTGGAATCCGGCCAGAGTAATGAACTGGAAGGCATAGCCCATCTTGCCAATGATCTGCTGGAACTCCGCGATGGTCTGCTGATCAAGCTTCTTGCGCCAGTTGAAAGAGGGCGAGCAGTTGTACGCGAGTAGCTTGCCAGGGAACTCGGCGTGGATAGCGTCGGCGAAGCGACGGGCCTCGGCGACATTGGGCTCGGCAGTTTCGCACCACAAGAGATCGGCGTAGGGAGCATAGGATAGGCCACGAGCGATAGCAGCCTCCAGACCTTGACGGACGCGGAAGAAGCCCTCAGCGGTGCGTTCTCCTGTTAGGAAGCGATGATCTACTGGATCAATGTCCGAAGTGATTAAATTCGCTCCGTTTGCATCAGTGCGAGCCAGCAGCAGCGTAGGAACATCCAGAACGTCGGCAGCTAGACGGGCCGAGACCAGGTGTTTAATGGCCGATTGAGTCGGAATCAAGACCTTACCTCCCATGTGCCCACATTTCTTCTCCGATGCTAATTGATCCTCGAAATGCACACCTGCAGCACCCGCCTCAATCATTGCCTTCATCATCTCAAACACATTGAGAGGGCCTCCGAAGCCAGCCTCACCATCAGCCACGATAGGCGCGAACCAATCGACATCGTCTTTGCCCTCGGAATGTGAGATCTGGTCGGCGCGCTCGAACGTCTGATTGATACGGCGTACAACCTGGGGGACGCTGTTGGCGGGATAGAGGCTCTGGTCAGGATACATCTGGCCGGCGAGGTTGGCATCGGCGGCGACCTGCCAGCCGCTCAAGTAGATCGCTTTAAGACCTGCTTTTACTTGTTGTAGGGCTTGATTGCCCGTAAGTGCGCCCAGGGTAGCAACATACGGCTCCTCATGTAAGAGTTGCCAGAGCTTCTCAGCGCCACGACGGGCTAGCGTATGCTCAATATGGACCGAGCCGCGCAATCGCTCTACATCTTCCGCGCTATAAGGACGTTTGGTGCTCTTCCAGCGAGAATCGTTTTCCCAGGAAGAAGTGAGTTCGGTAATGGATCGACGGTTCGTCATGTTGCTAGCCCCTTTCGTGTATCTATGTATGATCATTTATTCATAAGGAAAGGATACATGGTTGAGAGTAGAAAGAGCTAGAGTTTAGCTTCAAAGGTTGTGATGATTTGCATAAGTAAGAGGTTATATTTAGAAGTAAAACTTCTGTTTGCTGGAAACCTATTTTTCTAGTGGAAGGCATGGTACACTGTAATACTACTTACTGTTGCTCTACCTCACTTCATCTCACAAACGATGAACGGGAGCGCTTCGGGGGAAGTTGGTCGTAACCCTCCGGCTGAAGCCGGTTTGTGCGCGATGAATCGGCACCTCTGAGGAGTCGAATGACGTATGTTGGTTCACAATCTTACAGGATTAGTTCATTTTTTACTCTTTTGCGAAGGAGCAAGGAGGGATGCACGAGCTTAATCTGCACCAGCTAGCGACGTTTCAAGTAGTGGCGAGGCATTGTAGTTTTGTACGTGCAGCCGAAGAGTTGCATTTTAGCCAGCCAGCAGTCTCAGCGCAGATCCATCATTTAGAGAAGACGTTAGGCATTAAGCTTTTCGACAAGATTGGGCGAAAGACGCATCTGACGCACGCGGGAGAGACGCTGTACCTGTATAGCCAAAAGATATTTACACTACTGGATGAGACAGTTGAAATGATGGATGCGCTGCGCAGCCCTCACAGCGGAGTGTTGAGAGTTGGCGCAGACACAACGGTTGGAACCTATGTTATCCCAGGGCTACTGGGCAAGTTTCATGAGCTCTATCCCGCCGTTGAGATCGAACTCGAAGTCTTCAACCGGAGCTATCTGCTGAACGAGCTCGCCACGAACATGGTGGATATGGTCGTCATGGGAAAAGTCCCGACGGAAGTTCCTGTCTTCGCTGCTCCACTGGCCCCCAACGAAATGGTGCTCATCGCGCCGCCCACGCACCGACTCGCAGGCTGCACGCGAGTTCCTATGAAAGATCTGGCGCGCGAACACTTTCTGCTGCGCGAAGTCGGATCAGGAACACGCGACGCGTTGAAGAATGCATTTGAGGAGGCCGATCTGCCGCTACAAGTCAGCATGCAAGTAGGAAATAACAGCGCTATCAAGCAGAGCGTCGCCGCCGGACTAGGAATTGCTCTCATCTCGCGAGTAGCCATTAATTTAGAGTTGGAGATGGGGCGGTTAGTCGTATTAGATGTAGAGGGATTTCCGATCATGCGCAGGTGGTCGCTGGTACACCTTAAAGAGAAGAATTTATCTGCACCGGCACGCGCATTCAAAAACTTCGTCCTGCAACAGACCGATGATCTCTTCAAAAGACCAGTCCGGCAGCGCAAAGCTGTCTAGACAGAAAGAAAAGTCGGAAAAGAGATAGGAATACTATCTTTTAGAAGAGCAGAGAAAAGGGGGAAGGATGACAACGCATGAGCATTCTGCACAATCGCATATGATTGACTTGCCTGCTGGCCGCTTTCACTACTTGAGTTGGAATTCTGAACAGACCGAGAAGGGTAGCGTCGTCCTCTTGCATGGAATTACCAGTTCCGCCCAGAGCTGGATACGCGTAGGACCGGCATTAGCCGGGCGGTATCGGGTCTATGCGCTTGACCAGCGTGGGCATGGGGACAGTGTCAAACCCGAACAGGGAACATACAGCCTGAAGCATACAGCCGATGATGCAGCCGCGTTTATAGAAGCACTGGGATTGGAGAATCCGATATTGATTGGACACTCGTGGGGTGGAGCCACTGCTCTAGTGCTGGCTAGCGGTGGTGGATCTGGAAAAGCAGTACCGGCTATTACAAAGCTTATTCTAGAAGACCCGGCGCATAATATTGGCGGCGGGGAGGGCAACCCTGAAGATCGCTCTATTGCCTTCACCAGAGACATAGGCCGGCCCGCGAACGAACTACGAACAGAGATCACAGTCACCAGCCCCGGCTGGACGCAGGCCGACATCGAGGGCAAGATTGATGCATTGCACAAAGTCAGTCGGGAAGCAGTAGTCAATGTCTTCGCCGAAGCCGGTCAACAGGGCGAACTGCTGCCACTGCTCGGCAAGATAGCCGCATCTACACTCTTACTGCGGGCCGATCCCGCTCAGGGAAGTACACTGGATGAGACCGCCTGGGAGCGGGCGAAGTGGTATCTCTCCGAGCAGAGTCGAGCAGTTCAGATCGACGGAGCTGCACATAATATTCATCGTAGTAAATTTGATGAGTTTATGAAGGCTGTGGACGAATTTCTAGAGCACTAGTTTGGAAGTAAAACAATAAAGGGGCACAAGGCAATTAGTCTTGTACCCCTTCTACCTCTGAAGATCTGCAAACTCTGATTTTTGCTACTACGTTTACTAGTGTAAAATCAGATCTTGCAGATTTTGAATGCGTGTCTCGCCGGGCCGGGCAACGTCTATGAGATCATATGTCGAAACGTCTTCATTTATTTATATCGTGTTCACTCTTCCTCATGAGTTAACGAGATAGGGAACTCTATTAACATATCGCCTAGTTCTTGGACATCAGCACTACCTTTATATGAACTGTTTAGAAGCCGCCCGTGAATGTCCACGATATTCGCAATGTTGGTTACGGAATTGATGTCGTGAGATGTGACCAGCGCCCTCTTTGCTCTTTTCGTTGCCTCTCCATATTCACCCAGCCCTATAAATGCATTGGCACTTAAAACATCGAGCCAGGCATAATAGCGGGTTACGTCTTGACCAAGTTTCTTCCCTGTAAGTTTTTCTATCGCCCTAAGTTCTAATAATGCCTTGCCTGGATGTCCAGTGTAGACGAACGCCGCTGCCCTGGTATCGTGATATGAGCCTTGAAGGAAACCACCGCGTGTTCCTGTAACAAGGACGCGGGTATACTGATTTAAATCTTTACCTCTTAGCATTCACCGTCTATCTATGAACATCTTAGAAATTTAAAAGGAGGTCTTTCACGAAAATAAGTAGAGTCGCACAATTTAAACGACAGCAAGCTATGCAAGAAGAAGCCGCTTTACGAGGGCTAAGCGGGCTAGCATCTGGTTTCTCCCGCCATGCATTTATTGAGGCAAGAATGGAGCGGGCGGCAGGACATATTTTACAGCCTCTCCAAGAAGGGAGGCATGAGGAAGCCGAGGCACTGATGACCACACGATCATTAGGAGATCCAGGCTTGGAGGGGCTAGAAGAGGAAGAAAATCGATGTCGCACTATGATACCATAGCGTAGGAAAGGAATGGTCAAATTCTTATGGATGAGGTGAAGAAACCGACGTTACTCAGGCTCAGACAACAGACCAGTATTAGCACACAACAACTTGCACAGGAAGCGGAAGTAAGTCTGACCGAGACGTACGTCGTATTACGAAACTTCGCGAGCAGTTGTAGGAGATAAACTATGGACAAACAAACAACCATACCTGAGCCTGATGTATAAAGAATCGAGTGACAATACTATATATATTTTCTATAGTATTGTCACTCGATTCTTTACGTTCTGGCATAACACTTAGTGTTTCGGACGTAGAGTGTCAGGTTCCTCAACGACGTGCATGCCGTACTCTTGAAAGAGCTTCATCATGGCGGGCATGTCTGGCTGAGGGTCTTTGAAATCTGCTGGCGGGATTGTGCGTGTGGAGGCGGGAACGCCGAGGCGCATGACGACCTGTTCAAAGCCAGCAGGAGAGTAGAAATTCAGCACGTGGGCGGTCTCGCTATCGACGCGGAAATTATGCGTCGTGCCAGCAGGAATGGAGACGAAAGAGCCAGTTGAGGCTTGAAGCTGTTGTCCTGCGGCAACGAATGTAATATTGCCCTCGATGACATAGAATGCTTCGTCCTGATCATGATAATGAGGAGGTGGGCCAGAATCTTTAGGGCACCACTCTTCCATTAAAGAGAATTGACCAGCCGTTTGATCTCCCGTTGCTAGCATTGCCCAGAGAATGCCGACTTGCCAATAAGCGGGCGCGTCAGTGTTGTTCGCAAGATATGCATGTTTCGTTGTTAGGAAGCTCATTATCTACGCCTTTCTTATAGCCTTTAATGGTTAGGTTGCGTCTCAGGAGCGTTCTGTCCACGGCGTCCTTGAGCTATTTCTACATGATAGCCATCGGGGTCCGAGGTGGACATTGCGCGCTCCCACGGCTCATCATGAGGCGGTTCGCTGAAAGTCAGTCCGCTGGACTTCAGTTCCTCATAGAGCGAGTCCAGGTTCTCAGTGCTGAGTTCGACGTGGATGCGGCCACGTATCTGCTGCGTTTCGTCGGAGAGCTTTGCTCTGAGTAGACCCAGAGAGCCCTCACCCAGACGAAGCAGGGCGAACACAGGGCTGGACTGCTCAATCTGAAAGCCAAGTTGCTGGTAGAAGGCCACTGAGCGGGCTACGTCACTGACTGGAAGGCTCAGACCCTCAAAACGGATTGTTTCTGGCATAATAGATATCCTCTTTCTTTGTAGCGTATATGTTCTGTGAGTTCAAGATACATCTTTTTAGAAAGAGGAATCTATCAAGTTCTTGCGATTTGGTGGTATTGATAGACATATTTTACTTTTTGCGATAGCTGTTGCGCGCATATTGTCCCGGAGTGATGCCAAGCAAGCGTTTGAAGTGCCAGCCGAAGTGGCTCTGGCTGGAGAAGCCGATCTGGATGGCGACCTGAATAGGAGAGATGCCCTGGGCGAGGAGGAGTTTGGCACGAGAGATGCGAAGCTGGGTCTGGTAGAGGTGCGGAGGGAGACCGACCTCGGTGCGGAAGATGTGATTGAGGTGGAAGGGGCTGAGGTTGATAATCTGAGCAAGCTGGGTGAGCGAGATGTTTTCACAATAATGTTCGTGTAGGTAGGCTTTGATACATTGAATGGCAGCGTGCTCGTGATAGTCTGGTAGAGAGGGAAGATGGGCGTCGCTGTAGTTAAGGATGTGCAGGAGAGTGTCTTGCAGTAGAGTATCCTGTTCGAGCTGAGAGAGCTGGTTGTGCTGTAAAGTTTGATGGAGGGAGAGGAGGTGGGTGGAGAGGACGGGGTTGGCCACGAGTGGCTGAGGAAAGAAAAGCGTGGAGGTTGAGGGGTGATCGGTGAGTTGTGCTGCTATAGCAGTCAGGAAATTCGTGTCGATGCGAAGGCCGAAATAACCACCTTCATTGGCATTAGGGGAGGAAGCGATGTGAGGCTCATCTGGCTGGGTGAGGACGATGGTGCCTGGAGGGACGACGTGTTTTTGGTGGCGGTAGGAGAAATCCCAGGAGCCACCGAGCTTGAAGGCTATTTCGAGTTCTTCGTGGAAGTGGCGTGGGCTAATATAAGGGATGGGTGGGCCAGTGATGATTTCGAGAGAGCTGAAGTGAGGTAAACGCTGAACTTTCATATATCTGGGTAGGGCTGGTGAGGTCATAGAGCGGCTTTCAGAATAATATGTTAAATAAAAAGGGACGGCAGAATCTTCTATAATGAAGTATATGATTACTGATGAAGGATTGCGAGGCTGGGCGTTCTAGCCTCTCGTTTCTGGCTGAACAAAATCTAAGTGATGACACACTTGTAGATAGCTCTCTTCACTAGAAGAAAAAGCGCCCGTCCTGTACCAGCCATACAGGATGAGCGCTTTTTTAGGACCCTTTCCACGCTGCCACCTCTCCTCAGCACTCATAGTATACAGGATTGCTAATGAGAAATGCATGAAACACTCTGTTTCTCTCTGAATGTTTATTCATCAACATACATCAATGAAAAGATATATTGATGACAGTTTTTTCATGATGTGTCAAAGACGAATAATGGCCGGATTCCTTTCTTTACTGGCTGGCTGTCTACTTGTTCGATAGTAGAGTATATGCGACAAGAAGTTATCGAGGCGGGCCCGTTTGTCTGTTTTGAAGAGAAGCCTCCTCTCCATATCGTCTTGTAATACCAGAGTATGCTGTTAGCATTGTTTTTCTCTTTACTTCTTTTCTCTGAGCATCTATTCTTGAAGAGGTGGACGAGTGAGAATTGTTATAATTGTCCCCCTTCTTAAGCGCATAGAGAAAGGTATATGTTTTATGAATGATCAGAAATTGCAAGAGTTGCTTGATCGAGAGGCTATCAAAGAGGTTCGTGCTCTGTTAGCGCAGGCGTTGGACTATAAAGATTGGGCGTTGTTCGAGAGTCTTTTTCTAGAGGAGGTTGAGGCTGATTTTACGGCTTATGGTGTGCCGGCGCAGAGAGTGCGGCGGGAGGATTTGAGGGGATCGTACCAGCACAGTTTGAGCCGAGAAGGGTTGCGGACGCAGCATATTTCTTCGAATTTTCGGATTACTGTTGATGGTGATGGTGATACGGCACGTTGTGTTTCGAATTTTCTGGCTCAGCATTATATTAAAGGGTTCGAGGGAGGGGAGGAGTTTTTTCTGAGGGCAGAGTATACTGATCAGCTCATACTGACGGATGCTAGTTGGAAGATTTCTGCGATTACTCTTAGCAAGCTCTTCTATACTTCTGGCAATTCTGCAATCCTTGTGGCGTAGCTGAAGTGGAAGGTATGAGATTATGAGTCATTCTCTTGACGAGATTTGCGATGTCGAGCGGCAGCTTCAACAGGCAATGGTGAAGAATGATGTGAGGGCCCTGGAGCGATTGATACATGATGATCTGGTGTTTATCGATGTCGAGGGAAATGTACAGGGAAAACGCGATGACATCGAAAGTCATGCTTCTGGTGCTGTGATTCAGACAGCAGTGGAGTTTGTTGAGGAACCGGTGATGCAGTTGCATGGAGAAACTGCGGTTGTCGCGGTAAAGGCATATATCAAAGTGCAACTACAGGGGAATCCAGTTGAAGCTCTCTGCCGCTATCTGCGTGTATGGCTATTTCAGGATGAGCGCTGGCAAATCATCTCAGGAGCTGTACGCATCATCTCTTGATGGGAGGCAACATGTGTTTACAGAGGTCGCCTCTGCTTCTCGGTGGATAGAAAAAGAGGGATTGCCCAATTGAGCAATCCCTCTTTGAGTTTGAGGCTGTAAGTTAGGCAGCCTGAGTTAGTGGTTGGGCAGCGACGGCGATTTGGCCGTCTTCGACTGTTAACAGAGCGGTCTGGCCGCTAGCGATCTCGTCGGCCAGTAGGGCATCGGCGAGGGCGTCATCTACGTAGGACTGGATGGCGCGGCGCAATGGGCGGGCACCATACTCTTCGTCATAACCTTCCTTCAGTAGGAAGTCACGAGCCTCGTCGCTGACCTGAAGTTCGATACCCTGTTCGCTCAAGCGAGAGCGGACCTGGTCGAGCAGCAGATCGACGATGCGATAGAGCTCATTCTTACCCAGCGAATGGAAGACCACGACCTGGTCGATACGGTTGATGAACTCTGGGCGGAAGAGGCGTTTCAAGCCTTCCATTGCCTTCGAGCGCATCGCCTCGTGCTGCTCATCTTGAGCCTCCTCGCCTTTCTTGTGCGAGAAGCCAATCGCAGCGGCACGTTTCAGATCGGAGCTACCAGCGTTGCTGGTCATGATGACCACCGTGTTCTTGAAGTCCACTGTGCGACCCTGGCCATCGGTCAAGCGACCGTCATCCAGAATTTGCAGCAGGGAGTTGAAGACTTCAGGATGAGCCTTCTCCACCTCGTCCAGCAAGATCACGCTATACGGGCGGCGGCGGACCTGCTCGGTCAACTGACCACCTTCGTCATAGCCGACGTATCCCGGAGGGCTACCGAACAAGCGAGAGACGGTATGCGGCTCCATGTACTCCGACATATCCAGGCGGATCATATGATCCTCACCACCGAAGAGCTCGGCGGACAGAGCTTTTGCCAGCTCAGTCTTACCAACACCGGTCGGGCCGAGGAACAGAAACGAACCAATTGGGCGCTTCGGATCTTTCAATCCAGCACGCGAGCGGCGAATGGCACGCGCCACCGCACTGATCGCCTCGTCCTGACCAACGACATGCTTGCGCAGATCATCTTCCAGCGTACGCAGATTCTTGCGCTCGCTCTCCAGCATCTGAGTCACAGGAACACCAGTCCACATCTCCACAATCTGGGCGATATGCTCAGGAGTCACAACCAGAGCCATGCCCTCGCTGTCCTGAGAGCGGGCCTGCTCCATTTTCTGCAACGTCACCAGTTCTTGCTGACGCAACATCGCAGCGCGCTCGTAGTTCTCAGCGCTTGCAGCCGCCTCTTTCTGATCCTGGATGTCAGACAGCTCTTTCTCCAGATCGGATATCAGGATTGGGCTGACGATACCCTTCTCACTCGCCTCTAAGCGAAGAGACGAACCCGCCTCATCCATCACGTCGATGGCTTTGTCAGGCAAGAAGCGGTCATTGATATAGCGATCGGAAAGCTTGACAGCCGCCTCGATAGCCTCGTCAGTGACGCTCACACCGTGATGGGCCTCATAGTTCGGGCGCACAATCGACAGCATCTGAATCGCATCCTCAACCGAAGGCTCATCGACCATCACCGGCTGGAAACGGCGCTCCAGGGCAGCATCCTTCTCGATATGCTTGCGATACTCATCAAGAGTCGTCGCACCGATACAGCGCAGTTCGCCACGAGCCAGGGCTGGCTTAATCATATCGGCCGCACCGACTGAACCTTCAGCACTACCCGCACCGACAACCGTATGCAGCTCATCGATGAACAGGATAATCTCAGGAGCCTCGCGCAGCTCTTGCAGAATAGATTTGATACGCTGCTCAAACTGACCACGGAACATCGCACCAGCGACCATGCCACCGATGTTTAGAGAGATGATGCGCTTGCCACGCAGGGTAGACGGAACATCGCCCTCATGAATACGGCGGGCCAGGCCCTCAACGATAGCCGTCTTACCGACACCAGGCTCACCAATCAGAACAGGATTATTCTTCTGGCGGCGACCCAGGATAGTGATCATACGGCGGATTTCGCTGACGCGACCGGCGGCGGGATCGAGTTTACCCTCGGCGGCCTCGTTGGTAAGATCGCGACCAAATTGATCGAGGGTCGGAGTCTTACTATTCTTAGCTGTCCGCTCAGCCGTCGCAGTATTTACGCCCCCTGCACGAGCGGCAGAGGAAGAATCATTATTATTATTGGCAGAGAAACCAAAGGGAGCACCAGCGCCAGGGAGGCCCTGCCCATTGAAGCTACCTGCTTGATTCATCTCGCCCATAATCTCCTCCACACACGTCTGGCAGAGGTAGTGGGACTCGCGGCGACCTTCAACCATCTGATCGACCCGGACACTTGCAGGGTTCTTCTGACATCGTTCGCATTTCATAAAATGAATGCTCCTTGCTATGTATATTTAGAATGCGCTGCACCCGCGTTCGGATGCTGCACTGAATCGTAGTGTTGTTATCCTTATGCGTTCAGAAACGCAACTCTCGTTGCTAAAAATATGCTCAGCATATTTTTCATCTGAACGAAAGGAAGTGTTAGAATGAATCGAAACAACTTCCGGGAAATACCTACATCTATGATAGCGTTTCGCCAATTAGCGCTCTGGGCTTGAGATTGCCAATTCATTAATAATAACAGTAGCACCGCGAAGGTTATTCCTGAAATTCTCTCTTTAGCGCTCTCGGCTTGAGATTGCTAACTCACCTATTAAAACGGTGAACCTCCACAAATTATTCCGGAGTGGAGACAGGATTAGCAGTCGTGGTCTGAGATTGCTATTGTACCTATAATAACGATAGGCTGATAAGAATTATTCCAGGAAAAAGACGAATTTGGCAGTCGTTGTTTAAGATTGCTAATATGTCTACGACAAAGACGGAGAAAAGTTGGAAATTGTTCGAGGTCCTCTTAAGATGCGCAAGTGAGATTGATTGTACGTGCGTTGCAGCGCTTCTATGCGCTCTTAGAGTGTCGGACGCCCATCGTCTTCACGTTCTGAGCAGAAAGGAGTGTGCAGCTTCGCTACCTGAAACAGTTCTTAGGGATGGTTTTACGTTTTTCATACTTTTTTGTGTGGAGCACAAAAAAGTATGAAAAATGTAAAAAACGTAAAACCATCCCTAAGAAGAAGAGCACGCCGAAGGCATGCACATGGGCTGGAAAGAGAAGAAAGCGAAGGCGATGGGCATCCAACCCTCTCTTAGAACTGCAAGCAAGTACTACTAAAGAGCGTCTGAGCCCTTAAGTGCAAGCAGTGCGGTCGCATTAGTCGAGAGTAAATTTTGTCTTCCCTGAAAGCTTAAAGGGAGCCGCTCAATAGGCTCTATGGCGGCACGGAGGTCGCGTAAAGAGCTTCTGATATAAGGAAAATCGCTGCCGAAGAGCAAATGTTCCTCACCGAAGAGGTCGTGTGCCATTGCTATCAGGCTGGTCTGAGGTGTGGCGCAATCTACATAAAGAGCATGTGAACGTAGATAATTGCTCGGACTTGCCGACAGTGCGCGATGAGGGTCGGGATTCATCGCCCAGATCTCATCTAAACGACCGCTCAAGGCTGGGAGCGTTCCACCACAATGAGGCACAATCCAACTAATATTTGGGAAGCGTTCGAGCAGACCAGAGTTAAGTAACCGGTAGAGCGCTGCTGTATCCTCGAATGGCGCTCCTAGAGCCCAAACCATTGCAGAATCTTCTAAAAAACCCGGTACAGGCTCAGGATCAGGATGAAGAAAGATTACAGATTTGCGTTCGTCGATGTACTGATACAAAGGGTAAAAGCGCTCGTCTGTGAGCGCGAAGTTTGAGAAGTGGGTGCAGAGGCCCAGTCCAAGAGCTCCAAGATTATCTAGCGCTCGTTCTGCCTCTTTAATAGATTCGTGGACGAAAGGTAGAGGAAGATTGGCAAAGAACTGAATGCGTTCGGGGTAGCGTTGGGTAATCTCAGCACAGCCGTCGTTGAAAATACGGACGAGATCGGAGCGGATCTGTGGGTCGGGATGCCAAATATTTGGTGCGGAGAAACTGAGGACCTGTACAGCGATTTCCGCCTGGTTCATCAGTGCGATACGCTCATCAAAAGCTCCTGTAAAATGGGGGATGCGATGAATAAAAGGATGCGCGGTTGTAAAACGCGCCGCGTCTCCGACCTGACCGGGAAGATCGACAAGCTTGCGAACTGCATCTAGATAAGAGGGAGGATAGTAATGGGCATGTACATCGACAATAGCAGTCATAGTCCGTTGTTTCCCTTTGTAAATGTACTAACAATAATAAAGCTTGCTTGATTATATAAGATGTTATGAAAAAAGTGAAGGGGGACGATAGAATTAGAAAGCATATTTCTTAAAGGATGAGCTGATCCATTGATTCCAGGTCCAGTTCATCCTTTACTTAGTGATGGAGGTAATTATCTTGTCGAGGTAAGAATGTGGTTATCGCGATGGTTGAGTATTATTTGCCGATCTCAAAATACTGCTCTATTAATTCAAAGTGCTCAGCGTCGTGGGCGCAGACGGAGGTGACCAGGTCACACAACACGAGGGTATCTTCGGACCAGGGAGAGCGCACCTCTTCGGTCAGCTTATCGTTGCTGAGTTCGTCGGCAGTGATGTGGATCAGGTGTATGTGAGTCGCATCCCAATAGTTGCGCACATCGGGCAGGGACATCTCTTTGTCCTGTTGCCGAGCCTCTTCGAAAGCCTCATCGCTCCAGGGCTGAACGGGAGGTAGGGGCTGATCGTGAGTGAAGGCGACGACGACTTTTTGGGTTGCCGCTTTGACATGGCTGGTATGTGACAAGATGTCTTTCACTGACCAGCCCTCCGGCGTGATCGATACTTGTTGATCCTCGTCACTAATCTGGCCGATGAGCTTTTGGAAGAGCGCGTGATCGTCCTGAAGCTGGTCCAGGAGGTCTTGCTGAGTAGGGCGTTGTGTTGCCAAGCTTAGTACTCCTTGTCTTGATGCAATGCACTTTTGATGTATGCGCTAAGAGCCTGTGCTTCTAATAGGTTAACATAAAGTGCATTGAGTATACAATGGTGTAGCGCTAGACTCTTGTATGGAAGGTCAGGCTACTGGGATGGGACGTAGATATAGCTGGTGATGATAGTTGACATTTCAATCTGATCAGAAGCATGCAGTGCTGAAGCGTGGGTTCGGCTGCTCGAAGCAGCGGGCTCTCAGAGGCGCGATCGCGCCTCTTTGTCAATCATTATTGTCATCCCATTCCCTCCCTCAAGAGGGACTTTTAGTTGCGTAGCCGTCGCTGTCGTCCATAGACAGAGAGCAGCAATAGAAGGGTGATGCCGTAGACGATCTGGCGGGCGGACTCTGGGAGTTGGAGTGTGGTGAGCAGGCTGGTTAAGAGGGTCAGAACGAGCGCGCCGGCCATTGTGCCTGCGTAGCCACCCTCGCCGCCTGCTAGCAGTGTTCCGCCGATGACCACGGCCGCGACTGACGGAAGGGTGTAGGCAGCTCCCAGATTGAGGAAGACGCGCTGGACGTAGCCGAGCAGAACAAAGCCGCCGAGCGCTGCCAGAAGTCCACTTAATGTATACGTAGTCACCAGCACAGCATTGACACGTACACCTGAAAGCCTGGCCGTCGTACGATTCACACCGATGGCGAAGAGTTGCTTACCATAGCTTGTGCGTTCGAGGATAAGCCACACGCCCACCCCCAGCAGTATCCAGACGAGCACCACGCCGGGGATACCAAAGATCAAGGGATTGGAGACGAGGCCGACCACCAGCGGGGCGGCACTACCCTCAAGTCTGCCTTGCGTGAAGACCAGGATCAGGCCTTCCACCACACCAGTCATGCCTAGCGTCATTACCAGCGGAGGGATGCGCAGGAGGGTGATACCCAGGCCGTTGATCGCGCCGATAGCAGCTCCTATAGCAAGCGTAGCGGCCAGAGCTGGAAGAATCAGTGCATCCTGGCCGTTCGCCAGGCGATAGATGAGGATCGCGCCCAATGTGACTACCGCGCCGACCGAGAGGTCGATGCCTTCTCCACCGCTGATAATCACCAGGGTCTGGCCAACGGCGATGATGCCCAGGAAGGCGGCTAGACGAAGGATATTGATGGCCAGGGAATAGCTCGCGAAGCCCGGCCTTAGAATGCCTCCGAGCACAAAAATCGCCACGGCCAGCAAAAGAGCGATGACAGTCGGATTGAGCTTTGGACGAGCAATACTTCTCATCGGGTCCTCCTTTGCGCTAACAAGGCGATGCCAGGGCCGGCCAGAGCAATCATCACAATAAAGCCATCGATCAGCGTTTGCCACCAGGTTGGGACGTTGGCGAAGGCGATGATGCTGAGGATGAGGCTGAGAATAACGACGCCGATGAGAGACCCTGTGATGCCTCCCTGCCCGCCGCTCAAGCGAGTTCCTCCCAGCACAACGGCGACGATTGAAGAGAGGGTCAGCGATCCACCCACGAGGGGGTCTCCGGTTCCTGTACTTAGGATGAGCGCGAAGGCTGAGAGGGCGGCGAAGAGTCCTGAGAGAATGTAGGTGCTCAGGCGAACGGCAGAGACGGGCACGCCAGTCACATATGCGGACATCGCCTGTCCTCCCACGCTGTAGAGATAGCGGATATAGCGTGTGGCACGCACCGCATTCCAGAGCAGCAAGAGGACGATGACGATCCAGATAACGGTGGGCAGGCCAAGTGGATCAGCGGTGTAAGCATCGGTGAGCGAGGAGGGAACGCTGCCGCTCGGACTTGCCAGGACCCAGAGGGCGAGGCCGGAGAAGATAAAACTGGAGGCGAAGGTTGTGACGATAGGCTGGAAACGAAGATAGGCGACGCAGATGCCGTTGAGCGCGCCAGCTAGCAGGCCACAGAGCAGGCCCAGGGCTACTGCAAGAAGAATCTGCGAAGGACTCGGATTGGTGCCCAGCATGCGTACGATGACAACGTTGACGAACGAGACGATAGAGCCGACTGAGAGGTCGACGCCTCCGCCGATAATGACGATGGACTGGCCGGCGGCTAGAAACATGAGTGGTAAATATGTTTGTAAGTTTCCTTCGAAGATCACGGGGCGGAAGAAATTTGGCTGTAAGATGTAGTTGATGATGAGCGCGATTGCTAAAAGGGCCAGGGCGAGGAGATAGGATTGCTTGAAGATGATGCGCTGTGCCGATGGTGTTTGTGTTAACGATAATTTCATTTATGTTCCTTCACAATTTTCTCAGCAGGGATGCCCTGTAGATTTCAAGGCGAGCTAAGCGGTAATTGGAGAGTACGGACGCGATAGAGGTGGGAGCGGGATGAGCGATGCAGAACATCTAACCTGATCCGTACATTTTCTTACAATAAGGAGCATAGCTCCTTTTCTCTTTTTTTATGTAGTACCCATGCTGGCGGCAACAAGGTTAGAACGGGTCAGGCGAGCTCCAGTTAGTTCGGCTTGTAGTTGGCCATCGTGGAGGACGAGGACGCGATCACAGAGACCGAGGAGTTCCTCGTCATCGCTACTGTAAAAAAGGATGGCGGCACCGGTGTCTTTCAATTCAGAGAGAATTTTGTAGAAATCTTCTTTGGCATTGACATCGACGCCTTTGGTAGGGTCATCGAGTAGCAGGACTTGTGGATTGCGTAAGAGCCATTTGCCTAGCACGACCTTCTGCGCATTGCCACCGCTCAAGCTACTAACGGGATTGTTGAGCGATGACATAACGATGTTGAGCCGCTGCGCCATCGTCGTGGCATCCTGACGTGCCTTTTGTAGTTGAAGAGGGACGCCGTAGCGCTGCCAGGAGGGAAGTTGCAGGTTTTCTAAAATAGAGCGGATGGGAAGCAGACCCTCAGTGCCGCGATCACCTGGCACGTAGGCCATGCCTGCGCGTATTGCCTGTCTAGGATGGGTAAAATGTACCTGACGATTACTTAGCATGATATTACCAGTGAATGGTAGGGCACCAAATAAAGCGAGAAGGACGTCATTCTGCCCTTGTCCACGTAGCCCGCCGAGGCCGAGCAACTCTCCATCATGCAGATCGAAACTCACTCCTTGTACGACGCTGGTATGCAGATTTTCCACTCGAACTCTTGTCGGAGCGGTCCTATGAGTTTCTTCGTCGTGCTTGATATATCTGGACACGACGGTGCTTTCCACCATCATACTGACGAGCTCGCGCTCATTTGTCTCCTTCAGGAGACCTGACATTACCGTCTTGCCGCTGCGTAGAACCGTCACGCGATCTGCCACGCGAAATATCTCATCCATGCGATGAGAGACGAAGACCAATGCTCTATTCTCTGCCTTCCACTGGCTCATCAATTCGAATAAGCGCTGAACCTGGCGACTATCGAGGCTTGCCGTTGCTTCATCGAGGATCATTATCCTGGGCTCAAGGCTGAGTGCCTTTAGAATCTCGACGATCTGCCTCTCGTCTGGTGAGAGGGTCGATACTAGTGCGCCCGGCTGCATTGAAGATCGTGTTGTATCGGCGAAAAGATCGAGCAGCTTTTGTGTGCGAGCGTGAATTTCTCGTCTGCGCACAAATGCCATGCGATTGAGCGGCTCGTGTGCTAGCCAGACATTCTCGGCTACCGTCATATTGGGAAGCAGGCTCAGTTCCTGGTGAACCTCGATGATACCGCTTTTCTGTGCTGCCTGCGGCGAGGAGAAATGTACCTCTTGACCATCCAGCAGGAGTTGACCAGCATCGTGGGCAACGACTCCCGCGATGATCTTGCCAAGCGTACTCTTTCCACTTCCATTTGCACCCATCAGCGCCAGCACCTCGCCGGACCGCACCTCCAGACTAGCGTCTGAAAGTGCGGTCACGCCTGCATAGTGCTTTACGAGATGATGGGCAGCAAGCAATATATCTGTCATCTCATTACCACCTATGCAACTTAAGAGAAGAAGTTTTTCGCTTCGGAATCCGAAATGCTGCCATCGATGGTATAAGAGGCGGGTTTGTCCTTCACCAGATTGTACTGATCGTTGTAATTCGCCGGGCTCACCGTACCTGGAATGGGGACGAAGACCGTATTATGGCTATCGCCCTTCAAAGAATCGTCTTTTAGCTTCTTGCCTTGCAGCAATTGTACAGCGATGCGTAGTCCACTCGCACCGGCTCCTGGAGGATTTACCACACCAAAGGCACCGAAGTTGGGATGCTTCTGCTTCACCTGTTGCCAGAGTTGCAGATAGCCCGCACGCGCCTCACCGACCATAATCGGCCACCTGGCAGGATTGGCCGCGACAACCGCTTGCAGAGCGCCTTGCGCCATACCATCTTGAGACCAGACGCCATCGATATTCGGCTGCGATGCTAGCAGGTCGGCCATCTTCTGCTGTCCAGTTGCTTCGTCCCAATTTGCATTGACCACGTTGAGGACTTTGATGTTTGGATACTTGCTCAGCACGCCCTTTACGCCGTTGTAGCGTGCCTCGTTGGCTGGATTGCCGGCAATGCCGTTAATAATCACGATATTGCCCTTACCGTGAAGCTGCTCCGCTAGCCACTGCATGCTCATACGTGCCCACTCTGTCTGATCAATGACCACATTGACTGCATCTTGAGAGGGAATAGCCTGGTCAACGCTGACCACAGTGATGCTGGCTTTTTTCGCCTCGCCGATCACCGAGTTGAGGCCAGTAATTGAATTAGGATCAACGATGATTGCATTCACACCACGACTGATCAGGTTGCGCATCTGCTGAATCTGGCCTGGGACATCAACGTCCGCGCTCTGGACGATCAGGTCTTTGGTGAGACCAGCCTTCATATACTCAGCATTTGTTGTCTGCATATCCTGGATCATCTGTGTACGCCATTCGCTGCCCACAAAACCATTGGAGACTCCAATGGTAAATGGACCCTTCGACTGCGAACTGTTGCCGCCGCCGCTGCTTCCACTACTGCTCGGCTGAGAGCTTCCACCTCCGCACGCTGTTAGTAGTAGGACGCTAGCGACTAAGAGTAGCGTCATGAGCATGTACTTGAAATATTGTTCACGATTCGTCACCGGCTTCTCCTTTGAACGTGTACCGCTGCGTTTGCTTTTGTGAACGCTTTGCGCAAAACCAACAAATTAAAAAAAAGCACTACGTTGACACTTTAGATAAATAGTACATCAGATACGAGAGAAAAGCTACGTTCCCGCGCACCTCTACGCCTGGCGTGAAGGAGAGGGCTGTATCTGGATGGGTGAATGGCGCTGCTTGACCTCTGTACGATGCTCCTTGCCGTCCTTAGCGAACTGGCTAATGGCCTTTAATCCCCCTTCGAACCAGGTATCGAGCTGACGGCGGGCGATATTCACATGCACCACTTCGTCGGCCCAGTCGAAATCCTGGAACGTCGTCACAAGAGGCTGGCGGGCGGTATCGCGAGCGAATTCCCATTCCTGTCGCTTGCCGGGAGGGTACTTCATATTCTTGCCCTCGACTTCGAGGCCGAGGACTGCATACTGCTCCAGAGGAGGAGCCTCAGTCACATACACGCCCTCATAATCGCGCATAGGTAGAGCATCGCGACGGGCGTAGAGAGCTTCAATGCCGGCCTCACCGAAGAGCGAGTGGCGCATCTCATCCCAGCAATGACGGGCGATGTCCAGATAGAAGCTCCAGGGCCGGTCGAGTGTCTCGCACAGCACGATAGCCAGCCCTTCCGAAACGTTGATCTCGCTGATGCGGATGGCCAGCAGGTAGTTCAGGTAGCCGTTAGTGTCATCGGCGGCGGGAGCAACGAAGTCCCACACGCGAGGTATGCTAGTGTCACGGGCGAGTGTGCGCGGAACATGATAGGGCTGTAGCGAGGCTTCGCGAGGATGGGCGGCGGCGCGGGGCGATGAGCCATCGATATTTCCGGCGGCCGCGAGATATGCAGTAAGTTTGCCCTCCCACTCAGTAGCTGTACGTTGCTCTTCCTCGTTAGGCTCAAGATCTGCTAACGCCCGGCCGAGCAGGTGCAGATGTTGGTCCTCGTCCGCCAGATGTTGGCGCACAATACGTACACTTTCGTAGTCGGCCAGTTCGTTTGTTGCTGCTTCATAATCGCGATAGGTGGCTGAGAGGGCGGGCTTAAGCAAGTGGGTTACTGCAAAAAGAAAAGGATAGGTGTCAGGTAAGTGCTCAGCTTCGTCAAAGAGGATCTCAAGAGCCGCATCGGGTGCGCCTTCCAACCTGCTCTTATTTGTACGCATCTCAACAACACGGTTACGCCAGGCGTTAGCGTGTAATGCGGCCTCATACTGAAGACGCGCCAATAGAGCCTTTATATCGCGCTGCGGAATGCTCACAACGCGCGATGCTAGCAGGCGCATCAAGCGTTGTTCTACATAAGCAAAGCGTCGTAGCCGCTCACTAGCCTGGGCTACAGAGAGGCCCGACGAGGAAATCTGCCGCAGGCCCGCGTAACGGTAGGTCGTGTTGTCCATCAAGTTTGCTCCCATTGCTTTGTATCGAGCTACATCTTCTGTGGAAACCGGTGTCCTGTTCATAGCTCACTTCGTCCCAGTCTCCGAAGAAGTAGTCTGTCAAGTTACTTATTATGATTGGAAAAGCGCAGTATCTCCTTAAGTAGAGGAATGCGCGGATATGCGCCAGGGCCGGTCACGGCGAAAGAGGCCACTTGACAAGCGAGGGAGGCTGCATCATAGACGCTTTGCCCCGACATAATGCCTGCGATAAAGCCGGCCAGAAAGCTATCGCCAGCGCCAGTACAATCGGTTGCCTCAACCGGTACGGCAGCAATCTTCTGCAAAATATTCTCAGCGTAGAAGCTACAACCTTCAGATCCCAACGTTAACAGCACTGTTCCACGCGTATGCGACTTCAACTCAGCTACAATCTTTTCTATAGAGCTTTGCCTGGTAAGCTGGCAACCCTCATCGTAACTGAGCACAAAATAATCTGTTTCGGCCAATGCTGGTAGTAGATATGCCAGTCCCTGATCCTGCGTGTCCCAGCAGATATTCAATACGGTTATAGCACCATAGCTCCTTGCCCTGGCAAAGAGAGCGGCAACCGCTTTGCCAGTGAACTGTGGCAACACAAAAAGGCTGCTCACCGATACCACACGCTTTTCGTATAGCTGTGAATCTGGAACTGTAGATAGATCGAAGAGAGCATTAGCCCCATTGACGAAGAGGACGCTGCGCTCACCATTAAAGGAGAGCGTGATGATTGAGGTGCCAGTGCTAGCAGTAGGGTGGCGTAGCAACGTAGTGGTGCCCACTCCCATCTCTTCGAGAGTCGTGCGGAACTGTTCACCAACGGTATCTGATCCGCTATAGCCGGCGAGCTCTACTGAAATGCCGAGTTTTGCCAGGCTGGCGGCTACATTGCCACCATTGCCGCTCAATGCGAAGTCGATCGCGTCGATCATACGTAAGCCCCCCGGTGGGGGAAGTGCTGTAACGGTGCGGCAGAGCACATCGAACTGTAGGTTGCCAAAGCAGAGCACATCAGCCATCGTTGTATTGTCCTATTCCGATTTGAGAGACGGTACAACTGTTTTGTGGTAAGATAAGCAATAAGAAAAAGATACGTCATGACAACGTTATAGTTTTGAGCCTCTATGGCTTCTTCGGCGTAGAAACAGTATAACATATTTTTCTTTCTAGAGGAAGGTGGGATTGTCGCTACGCGGGTTGTGTAGGCAGGCATAGGCTAAAGATAAGATAAAGGGAAACACTTGCGGGTATGACAACAGCAGATGGCGAAGGGCCAAGATACAGGCAGATTGCTCGTGCACTTCAGATGGAGATCGAGCAGAACTTGCGGCCGGGCGATCTGATAGGGACCGAGGCGGAGTTGGAACAACGCTTTGGTGTGAGTCGGATTACGATACGGCGGGCGATAGATGAGCTAGTGCATGCTGATCTGCTGGTGCGCCGGCAGGGGAGCGGCACGTTTGTGGCACAGCGCAAGGTGACGCAGGAGCTGGGCGTACTGCATAGCTGGACGGAGCGTATGCACGAGCTAGGCTTTGAGCCTCGCACCGTCGATTGTGAAATGATGCAGGTTGTGCCGCCGAAGTGGGTGGCGGAGGCGCTGAAATTAGATCTGAATGATCCATCGAATGCGGAACCCGTGCTACGTATTCAACGCCTGCGCTATGCTAATGAGGAACCTATCTCGCTCATGGTCGATTACATACGTCTGCGCTTTACGCCGGATCTGGCGATAAAGGGGCTGGAGGGTGAATCGTTGTATGAAACGCTGGAAGGCCGGTATGGCCTTGAGTTGGCGCAGGCAAAAGATACTGTTACTGCTCGCCGGGCCACAATGTTCGAGGCACGACTGCTGGGGATTGAGCCGAATGATCCTGTGCTCTATGTCACGCGGGTCACCTATCTTCCGAATGATGAACCGTTAGATGCTGCCACCGTCGTCTCGCGGGCTGATCGTTATGAGTATCGTATAACTGGGTTGCCACGGAGTCAGCGCGACCGGCAGCGGGAGCATTAAGGATAGTGGGGATAACAGCTTCGGTGGAAATGGGTTGGTAACTCTCCCCATAAATGGGGCCTGTGAGCGATAAATCGTGGGGGAGAGCTTGATTTGTTATGATGTGTAAGGTATGCTTGAGAGAAGATTATAACGAGTAGGGAAAGGAGTCTCTTTATGGTTCGCATAGGCATACTTGGATGTGGCTTCCTGGCAACATTTTATATGCAAGGGCTCGCCGAGGTACCAAATCAGCAGGTTGTCGCCGTCTATGGACGTGATAAGCAAAAGGCGAGTGAGTTTGCAGAAAAGTGGCATATTTCAGACTTCAGCGACGACATAGAAGCCGTTGCCGCCCGTCAAGACGTGGATCTGCTCTTAATTGCACTTCCCAACGATCTTCATCTACCGGCCGCACAGCTTGCGGCGCGGCACAAAAAGAACGTCGTCTGCACCAAGCCGCTGGCGCGCAACGCTGAGGAGGCGAGGCAGATGCTTGAGGTCGTGCAGCAGGCTGGTGTTCTTCATGGCTATGGAGAAACAGAGGTATTCAGCCCCGCAGTTGTGCGCGCTTATGATCTTATTCACGATGGAGCTGTAGGTCGCGTGCTCACTGTACGCTCACGTGAAGCGCACGCGGGTCCTCACGCACCTCATTTCTGGAACGCCGAGCAGGCTGGAGGCGGAGCCCTCATTGACATGGGCTGTCACACCATCGAGGCGGCGCGCTATTTCATTGGAAAAGACATCAAGCCGGTGGAAGTGCTTGCCTGGGGCGACACAATGGTGCACACAGACAAGACTAGCGCCGAAGACAATGCCATTGTACTATTACGCTTCGAAAACGGCGCACTCGCCCAGAGCGAGGTGAGCTGGACCGCACGCGGATCGCTTGACCTGCGCAACGAAGTCTATGGTACCGAAGGCAGCATCTTCACCGACGTCACTCGCTCTACGCCGATCAACGCCTTTGTGCGCGGCACGAGCACATATTTGCTTGAGAAGGCGGAGTCGAACAGTGGCTGGATTTTTCCACTCCCGGACGAAGCGCGTGTCTACGGCTATCATGAAGAGATGAAACATTTCGTCGAGTGTGTTGCCCAGGGCAAGACGCCGCGCGAAACATTTGCCGATGGACTTGCTATTAACACTATTATCGACGCTGCCTATCTTTCAATGAAAGAACATCGCTGGGTTCCCATTCAACTCTAAGAGAGTGACGGACGCCCATCGCATCCACGTTCTGAACAGAAAGTAGGGTGCAGCTTCGCTGCCTGAAACAGTTCTGAGGGATGGTTTTACCTTTTTTTCATTGTTCATCATTTTTTGTGCATTGCACAAAAAATGATGAACAATGAAAAAAAGGTAAAACCATCCCTCAGAAGAAGGGCACGCCGAAGGCGTGCGCATGGGCTGGCAGGAGAACAAAGCGAAGATGATGGGCGCTTGTCACTCTCTCAGAAAATGCTCTTTATAGTAACAAGAGTAGATATAGTAATAAAAGCAAATTTTTGTGCAATGCCTCGCTGTCGAAAGATAGCGAGGCTTTTAGTTAGATAGACTTTGATATTAGAGGTGGTGAGCCGTTCGCTATAATGAAGGGAAAGATGTGACTCAGGTTTATAATCTAGCGTTAGTATCTTGTGTAGAACTCATTGCTAAAGTTGGTCCGTAGTATATTAGTAGACTGTGACAATAAAAAGCGGTAGGTACGAGGTTTGTTTGTGGGGAATGTGGTTAGGGCGTGCTGAGATCCGCGAACTACTAATAGAGCCACATTGATGTGGAGAAGAAAGAATTGGTATATGGCTATAATCACGCGAGGAGAGAAGGGCGGCAGGAGAGCGGCGAGACCCACCAAAGGGCAGTCACGCTTTGCCTTTACTATTTTATTCACCATCAACGTACTCAATTATGCGGATCGCTACGTGTTGTCAGCAGTGATGCCGAAGATCAAACATGAATTCGGGTTAACGGACTTTCATGGTGGGTTACTCATATCCTCGTTTCTTCTGGTCTATGCGCTGGCGACACTGCCGCTTGGACGCTGGGCGGATAGAGGGATACGTAAGAATATTGTGGCGCTCTGTGTTGCAATCTGGAGTGTTTCGACACTGTTTGCTGGATTAGCGCGCACGATTGTGCAGCTCTTTAGCATGCGGGCGATATTGGGCATTGGCGAGGCTGGTTATGGGCCTGCTACTATCTCGCTGTTGGGAGATTACTTTCCGAAAGGGCAGCGTGGACGTGTGCTCTCCTACTGGTCAGTAGCTACGCTGGTTGGCGCGGCTCTGGGAGTATCAGTCGGTGGGCATATCGCAGATGCTTATGGATGGCGCTGGGCGTTTTTCGTCGTTGGTCTGCCCGGCTTGATCGTGGCTTTTCTTGCCTGGCGGATGCGGGAGCCGAGGCGGGGGAGCTTTGAACAGGAGGAGGATCTGGCCGATGCAGAGGACGAGCAGGAGAACGGCCAGAATTTTTGGAGGACTGTGCATCATCTGCTAACGATTCCAACGTACTGGGTTTTGCTTGGTGCGTTGACTTTTAGCCTTTTTGCTATTGGAGGAACATCATTCTGGTTGCCTACCTATCTTGTAAGAGAGTTTCATTTTACGCTCTCACGAGCCGGGTCTCTCTCTGGTATCGTCCTGATCATTAGCGGGCTGTCAGGCACACTGATTGGAGGCTGGTTGTCTGATTCTATCCAGCGTCGCAGACCTGAAGGGCGTTTGTTCACGGCCATGCTGGGGCTACTGATTGGAGCGCCATTAGTGCTGATCGCATTGTTAACGCATAATTTGTTTGTATTTGTCACAGTATTTATTTTTGCAGGGATCGCGCTCAACTTCTGTACGGGGCCGCTCAATGCGGTACTGCAAGATATTGTGCGTCCTGGCATGCGCGCGACTGCTGTTGGTCTCTTGCTTCTCTGTGCTCATATACTGGGCGATGCTGCTGCACCAACGCTTATCGGCCTGCTGTCAGACATGTACAGGCTCAACGTTGCCTTGCTCATTACTACTCCACCGTTTATTTTTCTTGGTGGGCTTGTTTGCCTATTCGGACTACGCACCGTGGCACGCGACATGCGGCGGGCACAGGAACTACGTGTCGCAACAGGAGAACTGCAGTAGTGGAAAATTTTAGACCGAAAATCTTAATTCTTACCACGCGTACTGGTGGTGGGCATATGAATCTTGCCCGTGCAATAAAAGAAGAGCTGCCTGCGCGCTATGAGATATGTATCGAGGACCCTTATCCTTCTATTCTGCATGATTACTACGCTATACTGAGCCGCTATTTTTTAACAGCCTGGGATATTCAATATAAAGTTTTTGATAGTCAGCCGGGGTCGTTGTTGTTCCATCGCGGGATGACATTTCTGATCAAACAGCGTGTTATTGATGTCATCGAGAAGACCAAGCCTGACCTGATCATTTCGACGCATTCGCTGCTCTCATATGAGGTTGTAAAGGCGAATGAGCAGCGACATGAGAAGATTCCGTTGGTGTTTCAGCTCACAGATCTGGAAGAGGTTCATACGACCTGGTTCACGGAGAAGCACGCGGCGGCTTATCTAGCTCCATCGCGCGAGATTTATGCACAGGCGCTACGGAATGGTATTGATGAGCAACGGCTCTATGCAACTGGTAGGCCGATTCGCAAGCAATTTTTGCAGACTTCGGCGTTCAACCGGGCAGAGACATTAAGCGCATTAGGGCTAGATCCTACTATTTTTACGGTTTTTTTGCAAGGAGGCGCGAAGGGGTCGGCAGGCGTTGAGCGGACGGTGAAGAGTATCTTGACGGCAGATGTTCCAATGCAAATTATTCTGGCGGCAGGTAACAATCCGGTTCTAGCAACGCATTTCTCGAATATCGAACGTCTCTATGTGCTTCCATTTACCGAGGCGATTGCTCCGTATATGGCTGCCTCAGATCTGATCGCGGGCAAGGCCGGTGCTAGCTTTCTCACCGAGGCATTTATTTTAGAGAAGCCGTTTCTGGTCACGACCTTTATTCCTGGACAGGAAGGTCCTAGCTTGCGCTTTCTTGAGCGCCACAATCTAGGATGGGTCCGTCTAGATGCAGCATCCCAGAAACGGCTGCTCACGGATGTCGCCTGTAATCCAGCAATGATGACTGAAAAGGTTGCCAGTATTCAAGCGTACAAGGACTGGAATATACAGGCGAACAAAACCTTTGCCCCCATTATAGAGAAAATACTGATGACTAGTAGCCCTCTCCTCGAAGGAGAGGGCCTGCGAGAGCCTGTTGACTAGTCGGTAAGGGCGCTTTCTTGTGGTATTGCAACCTCTTCTTTTGTCGGGCTTGCAGCCTGTTCTTGAGGAGGTTGTGTTGGGGAGCCCACTAAATTTGTCGTATTCCGCCAGTTGACGGTGGGCACGATGAGACGGGTATCGATGCGATCTTTATGCTGAATTGCGAGCTGCATCAGCGATTCTAGCACCGTCTCTGTCAGGAGATGCGGTTCGAGTCCAAGATCAATCAGTCGGGTGTGGATCGCGTTGAAGTAGTGCTCCTCTTTTTCCACACGAGGATTGGGCAAATTTTCGACTGTCGCCTCCAGTCCGAGCAGCTTGCTCTGTTTTACAACGATATCAGCGATCTCAAGCAGAGAGAACTGTTCCGTGATCTGGTTAAATACGCGGTATTCGCCAGCTTCAGCGGGCGTGTTCATCGCAAGCTCGATACAGCGGACCGTATCTCTTATGTTGATGTAGCCGCGCGTCTGCCCACCTTTTCCGTAGACGGTCAGAGGATAGCCTGCAGCCACCTGCGTGCAGAAGCGATTAAGAGCAGTGCCATACACCTGATCGTAGTCGAAGCGGGTCGCCAGACGGCTATCAAGCTGTGTCTCGTCGGTCTCGACTCCATAGACGATGCCCTGATTCAGATCGGTTGCACGAATGCCCCAAATTTTGCAGCAGAACATAATATTATGGCTATCATGAACTTTACTAAGGTGATAAAAAGAGCCGGGTTGCTTAGGGAATGGCAGGATATCTGAACGGCCCTTGTGCTGAATCTCGATGAAGCCCTCTTCAATATCGATATTGGGCGTTCCATATTCACCCATTGTGCCCAGCTTGACAAGATGGCAGTCTGGTGCAAATTCTTTGATCGCGTACAACACGTTTAGCGTGCCGACCACGTTATTGACCTGGGTGTAGACGGCGTGCTTGCGATCAATCATAGAATATGGGGCTGAACGCTGTTCCGCGAAGTGAACGACCGCTTCCGGCTGGAACGATCTGAAGGTTGCGCCCAGTACATCATAGTCTGCTGCATCACCAATGTAGAGGTGAATATCTTGTCCAGAAATAGTCTTCCATACCTGTACCCGCTCATGAAGTGTGGTGATAGGAATCAGGCTATCGAAGCCCTCTTCCAGATCGAACTGCCGCCGTGCAAAGTTGTCAAGAATGGCAACTTCATGTCCCTTACGCGAAAGGTATAAGGATTGCGGCCAACCCAGGTATCCATCACCGCCAAGGATGAGAACGCGCATTTTCCCTCCAGAAAATTTTTACTGTGCTACGAAAGGGTGTTAAGCTCAACCTACGCATACTTGTAGGTATGTGAAAGTTGGACACAACGATAGAAAGGAAGTAACCTTCCTACCTATATCATACGAGATAGAGAGCAAGGTAACCAGTCGCTCTTATCAATGGCACGGATAAGCGGTGACTATGGTTGCAGAAGAGGTGCTGAGCGTTCGACTCTTTCCTCCGCTAGCACAAGAACATATAGTAAGAATCAGGCATGTTTCTTTCTGTAAAAGATGTAGTTCGCGTTATAAATAATGTATACTATTGATATTGATAGACGTTTTTAGAGAGGAAGATGTACAGAATCTCTATGAAAGGACTCAACATCTGAATTGACAAAAGCTCTTGTGAAAGAAGGAGGAAGAGGGAAATGAGATACTGGCCTGGTATTATGATCATGATAATTGCCCTAATTTTGGGAGGATTTGGTATCCTTTTTGGGCAATTTGGCCTTGACGTTGCAGCCGTACTGGTCGCATTACTAGCTGTAGGAATATTTCTGTGGTCCTCTTTACATCTCTCTTTGCGGCTACGCTCTCCCGGGCAAAGACGGTATGACGTTTCTAGCCCCCGTAGTGATAAGGAGCAAGCTGCCATGCTTGGAGATGTCATCTTCCAACCTGGAGATGATCCGAATGCAGATTGAGCCTTTCAGATTTTACGTAATATGGACGTATACAAATTGCTTCATATACGTCCATTCTAGCTGTCGCAGTTCTTCAGACTTTCTATAGGCCGACGATGACGCTCTTTACCTCTGTGTAGTTATGAAGCACTTCATGACCCATTTCTCTTCCCCAACCGCTCTGTTTATATCCTCCGAAGGGGGCGGCTGCGTCGAAGACGTTGTATGTGTTGATCCACACGGTACCGGCTTTGATCATTGAGGCGAGGCGATGGGCTTTGCTGATGTCGCGTGTCCAGATGCCTGCTGCGAGACCAAAGGGAGTGTCATTGGCTGTGTTGGCGATCTCATCCAGGTCATCGAAGGGTTGTGCGACGACAACGGGGCCGAAGATCTCTTCGCGAACGACCTTCATGTCGGGTTTGACATCGACGAAGACAGTTGGCTCGACGAAGTAACCCTGATCGCCATAGCGGTGGCCGCCACTGAGGGCGGTAGCGCCCGACGAGAGGCCGGATTGGAGATAACCAGTTACGCGGTTCAACTGTTCGTCAGAGACGAGTGGTCCCATCTGTGCCGAGGTGTCGAAGCCAGCGCCCAACTTGATCTTCTTGGCTTGATCCGCAACACCTTGCGCGACCTGATCGAAGATATCTTTCTCGATATAGAGGCGTGAACCAGCGGTACAGACCTCGCCCTGATTGAAGAAGACGGCATTGGCGGCACCGGCGATCGCGGTATTAATATCTGTGTCCTTCAATACCACGTTTGGCGATTTGCCGCCTAGCTCAAGCGAGACCTTTTTGAGGTTGCCCGATGCTGCCTGCACGATCAGCTTGCCGACTTCGGTAGAACCGGTGAAGGCGATCTTGTCTACATCGGGATGTGCGGCGAGGGAGGCACCTGCTGTCTCGCCATAGCCGGGGACGATGTTGACCACACCCGCTGGGAAGCCTGCCTCAACAAAGAGTTCGCCGAGTCGGAGAGCGCTTAGAGGAGTCTGCTCGGCGGGCTTGAGCACGATGGTACAACCGGCGGCGAGGGCTGGTCCTAATTTCCAGGCGGCCATCAAGAGCGGGAAGTTCCACGGAATGATCTGGCCGACGACGCCGACGGGCTCGCGCAGAGTGTATGCGAAGTTCGTGCCGCGAGTACCGAAGGGGATGGTGTTGCCTTCGATCTTGGTGGCCCAACCAGCCATGTAGTGAAACAGGTCAATGGCGAGAGGAACGTCTGCTGCACGAGCAACGGCAAGCGGTTTGCCATTATCAAGCGAATCAAGCTGCGCAAACTCCTCGCTGTTCTGTTGGAGGAGATCGGCGAGCCGCCAGATAAGTTGACCGCGCGCAGAAGGAGACATAGTGTGCCAGGGGCCGCTCTCAAATGCTTTTCGTGCCGCCTGTACCGCCTGATCGATGTCAGCCTTATCGCCCTCAGCAACGTGAGCCAGCACCTCGCCGGTTGCCGGATTGTAAACGGGGAAAGTCTTACCGGAAGCGGAATTGACCCACTCGTTGTTAATCAGCATTTTTCTCTGCGTACTGATAAACTTGTTTACTTCGGGTGAGATTTGAACCTGCTGTTCGGAAACTGCCATGTTTCGTACCTTTCTGGTGTCTTGCGTAAATACGTGACAACAATGTCCTACTTTTGCTTACAAGTTGAGTACTCATAGAATGAGTATAAGAGATAAGGAGGAGAGAGTCAATGGTAGATGCATAGAAATTTGTCATATGGTAAGTTTGATAACGAACAAATTATAGAGCTACACAAGATAAATGCATCACTTTTTGATAGCCTGGAACTAGCGATGTAGAGTGAGCACTATCATATCTTGACCTTGACGTACCTTTTATTTATTCTTATACTCATACTATGGGTAACTATCCAGTAAGTATCGAGTTAGAAATAGAGCAAGACCTTCAAGAGCAAGCTCATTTTGTAAGTTGACAAAAGCGAGAAAAAGACAATGGCCTATCATTCTGGAGAGATCGCGGCACAGGCTCGTGCGGGCATGCGGGAGGAGGCTACGCGTATTGGCAACATTCTGGTGCCAAATATTCCGGCCTCTGCACAAAGTTTTTTGCTTCTACCACAAATGGTTGTTGTCTCTACACTGGATGCACAAGGGCGGATATGGGCTTCTCTATTAGTAGGCGAGCCTGGCTTTCTGCGTATTGTAGACCCAACAACTCTGGAGATAAACGCGACACCACGTCCGGGAGATCCGCTGGGTGAGAATCTGCAACCTGATGCCTTCATCGGCATAATTGCGATTGATCCTCTACATACGAAACGGTTTCGAATAAATGGGCGCATTCTAGAGTTTTCTGGACGTTTGCTTATACGGACTGAGCAAGTGTATATCAATTGTCCGAAATACATTCAACAGCGAGAGCTGACAGTCGTCAGGGGGAGCAATGAAGGACAACGCGCCAGCATCTCTCAGACCAGAAGATTAAGTCAGCGGCAGCAAGAGGAGATTAAGAGGGCCGACACCTTCTTCATTGCAAGTATTAATCCTGAGAGTGGCGCTGACGCATCGCATCGTGGTGGGAATCCTGGCTTCGTCCACGTTCTTGGAGAGGACCTCTTGCTTTTTCCCGACTATGCTGGCAACACGATGTTCCAAACATTTGGTAATCTCATTCTTGACCCTCGTGCTGGTCTGCTCTTCATAAATTTTGTGCATGGTGGAACACTTCAGCTTACTGGTAAAGCCAGCATTATCTGGGATGAGAAACTGGCTGCTGCATTGCCCGGAGCACAGCGTCTAGTTCTTTTTGAGATAGTCAGCGTTATAGAGAGTAATGCTGGTAATACTATACATGGTCCCCTCATTATGTATTCTCCTTATAATCCGAAGTGATCCTTTTAATTTGCCGTCTGGATTGTGGTATTTAGCCTATATAAGCCTTAATTCCTTGTGCCATGTATTTCTGGTATGGGTTCATAGTATCCTCTCGTATCCTTATGAGTTGTGTTATCCACTTTCTTAAAAAGGCGTGGGAGAAGGTACATAGCTATGTAGACAGCAAGGAATGGTGGAACCCAGGCGAGAAGGCCGCGCAGGTACATCCAGCGTACGTGAGGTAGGAAGGGAATAAGGATAGCATCTGGTGCCAGGATAGTAAAAAAGTAGATGCTTAACATACTAACGCTGATAACACGCGAAAAAATGGTGAGGTTAAAAGATTTGCCCTGAAAAGGTCTAGGAGTGAAGGAGGCGACAATCTCTTGGATCTGAACAGGCTCGATGACGGCGGCGAGGCCCAGAAATGTAGTGATGTACCAGGGCCAGAACCAGGGAGAGCCAACGAAGCAGTAAAGCAGCCAGGCCAGCGCCAACCAACGAATAAGGGCTGGCAGAGTGTTGATAGAGCGTGGTAGAAAGAGTGAGCGTAGACAAAAGGCGGCATAGAGAATGACGAAGAGGATTGTACTGACCTGATGAGAGACAGTTTCTATCCATGAGCCCGTATCTACATTCTCAGGAGAGATATATATTCCTTTCGCATAAGCGAATATGCGTACAAAAGACTCATAAATGCTATTGATATCACGGGATGCACCCGGTGTGACTAGTAGGATATGTAGAAGCTCGCCATTTTGCCAGAATGGCGCGTAGAGCAGGACAATAATCCCCGCAAATACACCTGTAGAGGCAAAAACTTTGGGAAGCTTGCTTATCCAGCGAAATCTTTTTTCTTGCAGCAGTGGTTGTGGTCGTAGCCATAGGAAAAGTAGGAAGCCTGGGAAGAGGACGAGCATGGTTATCTTAAGACATGCAGCAACGGCCAGCAGAGCGGCAGTCAAGAGGTAAGATCTGGGCATTCTTTGTGTAATATGTGATGAGAGAAAGTAAAGTGCGAGTAGAACAAGGAAGAGAATAGTTGTATCGTTGTGTGCATTGACGCAGGCCTCGAGTAAGAGAAAAGGATTCCAGGCGAATGCAAGTGCCGCACGCCGCAACTTTTGTTGCTGTTCAGGAGAGATATATGGTTTGCCATTTATAGAAAGATACATCTGCCGACTCAGTTGTATAACGAGATACAGCGAGCCGAGATGCATGATGAACCCCCAGAGACGCAGAAAGAACTGCATAAAAAGAATATGCGTCAAACCAGAAACAAGTGCAAAACGTTGTGCTATGCCGGTAATAAATACCCAGGTTGGACCGTATATTGAAGGCTGATTTGCCCAGTAGAGAAAATGATAAATAGAATCACCAGAAATTGCTGCTGGCGGTGTTGTTAACGGATTGAGATGATAGAGCGTTTCCATCCGTGTGTATGCAATATAAGAAAATATATCCTGCGAAGTAATGATGGGTATGAAAAGATAAAAGGTGCCAAGAAGCAACGTAGAGGAGAAAATATACTTGTAAGAGATGCGCGCTGGTAGATAAGAGACTGCCAGAAAATAGAGCAGGAGAAGAGCACAAAACGTTATAACAAAGATTATATCCTCCTTAGGGCTTACAATGATTTGCAACGGACCGATGTAGACTTGCGAGTGCTGCAATTGAATGACTCGTAGGAACCAGAATCCATTTGTAGAGAGAGTAATATTGGCAAAGAGAAGACTGAATAGAGATGCCAGGAGGAGTAGAGCCGGCAAGAGTGCAGTCTTTTTAGATAAAAATGTATGTTGTGTGCGGAGAGCCATGTGTACAGACATAAATACGTCCTTCTAGTAAGAGTTAATAATTTTTAGGTTGCTGAGGTGGATAGGTAGAGTTCCCACGATGAATAAAGAGTACAGTGAACATATATTTACTCCCTGCTATCACGTTTATAGGACCTTTTTTGTAACCAGAAATTTTCTAGAAAGATTATAGAACTACATATTCCACGCCATTTCCCCCAAAGAAAGTATAGTGCATTCTAGAAGAGATGCACTACAATATAAGATAAATGTACTGTAGTCCATTCCCCTGAGTATTGATGACCTGGTAGAAGAGAAGAGCAATCAAATCTTGACTTTTGAAGACGACTGGTCCATCATTGAGGCATGAGCAATCAAACGACAAAAACAGCTCTCTTGGAAACAGGTTTTCACTTGCTTTTGGAAAAAGCCCTTTTTCAAACAACCAGCGGAAGAACGATGAGGAAATCTCATGAGTCTAGAAGACAACAAGAACACGGTTGTAGCGTTCTACACGCAGACCTTCAACGCAAAGGACCCGGAGGGTGCCGCCGCGTATCTAGGTGATCACTACATCCAACACAACCCAGCCGCTGTCGACGGCATTGAGGGTTATCTCGCCTTCGCCCACGCTTCTCAGAAGAGAGCGCCGCAGTTGCATGCAGACATCAAGCGGGTGATTGCAGAGGGTAATTACGTGGTTACGCACACCCGCATGACTATTCCAGGAAGTCCGACACGATCCGTGATGGACATCTGGCGTCTCGAAGACGGCAAGATCGTCGAACACTGGGATGCTATCCAAGTTGTGCCTGAAACTGCCGCCAATGACAACACAATGTTCTAACTGAAGGCTAGTTTATAATAAAAAATGTTGCATATAAGACAAGCTTTGTGTCAGTTGCAGTTCTTCGTATGTGATGATTGTTGACACCGGTTCGTTGCGCTCAAAGGGCGTGTGCCAATCGTCTGGCTGCTCTGGTTGATGAGTATGTGTATAGACGAAGTGGAGTGTGTGTGCGAGCTGTGCGGCGGAACGAGGAGGGTAAGCGGGCCAGTAGTCGTCGGCGAGGACGCGGATATGGCGGGCTTCTAGCGCACCCAATTCCATTGATGTAGTGGCATCGGGGCAGAGTTCTGCAAAGATGGAGAAGAGCTGTGGGAAGTCGATGACGCCCTGCCCAAGCGGGCAGCGAACGAGGCGATAGCCCTCATCGGATGGATAGATCCAGTAGTCTTTGAGGTGGACATTTTTTATATGGGGTCCGATGCGACGGGCGAAGTCTAGGGGCTCTTCGGCGGTTGCCAGAGGATTGCCTGTGTCCAGGGTGAGACCGAAGCGTGGTGAATCGATAGAATGACAGAGCCAGAGAAGCTCTTCGGAGGCCAGATCCTGATGATTTTCCACGGCGAGATTGACGCCGACGCGTTCAGCTGTGACGGTAGCTGTTTGTAACCCGTGTAAGACCTGTTCTAGAAATGTGGGCCAGCGATCCGCAAGCGAGCGACGGTCACCACCAATTTTTGCGCCGCCGATCATCGTGCGAACGGTGAGTGCACCAAGTTGTGCGGCCTGCTCAAGCGCCTTTATCAGCGGTTCGGGAGCATAGCCGCTTGCTGCCACTGTGAGAAAGAGCTTATGGTCTTGTGCATAGCGGGCGATGGTAGGTATGTCAGCGTTTTCGAGGAATGCGGTGGGTATTTCGACTCCTGCCAGACCAGAGGTCAGGGCCCGATCCATGAATTGTAGGGGTGTGATGACGGGTCGTCCTGATAGAGGGGTAAGGCCCATGCTGAAGACGGTGCCGTAGGCTGCGAGACCGATGCGCATAGTGTGCGAGCTCCTTCTTATTGTGATTATTAACGTTTTATGGATTATTACTCGGCGGTCCATCCGCCATCGATAGTCAGGGCTGCGCCGGTCATAAAGCTGGATGCGTTGGAAGCCAGGAAGACGGCGGCACCTCCTAGCTCTTCCGGCTGTCCCCAGCGGCCGAGCGGAATGTGGCTGATAAAGAGCTTGTTGGCTTCGGGATTATTCATCACCGGAAGATTGAGCTCGGTGGCAATGGGGCCGGGGCAGAGCGCATTCACCGTGATATTGTAAGATGACCATTCCAGGGCCAGCACCTTGGTGAGTTGTATTACTCCACCCTTGCTGGAGCAATAGGCGCTGCGTTCGGCGAGACCAACCTGACCGAGCATAGAAGAAAGATTGATGATGCGACCCCAGCGCTGTTCTTTCATGTGATGGGCCACGGCGCGTGAGCACAGGAAAGGAGCCTTTAGATTTGTCTGCTGCACAAGGTCCCAGCTAGCCTCGTCGAACTCCTCTGCTGGCTTGCGAATATTGATGCCTGCATTGTTGATAAGAATATCGATATGGCCAAACGTAGCAACGACCGAGGCGACCATCGTATCAATTTGCTGAGCATTGGTTACATCGACTGCCAGGCCGAGTGTACGTCGTCCAGTTGCTTGTGCCAGGGCAGTGGCGCTTTGTTGTGCTTTTTCAAGCTGACGACTCGTCACCACCACATCTGCTCCAGCCTCCGCCAGAGCCTGGGCCATAGCGTAGCCGAGCCCCCGATTGCCACCAGTGATTAAAGCGACCCGACCATCCAGTTTAAAAATATCGAGCGACATAGAAGTGTTCTCCTGTATTTCCTATAGTCTTTATTGATTGACAGCCGCAAGTGGGACGGTTACGGTTGGCACATCAGCAACATCGACCCAGCGCCGTTCCTGAGATGAGAGCAGGACCGCGTCGATGACCGCCTGACAGCGCATGCCATCGTAGAATGTAGGGAGATGATGATTACCGCCGAGGATGGCCTGGATGAAGGCGAAATCCTGGTCATAGCGGAACGTCACGGTCGGCTCGCCTACGGAGGGGTCGCGGGGAGAGCTGGGATAGACCAGGAGATCGCGTGGGACTGGCCTTGTTTCTAATGGGCCATCGGGTCGGCCAACCAGGACCTCGTGTGGACGATGCAGATGATAGATGACGGTGCCTTCTGTGCCGTAGACCTCAAACTCGTCGAGACCCTGACCACCCTTCCCACGCCCCTTTGCCACCTTGCTCAGGTCAAAAGAGGCGACCGTACCCTGCTCTACACCCACGCCGGAGGCGAACTCGGCGAGAAACCATGCAGCATCTTCAACGTCGGCGGGAACTTGCTCTCCATCGCGACCTGTGCGGAGGGGGGCGAAGGTGCGGGTCAAGCCTACCACGCGGGCAATAGGGCCGATCACATCATGGCAGAAGTCTATGCGGTGGGCACCCATATCGCCCACCTCGCCGGAGCCTGCTAGCGCACGCTGCTGACGCCAGCCAATGTTTGTCTCTGGAAAATCTTGCAGGCGGGCGACACGAAGGTGACGTGGCAGGCCAATAACGCCCTGGGCCACGAGCTGTCTGAGATAACGCATGGCTGGTACGAAGCGATATGTAAAGGCCGTCATATGGCGTACGTTAGCCTGTGCGGCAGCTGTGTACATCTGCTCGGCCTCGGAGTAGGTCATAGCGAGCTGCTTCTCCACCAATACGTGCTTTCCAGCGACGATGGCGGCGAGCGCGATGGGAGCATGAAGCACGGTGGGGGTGGCGATAACGACTGCATCAACAGCGGGGTATTGTAGCAGGGCTTCGTACTCCGTGAACGTGTTTGTCACATTGTACTGTTGCGCGGTCTGCTTGAGGCGGTCTGGATCACTATCGCAGAGAGCCACGATTTCTGCTTGAGGACAAAGTCGTAAGCCAGGAAGATGAACGGCGGCACTGATACCGCCCACACCAATGACGCCTACTCCAACACGTGATTCTTGCATAGCTCTCTCCTTTTGTCTGATCAAAATATAACTATGATTTATTTTAACATAAGGATTATTATGGCTGTGCTGCTTTACTTACTTCCTGCCGTAATTTTTACATCGCGCAACATAACTCGCGCGTAGATTCCTCCCACAATAGCCAACAGACCAGTAATAGAGAGAAGCGTATCTATTTAGCTAAAGGAGAGATAAAAGAATGTGGCGTGAAAATTGCGTAGTGAAGTGCTGTCAAGATAGCTTGCTAGAATTGCGGAAAATGTTAGAGATAGGGTAAGGATAGGATTAAGAGCAGCATAAATGCGTCCCAGAAATTTTCTGGGCGTAACATGTAAGATGATGGGTGCTGTGGCAATATTAATGAAGGCTACCGCCCCTCCAGCAAATGTCAAAGTTATCATTGTAAATAGAGGATTGTTGAGCCGAGAGCAGATAAAGATTGCAATTCCTTCAATAAAGAGCGCAACCCAAAACGTTCGTACAACATTCAGACGAGAAGCTAGCGTTGTTGCTAGCAAGCTTCCTAGAGCCAGACCAATTCCTAGCCCTGTATTTAGAAGACCGTAGAAACTTGGTGGCATAGAGAGATTTTGTACAACGTAAAAAATGCCAAGAGAATTAAAAACTCCTTCGTATGCAACATCCAGAATACAAGCGATAAGGATTGTTGTCAGCACACGACTTTGAACGAGAAAGCGAAGACCTTCGATAAAATCTTGCCAGAAGTTGAGTTTCTCAATCTCAGCATCTTCTATAGGCAAAACTGGTGGACGAATAGCAAGAATAGTGAAAAAGGAGACTAGAAATGACAAAGCGTTAAAAAGGATGGCAGAGTAGACGCCCACTGTGAAAAAGAGAAAGGTAGCCAATACAGGGCCAGTAATTGCACTCATACTTACCAGAACGGTTCTTAGACCTGAAGCACGCGTTCTCTCTGTCCTGATCACAATATCATTAATCAACTTGTATGCTGAGGGGTCAAAGAAACGGGCACAAATAGCCAGACCACAGGTTATTGCATAAATGGTACTAAGTTGCCAAAAGAGGGGGAGATATTTCGTGAACAATAAGGCTAGCGTGAGCAATGTACTCAAAGCGTTTGCAATCAGAAGCGTACGACGGCTTTCCCAACGATCTGCAAAAACGCCAGCTACCGGTCCCAAGCCGCGTAGCAGAGAGAAAGACACCAGTTACTGCCAGGGGTTTCCAGGGTTGATTAGGAACAATTTCAATTGATATCCAGAGAACAAGAACAGTTAAAAAGAGGTTATCTCCGATCTTTGAGATAATTTGACCGCCCCAGAATAACGCAAAATTGCGATTGATTAGCAAAACTGTTACATCTCCCTTCTCTAAAGAAAGGCGAACTCCCCGATTATGTAGAACAATTAGGGAGTTCACCTTTAGAGTTCAGGCTGTCTGAACTTGAGCTTCTTTTTGTAAGCCGAGATCTTGAAGTGCGGTTTCGCGCATCAGATACTTTTGTATTTTGCCAGTGATTGTCATGGGGAACGAATCTACGAACTTGAAGTAGCGCGGGATTTTGTAATGTGCGATCTGCCCCTTACAGAACTCCTCCAGCTCTTCAGAGGTAGCGATCGTATTGGGTTTGAGGATGACCCAGGCCATTACGGCCTCGCCGTATTTCGCGTCGGGCACACCAATCACTTGTACATCGCTCACTTTTGGATGTGTGTAGAGAAACTCCTCAATTTCGCGGGGATAGACATTCTCGCCGCCGCGGATAATCAAGTCTTTGATGCGGCCAACGATATTGATATAGCCCTCGGTATCGAGCGTAGCCAGGTCACCGGTATGCATCCAGCGAGCAGCATCGATAGCATCTGTTGTTGCTTGCTGATTATTCCAATAGCTGAGCATCACACTATAGCCGCGTGTACACAACTCGCCGGGTTGTCCCACTGGAACGATCTGGCCCGTCTCTGGATTGATGATTTTCAATTCAAGATGAGGACCGACCTTACCCACCGTCCCCACGCGTTTGTCTAGAGGAGCGTCGATAGATGTCTGGGTGGAGACCGGACTGGTCTCCGTCATGCCGTAGCAGATCTCAACGTCGTTCATGTGCATGCGCGAGATTACCTGCTTCATTACCTCTACGGGGCAGGGAGAACCGGCCATCACGCCAGTACGTAAGCTGGTGAGATCGAAGGAAGCAAAGTCGGGGTGGGCGAGTTCCGCAATAAACATGGTTGGAACGCCATAGAGCACTGTGCAGCGCTCCTCCTGCACGGTTTGCAGGACTGCTAGAGGCTCGAAGCCCTCAGAAGGATAGACCATCGTCGCGCCATGCGTAATGCAGCCGAGATTTGCCATCACCATTCCGAAGCAGTGGTAAAGCGGGACAGGGATGCATAGCTTATCGTTCTGAGTGAAGTTTTGCATACGCGCCACAAAATAGCCATTATTCAGGATGTTGTGATGGCTGAGCGTCGCCCCTTTCGGAAAGCCCGTCGTTCCGCTGGTATACTGAATATTGATAGGATCATCGAATTCCTGTTCGGACTGGCGGGTCTGAAGCTGCTCGTCTGAGATAGACGAGTTCATAGCCATGAACTCGTTCCAGTTATACATCCCTGGAATGTTGTCGGAACCGAGATGGATAATCGTCTTGAGTTCGGGTAGGCGATGGGAGTTGAGCTGACCGGGAGTGGAATGCTTGTGTTCGGGAGCAAGGGCGGAGAGCATCTCAACGTACTGAGAGCTCTTGAATTGGGTTGCCGTCACGATAGCGGTACAGCCGGATTGCTGGAGTACGTATTCTATCTCGTGAGAACGATACGATGGATTAATATTCACTAGAATAACGCCAATTTTACTGGTGGCGAATTGGACGATGCACCACTCAGCACGATTAGGGGACCAGATGCCGACGCGTTGACCCTTGTGAAGGCCCAGGGCGAGGAAGCTTTTCGCGCACTGATCCACCTGGATCTGTAATTCGCGGTAGGTTAAGCGTATGTTCTGATGGCGCGAAATAAGGGCAGGGTTGTCCGGATAGGTCGCTACTGTTTTGTCAAAGGCATCGCCGATGGGGAGGCCTAAGAGAGGGGTATCGCTGGTTGCGCTGGTGTAGCTCCACTGCTGTTCAGCGCGTGGAAGAGGGGTGGACGGTGTCGTTTTTTCTGATGTGCTCATGGTAGTACTCCTTCGTAGCGTAGCATGGTGTAGGGACACTGCGTGCAAAACTATCTGCTCTAACTATAGTATATTTTTGGCAGATGTGCTTGCTTTCTTTTGCGATGAAAATTGATAGGTAGCTTATGGACTTAAAGAGGGCAAAGAGAGAAAAACTGTTATACTGATAGCAGAAGTGATGGTAGGAGATAAGTAGGAGCGGTATATCATAGTGAGTAGTAAATAGAAGGAGTGCTAGATGCCCATTGAAATCAAAGTAGGCCCACCGAACATCACGGTGAGCCAGGGACGAACCTTTATGGTGACGACACAGAGTGGCGAGATCGAGGCAGATACCGACCAAGGAGTATACGCACAGGACACGCGCTTTATCAGTTTCTATCAACTCTATATCAACCGCGCGCCTCTCACCGTCGTCAATTCGAGTCAGCTCAGCTTTTATGCGGCACGTTTCCATTTAACGAATAACAACATAAACACAGATGAAGGTCTTATTCAGGAAAGAACGGTGCGTGTTACGCTCAATCGTAGGGTAAGTGAGAGCATTCATGAAGATATAGATGTTGTCAATTATAGCGGCAAAAAGGTCTCTTTTCTGCTAGAGCTAGGGATACGGTCAGATTTTGCTGATCTGTTCGAGGTGAAATCGAAGAATATTGTCCAAAGGGGAAAACAGATAACGCGGTGGGATGAGCAAGTGAAACAACTGAGGACATCGTACGACAATAAAGATTTTCACCGTGCTTTGACTTATCATATATTGAGCGATGTGGCTGCTGGATATGCGAATGGACGCATCTTTTTCGAAATCGAATTAGAGAGCAATCAGCGCTGGCACACATGTTGCGAAATCGTCCTGGAGCATGGGCAAGAGGTAACAAGGACGGCTCCTGAGATCTGCGATCTGGAACGGCAAGGCACGGCCACAGCAGGAGCCATGCCCTCGCGTGGGCAGGAGCCACGCAGCGACTTTGATGATCGGCAGGCCAGGTGGCAGGCGCGCTGTACCGCAGTCGTGACCTCGAACAACAATGTCTTTAGAATGTATCGGCAGGCAGTCGAGGACATGGGCGCGCTGCGTATCTACGATATGGACGTATCGGATGAGGCGTGGATTCCGGCGGCGGGTGTGCCCTGGTTCGTTACCCTCTTTGGTCGGGATAGCTTGACTGTCTCGTATCAGAACATGGCGGTATCAGCAGGGTTTGCGCGGGGAGCATTGAAGCGTCTGGCGGAGTATCAGGCGACTGAACGTGACGACTGGCGAGAGGCACAGCCGGGCAAGATCATGCACGAGATTCGCTATGGTGAACTGGCATACTTTCGTAAGGCACCCTTCACACCCTTTTATGGAACTGCGGATGCTACTATTCTCTACCTCATCGTCCTCTCGGAGGCATATCGCTGGACCGGCGATATAGAGATGCTCAAAGAGTATCGCGAGACCGCCGAGAAATGTCTGGCCTGGATCGACAATTATGGGGATCTGGATGGAGACGGATTTCAAGAGTACAAAAGCTTCTCGCCTTATCACTACAGTAATGTAGGCTGGAAAGATGCGGGGGACGCTGTCGTCTATGCGGATGGAAGTCAGGTTGAACAGCCTAAGGGCTTGTGCGAACTGCAAGGATACGTCTACGATGCAAAAATACGTATGGTCGAGGTATATCGTGTGCTGGGCGATGAAGAGCGGGCAAAAGCTATGCAGGAGCAGGCTGATACGTTAAAGCGAAAATTTAACGAGACGTTCTGGATGGAGGACGAGGGATGCTATGCCTTTGGGCTAGATCCGAACAAGAAGCAGATAACCTCGATTGCCTCCAATGCGGGCCAGTGTCTATGGAGCGGGATTGCTGATCAGGACAAGGCTAAACGGACAGCACAGCGACTGTTGCAGCGAGATATGTGGAACGGCTGGGGCATTCGCACACTCTCCGCCAATAATCCGGCCTATGATCCATTTGAGTACCAGCGTGGTTCGATCTGGCCGCAGGATAATGGTATTATCGCTGATGGCTTCAAACGCTATGGGCTGGCCAATGAAGCCAACAAAGTTATTCGCGCCATCTTTGATGCTGCCGAGAGCTTTGATGCCTATCGACCACCAGAGGTATTTGCCGGAGTTCAGCGGGAGGGTAGCGTTGATTTTCCGATTCTTTATCCAGGTGGTGCGAATATACCGCAGGCGTGGGCTACTGGAAGCATCTTTCATATGATCCGAACGATATTAGGCTTGCGGGCTGATGCGCCAAACAAGCGGCTATATGTGCAACCAACACTACCTGATTGGTTACCGGATATTGAGTTGCAACGCTTGCGTGTAGGCCGCTGCTTTCTTGACCTGAAATTTTGGCGAGAAGGTGAAACCTCGCGGTGGGAAGTACGTGGAATAGAAGTAGAGGAGGGCGCAGGACAAGGAGATGGAATCCAGGTCCTGGATGAGCCGAGCGCGGGTAGCTTGATGAGAATTTAGCAACATTTTATAGAATTAGTGTCACTAAATAGTGCAGCCGAAGAAGTCGGTAGTTGAACAAGGAAACAACTACCTGCTGAAGAACTTTCTTTGAGGTCTACCGAGCCATTATGGAGGGAGAGAAGGTGCTGGACGATGGAAAGGCCGAGGCCGGCGCCTCCTCTATGGCGGGAGCGGGAGCGATCCACGCGGTAGAAGCGCTCGAAGATATGAGGCTGATCTTCGCGAGCGATACCAACCCCTGTATCGGCAACACAAACGTGTACGCCAGTTGAGGCATCAGCAATAGTTATAGTCACCGTTCCGCCTGGACGATTGTAGCGAATTCCATTTTCAATGAGGTTGCGAAAGACCAGGGTCAGCAAGTGCTCATCTCCATAGAGTGAGGTAGTAGTGCATGCCTCAAGATAGAGTGTAACTTGATGTGCAGAAGCAGTTGGTTGAAGATCTGCAATAATCTCTTCTAAGAGTGGAAGGGGAGAGACAGCTTTTAGTTTGATAGCCTGCTTCTCAGTTGCCAGGACGAGGAGGGCTGCGACCAGGTGTTCAAGTCGGATCACAGCTCGTTCGACGATAACGAACACCTGTTGATAGTCGGAAAGAGTCGCATGTGGATTCCTTCTGGTCACTTCCAGATTTGTACGTAGTGTTGCCAGGGGAGTTCGCAGTTCGTGGGCGGCATCTGCGACGAAGCGGCTTTGTTGCTCAAAGGCTTGTTCCAGGCGATCGAGCATAGCATCGAAGGTAGTTGCAAGGGTGTGCAGTTCGTCCTGAGGGCCTGGAAGTGAGAGGCGTGTTGAAAGGGTTGAGGCGCTGATAAGGGTAGCAGCATGACTCATTTTTTTCACGGGACGCAACGAGATCCCCGCAATCCAGTAGGCTCCGAAACCGCCACCGATGGTAACAAAGAGAAAGCCAATGATTGAAATAGTCAAGAGCTGATGCGGCTTTAGCAGGATGGTCGCGACATTAATAAAAGTTACCAGAATAAGGCAGAGGACCACGAACAGGCCGCTTGTCCATAATGCCATGCGGAGCTGGAGCGTGAGGGGTATGAAGTGAAGCCATGTAGGACTATATTGAGCGACATTTTGTTTCATTGCACTTCCTCTGGTGGAGTAGGTTTGCCGATGCGATAGCCGCTACCCACAATAGTCTCGATATAGGCACTTGCGGTATCACCCAATTTGCGGCGTAGGGATGTGATGTGAGTGCGAACCGTCGTTGTAAGAGGGTCTGAGTGCATATCCCAGACGTGCTCCAACAGATCCTCTTGTGTCACCACCTCATCTGGATGGCGCAATAAATATTCAAGGATGCCAAATTCTTTTCTCGTAATCTCAAGAGGTTGCCGACCCAGCCAGGCGATGCGCGCGGATGGATCAAGGCTCACCTCTTTATAACGTAGCACTGGATCACGGCCACGCATGTCCCGGCGCAAGAGGGCACGAATCCTGGCTAGTAGTTCCTCAAAGTGGAAGGGTTTCACCAGGTAATCATCGGCTCCCAAATCCAGGCCCTCGATGCGTTGATGAATTTTACTCCGTGCAGTTAGCATCAGAATAAGCAGGTGAGGATGTGATATACGGAGACGCTGGCAGATGGTTAAGCCGTCGATGTCTGGCAGGTTCAGGTCGAGCAAGAGTACGTCATAGGCATTCACATCCGCCAGTTCCCATCCTTCTTGCCCGTTTGTAGTCACATCAACGGCATAACCCTCTTGCCGTAAGCCCAGAGCCAGAGCATTTGCTAAATCTTCCTCGTCTTCGATGATCAGTAGCCGCATAAAATTCTGTCTTTCAGTATCAACACGTTTTCGCTCACGAAGGATTTATTGCTACGCAAGCTCAGAGCTTGCGTAGCGTAAGCCGTTTAAATGACAGTTCTTACTATATGGCACAGGTTTGTCGAGCACGTAACTGGCGAAAGCCATACCAGGTGCCAGCAGCCCATAGCAGAGTAGTGATTGTGCCAGCGATAAGCGAGTAGTGAACCACAAGTGCTCCTAGTGCCGTGCCGCTGAAGATTGCCGCGAGCAAACCTAAAGTAATAGGCAGATGGCAAGGGCAAAAGACGAAGGAACCTATCACCCACAAGGTGCCACGCTTTTGCTGTTTGCCGTTATTAGAAGATGGGCGTGAAGTTGCCGGAGAAGCTTCAAGGGGGCGTTCTTGAAGCTGTAGTTGCTTTTGAGCCATAGAAACATTCTCCTGTACTGCGAGTGACATAGTTAAAATTTGCGAGTGCGACCACGACTGCGAACGAACCAGGTCACCGCACCGATCAGGGCAAGAAAAACAATAATGCAGACTGCTAAAGAGAGGGGATCGATGTGCATAGAAAGAATCTCCTTATTGTAAAGTATAGGGGAAATGTCTCGTAGATACGAGAGGTGAAGTACAGTTTGCTTCATCCATTGCTGTTATAACAGAATGGGTGTGCGAACAGTGTGAAGTTTTTCAAGGGAGGGAAAGTTTTTTATTTCTAGAAGATATGTAGTTAGCATGCAGGTAGGCAGCAGAGCAGTACGGGCTGGTCGTGTCGGTTGATGAGCATGATCAGCCCGGGTAGTCCTTTAGCTATTAGTGGGAGATTTGTTGACGGCGTAGAGGCGGAAGTTCTGGCCCCATTGGGAGACTTCGCGCTCAAACTGCATGTCGATGTCCTCTGCGATGTGGATCGACGCCTCGTTCTCAGGGGGGATGAGAGAGACGATGCGGAGGAATCCCTTCTGCTGGAAGCCGAAGTCGCGGATGGCGCGCGTACCTTCCAGGGCGAGACCCTGCTGCCAGTATGGTTTGGCCAGGACGTAGGCCAGCTCAATCTCTGGGCGTCCCTCTACTTCCTGATTCAGAAGGCCACATTGGCCGATAAAAGTCTCATCGTCCTTGCGAATCGTTGCGAAGAACGAATGGCCGTAGAGTTCGTACTCGCGGATATAGCCAGTCAGGGCGTGTTGCACCTCTGTGCGATCACGCGGTCCACCCAGGAAACGGGTCACCTCGGGATCGGCATAAAGGGTTGTTAAAGCATCCAGGTCAGAAAGTGTCAATGGTCGGAACAGCAAGCGTTCCGTCTCTAAAATAATCATTTTGTCCTCGCAATTAAAAAATAGACCGCCGCCTCACTCCTCACCACTTCCGTTATCTTACCATTATATGGTGCTTCTGTGAACCTGATAAAGGATTGTAGCAGGTAACAAAGAGGGGAAAAATCGGGTACACTGGAAGAAAGTGAAAGTCACACAGTTGAAGTCGAGCCTTCTCTATGAAGAGAGATGAGAAAGAAGGGACGAGATGAAAAAATATCATCTAGCCGTCATTCCTGGCGATGGGATTGGGCCGGAGGTCATTGAGGAGAGTGTTGGGACGCTGACTGAGCTTGCAACGGTGGATGGTGGATTTCAGTTTGATATTGAGCGGTTCGATTGGGGGACTGAGCACTATCTGAGGACAGGAGCTATGATGCCGGCGGATGGTCTGAGCGTGCTGGAGAAGGGAGGGTTTGATGGCATTCTGCTGGGGCCGGTAGGAGATCCGCGCGTGGCGGATCATATTACGCTGTGGGGATTAATATTGCCCCTTCGGCAGGCGTTTGAGCAGTATGTCAATCTGCGGCCCTCAAGACTGCTGCCGGGTGTGCGTAGTCCATTGGCTGGTAGGCGTCCTCAAGACATTGATATTGTGTGTGTGCGCGAGAATACTGAGGGCGAGTATGCGGGTGTGGGTGGGCGTGTGCATCAAGGGACAGAGGATGAAGTTGCGATTCAATCGATCGTCTTCACACGGAAAGGAACGGAACGGATTATCCGCTATGCGTTTGAGCACGCCAGGAAGTATGGGCGCAAGAAAGTCACCAGTGCTACTAAGTCCAACAGCATGCAATATAACATGGTCTTTTGGGATGATGTGTTCCGGCAGGTAGCGGCGGAGTATCCAGAGATCAAGAATGAGCAGCAGTTGATAGACTCGCTCACCGCGCGCTTTGTCTCGCGGCCGGAGAGCCTGGATGTGGTGGTTGCATCCAACCTCTTTGGAGACATTCTCACTGATCTGGGCGCGGCGATATCTGGTAGTATGGGACTGGCACCGAGTGCGAATCTCAATCCGGAACGGCGTTATCCAAGTCTATTTCAGGCGATACATGGTTCTGCACCCGATATTGTGGGGCAAGGGATTGCAAATCCGTTAGCGTCGATCTGGTCGGGACAGCTTCTGCTCGATTTTTTGGGTGAGCAGGAGGCGGCTGATGTCCTTATGCGGAGCATTGAAGATGTGTTGGCAGAGGGACAGGTGCGGACGCCCGATCTGGGAGGAACGGCTATGACGAAGCAAATGGGTCAGGCTGTACGAGAGCAAGTGAGACGACTGGTGGATACTAAGAAGAAAATAGAAGGATAGGATTTTACTACATAGAAGTGGTGAGCTAAAAGGAAATCTATAGCTTTGTTGACGTGTGAGTGGAACAATTGTTGACATGATCGAGCGTGATGAGATATAGATGAATCATGGAGAAGCCAGACGCTCTTAGAGGAAGAGACGAAGATTAGAAAGTGAATAAGGTCGTCTATTTAGCTGATGAGCGATGTATTTTAGTTGGAGGAAGACATGGCGTTACTTGACCTGACACTTGATGAGCTGTTGACGACGACACGTGCGGTGCGGAAGCGGTTGGATCTGACACGGCCGGTGGAACCGGACGTGATACGGGAGTGTATAGAGATCGCGGTTCAGGCACCGACGGGAAGCAATAGTCAGCAATGGCAATTTGTCGTTGTCACGGATGCAGAGAAGCGTAAGACGCTGGCCGATCTTTATAAGCAGAGCTATACGAGTTATCGGGCGGCCTCTACAGCCAGTGCAAAGGAAGCTCTCGCCGCCCGGCCGCAACTCGCGAAAATACAAGAGCGGGTTGTCTCCTCATCGGATTATTTAGCGGAACATCTGCATGAGGTGCCGGTGCATGTCATTCCCTGCATCCGCAGCCGCTTAGAAGGTGCGTCGAGTGTGCAACAAGCGGGAACCTGGGGCTCGATTCTGCCTGCTGTGTGGAGCTTTATGCTGGCGGCACGGGCGCGAGGATTAGGGACGGCATGGACCACATTGCATCTTCCTTATGAAAAAGAGGCGGCGCAACTGTTAGGTATTCCTTATGAAGAGTATACACAAGCTTCGCTGATACCGGTGGCTTATACACTGGGCACAGATTTTAAACCTGGACCGCGTAAGGATCTGGATCGAGTGCTGCATTGGAACAACTGGTAGGAGAAAAGAGCGTATTATCCATCTTGCGCAACCATCAAACCGCGATGGAAATGCGCAAGATGGACAATACAAGATCTAAAGATAGCGGAGTTTCCCTTCGAACCTGTCTAAATATCTTCGTTACGGAAATGGACTAAAACTGCTCTATTAAATTTTTCGTTGAACATCTTTCCAGTAGGGTGCGCGTATATCTGTCTTGAGCAGTTTGCCCGTTGGGTTACGTGGAATTTCAGTCATGAAATCGACCGAGCGTGGCCTCTTGTAATCAGCGATGCGTGCAGTACAGAAGGTGATTAATTCCTCCTCGGTAGCACTAGCTCCCTTGCGTAGCTCGACAATAGCTTTCACCGATTCGCCCCAGAGCGGGTCTGGTACGCCAATCACGGCTACATCTGCCACGGCAGGATGGGCGGCGAGTACGGCCTCGATCTCTGCTGGATAAATGTTAACACCGCCAGAGATAATCATATCGATCTTACGATCACAAATGTAGTAGTAGCCCTCGGCATCACGATAGGCAATATCGCCGACGGAAAAAAATCCGTCGCGTCTATTTTTTTCCGTCGCCTCTGGCTTATTAAAGTACTCTGCTAACGAGGTGTTCCACGAATACATCTCTCCAGGCACATTATCAGAAACCTCATATCCAGCCTCGTCCAGCAGGCGTATCTCTTGTCCTGGTCCGACCTGACCACACGAGCCGGGCTTGCGCAGCTGATCTTCTGGCCTGAGAATAGTCACAAAGCCCGTCTCAGTTGCACCATAGAACTCCCATATGTGTTCGCCAAAACGTTCGATGGCGCGGACCTTCAATACATAGGGGCATGGAGCCCCACCTAGAATGATTGTGCGCAAAGAACTTGTATCATACTGCGAAAAGACATCTTCTGGAACATCACATAGGCGTTGCAACAGAGTAGGAGCTAGAAAGGTCGTCGTAATTTTATGGCGGTCAATCAATCGTAATGCCTCTACTGGATCATACTTTGGTTGCACGACAACAGTTGCACCCATGATCAAGTTGATGGAGACAAAAAAGTTTGGTGCACTATGATAATACGGACCGGCCAGCAGGTGCACATCGGATGCGGACAATTCAAATGCTTGCACACTTCTCATCACAATGTCTATCTCCACCCCATCTGGACGATAAGCGCCTTTCGGTTTGCCCGTTGTACCAGAAGTATAACTCATTATAGAGCTAACTCCACCCTTACTCTCTGGCACATCTTCGTTTGTATCGGCAAGGAGTGCCTCGTACTGCTGCCATCCCTGTGGAGTTTCGGTGCTCACCGCAATATATGTTACTTGCTCCTTTACTTCGGCACGCGCCTGCTCAACGACTTCCACCAGCCCAGCACCCGCTATCATCGCTTTTGCCTGACAGTCATTGATGATATACGCGACCTCATGCTCACGCAAACGATAGTTGAGCAACACTCCAACGGCTGAGATCTTTGATAGACCACTAGAGATTTCGAGCGCCTCGATAGAGTTGTAGATCATCACGGCAACGCGATCTCCTGCCTTGATACTCAATGCACTCAATGCATTTGCTACACGCCTGGCGCGAGCATTCAACTGGTCATAGGTCAGCGAGCGATCACCACAGATGAGCGCAGTTTTGTTGGGCCGAACCTGCGCGTGTGCATCAAGATAATGAGGTGGTTGTGTAGGGACTCCATGAACTGTGTTTTCAGAAGTAGCCATAAAGCTCTATCTCCCTATTTACAATACATTATCGTTTTCATACAATGAAACACGCCATAACAACAGAATTGCACCACGTTATACAATGTACATAAAGAAGCATTTTGTAACCTGAGAAAGGTGCCATACACTATGCTTAGCCTTGTACATAGAGAAGAGAAGAGGATAGTGATGCAACGGTTTGAGGTTGCTGATAAGGTCTTATCTGTGCTCATATGTTCGTCTATCAAGCCATCTTTCAGGAATCTAACTCGTCGAGGCGAACAGAGCGATGTTCAATGAGGGATTGTTGGGCGGCCAGGGCCATAACGGCTGCCGTGCGACCGTCATATCCGGTGACAGGAATCGGTTTATCATAGAGCACGGCATCCACGAAGGAGGTCAGTTCGGACACGAAGCTTTCGGCGTAGCGTTCCAGAAAGAATCGTTGTGGCCGGTCGCGGCTGATTCCGTGGGCGTTGCTGACTGTAGCTGTATTAGAGTAGTTGTTGTCGATACTGATCGCGCCTGCGCTGCCGAGAACCTCGACGCGCTGATCGTAGCCGTAGACGGCCTGGCGGCTATTGCTGATTATACCGATAACACCGTTGGCGTAGCGTAGCGTAGCCACTGCTGTATCCACATCTCCGGTCTCTGCAATGGCGGGATCGCAGAGGACACTGCCGATGGCGGAAATTTCCTCCGCCTCGGTAGCGAGTAGGAAGCGGGCCATATCGAAGTCGTGGATCGCCATGTCCAGGAAGAGGCCACCGGAGACGCGGATATACTCGATGGGTGGTGGGGCGGGATCACGGCTCACAATGTGAAACTGGCGCGGCTGCCCGATCTCTCCACTCTCGATAGCCTGGCGCACACGCAGGAAGTTGGCATCGAAGCGACGGTTGAAACCAACCTGAAGCTTTATATTGGTCTGTGCCACGGCATGCAGTGCCTGATCGATTGCGGGAAGATTGAGGGCGATAGGTTTCTCGCAGAAGATATGTTTGCCAGCTTGTGCTGCCTCTTCGATAATATGGGCATGCGTATCTGTCGAGGAGCAGATCAGAATTGCCTGTATGCTGGGCTGATCAAGGAGCGCGTGATAATCCTGAACATAGGAAGGGACAGCGAAGCGGTTGGCACATTGCCTTGCCGCGTCTATCGACATATCCGCTACCATAAGTAAGTCGGCGGACGCAACACGTGAAGTGAGATGCCTAGCATGCAATTGACCAATGCGTCCAGCTCCAATCAAACCTATTTTTAATGATGGTGCGGGCATTGTTTATCTCCTTTGAGTTTTTGAACTATAGCCCGATAGACTTGAGATATGTCCGGTTGCGGGCGGCACTCTCTTTAGGGCTACCCATGCCGGGAAGAACGTCCTGCTCCACAACGATCCAGCCTGAGTAACTCTGTTCTCTTAAGCGGGCGAAGATTGAGGGAAAGGGAACGCTACCGCGACCCAACTCGCAAAAGACACCGTGTTGTACAGCTATGAAATAGTCCCAGTTTGATTGGCGTGCCTGCTGAGCGATGTGTGGCTCACAGTCTTTGAAATGTACATGCTGTATGCGTGAGGCGAAGCGATCAAAGCCGCTCAAGACGAGTTCGCCAGCGGTATCGCCTGTACCGTAAAGATAATGACCTGTGTCGAAGACCAAGCTGATCAGTTCGGGATTGGTGAGAGAAAGGAAGTGGTCGATCTCCTCTGGAGTCTCGACATAGCCGGCGCAATGGTGATGGAATGCTGTTGGGAGGCCAGTGGCATCTCGGACTGAACGTGCGATTAGCTCAGCGCCGTGTGCAAATGTTTGCCACTCGGCGGGATTTAAAGCCATATCTGGAGTGACGCGGCCTGCGTGGTGTGTGCGTATTGGGTCGGTTCCGTTGGCGTCTGCGAGGATTACGAAGGGAAGTTGATGATCTGGTCTGGCATCCGCAACGGAGGCTAGTAGACGGGCCACTTTCAGTGCCTCGGCCTCGCCAGTCGTATGCTGATCTGAATATTTCAGGGCAACTGGTACGAAAGCTCCTATCATCGTTATGTTGCGGAGGGCCAGCTCTGCTTTCAGGATGATCGGATCGATTGGCATGTAGCCCCAGTCGCCCAACTCTGAGCCAATGTAGCCTGTGTCCCGCAATTCGTCGAGCATCTGGTCGTAGGCGACGCTCTGGCCCTGCATGCCCTCGAATTCGAGGGCACCCCAGGAGCATGGTGCGTTTGCAATGCGGATATCGATCATAGCAACTCCTTGTAAGTCTTTCTATCCGTTCATCATTGAGATACCTGCTGATCACCAAGATAGAATGAAATAGAACCTGTCTAGCTAGAACTTACGAGACCACTCTTTGGGCCAGCGCTCCACGACTACTTTCTTCTGCGTGTAGAACTCCACTGCATCGCGTCCCTGGGCATGCATATCGCCGAAGAAGCTATCCTTCCAACCTGAGAAGGGGAAGAAGGCCATTGGAGCAGCCACACCGATGTTGATGCCGATGTTGCCCGCGTCAGCCTCGTAGCGGAACTTACGCGCCGCCGCCCCGCTGCTCGTGAACAGACAGGCCATATTGCCATAGGTGCCGGAGTTCACCAGCGCGATAGCATCGTCGATGGTTTGGACATGCATCAGGCTTAGAACGGGGCCGAAGATTTCAGTGCGGGATAGCGAGCTGTCCGGAGCGATGTTTTCAAGGATGGTTGGGTGAACAAAGTAGCCGTCTTCGTAGCCGGAGATTGATGGATTGCGGCCACCAACTACTACTTGCGCTCCCTCGCCTATGCCTTGAGCTACCAGAGATTCGATACGCTGTTTGCTAGCAGCAGTAATCACTGGACCCATCTCCACATCTGAATCCAGGCCATAACCTACTTTTCGCGATGAAGCTGCTGCGGCGATCTGCTCGGTAAAATCTGAGTGGGCTGATCCTACTGTGATGGCGACCGATGTAGCCAGACAGCGTTGTCCTGCACAGCCGAAGGAGGCATCGGCGATGATCTTTGAGGCACTTTCCATGTCTGCATCGGGTAGAACGATGACTGGATTTTTAGCGCCACCCTGGCACTGTGCGCGCTTGCCATTGGCGGTTGCACGACTGTATACGTATTTTGCGACAGGAGATGAACCGACGAAAGAGATTGCGCGTATAGTTGGATGATCGAGAAGGGCATCGACCGTCTCTTTCGAGCCGTTCAGCAATGTCACCACGCCGGGAGGGAGGCCTAGTTCGTCGATGAGATCGAAGACCCGGCTCATCGTCATCGGCACTCTTTCTGAAGGCTTCAGAATGAAGCAGTTGCCGCATGCAAGGGCATAGGGAAGGAACCAGAGTGGGATCATGGCAGGGAAGTTGAAAGGGGTGATAGCGGCAACTACTCCTACTGGTTGACGCAACATATGTTCGTCGATGCCGCGAGCGATATCCTCAACGTTATAGCCCATCATCAGAGAAGGGATACCGCATGCGACCTCAACATTCTCGATGCCACGGCGTAGTTCACCCTGAGACTCTGCCAGCGTCTTGCCGCATTCCTGAGTAGTCAGACGTGCTATCTCCTCGAAATGCTCTTCGAGTAGGGCCTTTAGTTTGAAGAGATATTGAATGCGCTCTGTGGAGGGAGTGCGACGCCAATCGGGAAAAGCTGCCTGGGCGGCTTGGATGGCCTTGTCGACCTCAGCGTGAGTTGAGAGTGGTACGCGTACGATTTTTTTGGCTGTGGCGGGGTTTATGACATCCTGGTACTCGGTCGTGGATGCTTGTTGCCAGGTGCCGTTGATGTAGTTGAGTAGTTGTCCGTTTTGAATCATGAGATACCTTCTTTTAATGGTTATACGTTTCTAGCGAATTTGGATAAGAAGGGACGTTAGAAGTTGTAGAGGAAGATGAGAGGCGATTCTCCGGCTGAAGCTGGTCTGTGAGCGATAAGTTGGCACCTTTGCTGTCGAGGAAGTAGCGCTCTTGGATGCGCTTTGTTTCCCAGTGAGTGCGCGCTGCCTCTACTTGAGGGTTGGTGCTGACTTCTGCTACCGGGACATCCCACCAGTTATTGTAATCGGGAACTTCTACGTAGCGATCGTTCTGGATGTAGATGACTGAAGTGCGGTCGGTATTCTGTACGTCTTTGAGGGCTGAGACGAAATCGTTGTAGGATTTGCACTCGATAACGTGGGCACCGAGGCTACGAGCGTTGGCGGCGAGATCGACGGGTAGACTCTGAATATTCGCGCTGGCTGAATCATCGGGGAGCACGTTGTTGGATGGATAGGCATAGTGAGTGCCGAAGCCGTTCTGGCCGAGAGAGCGACTAAGGCTACCAATACTCTTAAATCCACTATTATCGAGCAGCACAATAATTAACTTATAGTTTTCCTGGATAGAAGTCACGATCTCGCTATTCATCATCAGGTAAGAGCCGTCGCCAACCAGCACGTAGACATCGCGTTCGGGCGCGGCCATTTTGATGCCCAGGCCGCCGGCAATCTCGTAGCCCATACAGCTATAGCCGTACTCAAGATGATAGTTTTTGGGGTGGCGGGTGCGCCAGAGCTTGTGTAGATCTCCTGGAAGACTACCGGCTGCACAGACCATAATCGAGGAAGGATTGCTTAACTCATTGACAGCCCCAATCAGTTCCCCCTGGCTGGGAAGTGGCTCGTTGCGGATCGCGTAGATCCGCTCTACCTCCTGGTCCCAGGCGGCGTGAAGGCTTTTGGCCTGTGCGCGATAGTTGGCATCGACACGATAATCATTTAGCAGAGGAAGTAGTTCTGTAAGCGTCTCTCTGGCGTCGCCTATTAGGGGCAATGCCAGGTGTTTATAGCTATCGAACTCGGTGACATTGATATTGATGAAATGGACCTGGGGATGCTGAAATGCTGTTTTGGAGGCGGTAGTAAAATCGCTGTAGCGCGTACCCAGGCCGATAATCAGATCGGCATCGTGAGCAAGCTGGTTGGCGGCGGATGTACCTGTAACGCCGACTGCGCCGAGGTTAAGGGGATGGTCAAAGGATAGGCTGCCCTTCCCTGCCATTGTCTCGGCGACAGGAATGCTTGTCTGCTCTACGAAGTGTTGTAAAGTGGAGGTAGCATCGGAGTAGATTGTGCCACCGCCGGCGATAATTAAGGGACGTTGGCTGGTGCGAATCAAGGATGCAGCCTGCTCCAGTGCAGCGCGATCTGGTCGATTGCGTGGAATATGCCAGATGCGCTTTTCGAAGAAAACTGAAGGATACGCATATGCCTCCGTCTGCACATCTTGAGGGAGGGCAAGTGTCACTGCGCCAGTCTCTGCCGGGCTGGTCAGAACGCGCATAACTTCTAGGAGCGAGGTTAACAATTGTTCGGGACGAACAATGCGATCCCAGTAGCGGCTCACGGGCTTAAAGCAATCGTTGACCGAGATATCCTGTGTCGACGAGGACTCAAGCTGCTGTAAGACTGGGGCCACGTTGCGGCGGGCAAAGATATCACCCGGCAGCAAAAGCACGGGCAACCGATTGATTGTAGCTGTCGCCGCTCCTGTTAGCATATTTGTTGCACCCGGACCGATCGATGATGTGCAGGCCAGTGTCTGCAAGCGATTCTTCGTCTTCGCATAAGCCGTCGCTGCATGCACCATCGCCTGCTCATTGCGCGCCTGATAATAGCGGAACTCAGGCATCTGCTGAAGAGCCTGTCCAATGCCTGCGATATTGCCGTGGCCGAAAATGCCAAAGCAGCCAGCGAAAAAGGCTTGCTCTATGCCATCGCGCTCTACATACTGAGTTTTCAAAAAAGAGATGACAGCCTGAGCCATCGTCAAACGGGTCAAAGTTTGTGCATACAAGATCAAACTCCTTATAGGAATTAGAATCCACCGAGCTCTTCAATAAAGTTCAAGACTTCGCTATAGGTAGGCATAAAGTTTGCGCAGCCGTGCTTTGTCACCAGGATAGCGCCACAGGCATTGGCCAAACGAGTAGTCTTGTACCAATCCCAGCCTTTTATAAGGCCATAGAGGAAGCCAGAGGCGAAGGCGTCGCCAGCGCCTAGAATATTGCTCACCTGTACGGAGAAGCCGGGCACATCTATTTGCTGGGTAGAAGAATTGTCGTTGTTTGCTAGATGAATGGTAGCGCCTGCGGCACTCCGCTTTTGGGCGAGGACGTGTGGGCCCAGGCGGAGAAGTTCAAGGATCGCAGCATCAATATCGCCGCTCACGTGGGCATCGGAGATCTGTGAATGCGTCAGACTCACCTGGCTGGCGTCGGTTAGCATTGTGGCATTAATCTCGTCGTTTGTTCCCAGCACAACATCGACCACGCGTAGAACTGAGCGGAGAGTGATGCCAAAGGAGCGGTGATCATGCCACTGATCGGGGCGAAAATCGATGTCTAGCACTACTGGAATACCCAATTGGTGGGCGAGTTCGGCTGCGAAGATAGTTGCGCTACGGCTCGGCTCTTTGCTTAGTCCAGTTCCGCTAATCAACAGAGAACGGCTACTGGCAAGTGGAGCGGCTAGCACATCGTCGATAGTAAGTTCGATATCGGCACAGTTATCACGGTAGTATGTGAGCGGGAAACGATCAGGAGGCTCAATGCCCAGCACCACTGCGCTTGAGCGATGACCTGTTTTGCGCGGAATGAAATCTGTCTCTATTCCCTCTTTATGCAGAAAGTGCAGGATAAGGTTGCCCACCTGGTCGTCGCCTATTGCTGTCAGGAGGGCCGGACGAAGACCGAGGCGGCGGATACCAACGCTGATATTTGTTGGACAGCCGCCAACGTAGGCTGCAAAACTTGTGATGTCTATGAATGGAGCACCAACATCATTCGAGTAGAGATCGATAGAAGAGCGTCCCATAGAGAGCACATCATATAATTTGCCAGTCGTTTCCATACTCGCATACCCTCCCGAAGCATCATAGCTCGCGTAAACGATCCCCTAACGTATAGTGCTCTACCTCGTAAACAGGTATGCGAGGATCGCGCGATCGATAGTTCTGCTTCACCCAAGCATAATCTGGATCATCGCTACTACTCAATGTCTGTGCGCTGCCTGCGAGCACATTGAGATAGTATGTAGTATAGCCGGGAGCGGCGGTGACCGGATGGTAGCCTTCGGGCACGATTATTACATCGTCATTATGTGCGACCAGCGCAACATCAATGGGAATGCCTGCTTGCTGTAAGGGAGACTCTGACGCGGTATAAATACGTTGGAGAGCGAAGCCATTGGGACGATCGAACTTATAGTAGTAGATCTCCTCAAGATCAGCCTCCAGAACTGTGTCATTGCGATCAGTTTTGTGAACATCATGTTTATGGGGAGGATAGCTCGACCAATTGCCACCGGGAGTGTAAACCTCCACGACCACGAGACGTTGACAGGGAAAACCGGGAGGGATAATGCTGTTGATCTGCCGCGTAGCATTATCGCCGCCGCGAATTTCAGTTGTAACATCGGATGGTGTAATCAGATGTGGCGAATGATCCTCATCAGATGGAGCCAGGGCAATGACAAACTCGCTGTCGATGTCGGCACTCACTGTCAAGGAAGTATGACGGGGGAGATAAAGGGCGAATGGAAGGCCACTAAAGACGTTGGGGCGCTCGCCGATGTGAAGCCACTCACCACGATCTGAATGTAGGCTCAGGCGGCCACTGAGTATAACGATGATCAGTTCAAAGTCGTCCGTTGTCAATCGCCACGTCTCTTCAGTATTCAAACGACGAACCTGGAAATGGACATAATCCCAGCCAGCCTGTTCAGGGGTCACTTCAACGATGGTAGAAGGATCAGTTGAAGTATCGGGATGGATGATTAGATTTGTTGCATCATATCTATGCATATCTGCGGACCCTCCTAAAAGTCCACAACGCTCAAGGAGTTGGGGATGTCGATACCTGGCCTGTGACGAGCCAGCAGGACGCTAGTGGCAATAATATCGTAATAGAAAAAACATGGCTGTGACGTCGGTAGCGGTTAGATTTGGGACGGCTGGCGGTGCCAATATAGCCAATTGAGCTATGGCCGGGTTGCAAAAGATGCTCCACCGCTAGCCGAACTCCCATATGATCATCTACTTTAACTTACAAGGGACAATAGTGGACTATGAAGGCTACACGACGCTATGCCCTTTAGAAAGGTCGGTAGCTCCAGCCTGATTGAGTGTAGAGTGGCCTTTGATAAGATCGGAAGCTTTTTCAGCGATCATAATTGTCGGAGCGTTTGTATTGCCATTCACGACGGTTGGCATGATCGAAGCATCGACCACGCGAACGCCTTCTATGCCGCGCACGCGCAACTGCTCATCTACCACAGCGAGTGAATCGCTGCCCATTTTGCAGGTGCCAACAGGATGGTAGATTGTCTCAGCAGTGCGACGGATGTAAGAGATGATGTCCTCGTCGCTCTGAATTTGAGGACCGGGCAGTGTCTCCACATCATGGAAAGGGGCGAAGGCTTTTGTGTGAGTGAGGTGGCGAGCGAACTTCGTCCCCTCGACTAGAACACGCATATCAGCTTCGTCGGACAGATAGTTTGCAAAGATTGCGGGATGCTGAGAGGGGTCAGCCGAGTGCAGAGTGAGACGCCCACGGCTACGCGGAGTAACCAGGGTAGGCCCAAGTGTATAGCCATGACCTTCAGGTGGTGTAAGGCCATGATTCACATAGGCGACGGGCGCGAAATGATACTGGAGATTTGGTTCAGGTTGATCGGGGCTTGTTTTGAGGAAGGCACCCGATTCTGCAACGTTAGAGGTCAATGGTCCACGCTGGAACTCTATGTATTCTTGCAGGTTTTCCATAGTCTCGACACCAAAGAGAGAATTTGGCTGAGTGCTTGCATAGCACACACTTACAAAGAGGTGGTCTTGCAAATTTTCGCCTACGCCCGGAAGATCGGCCACCACAGGAATATTGAGGGAGCGCAACTGATCTGCGGGTCCCACGCCCGAAAGCAAGAGGAGTTGAGGAGAGTTTACCGCTCCTCCAGAGAGAATAACCTCTTTATTGACGCGAACTTCCTGCTCGACGCCATCTCTGAGATAAGCGATACCCACGGCACGTGAGCCATCGAAGAGGAGCTTAGTAGCTAGAGCTTGAGTCTCCAGAGTGAGATTTGAGCGAGAGAGAGCAGGATGTAGATAGCCTACTGCAGCACTATGGCGGCGTCCCATCTTCTGCGTCACCTGATACACGCCGAAGCCTTCTTGAGATGGTCCATTAAAATCATCATTTGCTGGATAGCCAAGTTCTACGCCGGCTTGAACGAAGGCGTGAGAGAGCGCGCCAGTATGAGGACGTTCCATCACATTAAGAGGGCCGCCTATGCCATGATACTCCGAGGGACCACGCTCTGCATTTTCGGCCTTTTTAAAGTAAGGGAGTACCTCGTCGTAACTCCAGCCGTAATTTCCCAGCTCGCTCCAATGGTCATAGTCATAACGATTGCCACGAATATAAATCATCGCATTGATCGAACTAGAGCCTCCAAGCATCTTACCGCGCGGCCAATAGAGTTTACGGTTCAGTAGTTGAGGTTCTGGTTCTGTATAATACGTCCAATCGAGGGCAGATTGAAAAAGCTTGCTGAATGCCACAGGAATGTGGATCTCCTGAGCATCATCGGGCCCACCAGCTTCGAGGAGAAGAACGGTAATTTGGGGATCTTCTGTCAGGCGATTGGCAAGGACGCAGCCAGCGGAGCCAGCACCAACGATCACATAGTCGTACAATGTCATTTCCTTTCGTCAGTGAACGTCCCGGCATCTAACGTCTTAGTAGGGATACCAGGAAAACATGTGGAAAGAACGTATGCGTCGAGTATACTATACCATATCGAAGAGGTGACCTGGGCGGCTTGAAACAAGCGAATGGTAGGTACAGATTATAAGTAGAGAGAGGGGTCAGCACTTCCGCAAGAGGAATGCGTATTCCTCTTGCGGTAGCAGGATTTCAGAAAGATGAGTTCTGAAGCTGAAAAGTGCCGTTCGCGTTGTGGAAGATAATCGACGTATTTGGTAACTTGATCAGCATGTCCGGCTGATGAGTATGGTATGGGTCAACAAACTGCAACGTAGCAGGGATCAGATCCGCATTCGCGCCGGTGTATTGTGGACCGAGATAGAGACGAGCGTGAGTGGCATCATTGCCAGGGAGTTCAAGCACCTCGATGCGTCCCTTATTATTGAAGACCACAAAGTGACTTGGCTGATGAGTCTGCTCATGACCAACGTACGCATCGGTTTGAAACGTACGAGATCGTCCGTAGCGCCAATCATCGAGAGTGATGCTGGCCCAACCGAAGACCGCTTGGCCGAGCAGGATCAACAGAAGTGCAATACCCATACCACAACCGACCAGAGTTGCTAAAGACGCCGAAGGATGAATACGATCAAGACGATGCGCTCCATTTTCCAATGTACGAGAAGGACGTTTCGGGGCGAACGTCTGCGATGTCTGTACCCAGGATGGAATGTCCGTAGAAGACCCCGCTTCGGGCGAGCGATGGCTGCGGATGGTGGGCCGTGTTAGTCCAAGAGTCGAAGACATGCTCTCCCTTTCTTCTAGTGTATCTTGCGCGATCGGACGATGGCGTAAGATACTCCGTGGAACAATACGATTCGTCTGAACCTGCGTTGACATAGCTGTTTCCCCTTTTGTTCGATAACAACTCATAAAGCCGAGATGAAATAAAAGGGAGTCAGTAGGAACAAGTGCAGTGTTCATGATAAGAGTGTACCCGAAAAGGGATGCGATTGACTAGGGGTTTATCCACGAAAATGAAAGAGAAGATGTGGATGGGGTGTGCAGAACTCTGAAATACTGTGGATAAAGGCGCTTTCAGTGTGTATATCTATCTATCAATTACGTTTTCGCGAAAATGAAGCTGTCGGAGAAGCAAACCTGATAGATAAATAGGAAGAATATCCCACTGTCAAATTAATTGAATGTTTTGAAATCTTCTCTCTCCCTTTCTTTTTCTAAACCGATAAAATCCCTTCTAATAAGTTGGCAGAATGATTGATAATGATCATAAAAATGCGTATACTGAAGAGAATTCTAATAGGTTCTAAGATTAATTCTGATAGAAGTCAGAATTGAGTATAGTTTTAATCAGAACGAAGAAGGCTTGAAGTAAAAACCAATAATGGGAAGAGAGAGAGGAAATAGTATGCTCACAATGCCAGTCAGCGATCGCGATCACATACAAGGTTCAGTGACGGCGGCGGTCACGCTTGTAGAATATGGAGATTTCGAATGTCCTTATTGCGAAGAAGCATATTTTGTAGTGAAAGAGATACAGAAGGAGCTTGGTAATCAATTATGCTTCGTCTTCCGGCATTTCCCACTTACTAATGTTCATCCACATGCCAGGCATGCGGCTGAGGCGGCGGAAGTAGCTGGGGCGCAGGGTAAATTCTGGGAGATGCACGAAAGATTATTTGAACATCAGGATCAGCTTGATGATACAGGTTTGGAGGGGCAGGCTATAGTGCTTCATCTTAACACAGAACGCTTTCGGAAAGATATGGAAAAACACGTCTATGCCCATCATGTGCAGGAGGATGTCGAGGGTGGAAGGCGTAGTCGTGTAAGCGGCACGCCAAGCTTCTTCATCAACGGCGTACTACACGATGATACTTACAAACTGGATGTCTTGTTGCCAGCTATTAAAGCTGCAATGGCATCAGCTTAAGATTGCTTATACAAACAATATATTTTTTAGTGGAGAAGGAAAGTCTTATCTACAGGAAATAAGAACTTGCGTGATGTGTATTGTAGTGAGAATAAACAAGGAAATTGAAAATGGCTTGGTACCAATTACGGAAGTATATCATTCGTACGGGGAAGATGGAACAGTTTTTGTCAGCCTGGCGGGAGCGCATTGTACCTGCACGTGAACAGCATGGCTTTCAGGTTCTAGAAGCGTATGTGGAGCAAGATAAAAGCAATTTTTACTGGATACTGCGTTGGGATAGCGAAGTAGCAATAGCGGAGGGAGAGAACAAATTCCTTAGCAGCCCAGAGTATCAAGCTCTGAATAAGGATTTGGGAGAATTTATTACTGCTATGGAAACATCCACGCTTGAGAGCGTGCCGGTACGTTAGCCAGTTCTGTAATTTTGCCATCATCAGTCTGCATCATTTTTGTCTTCCATTATGATGGGGAGTTTGAGTAGTGCTGCACCGGCGTAAGCGCGCTCAGTAGTATTGAAGAGAGTGATGCCGGAAACATAGTTCTGAGTAAAGGTAAGTTCGCCGACGAAGAGGAAGCCGGCTTTGCTGATACTACGGGCAGCAGTAGTATTGCCAGGAACATACATGATCCAAAATCGGTCTCCATCGTGTTGTTCCTGGTGGATAATGGCCTGGAGGAAATGAGGATAAATGCCACGACCGCGCCACGTGGGGAGTGTCAGGAAATCCCAGAGGTAGCGATTACGGGGCGGTAGTGTGAAGGCGAGATGAATCTCGTCAATACTGCCTGTGCGGTTCGCTATCCAGCCATATGCCACGGGTGTCTGATCCAGGAATGCTAGATAGACGCGGTTGTGAGATTGGAAGCGGGCCTCAATCTCTTGCTGGGAAAGTGTAGTCAAACGAGTGATAAGTTGTATATCAGTTGAAAGGCATGCGGAGAAAGATGGAAGGGTGGGGAGATCGGGTAGAGGATCTCCATTCCACCATGTGCCTAGAGCCATGGAAAGTTGCCCCTCTTACTAGATCGAAAGAATGAACTTATCCAAAGTATACCTTTTTCTCCTGTATAATGCCAGCTTTAGCAGTTCTCCTGCTCTACTAAAAAGAGGAAACGCAAGGTTTTTAAACTTAGCCTATTGCTGGTAGCCTTGTTGATCAGAGCTAATACGTGTACCCTCTCTCGTTTTGTCACTTCCGGCGCGGCTTTCGTCGCCAGGTCTGGCCAAAGGTTCCTCAAGGCCATAAAGAGCGTCGGGATCTGGATCTTCGCCTGCCGTAGTCATATTCTGATCCTCGTCCTCAAGATTAGAATATGGGTCCTGATCATCGAGGTCGCCGAACTGATCTTGAAGGCCGTACTCGTCCTGACTGCTGAGTCCAAATGACTCTTGACTTTGTGCATCCGTGTCCTGGGCGACAGCATCCTGTGGATTATTGGTGCTAGGTTCGCGCTGAAATGCCTTCTCCGTATTGCGAGCATCCTGCTCATCCTGCCAACTTTTCTGGCCCGATATGTGAGTATTATTGAGATCCGATTGCATAAAAGAACTCCTTCTCGATGGTGTATACTACCAACATTAAGCTTTTGTATAAGCTACGAAGCAGGTCGTCAAAAGGTAATGTATGAAGCGCGTAATCGCGGTCAGATGTATATGGTACGCCGGTGAAAAAGGGATAGTTGCAAACGTATTAAGTGGAAGATAGGCCAATGATACCAGGCTATGTAGTTATAAGAAACCTTTTGCAACATCTCTACGTGTGTTTGTTAAGGGTTAAAAGCGTTAGAGTAGTATTTAGATTGGTACAACAATTCGAGAGTTTATTCGTTATCGAATTACGAACTGAAGAGTAGAGATGAAAGGCTTCTGGAAATTGTAGTATACAGTAGTATAAGAAGAAAGTAGAAGGTTATATGGCTGTATTTGCAACCTTATTTGGTAAATTAGCGCAACGACTCTCTCCAGAGAATATAGGGGAAACGTTGCGGACCCATGTTGGGGCTGTGCCCAATCCTATCAGTAAGCGGAGCAGGAATTTGAGAGCACGCATCGAGGGTGCCGAGGTATATAAGAGCGTGTGTCCATATTGTGCGGTTGGCTGTGGGCAGCGAGTCTATGTCAAAGACGGGAAGGTGATCGACATCGAAGGCGATTATGACAGCCCGGTCAGCGGTGGCTGTCTCTGTCCGAAAGGTGGATCGAGCTACCAGCTAGATATCAATAGCAGGCGCTGGACGACCGTAAAATATCGCGCGCCTTATGGCAAAGATTGGGAAGACAAGCCGCTGGATTGGGCGATGGACCGCGTTGCACAGCTTCTGTATGAGACGCGAGAGGCAACCTTTCAGGAGACCAACGAAGAAGGCAAACCTATCAACAACACAACTGCGATAGGGTCGCTGGGAGGTGCAACGCTTGACAACGAAGAGAATTACCTCATCACCAAGCTCTTTCATTCATTAGGGATGGTATGTATAGAGAATCAGGCTCGTATATGACACAGCGCATCCGTGCCGGGTCTCGGCACCAGCTTTGGACGAGGGGCAGCAACTACGTTTCTACAGGATTTGCAGAATAGCGATTGTATCTTAATCGAAGGCAGCAACTTTGCAGAAGCCCATCCCGTGGGTTTCCGCTGGGTGATGGCAGCGAAGGAGCGTGGAGCGACGATCATCCACGTTGATCCGCACTTTTCACGGACCTCCCAGATGGCGGACATTTATGCGGGTATTCGAGCTGGAACGGACATAGCCTTTGTTGGAGGGCTCATTAACTATGTCCTGCAGAACGAGGTTTATTTTAAGGAGTACGTCAAAGCATATACGAACGCCACAGCGATCATCGACGACGATTTTCAGGATACAGAAGATCTCGGCGGAGTTTTCTCTGGATTGAATCAAGAGGGTGATGGGTATGACTCAAGGAGCTGGCGATACAAGATGACGGAGAGCGGGGAGTCAGGGAAAGAAACGGATGAGCCATTGAGCAAGAAGGATGCACCTACAGAAGGGGAGACTGAGGATCATGGCGAGCAGCAAGTGATGCCTGATGCATTGGAAGGGCAAGGCCTGCTGCCTCAGGCGCATCCAACACAGATTGAGCACGACGAAAGTATGCAACATCCGCGTTGTGTTTTACAAATTTTGAAGCGACACTACTCGCGGTATACCCCCGAAATGGTCGAGCGTGTGTGTGGGATTCCGCCGGACCTTTTCCACACGATTGCAGAGACTCTCGTCAAGAACTCTGGGCGAGAGCGGACGACCAACATTTCCTATGCAGTCGGGTGGACGCAGCACACGGTAGGAGTGCAGATGATTCGTACAGCGGGGATTCTGCAGTTATTATTAGGGAACATTGGCCGTCCAGGAGGCGGAATAATGGCTCTACGCGGGCATGCAAATATTCAAGGATCAACAGATATTCCCACGCTGTATAACCTGCTGCCGGGCTATCTCGCGATGCCGAGTGCCCTTCGAGGGGAGTATGACTACCAGACCTACAAGGACCATAATAATCAGGACGCAGGCTGGTGGGTGCATTATCCCGAGTACTTTGTGAGCCTAATGAAGGCCTGGTATGGTGATGCGGCAACCAAAGAAAATGAGTATGCTTTCAACTACCTACCGAAGATAATCGCGGATCACTCGGACTTGCCAATGTTCGTATCTATGAAGGATGGCAATATGAAAGGATTCTTCTCAATGGGGCAGAATCCGGCAGCGGGCGGAGTCAACGCTGGATTTCACCGGGCTGCGTTGGAGAAATTGGATTGGATGGTGATGCGCGATCTCTATGAAACGGAGACTGCGGCCTATTGGAAACGGGATGGTATTGATCCAACGAAGATACCAACTGAAGTCTTTTTTTTGCCTGCTGCCTCTCATATTGAGAAAGAAGGCAGTTTCACGAATACGCAGCGGCTGATTCAATATCGGGATCAAGCAATTGATCCACCCGATGACGCACGCTCAGAGAACTGGTTTGTGACGGAATTGTATGAGCGGCTGAAAAAGCTGTATGCGAATAGCACGAAAGAGAGAGACAAGCCAATCCAACATCTCACCTGGAATTACCGGCGTGAAGGGCTGCTGCGAGAGCTGGTGGTAGAAGACATTGTCAAAGAGATGAATGGGTACACGCTAGCGGATGGGAAGGTTGTGAAAAGCTTCACTGAGCTCAAAGCAGATGGAAGCACGGCGTGTGGTGCCTGGATTTTCAGTGG
>JAABUQ010000625.1_pt1 | contig 82895 bp, 71 predicted proteins | sample 5560001 | NCBI WGS metagenome assembly JAABUQ01 (sample SAMN10711888, study PRJNA513371) | rock metagenome | isolation source: Antarctica rocks | place: Antarctica: Victoria Land, Finger Mt nord | collected 2015-12-18 | reverse complement strand
CGGAACGATGCAACGCCTATTCCCTCATAAATACCTCCCTCGCCCAGCCGAATCAGGGCAGCCACCGGATGGAAGCGAAGTTCAGGCTACCAGCTTTGAAATGGATAAAGTCGAGCTCAGGACAAGTTCGAGAAACTCTCGCAATCGCAGGTGCAGCTTACCGTCAACGATTCGCTCGCGCAAACCCTCGATATCGCGAACTTGCATGTTCTGCGGATGATATCGCCAGTCGACATAGTTGGTGAAAGGGTCCGCTGCAGCCATGACCACTCGACTCATGAAGGAGGCGCACAGCAGAACGGCCGCGAGCCGTCTACTCATACCGAAGCGCCTCGATCGGATCTACGCGCGAGGCCTTCTGCGCCGGATAGATTCCGAACGCGATTCCAACCGTCACCGAAACTCCGAACGCAATCAGCAGAGACGCCGGCGAAACAATCGTTTTCCACTCCGCCGTGACCGCGATCAACCACGCAAGAAAATAGCCGAATGCTATGCCCACCAACCCTCCCCCCATGGAGATCAGAACGGACTCAATCAGAAATTGCCTGACAATGTCGGATCGCCGAGCGCCGGTCGCGCGCCGGATACCGATCTCGCGCGTTCGCTCGAGCACGGTCGCGAGCACGATGTTCATGATGCCGATGCCACCCACCAGTAGCGAGATTGCGGCGATCGCCACCATGACGTACGTGAAAATCGCTTGCGACCGCTGCTGCTCGGCGAGCAACTCCGCCGGAATCGTAATCGCAAAATCAGCAGTATTATGGTGCGTCGAATTCAGGATCGCAGCCACGACTCGCGCAGCGATTGTACTATCGGCTTTCGCTTTCAGCCGGACATCCACGCCGTCCAGCTCATCCTTGAAATTTCCGCCGACGAACCGGCAAGCGACAAATACAGCGGCTGCCGCGATCCAACAAGCGGGCGAGGCCAAGGCGCAGGCGCAGGCAGTGACAGCCAGACAGAACATCGAAGCGATGACTTTGCGAGCCCCGGGAGACGGTTACGTTTCGATCAACCAGAATCAAAGCGGAAACTTTTTCTTCTTCGGCATGACGCTGCCCCCGTACCAGGTCGGCGATCCGGCTCGTCCTGGGATGGCCATCGCCGAGATCCCGGATTTGAAGAACTGGGAAGTGGAAGCGAACATCGGCGAACTCGATCGCGGTCACATTGCATTGGGCGATGCGGTCGATATACGGATTATCGCTGTTCCGGACCAGAAGTTCACGGGACATATCAAGTCCATCGGCGGCACTTCAGGTCCGCCCTGGGACAGGCGCTTTCCATGTACGTTGACGATCGACAGAGTCTCTCCACAACTGCGGCCCGGCATGAGCGCGCGGCTGATTATCACCACCGACCGTTCCGCCGACCATATGGTCACCGACCTTGAAAGACTGCGTATTCATCCAGCCTTGCGTATGATTCGGAAGATAATTCACTACGCCGTCGAGCGGGCTCTTCAAATCCATTACAGCCAACCGGTGTTCGATCAGCGCGACTTCGTTCTGCGCAGCATCACGCAAGCGCGCCGCCGACGCGATCTTCGCTTCATCAGATTTCTGATGAAGACCGGTGGTTGCCTGCTGTAGTTTCACCTTCTCCTCAGCCAAGCCTAAATCGATCGCACTCTTCTGTCCTTCCATGGCGCTCACGATTGCCTGCTTCGAAGCCTCAAGGTGAGCCTTCTCCTGGTTGTAAGTAGCAGTCGCGAGATCGAGCTTGTCTTGGTCAGCGGTGATGCGAGCTTGTGCGACCGCCTGGTCGAGCGTGGCTTGTGCTTGCTGGAGCGCGGTCTTCTTTTCCTTCAGATCTTGTTGCGAGCGGCTCGGGTCAAAACGGATTACGACCTGCCCGAGCTTGACCGGCGAGCCGGGCGGCGCAAGCCACACGATCTGCAGATCGGGCACGTCGAGCGGTGCACCGAGTTGTACCGATCGCTTGGCTGTAAGTTCGCCGCGGCATCGCACCATGACCAAAAAATCACTTTGCCGGGCGGCCGCTGTGGGCAGATCGACCGCGGACGAAGAATGCCGCCAGCGCCGCAACGCCCAGGTCGATCCGGCCACAATCAGCAGGACAACCAGCACGCGAAGCAACAACGATGTCGTGCGGCGCCGCTTGCTCATCGGGGTGGCTCTATATAGATTGCGGCGGATAAGTCAGGCAACAAATGCGGATCACTTCCATCTAGCACAAAACGGGCTGCGAAAGTCTTCACAGGGCTGCCGAGCGAAGCCGAAGCGACCGGGCTCGCCGAATCGAAATGCGCATTAAATTTCAGATCTGGATAAGCGTCGAGGTGCACCACTGCCGTCGAACCGGGCACCAGTACAGCGCCGTCCGGTTCATCGACCGAAAGTTCCAACTCCATCGCAGACGGATCGAACAAGCGCAGCAGCGGACTTCCCGGCCACAGCTGATCGCCCTCCTGCGCGTGTCCCATCGAGTTATTGCGATACACATTTTGCAATGCGACCATACCGGCCATCGGCGCGTGCAGAGCAAGGCGGTTGGCATTGCTCTCCTGGCGCTGCACCACATATTTCTGGCGGTCGCGCTGCAGCTCGAGAATGCGCAGCTCGGCTTTTTCAGCGAGTTCGTGCGCGTGATTCGACCAGCCCAGGCTCGCGACGTGGCGCTTGGCATCGTCGAGCTTAACGGCGTTTTTCTGCTGTTCGATGTCGCTGAGCACCGGTCCTTTGCGAATCTCGATTTCTGCTTTCTTCAGATCGGCTTCGGCCTGCTGAAGATCGGATGCGCGCTTCTCTTTGTTGCTGCTCTGTTCTGCTATCTTCTGTTCGACCTGATGCGTCAGATCGCCGTACTTAGCTTGCGCTTCGCGCGCTAGCTTTAACTGATCGGTCCGGTCAAACTCGGCGAGTAAGTCGCCGGCGTGAACAGCCACTCCGTTCGCCACTAGCTTCGCGAGCGTAAGATTGCCGCCCTGTCCGGCGACCGAAGGCACCTGCACGGTGATCGATCGAACGGCTTGCACCGTTCCTGTTACACGGACCGCACGGCTGGGATGGTCAGCAGCCTTGAGCGAAACCAAGCACGGCGGTATCCATAATAGGACTACCCAAAACAGCGCGCTCGGCTTGCATAAGACCACGATTTGCCATTGTAAGACGAACGAAGCGCATCGACCGTTGCCTCGGTTTTGAGATATTCTGAACTGGGGAGGTAAGATGCTCGAACGCCGCTTGTCCTGCCGTTTATCGCAGCTTGCCGTTGCCTTGTTTTGCTCAGCCGCAGCGAGCGCGCAGTTGCCGCCGCAAAAGCAGCAGTCGAGAGGCGTACCGCCGCGCACCAGTCCGGCCGATTATCCAGCCCATTTAGAGCTGAAGGGCGCGAATTATGCCGCCGCGCTTCTATCGTCTGACCAGGTGAAACACATCTTCGCGTTCGACATCAGCAAGAGCTATGTAGTCTTCGAGGTGGCTGTATATCCCGCGGCCGGTTCGCGCCTCGAAATCGATCCGGACGGCTTTGTGGTGCGCGGGGCGCAGACGGCCGATTTTATTCATCCAGCTGACTCGATCACGGTGGCTTCCGTGATCCAGCAGAAGAACCTGCCGCGGCAGTCCCAGAAGACCGGAGTGGTGGTGGCCTCTACCGAAATCGGCTACGAATCGGGTCATGATCCATATACCGGCAGACCGGTTCACGGCACGTACACGGCAAGCCAGGTTGGTGTCGGCACCGGCCCGGACGGATGTCCGCCGCCCATGCCGTCGCCAGGCGGATATCCGCAGGATCGCGAGCTTTTGGAAGACCAGCTCTGGGGTACAAGTTTGCCCGAAGGGGCGATCGTGCGTCCAACTGCCGGTTATCTCTACTTCCCTGCTTCGTCGCTGAAAAAGAAGGCCGGCAATAGCTACGAACTCGACTACCTGGGGTCGGGGCGCGACGAACCACCTCCACTCGCCGCAACACCGCAGAAAATCCAGCTACAAGTTCCCGCGAAAAGCCGGTAGGTTCCAAAGTCTCTCCGACCGCTGCGCATAATGGCAGCATGCAGTATCGGGCATTGGGACGAACAGGCTGGAACGTTTCTGAAATCAGTTTTGGCGCATGGGCGATCGGCGGCTCATGGGGCGAAGTTAGCGATAAGGAATCGCTTGCGGCGCTTCACCGGGCCGTCGACTCGGGCGTGAACTTCATCGACACGGCCGACGTGTATGGCATGGGCCGGAGCGAGCGCCTGATCGCACAGCTAAAACGTGAACGGTCCGAGGAAATTGTTGTCGCGACGAAAGCCGGACGCCGCCTTCCCAAACAGACCACCAAAGGCTACACGCGCGAAAATCTGACGGCTTGGGTCGACGATAGTTTGCGTAACCTGGCGGTCGAGAGTCTGGACTTGTTGCAGCTGCATTGTCCCCCGACCGAACTCTACTATTTGCCGGAAGTGTTCGGGTTCCTCGACGACCTGGTTCGCGCCGGAAAGATCCGCCATTACGGTGTCAGCGTTGAACGAGTGGAAGAAGCGCTGAAGGCCGTCGAGTATCCGAACGTGCAGACGGTCCAGATCATCTTCAACTGTTTTCGCACGAGGCCTGCCGAAGTTTTGTTCGAGCAAACGAAGAAAAAACAGGTCGGCATTCTGGCACGAGTGCCGTTAGCGAGTGGACTCCTTAGCGGCAAGATTACCCGTGAGACCAAGTTCGCCGACGACGATCATCGCAACTTCAACCGGCATGGCGAAACGTTCGACGTAGGCGAAACTTTTGCGGGGGTCGATTTCGAAACAGCTCTCGAAGCGGTGGAAGCGATCCGGCACCTGATGCCGGAGGGCGAGAGCATGGCGCAATTTGCTCTGCGCTGGATTCTGATGTTCGATGCGGTCACTTGCGCGATTCCGGGCGGAAAGACGCCGCGGCAAGTAGAAGATAACTGCCGGGCGTCGGCTCTGCCTGCCTTGTCACCCGAAACAATGGAGGCAGTGGTACAGATCTATCGCGAGAAGATCGCCCCGTTAGTCCATCAGCGCTGGTGAGTATCGTCCCAAGTGACGTGCTCGTTCACGAGTTTGGTGCTGGTCTCCTCCAAGTTCACCTCGTACGTTCCCTCCTGAAGGCGACGCCGCATTTCGGCCAGGTTTGAGTCCAGAGTTTCAGGAATGGGCATCTCAGGCCCGGTGACCGAATCGATGTCGTCACTCTGGGTGTGCATTCGCAGAATTTCACGGGCAGGAGCAGGCGCGGCCGCCCTCACGCGGTAGCCCGACGGCCAGCCCGATAAGCAGGCGGAATTGTAGGTCATCAGCAAGATCATACCTCCTGTAAAAGGGGATGGCGCGGTCTGCGCCCACAGGGAACTTATCGACAGCCCTCCAGCAAATTCTAGGAAAGTTTGAGCCATAAAGTTTAGGCGAAGAACAACCGAAGGACCTCATAGCCGCTTGCCTCACCGGATGCAAGGGCCATCGAGGTCCCATGAACCACTCTGAAGTTGTAACAACTAAAGCGCCGTCGCGCGAGGAATTGATTCTCGAGCACTTGCCGCAGGTGAACCTGATCGCACGCCGCATCCATCGGGGCTTGCCGCCCTCTGCGAGTCTGGAAGATTTGATTTCCGCCGGCGTGGTCGGCTTAATCACGGCTGTCGACCGGTATGATTCGAGCCAAAACGTCCAGCTGAAAACCTATGCGGAACACACGATACGCGGTGCGATGCTCGACTACTTGCGAAAACTGGACTGGGCGCCCCGGCAACAGCGCCGTCGCGCCAAATTCATTGAAACAGCGGTTTCGAGCCTGGAACAAATTCACGGACGCGCCCCTTCGGGAGCTGAGGTTGCAAAGCACTTGGGTCTATCAATGGCTGAATATCATGAATGGATGTCGGATGGGCGGGCGCTGACGCTGGCGAGCCTGGAGGCATCAAAATCAGACCAGGAGGGCGATGAATTGTGGAGATCGTTGTCCGACTCTGGAGAGCATTGGCCGTCTGAATTGCTGGAGCAGGCGGAACTCAAACGCACCGTCGCCAAAGCTGTAAAGAAGATGCCGAAGATCGAGCAGACGGTTCTCAGCATGTATTTCTTTGAGGACAAGAGTCTGCGGGAAATAGCGGGTATCGTGAATCTGCACGAATCGCGCATCTCACAACTGAAATCGCAGGCGATATCGCGGTTCAGGGCGCACGTGCAGGTTTGTTGGCCGCAGCAGGGAGCTATTCGTTCAGCCCAATTGCAATCGTCCGCGGCTTATGGTCACGCACGAGTTTAATCACGATCGATTTGCCAGGCTGGCCTTGTGTTCGCAGATAGGAAACAAAATCGCGGGTCGAGGTGACGGTTCGGGTATCCACGCCGACAATGACATCACCCGCCCGGATGCCGGCTTTTTCGCCAGCCATGCCTTTGGCGATTTGACGAACGAGAATTCCGTTCGGCACACCGAAGTACTCGGCAAGTTGAGAGTCGATGGGCTCGCATTCGATGCCGAGCGGGAGATTGTCCCAAATCATCAGCATCTTCGGAACATTGGTGACGCCCCAGGCCTGCAGATCCGCAGCGGAGTACTGCTCAGGTGGCGCGCTCTCCGATGCGGCCGGAGCGGCAACAAGTGTTTTGGTTTTGCCTTGACGCCAATACTGAATTTTGACTTTGCGGCCCGGAGGAGTTTCGCCGACCAGACGCCCGAGCTGGGGAGCGCTGAGAATTTCTTCTCCGTTATAGGTCAGCAGAATATCACCGGTTTCGATACCCGCGGCAGCTGCGGGACTATTTTCCTGGACGGTTCGCACCTCGACCCCGCGCGACTCACCTAGTTTGAGAGCACTGGCGCGATCTGCGCTGATATCGATTAGACCGATTCCCAGACGGCTGCCAGACGAGCGAGAATCAGCCTGGGCGTGAAGGCAAACTGCTAGCGAGAGCGCAAGGCCGAAAACAGCAGCCAGTTTACGTGGGCGCATGGCGTTAGTAGACGTCGGGCCGGGCGTCAATAGCATGCAGGAGCTGTAGGCAGCGGCTGCGGACATAATCGTCGTGCTCGGAACGCGCGAGATTTTGCAAGGTGACGGCCAGTTCCGGGCTGACCTGCAGCTTTTCATTGGCAGGGGCGAGCACGTCGATCGCTTCCGAACGAACGGCCGGATCGGCATCATGCCCGAGGACCGAGCGGAGTACGGCGCGCGTGGCAGGGTCGTCCGAAAAACGCCGGATCGAGTCGAGCGCTTTGAGGCGGACCGCGGCGTTCGGATCATGCTCGATACGATTCAGCAAAGCGTTGCGCACGTCGGCTCCACTCTGCTGACTCAGCATCTCGACCGAATCGACCCGGATGCCGGGATCAGCCGGATCCTCGATTGCAACTAGCAGCCAGCGCCTGACATCCTGATCATCCAGGCTGCCGGTGACTTCGCGCTGATTCACCTGATCGAACACAATGCGCACGCGGCCCGAGCCGGTCGGTTGAATGTCGCGAATGCGAGTCGATGGGTTAAGCAGGCCGGCAGTGCTCAAATCCATACCGCCGGGTGCGCCAAAGCGATCCGCCAGGCGGCCGCCGGCGAAGCCGAGAAACACCAGGAAAGAAGCGACGGCGAGCTGGTACGACCAGCGGTGCGGGGTAATGCGAAGCGCGTCGGGCCAGCTAAAGGTCCAGCGGCGTGGGGGCGCTCCTTGCAATTGTTCGGACACAACGGCCTGACGCAAATCCTGGCGGCACTGGGCGAGTAAATCGAGAGGGATATCGCGATGTTGAGAGCTGGCCGCGGTGTGCCAGACCTTTTCACGAGCAAAGGCCTGCTGACAAAAAGCACACTCGGCAAGATGGCGTTCGACTGCCTCTTCGGCGGCAAACTCGAGTTCCCCGTAAAGATACAGTGAGAGTTGAAGCTGAACCTGGTGGCAGGTCATATGAATTCACCTAGCGCAGCGCGCATCTTTTGAGTAGCTCTGAACAGGCAGTTCTTGGCGGCTTCTTCGGTAACACCAAGCGATTCGCCAATGGCGCGCAGGCGCATGCCCTGATAATGCCGCATCTCGAAGACCAGGCGCTCACGCGGCGAAAGGCCATTCAGTACTTCCTGAATCCGGTTCTTGACTTCGGCGCTCATTAACTGACGCTGGGGATCGACATCGGCGCGGCTTTCAGGGATGAGCTGGAGGCGGTCCATTTCGCCGTCGGCGGTCTCGATCGAGGCGGCTTCTTCCTTGCGCACTTTGCGCTTCCGGATTTGGTCGAGGCAGAGGTTAGCGACGATCCGGTAGAGCCAGGTAGAAAAGGCGGAGTCGAATCGGAACTCGGGCAGTTTGCGGTAGACGCGGAGGAAGGCTTCCTGGTAAATGTCGCGCGCGTCTTCTTCGGAGTGCAGGAGGTTGTAAGCCATCCGGAGGACATTTGAGTCGTACGAGCGCACCAGCTGCTCGAAAGCGGCAGCATCGCCGCGCTGGGCGGCACGAATCAGGGATCGTTCACCGGTCCGTTCGGTTGCGCCGGCCACGGCTAGAGTTCCAATTGCTTCGGCTTGAGTCTCCACCACAAAGATGGACGTGTGGCGGGCGAATTTGTCTTGGACCCACGAAAGCCGGTTTTTACCAAACGAACTCCGCACGCCGCCGCACTGAATGGCCGGGGCAGACTAACTGGCTAACTCTAATTCTATCAGCTTCTTAGCGGGATCAAGAGTGGCGATTCGGAAGGAACGGACCTCGCCAGCGCGGGCGGCTGGCTTCGTTCCTTCATTTTTAACTGCACCTTGTTTCCAGCGGGCGGAGAGCATGGCGCCGAGAGAGCCGACATCGGAGGCTGCGGGAGTCGAGGCGGGCCGATTTTCTTCATCCATTACTTTAAGTTGGCAGCTGGCGATGACACCTTCGCCGAGCTCGACTTTGGCCCGATCTCCGCGGATTTCGACCAGCCGTCCAGTGACGGTTTGACCGGCCTGGTGCTCGGAGATGTAGTGATCGACGGTAGTTGGCTCGAGTTGCCGCAGACCAACTCGGATGCGGCGCTTCTCGCGGTCGACATCGAGCACGAGGGCGGTGACGGTTTGGCCTTTGGCGAGTTTCTCCTTGGGGTGTTCGAGGCGTTTCTCGTTGGTGATGTCGGAGATGTGAATCATGCCTTCGATGCCCTCCCCGAGCTCGACGAAGGCGCCGAACTGAGTGAGATTGGTGACTGGCCCTTGGACGGTTGAGCCGACAGGGAATTTCTCGGCCACGGTATCCCACGGGTCGCCGAGGGCCTGCTTGTAGCCGAGTCCGATTCTGCGCTCGGCGGGATTGACCTGCAGAATGACAGCCTCGACGCGTTCACCGACTTTGAGGAGATCGCTGGGCTTGCGGACGCGTTTGTTCCAGGAGAGCTCGGAGATGTGGATGAGGCCATCGACACCGGGCAACAACTCGACGAAGGCTCCGAAATCGGCCAGGCGGGAGACAGTTCCGGAGACACGGTCGCCAACCTGGAAGGTGCGGGCAGCGACTGTCCAGGGATCTTCCTGCAGCTGTTTCAAGCCGAGAGAGATTTTCTTGGTGGACGGGTCGACTTTAAGAATTTTGACTTCGAGCTCATCGCCGACTTTCACGACATCGGCGGCTTTCGCGACGCGCGTGTAGGACATGTCGATGACATGAAGGAGCCCATCGAGACCGCCCAGATCGACGAACGCACCGAAATCCATGAGACCGCGGACACGTCCGCGTACGACGGACCCTTCGTGAATATCGGAGAAGACCTGTTCGCGACGCCGGGCCTGTTCTTCTTCGAGCACGATGCGGCGATCGACCACGACGTCTTCGTTATCGACGTCGAGCTTGGTAATGCGGCACTGGATTTCCTGGCCGATCAGGGCAGGCATTTCAGCCATTTCGCGAACGCCGCTGCGGGACGCCGGCATGAAGGCGCGCACGCCGATATCGACGCGGAATCCGCCTTTGACCTGCTCCGCAACGACGCCGGCGATGTTGTGCTTTTCGGCGAAGGCGTGTTGGAGAGCGGTCCAGTCCTTGGGTCGTTCCACTTTGACGGTCGCGAGATCGTAGTAGCCTTCTTCGTTACGCGGACCGACCGAGACAGCGATGTGCGCGCCGATTGCCGGGTCGCCCGTTTGCGTCTCCATCCATTTTGCGAGAGGCAACACGCCTTCAATTTTGCGGCCTACATCGATGAAGATGCCGGCGGCAGTGATCGAGACGATCGTGCCGGGCACAGTTTCGCCTCTACCGCCGTCGGGATGGTGCCGTTCGAAGGTGGAGAGAATGTCGCCGAAATTGGACTCATCCGCGGAAGGAGATGGCTCGGCGGAGAGAGAAGAATCAAGGTTCTCGTTACTCATGACTGCGAGGGAACTCCCTATTTTGGCATAGGGTGGGTGGTTTGCATTGGGACCGTTGAATACGCGGCGGGAGGCTAAGATTGAACTTGCGGTTACTGACGATGCGGAGCTCTTGCTAAACCCCGCGCCGTCAGGGGCGATCTATTCGTCGTGCAAACGTCGTCTGTGCATTGACGGAACACGGGAGTTCAGGTGGCACGTCACGGGCGACACCGCCCTGCGTTAGTCAGTTGCCTGGCTGTTGTAGACATGCTCACCGGGAGCGCTCACCACGCGACTCCGTTGGTTTGTTCCGAGCTATTGCGCGCCGCATCGTGAGCTTGGCGCGCACCGTCCGGGTAGACTACAGTCGGCAAGCTCCTGTAGTCGTATATTGGACCCTGAATGGCACGCTTCATCCAGCGGGCGAGGTGAGACAGGGAAGTGGCTCCCTTTTAAACCTTCGACATGCCCCATTCTGCCGACACGACTATTTGCAACAGAGCTGTGAACTACCCGGAAGACGGGCCTTATCTGGGTTGTTACGGCAAGTTGCAGGGCTCGTCAAAGCAAACCGGGTAGCGACGGAGTTCCCACTTCGTTCCGGTGAATGGCGGATCCGTTACGTTCGCAAGTTCAACGCCGCCGCTCGTTGTATCGCCGTCGAGAAATTGTGGCCCCGCAATTGCACCGAGGCACTTCAGATTCACCCCGCCTGTAACGTCGAGCACTTTCCACCTCGTGCCGGTGAAAGGAGCGTTGGTGTTCGGGGCCAATCCGACAGTTCCGTCTTTGGTTCTGCCGTCCAGCCAGCGAGGTCCTTCCACGACTCCCCGGCAGCGGAAAGCGACCGTGCCGTTGCCCGCGTTCACCAACTGCCATCTCGTCCCGGAATATGGCTTGACCAGGTCACGAACAAGCCCGACCGTTCCATCATGTGTGCGCCCGTCGAGGTACCTGGCACCGGCTAAGTTTCCGAGGCACTTGATCGAGTAAATCTGGTCGAACTGCAGTTCAGCTGCAAAGAGACTTGAGCGAGACAGCGCAACTCATCCGGCGGTTGCAAGAAATCGTCGACGATTTGGCACCACGTCCTCCGAGATTGTTTTGAGCTGCCCTCTAGAGATGCGAGGCGCAACCTCCTTGCATTCTAAACGGAAGGCGTTTATGCGGGGCCGTCAAAGTGAGGACAGATTGGATGCACTCCGTTGATGAGACACGGAAAGGCGGGACATATTACAGCGAAGGAGGGGGTTTGAATAGCAGCAAACCGTGTATTTACTCCAGAGTTTCGGATGAGAGCCGTGGATCGCATGCTCAAGGTGCGGGGCGGACTAGCGTTCTCAATGGTGTTGCGCACCATTTGATTAATCCTCTGGTCGAGAAAACTGGGACGAGGCGCTACGGCTTTGTGGTTCTTTGAAGATGGTGTTGTTCAAGCAACAGCAGTCATGCACATGCTTCCTATCTCGGTCGCTGACAAAGCTCGCGCGGGCGAAGGTGTTGATGAGTTATGCCAACGGCATATCGGCCCAGGTCCACTAGCAGCCGAGACGCTTCCGGTCGTCGACTGATTACAACTTCGCGTCCAATTAGCTCGGGCGAAAGAGGCGGGTGGCGGCCCGAATGCAGTTCTACCGCGAATCGGTTCGGTGGCACTGGCAGCCGCAGTCGGTAAGGGCGGGGCGTAGCGGCACAGCTCCCTTTGCAGACTTAGCCCGTGCAAAGGCTCTTCATTATCGCCGCCAGCGGGGGACGGGCGAGCGACGCGCCGTCGATCGGGATAGCGGGATCGAGTTGGTTGACGCGGTAATCGCCAGCATCGCTTTCTTCGATTGGCCGCCAAATCACTTCGGAGGTCACTACTACATCGACGGCGGGTTCCATTTCATCGATAACGCGGACCTTTCACCGGATAAGAAAGCGAGTGCCGATTCTCGCACTCCGCGCTGGCGCTTCTACTCTCTGTTTAGTCTCCCTCCTGATCTCGCGGTGGAAACTCTCCAAAGAGGCGGTTCGTGGGTAGAGGTCGTGCATTCCGATGAAGCACCGGTAGCAGCATTCGCCTCCGTCGGTACTCCGAGCAGTCCAATGGTGTGCGATCCAGCAGCGAGGGCGGGCGGCTCAAAGCCGCGCCATGTGGACGAAGGTGCATCTTCCGGCTTGGCAGTAGAAAAACGCCAACGGCCCCAGCAGGGCTGCTTCAATGGACTGGCGTCTCACTACGACCTTATCGGAGGTAAACGTTCAGGTGGTCGGAGCGTTTTGAAGTTGAGAATGCAAACAAGCGTTTACCGATAGATCATGCCTTGTCGGCAAGGGTTTATCAATCCTTAGAACAGTCGCTTTCGCCTGGCGGTCGGATCGTGCGTCACCCGGAATTATTTTGCTGGTTGGTCCGCTTATGTAAGATCGCGGGCCACTCGCTCTCTGGCCAACTTCTCGCTCACCGCCGGGAAGGAATTGCAAGCAGATGAAGATCAAGATACTTCTTATAAGTTGGAAGACAGAGCGGGATGCCGGACCCCCTGCATACGTTGTCTAGATCGACCTAGACACGTGATCGTTCTTCCCGTGGGGGGACCGGAGGGAACCTCTTCAGTTCGGATTTGGAGGCTCTGGTTGCGCAGAGCGGCGGTGAAATTCGTCTAGTAAGTCGCGCGCCGAAAGCCAGCGCTTTTGCAATCCTATTGGATCCTGGCCGCCGTCAATTGCAGTTGCATCTTCCGCTTCGATGCTGGATCGTCCGATGAGTACAGAATCGTTGGCTGCTTGAGCGGCAATACTACAGTCGAGTGCCAGCGGTTGTTTCGAATGATAGGCACTGAAGGCGGAGGACTGTTGTCGCCGTGGGTGTCTAACACGCTGCTGATCTCAGCTGATATGTTTAGCGCAATTCGGTCACCTAGTTGTTCCAGCTCGGCGCAATCGATATTGACGCCGACGTCAATCTGTTGCCATTCAGTCTTTGCTCCGCTGGTTGAGGAAAAGGGCACTTTCTCTCCCGCTCGGATGGCGCCTCGATCGTTGTGGCTGCTTAAGATTATCGAGTAAGCCCGGCTGTTGATGAGCCGATCGTTTTCGAGTTCTCGCAACAAAAAATTAAGCTGGTAGAAGTTCTTCGAGCCTCTTTCTGCTGATTTGCAGAATTCGGGCTTCTCTCCGGCGTGTTTCCCGTGCTTTGTGACCAGACGGTCAGGCTTGTCAAGCCAGCCAAGCCGATAACAGCAATCATTCTCAACATCGTTCCCCTCTCGCTCAACATCATCCCCTCTCGTACTCTGGCTATTAGAGCGGCTTGATCTCAACTGCCGTTATTTGAACCGGCTCGATAGGACCGCCAACAGAACTAAATTTGCGCGAAACATCTGTTGTCTCGCGCATGACTAAACGCAGTAACGCTCTTCGCTGCTAGCTGGAGTCGGCGTCGGAAACTGGGGGAGTTTTGGTTCAGCTGACCTCTTCGGCGTTCGCCTTGTTTTAGCCGCACTCGCCGGGACTATCTCGTGGTCTCGCGTGGCAATCTGTAAATTCGACGTTTCAGACTTAACTACTGCGGGCACGACCGTCTTTGCTGGGCTGACCCGTACTGCTGTGTTCGGTATCTGCTGCCACCAAACCAACCAGCACAATGCTGCTGTCGTTGGGCAAACAGCTACCGTCAACGATCTGATTCGAGTCATACGCCCCGTTCTCTCGGCGACCCGCTCCAAAACGCGTCGCTCCAGTCCTTCTATCTCAGGAGCTTGGCCGTAGCGCGTTAGCGTGCTCTCTAGCGCCTCATCGAACTGATCCTGCCATTCATCCATATTTGTTGCCTTCCATTCGCTCCATCTTTTCTTTCAAGAGCGCTCGCGCCTCGCTTAGAAGTCGTCGGACCGTACCCTCTGGTAAGTCCATAGCGATGGCTATTTGGGCCGTCGTGATACCTTCGACCGACGACAGAGCTAAAGGTCTTCTCAATCTCTCCGGCAAAGCCTCAATCAGATGGTGGATTTTTCGACTCAAGTCTGTCTCGAGCGCGACCCTTTCCGGACTGCTTTCTTTGCTGGCAAGCTCATGCAATTCATCTCCTAAGCCCAAGTGCCTGGTCGGTTTTCTACTTATCGATAGACGCAAGCCATGCGGGCCAGGAATGCCTGTTCGTTCTTCATATCTTTCCAGGCCCCGGACCGAAACAGCTTAAGAAAGGTGTTCTGCACTATATCTTCTGCGTCTTCTACGTTTCGCAAGATCGCATATGCGATACCAAAGACGAAACGCGATTGACTTTCGACCAATAGGGCAAACCTCGCCTCTGTGTCTCGCGGCGTCTCTCGTATTCGCAAACTGTCCCACTCACTGGCTGCTGTTCTCGCCACAAGCTCCACGTTCAATACCGCACGTATATCAGCTAAGACCGTCCGAACGATCGTCGCGCTCAGTTATTTTTTTCCAAACTTGCATTCAATTTAAGATCGCCGGAATCAAGGGATAGGACAGGCCGATTCTGGAGCAGCATGTGCTGACCATCGTAAACGCAATCAGCCAAGTGAACCCTGCTGGGGTCAGGGCCATTACATAGATAGTCAGACAGTATGTAGCATTCGATATACTCAACGCTAAGATTTCCATATTGGTCTATTGCCTATGCTGTGGAACGATATCCGTTACGCTTTTCGGCTGATGCGACGCAGTCCAGGATTCACGGCTGTAGCCGTGCTTTCGCTGGGACTCGGAATCGGCGCGAACACCGCGATCTTCAGTTTGTTCTACACCATAGTTCTGCGCCCGCTACCGGTCGCGCATCCCGAACAACTCGTGGAGTTTCTGCAAAAGTATCCCGACCAACCTCGTTCATCGTACTGGAAATGGGAAAGCTACCAGCTGTTCCGCGATCACAACCATGTCTTCCCGGCGCTGACCGGCATGTCTTTTGACAATCTCGCGCCAGTCCGGATTGAGGGTTCCGAGACCGAAACCCTAATCGAGGAGAATGCGCTCGGAAACTACTTCCGCATGCTGGGGCTGAAACCGGCAATTGGGCGCTTCTTCGGTCCCGAAGACGTTCCGACAAGTGGGGCTGGGAATGCGGTGGTCGTGAGTTGGTCGTACTGGAACAGCAAGTTCAATCGAAGCCCGGCGATTCCCGGGAAGCGGATTTTCGTGGGCGACGAGCGGAAGACCATCATCGGCGTCGCACCGCGCTCGTATAACGGGCCTCGGGTTGGAGTGCGGACCGATATTTGGGTGCCGCAGGAACATAGCAATCTCACCATGCTGGCGCGCTTGAAGCCGGGCATAACGCTCGATCAGGCGCAGGCTGAAATGGCGGTGCTGTACCGGCTTGTGCTTAAGGAACGAGCGGCCCGCAGCAAGGACCCGCGAGTCTGGGAAACGAAAGTGCAAGTGGAGCCGGCGGGTAGTGGTCTGGTGCGGGTGCGAGATCAGTATGCGAAGCCGCTCGTGCTCCTGATGGCGGTGCTGGGCGTGCTCCTGTTGCTCGCGTGCCTCAACATGGCTAGCATGCTGCTGGCGCGGTCGGCAGGACGGCAACACGAGATGGCTCTGCGTGTAGGTTTGGGCGCCAGCCGTAGACATTTGGCGAGGCAAATGTTGACTGAGTCGGTGCTCCTTTCGCTTGCCGGCACGCTGGTGGGCATCCTGTTCGCGTATTTCGGAACCGGTGTGCTTGTGCGGATCATGGCGAGCAGCCGCGCATTTGAGCACATCGAGATCGAAGTCCAACCTGATCTTTATTTGCTGTTTTTTGCGGCTGGGATCGCGCTACTCACCGGTTTGCTGTGCGGGCTGGCGCCGGCGTGGTACGCCTTCCGGTTCGCTCCGGCGTCGGCGTTGCGGCAGAGCGGCAGAGGAGGCGATACGTGGGTCTGGCGCTTGTTTGGAAAAGGCTTGGTGACGGCGCAGGTGGCTATGTCGATTTTTCTGGTGACCGCGGCGGCCGTCTTTTTGACCCACTTATCGCGACTGCGGAATTTCGATCTCGGTTTTCGCAGCGATCATGTGCTCCTAGTCACGCTCGATCCGACCCACAGCGGGTACAAGCCGGAGCAATTGGCCGCGTTTTACAAGGCTCTGCTGTCTCGGCTGGAAACCATTCCAGGAGTGCGTTCGGTTTCGATTAGCGGTTGTACGCCGCTCGAAGGCTGTGAGACCCCAGGCCGTTACTTGTTCGCGGAAGGGCACGTGTGGAACGGCCTGAGGATCGGCGGAGGGCAAGCGTGACGTTTGTGGCACCGCGATATTTCGAAACGTTGGGAATACCGCAACTCGCAGGGCGCGATTTCATTTTCCAAGATGCGGGACGATCTCGCGTAGCGATGATTAATCAAACGATGGCGCGGCGTTATTTTCCTGGCATCAATCCCATCGGCAAGCACATCACGGTCAATAGGAACTCGAAGCCTGGGTGGTTCGGCAGCGATCAGCCTTACGAAATCGTGGGACTGGTTGGGGATGTTAAGGCAATCGAGCTTCGCGACCCGCCGTATCCGACCCTGTATTTCAATATGTTCCAGGAGAACCAGTTGATGGATCAGTTTGAACTGCGCACTTCGGCGAATCCGGCTTCTCTCTCCGGCACGGTACGGCGGATCGTGCGAGACGTCCTGAAGACGGTGCCCGTGACGAGGGTCACGACGCTCGCTGACCAAGTGGACTCGAACATTGTTCCTGAACGGCTCATCGCAACTTTGTCGGAATTTTTCGGCGTGCTCGGTGCAGCGCTCGCCGGCATCGGACTTTACGGGCTGCTCGCATATACGGTGGCGCGGCGGACGAACAAAGTCGGCATTCGGATGGCGCTCGGCGCGACCGCAAGTGACGTGAGCAGGCTGGTCTTGCGAGACGCGCTGGAAATGGTGTGCGCCGGCATCGTAGCAGGGGCGTTGATGGTGCTTTGGAGCAAGCCGCTGGCGGCGAGCCTTGTGCAGGGTCTGAAACCGGATACTGCAGGGTCGCTGGCCTTGGGTGGCGGGATAATCATCGCGGTCGCGCTGCTGGGCTCCTATGTTCCGGCGCGGCGGGCTGTTCGCGTGGACCCGATGGTGGCATTACGACACGAGTAGGCGTGGCGGCGATGGGTGTGGGCTGGTTCCGAATAGGCGATTCGAGACTAGCTGTGGCGCCTAGCGTGATGAAGTTCGCAACCCCAATAAACTCGGCGTAATCTACCTGCGCCCTATGGCCTGAATATCACCGCTTAGCTGATAGATCCATAACGGCGCGAAAGCCGAAGTAGGCATACCGGCTGTATGGCTTGGCATCGCCGCGCGCCGCGCGGCACATCGCAGGGTCGTCATTGTATGAACAGCCACACACTCTGGGACCAATTGCACCCGAGCACCATTGGAAGATGTTGCCGATCATGTCGTAAAGTCCCCAGCCATTCGGCTTGAACGTGTTTACGGGAGACGTAAACGGGTGTCCATCGTCAAAAGGAAAGCCGCCTCCGGCGTAATTCGGGTCTCCGATGACACGCAGTAACGATCTGTCGGCAACGTTGGCATAGCCTTCAAGATTAGCGGGATCACCACCGGTGAAGAACGCCGCTGAAGAGCCGGCGTTCGATGCACGATCCCATTCCTGCTCGGTTGGGAGTCGGACGGTCCGTCCGGTCTTGGCACTAAGCCAGTCACAGAACTTCGCGGCATCGTTCGACGAAACGTTCGACACGGGATGCTCATCGCTCAGTGTCGTTCACGTAGACAACGCAAGAGAGTTTCATTCGAACGCTCTCGAAACGGCCCGCCACCCCCGTCCCTCGAACGGAAGTGAATCACCGGGAAACCCAACGGGCCCAGAACGCTGTAGGGAGGGCAGCCGTCGCGCACAAGCAGGAAGAGAAAGAAGCGCCCGCTTTTCCTTATCTCGGAACAGGAGCTTGAGCGAGAGCTGAATCACGCGCGGAACGTTCTGTTGATACAGATTCACGGTTCCCAACCCGGTGTACGTTCCATTGGATTGCAACTTGGGAGGACCATCCCCGGGTTGTTGTCCGGTCCCGGGAACAGCACAGTATTTGTCAGGTTCAACGCTTCCCCGCGGAATTGCCGCCGGTACTTCTCTGTGATCGCGAAAATCTTTGTGCAACCCGAAATCCAGGTTGACGATGCTCGGATTGCGCACTGTCGCGATCCGGTCGGGCAGAGTCGCGAGGCCGTATTGCGGAATGGTCGAGTAACAGCCGAGCGGGTTCCCGCTTGAGTAGTTGTTATAGAGATAACTGTTCAGCTTCGGTCCGCCATCTGGCGTGTAACTGTGATTGCAGTCGTAGTAGTAACCGGTATTTAGGCCGGTCGGGGTGCCGGTTTGAGCGGAGACGATCCAATTGGCGCTCCATCCGCCGACGATTGCGTCCACCACGCCTCCAGCGCCCGAAAGGGAATTTTCGTCCCTTACCGAACGGCAGCGCATACTCGCCGTTCACAGTCAGAATGTGTGTGCGATCGCTGCCGACGATCTCGTACTTCAGCGACTGATCCTGGTAAGGCCAGCCATTCTGATAGCCGGTTGCGCCCATGGTTTTTGAATAGGTATAGGACAGCTGGAAATTCAGGCCGCCGCTGAGCCGCTTGTTGAGCTTTACCTCCAGGCCGTTGTAGGCTTGCCTGCCGAGGGGATCATTGTATGGGCCGACGAGGTCACAGAACTGGGATAAGGGCAGCAGCAAAGTAATGCGCGAGATTGTCGGGTTCGATCCGTATTTAGAGCTTTGCGGAATGGCCGGCACGCCATAGTACGGGTTGGGCACTTGCTGATTAAACAGGCTCGGATTGGCGATGCCTTGCTGCACTTGGTTCAGCGACAGAGTTCCGTTATTCCAAACAAAAACACGCAGGCGGTCGGTGTAATTTCCGACCTACCGTGCGTCCAGAACCATCTGCCCCGGCAACTCGCGCTGGAAGCCGAACGAGAATTCCTGCGGGCGCGGGATGCGGCGCCCCGGAAAGTCAACCGAAGCGCCATTACCCAAGGCGGTTAGCAGGCCGAGCGAACTGCCCGGCGGCGTTTGCGCCCCGGTCGGAAACGGATTGCCGCTTGCGAAATAGCTGGTCGGAGTCACGCCACCGTTTGTGCTGGTGGTGTAGGGAGTTGAAATGCTGAAACCGTCGTTGCTTCCACCTTCCAGGCCTACCGCATAGAAAATGCCATAACCGCCCCGGAGGACAGTCTTTGGGCCGAGCGAATAAGCGAAGCCGAGGCGCGGTTCGATATTGCTCCAGTCGGTGTCGTAAGCGTTCTTGGTGTTGCCGTTTACGCCGGGGAAGGTCAGTCCACCATAGACTGTGGAGAGCGAAGCGGGGTTGATGCCTGCCGCGGCAAGCCCAGGGGCGTCTTTTACAAGGTTCGCCTGGTACGTCGGATCGCTGGTAAGGGGGTTTACGCAAGTGAAACACATACCGCGGTTCAAGCGGTTGTATCGCTCGCGCAGACCCGCCTGCAGGTCATAGCGGAGGCCGATGTTGATAGTCAGGTTCTTGCTAATTTTCCAGTCGTCCTGAAGGTATAAGGCCCAGAAGGGGAAGCCTTGGATCGTCGTCTCGTTGTTGTCGACAGAGCCGCTAGATGGGTATCCCAGCAACATGTCGCCGACGATAAAGCCATCGTTGATGCCAGACAAGGTGTTCCTCTGGAGCGGGTTATATTGCGTGTTCGAGCTATTGAATTGAAATTGGCCGTTGGGCGACCCAACCGAATTCGGATTGCCATACTGGAAAAATGCCACTTCACCTCCGAAATGGATGGTGTGCTTATCTAACGTCTTCGTCCAGTCGTTATCGAACGTGATTGTGTTGTAGATGTCAGTACCAATGCTGTTGCCGACAGCTTGCTGATAGTAGCAGCAGCCATTTGAACTCGGGTTGATTTCGGGCAGCAGCTTTAGAGTCGTGGTAAACACGTTCGGCATGTTCAGGCCAATCGAGGCCGGCGTTACCGTCGAGGAAAGATCGCCGTTCGGCGCAACCTGTATATATCTCGTAAACGATCCTTTAAAGTCTGCGAGTAGGGTGGGCGAGAAAATATGCGTCATATCCTGACTCGCCACCAGATCCTGCCGTAACTGATTGATGTTTCCGTTCTCCGCCGGTGAGGCGAAACCGCTGCTATTCCGGAACTCGGTGCCGTGTTGGTAGGCGAATGTGCTGTACATTCGCGTTGTATCGTTGATGTCGTAATCGACGCGGGCCATCGGCTGCCAATAACGATACTTATCCGGAACGTTGGCGCTGTAATTGTTTTGCGTACCGCCGGTGGCAATATTTGGCAGCGGGTAGAGATTCACGACCGCAGCGCCAATCGGATTGATGCGGTTCGCCGGAATGGTGTCATTCGGGAACGCCGTGCGCGAATAATTGTTGCCCGGGCAATTCCCAATCGTGCCGCCCGGTGTGTTGCAGACTGTGGTTAGCGGGTCATAAACCGTGAAGCCAGACTGCGTGAAATCGACGCCTCCGCCGTTCGGCCGCAAGTAAGCCGGTGGGACGTTGGTAATCGTCGTGAACGGAATATTTCGATGTACTGCTCGTAGCTGCCGAAGAAGAAGATCTTGTCCTTCTTAACCGGGCCGCCAAAAGTCCCGCCAAACTGGTGTTGGTGCAGGTTCTGGCGTGGTATGCCGTTCAGGTTGTTCTCGAAATTATTCGCATTGAGAGCGCCATTTTCCAGGTACTCATAGGCATCACCGTGGAACGCGTTGCTTCCAGACTTGGTGACCATGTTGACAGTTCCGCCGCGGTTCGACCGTACCGGGCATCGTAGGTGGTCGTCATGACGTTCACTTCCTGGAGAGCATCGACATTGGGGGCGATTTGCCACGTTCCTTGCGCGCCGTGAGCTTGCAGAGTGACGTTCGTTCCGTCGAGAGTGAATTGCTGATAGCCTGAGGCGCTCCCTCCGGGCGTGTAATTGTTCGAAGTGTCCCAGGCGCGGGTACCTGAGTAGCCCTGCGCGCCGAACTGCGTCTGCAGGAACTGCGAACCCGGCGTCGTTCCTAAGAGAGTGTAGACCTGGCGGCCGTTCATCGGGAGATTTTCCAGCTGCTGTCCCGTTAGAACCGTGCCGCCAGAACCGTTGGCTGTCTCGATGAGAGGGCCGCCATCACCGGGCGTGCGGTTGTGTAGCCGCCCCGCCACCGTGAGAAAGAGTTCGTTCGCGATGGCATTCTTGTAAGTTCGATCCTTTGACCACCAGATGCCGCCACTGCAAGTTGTATCCCACCCACCGGCCATGTCGCTGAAGATGGTTTTGGCCGAATTTAAATAATCTGTGTTGCCGGTCAGGTCGTAGGCCTTGATCCAGGTAAGGGCCCACCAGCCTTCGTCGTCGTAATAGTTGTTAAGGAAATTTTGCGTGCGGTTCTTATTGAAGGTAGTTGCGATGTCCGAGGTGTAGAGATCGGTGTTCGCGCGCGCCGAGAAGTCAATCGTTGTCTCGAGCGCGTTGGCAGCTTGCCACCAGCCGGCTGGCGTATTGAATAAGCCGGTCGACGGGTTGTAGAAGTTCTGGAGAGCGGCCATACCGGCATCGGCACGCTGCCTTTGGTCAGCGGCGCTCGCCAGTCCTGCCCACGTGACAACGGCGATTACCAGCGAAATGGAACGGAGCAGATGGGAGTTTGAGTTACTAGGCTGCTTCATGGGTATCAACCTATCAGATTCGAGGCAGCGTCGGCAGAAACTTCTGCTGTGAATCCGCGGGCGGATGCCCTTGCGTTCTGACCCATGCTGGTTCCTCCCGCTCGATCAAATCGCTTTGCTTAATCGTCGTGAATCTGTTGTGGGCGGCTCAATACCGACCTACAAGTGACAGGTGATGGGATGGGGCCGGCGACAATCTGTTATCTATGTGTCCGGTCCGGACCCGACTAAGGATGGTACGCCCGGTAGGATTCGAACCTACGACCTTTTGCTCCGGAGGCAAACGCTCTATCCAGGCTGAGCTACGGGCGCATGACTGAAATTAGCGGCCTCTCTTGCGTGCCGCTGCTTGGGACGAGAGACTCTCCGGCTTACCTGCCGAACTGCGCAGCGTAAGCAACTGTTCGATGTGCTGACGGATAACGTCTTCTTTCATCAGCTTGTCCCAGTTCGAATCCTCGATTGCGGGTGTCTGGTAATGGATATTCCCTTTACGGTCGATCAACACCAGCTGCGGAACCACATACCGCCCGGGCGAGAAACCCATGAAGGTCGTCATCGTGTCGCTGGGTGTCCAAGCCACGGGGAAATTGACTTTGAAATCCTTGGCGAAATTCTCGACGAGCAGATCCGCATTTGGGTTCACTGCAACGTCAATAACCTGCAGCCCTTTGCTACCCAATTCAGTTTGCAGCTTGCTCATCATGTGCGTGGCCGCCTGACAGTGCGGACACGTGGTGAAGATGAACTCGACAGCGACCACCTTCCCCTCGTATTGGCTTAAGGCCTTATGGCCCTCCCCCGGAATGGTAAAGGTCAGTGCCGGAGCCTTTCGCATCACTTCTAAATCTCCGGCGATCAGCGCTCCGTTCACGAGCGAAATAGTTGCAAGTAGGATCGAGGCTTTCTTCACGCCTAACAACTCCAAGGTGACTTTAAATGCCGTCCAGTTCTTAGTCTAACTTAAAGCGGCTTAGGAACTCTGCCGGCCCTTCGGGCCGGGTTGTAAGGCGGCCCAAGTCGCTGAACTGCTCATTCCTTCGAAGCTCACGAGCGAATCGCCATTCAGGTGAGTGACGAAGTAGCCATTGTCGCCCATACCCGCGAACGCAGTAGCAGTGTTCACGGACGGGTCGCAACGCTTCCATTTCTGCCCTAACACTTTCTTGTAGGCAGCAAAGTACTCCGCTGCTTCTTTTTCAGAGTCCCATTGCGAGACATACTCGAGCACCGGTTTCGCGTTCTTCCCTGCCTTAGTAACTCGGAACTGTGCTCCCCGCAAATGCGGAGCGAGTTCAGTTGCTGTGGCCGACCCCAAATACTGCCAGAGCAGCATGCGATGGTCGAACTCTCCCATCGAACCCTGCGTTACTTCCTGATCCGAGCCGCCGAGGTTCAGTTTTGGCAACTCCGGCACCACCGGCTTCTCATGAGCAAAGTAGCGCTCCGGATGCAGTATTTGCGAAGTGGCCACAGGCGCGTTTGCGAACACCGCGTTGAACGCGGCTTTGCCCAGCTTCTTAAATACCGCATTGAAGAACCTGGTCCCGTCGGCGTACGGGAACAGGAGGGATTGCTGAATGTAGAGAGGCGACGCTTTTAGAACCGGAAAATCCGCGACTGAGTTGTCGCTGGAATCCTCAACCGACTTCAGCATCTCGGGTGAAGGCACCGGCGGCTTCCCAGCTCTCGCCAGACTATAGGCCATCATCAACCACGATGCCTGTCCCTCAACCACGGCAGTACGCGCCAGGTTTTCGTCGTCGTTGGCCGGGCTCTCATCCATAAAACGCTGGAGGTCGAAATGCTGGTCGGCCAGCGCGTGGGACAGTTCGTGGGCGAGCGTAGTCGTCTCTTCTATGACCGGCGCCCCTTCGAGCAGGAACAATTTTTTCTCGTCATAGTCGTAGAAAGCCGCGGCTTGCTCGGTCAACAAATCGACTGTCGATTTCCGCAGGTCGAAGTTCTGCGGCACCAGCCCAAACATCTTCAGCGCGAGTTCATCGGCGCGGATTTCTTCAGGCCGCAGCGTCTTTTTTATGCGTTTGCCCAGAAAGCGGCGCAGCTGCTTTTTCGAGATGCTTCCGTATGGGACCTGGTGCTCTTCCGTAAACCCTGTAATGTCAGAGAGCGATGCGACTATTGAGCTAATCTCGCCGAATACGGGATCCTTCTCGCGCTTCCGGGCGTGCACGAGCAGCGAGAACGCGAAACCGATAGCCAGGACGGCGTAAATTCGACGAATCATCGAAACTAGAGTGTCTGTTTTAGACTACTTGATTCGCGAATACTGCACGATCAAATCGTGTACGCCATGGGTCAAGATCGTCACCCCGATACACAGCAGGATAAATGAGGCGAGCCGCACAATGACGTTCATCGCCGTCTGTCCCAGAAATCTCGCGAGACGCTCGGCGAAGCGGTAACTCAGATAAATTGTGAAGGCAACGAGCGCGGGCCCGATGATTGCCGCCATCAAGCGAACCCAGCCGTTCTCGTGAATGCCCTGACTGGCGCCGAGCGTGAGCGCAACTGAAATCGAACCAGGCCCAACCGTCAAAGGGAGCGTCAGCGGGTAAAACGCTTTGTCCGAAATGTCTTGCCGGCTTACTTTTTTCTGGGCGGATGCCTGCTCCTGCTCTACGTCCTGATGCAGTAGAGTCCAACCCGTCCACATAACGACTAAACCGCCACCTATCTGAACAACCGGGATGGAGATTCCGAAGAAGTTCAAGATATGACTCCCGATGAGCATCGAGCCGATCAAGAGCCATAGGCTGTTCAGCGCAATTTTCCGAGACAGAATCGTTCTGTCAAGAGTCGAGTATCCGGCAGTGAGGCCAAGAAAGATCGGGATGTTGCCGAGCGGATCGACAATCGGAAAGAGGGCGGTGAGAACCACCAGGCAACTCTTTGCGACGTCGACAACCGCGTTCATCAGTAATTAGTGTAGTGTCAGCAGGAATGCCGGTTTTACTGGTTAGCGCGCCATCGCACGAAGAGGCCAAAACGCGCTCACCTGTTATTCTGAAGTGTCTCCCCCTCGTCCGTTTTCCATGGATTTTCTTGCAGGCTTAAATCCCCAGCAGCGCGAAGCTGTTGCCCACGTCGAAGGTCCGCTTCTGCTGCTTGCCGGCGCCGGTAGCGGGAAGACGCGCGTGATCACGCATCGCATTGCGCACCTGATTGAAGATCAGCAAACGCCTGGGCCCGCCGTGCTGGCTGTCACGTTCACAAACAAAGCGTCGCAGGAGATGCGGGACCGCGTCCATAGCCTGCTGAGCGATACCAGTGCTTCAAAAGTTCCTCTCGTTTCCACGTTTCACTCTTTTTGCGTGCGGCTTCTCCGGCGCGACGGCGCGTCACTCGCCGAAGTTCGCAATGGCTTCACGCGCCAGTTCACGATTTATGACGATGACGATCAGGTCTCGCTCTTGAAGTCGATCTACAGGCAGCTTGGACTCGACGAAAAGTTCATGGCGTACCGGGCTGCACTGTCTCGCATCAGCCATGCCAAGAGCAATGCGGAGACGCCTCAGGACTGGTACAAAGCGGCGACCGACCCCAAGCTGACGCGTCTCGCCAAAATTTACGAGACCTATCAGGAGCTGCTGCTGCAGGCAAATGCGCTCGATTTCGACGATCTGCTGCTGGAATCGGCGCGGCTTCTGCGCCATGACGAAGTGTTGCGCGAACTCTATAACCGGCGGTTTGAGTTCGTGATGATCGACGAGTATCAGGACACCAATCGCAGCCAGTATGAGCTGATGCGGCTGTTGACTGAAAAGCGCGGGAACGTCTGCGTGGTCGGCGACGAAGATCAATCGATTTACGGGTGGCGGGGCGCGGATATTCGCAACATTCTCGATTTCGAGCGCGATTACCCGAATGCGGTGGTGATCCGGCTCGAGCAAAATTATCGCTCGACCAAGAACATCCTCGAAGCCGCGAGCGCCGTCGTCGCCAACAATAAACAGAGGAAGGGCAAATGGCTCTGGACCTCGTCAGACGCGGGCTCGAAGATCGGATATTACGAAGCGCCCGACGGCGAGAACGAAGCGCTGTTCATCGCTGACACGATTGAAAAGCTGGTCGCAAAGAACCCACACGAGCGCGTGGCGGTGCTCTACCGGACTAACTTTCAGTCGCGTCAGATTGAAGAAGCACTTCGCCGGTACGGACGGAAGTATCTGGTTGTCGGCGGTTTCAGCTTTTATCAGCGCGCGGAAGTCAAAGATTTTCTGTCGTACCTCAAGACTCTGCTCAGCCCGCATGATTCGGTCAGTTTGCTGCGCATCATCAATACGCCTGCCCGCGGGATAGGCAAAGGCACGGTCGAGCAACTGGAGCAATACGCGCTCGAGCACTGGCTTTCGCTGTGGAATGCGATTCCTCAGATGCTCGATCAGCGCTTGTTCGCGGGCCGCGCCGAATCTGCGCTGAAGTCTTTCGTTCAGCTTATGACCGGGTTGGCGGAAATTGCGCAAACGAAGCCAGTGCATGAGACACTGCGCGCGATTCTCGAAAAGACCGGGTATGAAGAGATGCTGAAGGGCGATATTTCGCCTGAAGCCGAATCGCGCATCGGCAATCTCGAGGAGCTCGTGAATGCGGCGGTCGAAGCATCCGAGCGCGGAGAAAGTTCGGCTGACTTCCTGGACCATGCTGCTCTGGTCGCGGATTCCGATTCGCTGGATGAGCAGGCGGCGGTCTCACTGCTTACGATCCACAACGCCAAAGGTCTCGAATTTCCAAACGTGTTTCTCGCTGGCCTGGAGGAAGGCATCTTTCCGCACAGCCGATCGCTCAATACCGAAGCGGCAATGGAGGAAGAGCGGCGGCTCTGTTACGTCGGCATGACACGCGCCGAGAAGCGCCTGTATGTGACTTGGGCGCGGTATCGCCGTCGATTTGGCGGAGGTCAGCCGGAAGTCTGTCTGCCGTCGCGCTTTCTGAACGAAGTGCCGGCTGGCCTGCGCGAGCGGCTTTCCCCGTATAGCGAACCGCACGCCGACGAAGTCGATTTGTATTCCGAGGAGCACGATGTGCGCGAATCGGTCAAGCGCAATTTGTATACGGGCCGGACATATAACTCGGTTGAAAACATCGCTCAATTCTTTGCTGAACGCGGGATGCCGCCGCCGTCGGGGTTGACCAGGCGTCCCGAAGCACCCGCTGCGCCCCCGGCTAAACCTGCGGGGCCGCCCGCAATTCGGCCTGCCGCGCCGTCTTCCGGACCGGTAAGATCCGGGCCATCCGTCTCGCCTCCGCGCGGAGTTCCCACAGCGATGCCGCCTCCGCCCGCGCGCAACCGGATGAGTAATCCGGCGCCAGCCCGCACGAGTCAAAGTATCGGTTCGCGCACTCCCGCCAAAGCAGCGGGCCTGCGCTCCGGTTCGGTGATCAACCATCCTAAGTACGGCCGCGGTACGGTGCTCCGGCGCGAAGGCGATGGCGAGGATGCGAAACTAACTATAAGCTTCCCGGGTTACGGGCTGAAGAAAATTGTCGAAAAGTACGCAGGGATAATAATCAACGAATGAACACGAAGCATGTGGAAGATACAACGGAACGAAAGAAGCTAAAACGCGCCGCGCGTAAGAAAGCTGCGCCTAAAGCTAAGCGTGCTTCGGGTGAAGCGCGAGGATCGAACAAAAAGAAGATCCGGCATATGTCGAAGGGTCAGCGCAAGCGTTAGCATTTCGGCGGGAGGGGCAAGGCGATTCGAGTTCCCTGCTCCACCGCAACCTTACGCGTGTCGAGCGCCGCTGCGCACTTGCTTTATACCGATGCCGGGCGTCGCAATACGGAAGGGAACCCGCTCCATAGCGGATTGCACGTATTGATTGGGCATGAACCATCGCCAGACGTTACCCGTCAGCAGGTTTTCAATACTTAGCAGCGAAATTCCAACGTCAATGCCGATCACGTCCTGGTTGACCCAGAGCTTCTGATCTTTCCAGTTCGGGTTGAACGCGTCGGTAAATCCATAGCGCTGATAAATCTTGTCTCCAAAGACGTTGTGCATTTCACGCAGCACGGGCAGGCAGATATCAGGCGTAAACATCAGTGACCCAGCCGCTGCGCAAGGCACAAGCGTGCCATCGATCGGGCCGAGATTCGGAGGGCCGCCCCAGTTCACATATCCGGCGGCACTGTCAGAAACCGTGATGCCCCACATATTCGGACCATATCCCGAATACCTGGACTGCAGGCTGATGCAGAAATCACGGTGGGCGTATGTCGCAAACTGCGAGTTCTCGAAATAGTCGGTCCCATTGCTATCCATCTGATGACGGAAGTTCACCCACGCGTGAGAGAACTGATGCGTGAAGAGCGGTCCGCCGCTGATGAACTTCCATTTTTCATACCGCACCTCGGGCCGCACTACGCCATACCAGCTCTCCGCGGAAATAGCGTTGCGTGGCGCTCCGATTCCGAGCAGATAGAGGATGGAGGCTTCGCAGTAATAATCCCAACGCGTTTTGAGGAAGCCGGAGCCGGGCATCACTCCATGCGAGAGCAGGTAAGGACTACCGTTCAGCATCCAGGCGAAATCGACTCGTTCGAAAATCTGTTTGGCAAGCAGCCGGATTTCGCGATCTGACGAGAAGTAGCCTTGGGCGGTCAGAACGCCCGCGAGCAGGAGCGCGGTATCGATGCTCGAGATTTCCGCATCGAGTCTGCGTTGCCCGGTGCGAGCATCCATGAAATGAAGAAACCAGCCGTGGTCATGAAAGGAGTGGCCCCAGAGATAGCGCAGCGTGGTCAAAACCCGGGTGCGGGCCTGTTCGCGACGCACCCAGCCATGCTCTGCGCCGACACACAAGGCAGTCAGGCCGAAGCCGGTAGCCGCAATACTGCCGACGTACGTCGAGGGAGCGCCATCCATCCGGGCTCGATCCATAAATAGGCCGGTCCGGTCGTTCCACTGCTCCCAGAAGTACCGGAAGCAGCGCTTGCCGTAGTCTTCCAGGAACTGGCGGTCTTCAGGCTTGAGGTTAGTTTGCGGCTGCGGGGCTCGACGGCGAGACGCTCCGCCGGTAGAAACTGGATACGCCGCGACCTGCCCTGTGGCTAGCAGGGCCCCGGCACCAGATGCTAGAAAGCCTCGGCGCGAAATATTGAAACCGTTGCGGCTGGACACTTCGGACGCCCTTTGCTGGTAGTTCTCTCAATAGTGTAGACGGACGAACCGGTTTCTCCGGTTCGTCTACTCTAGGGAAATACCTAGCAGTTTTCAGCCCAGCTTAGAAGCTGAACCTGACCTGCAGCTCGACGACCCTTCCGGACAGTGCCGTTTGCGCTTGGCCGAAGAGCGGATTACTCGTCGTGCCGTCCGTGCTGATTAAATTGCTCGACTGCGGCGTACCGCTGGCGCCGAGAGGACTCAGGTTGAGCTTGTTGAAGATATTGAAAAGGTCGCCGCGAAATTCAAAGCGCGCATTCTCGCCGAAGATGGGCAGCTTCGGAAGGGTGAACGACTTCTGGATCGTGGCATCGGTATCGAAGTAAGTCGGTCCGCGCAGGCTGTTGCGCCCGACACCTGGGGCAGGCGGTATGCCGGTCGCAGGGTAAGAGGGAATTGCGAAATAGGAGAGTGCTCCATTTGGGAAATTGCCATTGGGCTTTTGGAAGGTGCTGTTGCTCGAATCCATACCGTAGGCGCCAATCGAACCAGCAGGCCGCAGGGTGTTGTAGTTGCTGTTCGGATAGACTAAGTTTCCACCGGCGATGTTGTTGTAGAGCGGAGTCCAGGGGAAGCCGCTGTGCCAGTTCAAAATCCCGCTCAACTGCCAGCCTCCAAAGAGTTTGCCCGCCCAGCCGTGGCCTTTCCAGAGCTCCGGTGTGTAGACGCCGTAGAGCTTCACATTGTGAGTGACGTCAAAGTCCGCCGGCCCTTTTAAATACTGCAAGCCGAACGGGTATTCGCCGATGTAGTAGTCATTCGTGCCGTCGTCGAGCGTCTTGCTCCAACGGTACTGGAAATCGAGTTGGAAGCTCTTGGAGAACCGGTGTTCCAGTTCTGTCAAAAGCGCGTTGTAGCTGCCATTGGTGTCGTTGATGTAGTAGTTGAGGTGCGCGACCCTGGGATTCAAGTTCGGATAGTACTGCAAATTCAAATTGGTCTGCCGGGTATAATGCCTGCTTAAGCTGCCCTGGTAACCCAGCTTCGCTACCCAGTTCCCGCCTAGATCATATTGGCTCTCGAAAGAGTAGCGGTAAGTCAGCGGAGTTGGCTCATTTTGCGGAAATCCGGTCAGATCAATCGGTGCGCCGGTGGTGGGCAACCCGGACGTGGGGTCAAACGACAGCACGGCATTTGGATTGACCGGCCAGTTATAAAACTGCTTCACGTCAGCCGGGATCTGGTAGAGGATGGTTTGCGGCGTATTCAGCGTGAAACCCGCTACCAAAGGCGGATTGCTGCGACCATTGAGCGTGATCGCCTCCTGCATGCGGTTATAGCCGATGCCGAAGCCGCCTCGCACCACAAAGCGCTCACTCGCGGGATTCGGCCGCCAGGCGAACCCAGCCTCCGGTCCAAAGTTCTTCTTGCTCGCCTGGTACAAGTCTCCGCCTACCTTCAGCGTCAGATTCGTCAGTGGATTCGGACCGGCGCCGGGCACGGGATTACTTATGTTGTTGTATTTCTCATGCACCGGCGTGAAGTACTCCCAGCGCAAGCCCAGGTTCGCGGTGAGGTTCGGCCTGACCTTCCAATCGTCCTGCACGAAACCGGCATAGATCGAAGAACGAATGTACCGGGTAGAGGCGGTCGGCTGACCGTTTCGCGGATCGAAGTTTCCGTTTTCCAGGTAGGGCGCGTCATTCGCCAGATCCCACAGGTTGCGAAAACTGTAAGAAGGCCTACCGGCATAAGCCTGACTGTCGTTGTCCTGTTCTTTGTAGATGTCTGCGCCGAACTTGAGCGAGTGATTGCCGCGGACGGTGCTGAGCGTATCGCGGTAGTTATAAGTCGTCTGATAAAAAACGCCGGGTCCGGGCGCACCGAAGAACTGCAGGTTCGCGGAACCTAGGTTATCGACGTTGGCGGTCGGCAAGCCCCACGGCTCTTGTGAATTCGAGGTGATCTCATTGAAATACCAGCGCGTCACGTTCGCGCGCGCTTCGTTCAGCCACAGGGGAGAAAACGTGTGATTCCAAAGCAGCGCCGCGGTGTAGTTGATCCGGTCGCTGTGCCATAGATTGGCCGGGCGTGCCGGGCCATTGTAGAAAGTCGAATTGTTCGGCACATAATAGGTGCTGAACACGATCAGGTCCTTATCGGTCGCTTGGAAATCCGCCCGCCCGTTGTATTGAGTGGGAGAGGCGTCGGTCGGATTCGTGCTCTGCACGTACATAAGGTCCGGAATGCCGTCCAACCCGCCGCCTACCCCGGGAGCTCCGTTGCTGACATACCCTGGATCACGTGTGCCAAGCGCACTTTTCAGAGGTGAGCCGATATCCAGACCCTGGTATTGTCCACCATTGGAGATCGCCTGGCAGAGCGCACCGTTGGGAAGTCCTGCATCCGAGCAGCTTTTGGGAACAATCGCGTTGAAGGATACCCCTTCACCCGGGTAGCCCAGCAGTTTAGCCGCAATGCTATTCGGGGCAGCGCTCTTCAGGAACTGCGGGGTTTCATACCAGCCAAGCGCAGTCGAGGTGGAGGCATTGCGCAGCGTCTCATACGAGAAAAAGAAGAACAGCTTGTTCTTAATGATGGGACCGCCCAGACTTCCTGCCCATTGATTGAACCGGTCCGTATCCTTCAGAACGGGATTATTAGGACCGTTGTAACGTTGATAGGCATTCAAACCCGGCCGGTCAAACTTCATCAACGCGCTGCCGTGGAATTGATTCGTACCGTTCTGCGAGACGACTAGGATCTGAGCCCCGCTGTTGCGCCCGGTTTCGGCGCTGTAGGGATTCGATTGAACAGTAACTTCTTTCACCGACTCTTTGTTCGGAGTAATGATCGAAGCGCCTCCCCAAGCCAAGCTGTTGGTCGAGACGCCGTCGACCTGAATATTGTTCGAACTGGTGCGGTTCCCGTTGCCGGCAATCTGCACCTGGTTCTCGGTTGCGAAGATGCTGGAAGTGCCGCTCGTGCCGCCTGGGCCAGCATTGCCGGGAAGGTTCTGCGCTCCCGATCCGCTTGCGCTCCGCGAGTTATCACCGAACGTACCTGGCGCAAGAGCCGCCACCTGGAAGGTATCGCGTCCGAAGGTCGGCAGCGCCTGCACCGTTTGGTGCGAGAACGTGCCGGAGATGGTAGCCGTCTCGGTGTCCAGTGCCGGGCCTTCGCTGGCATTCACGGTAACTGTCTGCGTGGTCTGTTGCCCAACTTGCAGCTGAACATCCTGTGACTGCGGCTGCTCAGACCTGAGCACGGTATCAACCGCGGCTGGAGCGAAGCCAGTCTGCTCTACCTTTACCGTGTACCGGCCAGGGGCGAGATTGGGAAACGTATAAACGCCGCCCTCGCTGGTCGTCGTATCGCGGGAGATGTTCGTGTCACCGCTGGTGAGGGTCACTTTCGCGCCCGGCACAACAGCCCCTGTGGAGTCGGTCACGGTGCCTTGCAGACTGCCGCGATATTGCGCAAAGGAAGGCCGGCTAACGAAGAAAAGCGTAGAGAGAAGAACGAGCTCAGGAAGAAATCGGCGCGCCACGGCCGTAGCGGAAAAAACCAACATGTTTACCCCTTTTACGTGGCTGGACAAAGCATTCCAGCTTACTTACACCAAAACGTACTGTTACCACCAACCTTAGGTCATACTCCGCGCGCTGTCAAGCTGGACAGACTACGGAAACCGTTATACTTACCCCTTAAAGATGATCCAGCTGCTACGGACCAAGAACATCGACGAGCTGGTTGACGAAGCGCACACCGAAGGCAAGCGGCTGAAACGTTCGCTTGGGCCTTGGAGCCTGATCGCCTTTGGGATCGGAGCGGTGATCGGCGGCGGCATCTTTACCGTGACCGGAACTGCGGCGGCCGGGCAGCATCTAGCGATTCCCTCTGTGTTGAATGCGCCGCTCCTCGATCTGATGCTGCACGGCAGTTCAGCTGCTTCGACGATCGGCCGTCCGGGCGCCGGGCCGGGCTTAACACTATCGTTCATTCTCGTCGCGATTACCTGCGGGTTTGCCGCGCTTTGCTATGCCGAACTTGCGTCGATGATCCCGATTGCCGGGAGTGCTTACACGTACGCGTATACGACTCTGGGCGAGATCTTCGCCTGGATCATCGGCTGGGACTTGATCCTCGAATACGCGGTCTCGAATATGTCGGTGGCGGTGGGCTTTTCTGCCTATTTCAACGTCATGTGCGACTACTTATTTGGCGCGCATCTGCCTAAGTATCTTTCCGAACCAGCCGTCGTCGGCGGCCACCTCACCGGGAGCCTGTTCAACGTTCCGGCGCTGATTATTGTCATGCTTCTCAGCTGGATTCTCGTGCGGGGCGTGAAAGAGAGCGCCGGGGCGAATAACGTGATGGTGGTGATTAAGATCGGCGCCGTACTGCTTTTCGTCTTCGGGGCAGCGCGAGCCGTTCAGGCTTCGAACCTTCACCCGTTTCTGCCGAATGGGTCGGCCGGCGTGCTCAGCGGGGCGGCCATCGTGTTTTTTACGTTCATCGGCTTCGATTCCGTTTCCACCGCGGCCGAAGAGTGCAACGATCCTCAACGAAACATGCCCATCGGCATCATCGGCACGCTTATCGTCTGCACCATTCTTTATACTTCGGTGGCATTCGTTCTGACAGGCATTGTCAATTGGAAAACGCTCGACAATGCGTCGCCTGTGGCGAATGCTTTAGAGGCAATCGGCATGAATCGCCTCCGGTTCACCGTCACGGTAGGCGCGCTTCTCGGGATGCTCTCGTCCCTGCTCGTGTATCAGTACGGCCAGGCTCGTATCTGGTTTGCGATGTCGCGCGATCGCCTGTTGCCCGGCGTGTTCTCGCGAGTTCACAAGCGTTATCAGACACCCTACGTGAGCACCTGGCTCGCCGGTCTGGCGGTAGGCATTCCGGCGGGCATATGGGATATCGGAACTTTTGCCGATCTCTCGAATATTGGAACCTTATTCGCCTTCATTATCGTTTCCTGTGGTGTGTTGATACTGCGACGCAAACAACCGGAGCGCCGGCGTTCGTTCAGAGTGCCGCTAAGCCCGGTCACGCCGGTGCTTTCGATATGCTGTTGTCTCGGACTGATGCTGGGGTTGCCGCTCGAAACCTGGATTCGTTTCGTGGTCTGGTTGATTATCGGGCTGGTTATCTACGCCGGATACAGCCGGAAGCGAAGCCTTCTGTTCGCGCTGCCGATCGAGCAAAAAGTAGCACAACGTTAGCCGTCCGGCCGGGCGATCAAAACTGATGGTCGAGAAACAACCTCTTCAGCAGATCCTTTTAGGGCTGCTTCTGCTCTGGGCTCTCATTGCCCAACTTACGTATTCCGGATTCCTCGTCTACCTTCAGGCGAACGCTAGCCGGTACGCGCAGGTTCCCTTTTACACGCACGAGTTTTCGACCGTCATCTCTGAAATTCCATCTGCATATCGGCATAGCGGGCTGCGACTAAAAGACGACATCGTCGCTCTTAACCACAAGCCCATCTCCGGCGAGGAACAACTCGATCAGGTGCGATTTGGCTCGCGGCCGGGTGAGACTTTGGCGATCACGGTAGACCGCAAGGCAACTGGTACAACGACGCGAGTAGATGTGCCCGTAAAGCTCCACGCCGCGGCTCCGCAATGGACCCAGGTGCTGGTCCTATCAGTCTTTCTACCGCTCAGTTGTTTGCTCGTTGGCTTCTACATTGCTTTCTCGCGGCCGCGCGATCCCGTCGCTTGGATCACGTTAGCAATGCTCGCCTCATTTGGACAGATTACGGGCAGCGGAGTTTCGTGGTTTGTTTCCTCGCCCTGGCAGGAGCTGCTCTTTGTTTACCACGCGATCCTATCGAACTCCTGGCCTCTTTTTCTTGTTCTGTTCGCATTGTACTTTCCTGTTCCGTTCCCGTCTTGGCGGCGGTATAAGTGGCTGAACTGGGCGCTTGCCGTTCCCTCGATCGCACTTGCGATGCTAGACATCTATGTCTATCTGAGAGCCGGTACGCATCTGCGCGAACTAGCCTGGCTCCCTAGCTTCGTGCAACGCGCGGGTCCGGTCGCCAGTATTTTATTCACGTGTTACATCACCGCGTTTTTCGTTCTGCTCGGCTTTAAAAAGGGGCTCGTGAAGACGCCCGATGCCAAACGCCGCCTGAGCGTCATGATCTGGGGTTGCTCGGCAGCGCTGGTGCCCTTGCTGCCGGTTATTTTTTTTAGCCCGCCCACCTGGCTCAGCACGATCTGCCTGTTGATGGTGGTGTTTTTCCCGATCACCATGGCCTACGTCATTGTCGTGCAGCGAGCCATGGATGTCCGGACGGTGGTGCGCAGCGGCGTCCGGTATGCTGTGGCTGCTAATGGCATTAAAATCCTGCGAGCCGTTTTGATCAGCGCGCTCATTTTTGTAACGATCGAGCTCGAGCAGCAGAGCGCCCACCGTTGGGAAGGCATCCTGATAGCCGCGGCTGGGGTGGCACTCATTGTCACCGTCGGCAAACTGGCGCGCAGGCTGAGTCTCTGGATGGATCGCCGCTTCTTCCGCGAAGCTTATAATGCCGAGCTGATCCTTACCGATTTGAGCAGCTCGGTTGCCGGTATGCGCGATGTCAAGATGCTGCTGCAGACGGTGGCGCGCCGCATTTCTCTTTCGCTTCATGTTGATCGCATTGCCGTGCTGCTCGAGCGAGGATTGCTTTACGAACCTGCTTTTGCCCTCGGGTTTGACAGTCCAACACCGGCGGTTGAATTGGCGCGAGACGCTGCCACGGTGCGCATGCTGCGGCAGGCCCGCTCGCCTTCGCGAATTTATTTCGAGGACCCGCAATCCTGGATTTATGGAGCTCCCGAGAGCGAGCAGAGGACCCTCCGCGCATTGGGCGCTCAACTCCTGCTGCCTGTTTCGTCGAACAATCGACTGCTCGGGCTGATTAGTCTGAGCGCCAAGAAATCAGAGGCGCCCTACTCGCAGGGTGATTTGCAGTTGCTCAGTGCAGTCGCGTCTCAAACGGGCCTGGCTCTCGAAAATGTAGAGTTGACCGAGACGATCCGGCAGGAGATTGCGCAGCGCGAAAGACTCAATCGCGAACTCGAGATCGCGCGTGATGTGCAGCAGCGCCTGTTCCCGCAAATACTGCCGCGTATCGACGGACTGGATTTCGCGGGTTATTGCAGACCTGCCGAAGGAGTCGGCGGCGATTACTACGATTTTCTCCGCCTGCCGAACGGCTGCCTCGGCGTGGCGGTTGGCGATGTGGCGGGCAAAGGAATCGCCGCGGCGCTCACGATGGCGAGTCTGCAGGCATCGTTGCGCGGCCAGACGATCAAGCCATGCGAAACGCTCTCCGAGATGATCGGGCACATCAACCGTCTTGTTTATGATGCGACCGCGCAAAACCGCTATGCCACCTTCTTTTACGCTGAATATGATCCGGGCACGCGCCTGCTCAGGTATGTAAACGCTGGCCACAATGCTCCGATTGTTTTCCGCCGGGGTGATCGCATCCAGGATGTGCAGCGGCTCGAAGAGGGCGGTATGGTGGTGGGGCTTTTGCCCGATTGCAGCTTCACCGAAGGCCGCCTGACGCTCGAGACCGGCGATATGCTTGTCGCTTACACGGACGGCATCAGCGAGGCTATGAATAGTCGAGAAGAAGAATTCGACGAACTGCAGCTGATCGACGCCATACGGGAACATAAGGCGCGCACCGCCGCCGATATGCTATCTGAGATTCTCGAACGGGTGGATGCCTTCACAGCGGGCGCGCGTCAACACGACGACATGACATTAGTTGTGGTTCGCGTTCGATAAGGCTCAGAGTAACTTTTCGGATTTACCGGAAGTTATCAATCAGCATCAGATCGCTGCCTTGCTGATCGATCTGTGAGTACAGAAGCCAGTGCTCGTCCGGCGAGACGCTCAGGCCAACATGAGCGGTTTTCTCGAGCTTCGCAATCGCGACAGTCTTTTTCTTTGCAAAGCTGTAGAACCGGATGGAAAGCCCTTGCGCTTCGGGATGCATGAAGTAAATGCCCCGGCGCACCACGGCGAAGTTGCGCCAGAAGACGGGACCGAGCAGTTCTCTCTCGAGTCCGGCAGTGACCGGCATTTGCCAGAGGGAGCCGCCGCTCTTCTTCTGATAGTAGAAGTCTTGCGCATCGTGCGATTCCACGCCATACAATCCCCCGCCAGTTGTAACCTGACGCGCCGTTCCGCCACCAGCCGGCATCTTCCAGATTTGCTGCGAACCGCTTCGCCGCGATGTGAAATAGATCCACCTGCCGTCGCGCGACCACGACGGCAACCCTTCGCCTGCTCCTTCGCTAAGTCGCTTTGGTGCGCTTCCCGTTGCGGATATAACGTCAACTCCAGTCCGGCCACCCGCTGCGACGTCGAAAGCAATCTGCTCACCATCCGGAGACCATCGCGCCGAGCCAACCATAGCGCCGCCAAATAAAGTGATCTGCACCGGATGAGATCCATCCTCGTCCGCCTTCCACAGCTCCCATGCGGCGGTGCGATTCGATCCGAACAGAATTTTGCGGCCATCTGGCGAGTATTCGGGATTTGTATCGGCCAGCGTGGAAGCAATTAAGTTTTCACCGCCTGCAACCCGCTCACGTGTATGTGTATGTGTAAGACAAGGCGCAGAATGTTCGCGTCAGTGGCGCTCCGGGCATACACTAACCGGCGCCCCTGGGCAGAGACGGCCGGAAACAGCAATTCCTCGCCACTCGAAGGGACCACTTTGACGGGCGCTCCCGGTTTTTCAGCTGACCACATTGACGCTCCATAACGCGGAGGCGCCTGCGCGATTCGACGAGAACAAGATTTGACGTCCATCCGGTGGCCAGGCCGGGCTCTCAGTCCAGGCATGGTCGACGGTGAGAGCGCGTACCTCGCCCGTCCTGTTTTGATCGCCTGCAGCCCAGTCCAATACGAAGAGATCTCCGGTCATTAATGATGCCGTCCGGATAAAGGCCAACCGGTGGCCATCCGGCGAGAAGGCTGGGCTTAAATCACCCACCAGATCGGTGTTGGGGCGAGTCAGAGTTCGTTGATGCCCGGTGGCGATTTCGACAAGGGATAGCTGGGAAGGTACATTTGCAGATGGTCTTACCGAAAGAACTAACGACCGGTTGTCCGGAGTCCACGCAATCAGTCGCGACCCCCACCGGAGGAAACAAAGACGGAGCAAGCGCCGGACGGTATGTCTCTAAGATCCTTCGTTCTTCGCCGCCAAGCGCGGGAATGATAAAGATGCCCAGCTTGTCGTCGGGTTCCTCTCTGGCAAATGCGATCCATCCGGCGACCCGGCCGGACTATAGTCGCGCGCCGGATCTCTCGTCAAACGCAGTGGATCTCCGGCTCCGGCAAGCTTGAGTAAATGTCGAAGTTGTTCCTCTGATTGCCGTCCCAGTAAAAAGCAACCTGGCTGCCGTCCGGGGAAAAGGTTGGCTGGAGCTCGAAACCCGGATAACTGGTAAGCGGAACGGCGCTCGATTCCAACACGGTTGCTGCGTGTTCCTGCTTCTTTGTCCGCAGGAGATAGAGTCCGCCCGCGCCAACCAGGGCAACGACCAGGAGCGCGACCGCCACGCCCCACTTAGGTGCAAATGCCAGCGGGTCTTTCTTCTGTTCGAGCGACTCCCCGGCCGCGTCCGCCCATCCGAACTTCTCGACGGGCGCAATGAACCGGTATCCCCTTTTAGGAAGGGTCTGCACATAGAGCGGCGATTCCGCGTCGTCGCCTAACGCCTGACGCAACTTCTTGACCGCGGTTGCGAGGCTACTGTCGAACTCAACAAACGTGCCAGACGGCCACAGCTTCCGGCCGAGCTCTTCGCGGCTTACTACCTGGCCTGCGTTGTCGAGTAGCAGAGCCAGAATCTGCAGCGGCTGATCCTGCAGCTTGATCCCCGCGCCCATCTTGAAGAGTTCTCTGCTTTCGACGTCGAGTTCGAAAACTCCGAAGCGAAAGCCCCGCCGCCGTCCGGTACGCTCTTCCATGGTCAGATGAGGGCCTTTGGAGTATATACCAACGGCTGCCGCCGAGTTCAGACAGAGTTCATAGCAAAATCAGCCCGAATTTATGGCCAAAAAGGAGCGGATTGAGCAAAGTGGAAATGCTATGAATACCAACCGAAGACTCAGCTTTTGGACGATACCCCTTGCTGCCGGCCTGATAGGCGGCCGCTTTCTTGAAGCCGAAGAACCTGCCGAACAAGACGGCGCTAGTCGTCGCGACCCCATCGTAGGAACCTGGATTGTGACTGTAAGTCCCACGGGTGGCCCTCCGCCGTTTACCGCCATCAGCACTTTCAATCCCGGTGGCGGTTATATTCAGGTGGATAATTCGAGACCGCCTTCTATAGTTACGCCAGGCCTTGAGCAATGGTCGCGCAGGCGCTGGAAACTTACATCTGCTCTGGAGTTCAGTGGCTTTGTGTTCGCGCCAGACGGAAACTTCCTGGGCCCAAGCTACGTATACGCGGATCTCGAACTCAGTACGTCACTGGATAGCTTTACCGGAACGTACGAATTCAAGACACTTGATCGAAATGGGAATGTCATTCTGGCGGGCGGCGGCGTCAGGAGCGCGGTCCGGCTGAGAAGTCGCGGCGACGAGTAGCAGTCACCTGGCCGCGCTCAGCACTTTCTGGAAGCTGCTCAAAACTTCAAAGTTTCTGCCGGACGAAACCATCAGTGTCCGAACCGGAACATTGCATTTGCTCCAAAAGAGTTCCAGTGTTCACGGCCCGCTTTGCCACTGCCGTAATTCTGAAGATACTTGGCCGTTCCGCCAAGCCAGAAACGCTGCTTGTGATCCACTGCTACGTTCGCTCCTGCTTGAGCCTGGGTCAACCACGCGTCGTTGTAGGTAGTGGCGCGGCGTCCTGGTCGTGGCGCTCCATCTGGGAGCCAGGCTTCCTGTCCTCCATACCCGGTGAAGACTTCGACACGCCCATCGAGGATTCTACGCATCACCACGGCGCCGAACGGCTGCAAAGTGGAGCGGCTCCGGCTGAGAAATGGAATCAAGGCGCAATAGGGGCATTCGAGCCCGTTCGCGCCATTACCGCCGGATCTTTGCGGAGCGCGAGACTCAAATCCCGGGCCATTCGCGTCGAGCGTATAGCCGAACGAGTCGATCGTAAATTTCTTCACGAAGGCAGGCCGGAAAACCGTGCTGTTCCTAACTCCGGTCTCTTGAGCCGATACGACCACCGCACCTAGCGAAATACAAGCGAGCAGCATTGCCGAGAACCGGTGCACTCTCTCACGACGCGGCAATGGCGGAACGGTTACTACAAAGAGGTCCGGGCCGCCTAAAAGCCTTCCCAAACCAGAGCGGGAAAAATCGACTGCGTCCGGAACCCGACTGATTCATAGAGTCGGATCGCGTCCCGATTCGCCGAAGTCACGGTGAGACTAACGGTGCTACACCCTGCTTCGGTCAGCCGCAGCAGTGTCTGGCGCAGCAGGTCATAGCCCAGTCTTGCGCCACGAATCGCGGGCAGAATGCAGAGCTGCGTCACGTGACCGGATTTCGCGGATACCATGCTCGACAGACAGACCCCGCACACGCGTCCGCTTCGGTCATCGACGGCCACGACCGATCCTTCAGCCGAGAACGTTCCGCATCCGGGATATCGCACAATGTTTGTCAGAAAGTGGCGGGCGCCCGGGATGGTCCGATACTGATCGTTGATCTCGCTATCCACATGCCCGCGGTAGGCGGCTGAGACCAGGTGAGCGATCTCTTCCTTGAAGCGTTCAGCCCAGGCGTGCAGAGTCACATTGATCTCGGGCGTCTGCGGTTGTAAACGCAGAACAGAAGTGCGGTCGATTTCCATGAAGCACCGGTCATGGCGCGATAATTGCCGGCTGAAGGGCAGCGGCTGGGGAGGCGGCATATGAAGCATCATGAGCTGCGATTCGATGCGGCGTATACCGGAGATCAGCATGACACCCTGCACGGTCGCGCCGAGAAGCATCATCTCGTTGGTAGCGGTCGCGTAATCCTGACTTAAGAAAAAGTCGCCGATGAGACCTTTCTTGCCTTCGCAAACATAATACGTGTAGCCGACTACGGTCCTGCCCGCCATCAGCGCATAGCCGTAAAGGGAGCGAACTTTTACGAAGCGGCGTAACAGATCGGCAGCGGGCCGGAAGTCCCAATGGAACCGCTTGTCCCAAACGCCAATCTCTTCATGGAAGAGAGGATCGAGATCGTTGGTGGTTAAAGTCGATAACTCGACCACCTCGGGCAGCCGCATCTCCAGGTGCGCCGACATTCCCTGAATTATACGTGCTGAACTTCTGGCAGGGGCGAACTCGTCTTATGCCGCGTGGCAAGAAAGTTTCCAATGCGTCGCGTAGCTTCGCGTGTGCGCTTCTCGCCCTCGATCAAACTGAAGCGCACGAAACCCTCACCCATCGGCCCGAAACCCATGCCAGGAGAAAGAGCCACGCGCGCTTCGGACATCACCATTTTGGTGAATTCGAGCGAGCCTAACTTCCGAAAAGGCTCGGGAATACGCGCCCACAAAAACATGGTGGCTTTGGGCGGCTCAACCGGCCAGCCCGCTTCGTGAAGTCCTTCGACCAGCCAGTCGCGCCGTGCCTGATAGAGATCGCGAATCTTGCCGGGCGCTTCCTCACACTCGCGCAATGCTGTCACCGAAGCAATCTGGATAGGCTGAAACATGCCGTAATCGAGATAGCTCTTAATGCGGGTGAGGGCCGCTACCAGCTTGCTGTTTCCGAGGCAGAACCCGACCCGCCAGCCTGCCATGTTGTAGCTCTTCGTCATCGAATATATTTCGACAGCGTAGTCTTTCGCGCCCTCGATTTCGAGAATGCTGGGCGGCCGATAGCCATCAAAACCGAGCTCCGCATAGGCAAAATCGTGAATGACATAGCATCCATACTCGCGTGCCAAGGCGACAATCTCCCGCATGAAATCGAGATCGACACAGACCGTCGTTGGATTATGCGGGAACGAGATCAGGATGACCTTCGGCTTTTTCGCTGCCGTACGAAAATGCTCTTTCAGACCAGCAAGAAAAGTGGCGGCGTCGGGCATGGGCAACATCCGCGCATCACCCTCGGCCAAAATCACGCCGTATTGATGGAGAGGATAAGCCGGATTCGCCGAAACCACGGCATCGCCCGGCCGGATCATCGCATATAAGAGATGGGCCAGCGCATCTTTCGCACCCATCGTGACGATCGCCTCTGTCTCTGGATCAAGCGCCACACCGTACTGCCGGCGATACCGTTCAACGATAGCCTTACGAAGCTCGGTGATGCCGCGCGAAGCCGAATAGCGGTGATTGGAAGGATCCGGGGCAGTTCGAATCAGCTGCTCGACCACCGCATCGGGCGTTGCGCCGTCCGGATTGCCCATCCCCATATCGATCACATCGATCCCGTCCGCGCGCATTTTGTCGCGCATCTCATTGATGACGGCAAATACGTAGGGTGGAAGCTTCTGGACCCGGTAAAACTCTTCGCTTGGCGGCAGCGGCATATGCCAATAGTGTAACGGGGCTGCGACAGCCCTCTACACGGATCGCAGCAGGCGCGCTGGCAGAAAGATCACGGCGCTCACCAGCGACAAGGCTCCGTGGACCGCGATTCCTACTACCCGGAACGGCAACAACAACAGCCAGACGAACGGATACAGAATCAGGGCGGCCAGCGCGAGGGGCCACGAGAAAATAAACAGCAGGCACCAAAGCAGAAAAGTAATCACAGTTAGATCTCTTCCCTGAACTACGAATCTCGATAAGTTGAAGTTCGGCAAATCCGCAGGCACGCGTGCCATGCGGGTCGCTTATTTAGAAACTTGCGAGTCCTGCGCTTTTCGAAAGGGCGCAGTTTTTGGATTCTGCGCATTCCAAGCCGGCGGCTTCGGGTCGTTCGCGATATTCAGCACAGCGAGCGCAATCATCCGGTCGACTCGCGCCATGTTGTCGTAATCGATCTTCTGCCATTCGTCGCCGAGCCCGTGGTAATCCGGATAATCGAACGCCACAGTAAGGCTGTGTGCCGGAACGCCCTGTTCAGCCAGCGGAGAATTATCGCTTTGGGTGAAATAAGCGTCACTCGCCTGCGGGTCCTTATACACTTTGATGCCGATCAACAAGCCCGCCTTCTCCAGATACTTCGTGACGTCCGAGTAGTCGTAGCCTGTCAGGCTGGCCGTGTTCACTTGCTTTCCGACTGTGGAATCCGTGCGGCCGACCTGCTCGAGATTCACGTCCGCAACGGTCTTCGCGATCGGGAAAACTGGATGTTGCCCGTAGAACTGCGAGCCCAGTTCACCCCATTCTTCACCAAAGAAGGTCATGAACACCATGGATCTCTTCGGATGCACCTTGAGTTGCGCCAGGGCACGTGCGATCTCGATCACCGACACGGTGCCGCTACCGTCATCGTTAGCGCCGTTGTAGATTCGGTCAGCAGTATCTTTCTTAGCCGGTGACGCCATGCCGGTGGCGGTCTCGACCGTACCTATATGGTCGTAGTGAGCAGTGAGCAGAACGCAAGTGCTTTTAAGCTGAGGATCGGACCCGCGCAGGATGCCGACAACATTATTAAATGCGACGTGTTGATCATCCGGAGCAGGTATATTGACCGTGACAAACGAGTGGCCGCCTGAACTGGACCCCGCCTGCGCGAGCCATTTCGAAACAGCTTCGTCCGTCAGCATCAGTATCGGCGTCTGATGCTGGGCGGCCTCGGCCGCGGAGATCAGCTTAGTCTCGGGTACGCCGCTATCAGAGTGCCTCACGACGATCTCAATCGCTGCGCCCGACAATCCGACTGCGTGGCCAAACGCTCTCATCTTGTGATATTCGGCGATAGCCTTCTCGTGAGGCATCTTCGAAAAAGCCGGCTGTTCGTGTACGACGGCCTTACCGCTCACATCTGTCTTCTTCAAGATGTCTGTATCGGCGGACGAAAATACAACGAGCGGCACGTGGGAAATATTGGCTGCTTTGGTCGCTTGATAGACCTTCACGGAAGCCGGAGCGACGTCGATCACCTGCGCACCCGTGTCGAGCTTCAATCCCGACCGCACTTTCGGCAGACGCCGGTCAACCATGTCCGCGACTTGGAAATAATCATGATCGCCGCCCGGCTCCAATCCGGCTGCACGAAACTTAGAAGCGATGAACTCTGCCGCCACCGCAAGGCCGGGCGAAGGCGTGTACCGGCCGGCGAGCGCATCGGAGGCAAGAAAAGACAAGTCGCCTTTCAGCTCACCGGCTGAAATCGCGTTGAGCACTTTCCCGATCCGCAACGGAATGGCGGGCGTCGCAGCCGCTGGCGCGGCCGCTGCTTGCGCGAAGGCCACCGAAAACGCACACCAGACGAAGGAAAGCCGATAGATTTTCACACCGGATTATAGCGGATCATCCGACTGCCGGACCGGCATCTTTATGTTAGGCTTAACGCTATATTAATGAGCCTCAACCGGAGAAAGCCGCTTAGCACGTTGCTCGATCAGGCCGCCCACAGCGATCTGAAACGCACTCTGACCGCCACCAGTTTGGTCGCTCTTGGTATCGGCGCAGTGATAGGCGCAGGCATTTTCGTGCGGACCGCAGCCGCTTCCGCCGAAGCAGCCGGGCCGGCAGTTACTGCATCGTTTATCATTGCGGCGATTGGTTGCGCTTTCGCCGGACTTTGTTACGCCGAATTCGCCTCCATGATCCCGATTGCCGGGAGCGCCTACACGTACGCCTACACAACGATGGGTGAGTTCGTTGCCTGGATCATCGGTTGGGCTTTAGTTCTGGAATACGCGCTTGGAGCAGCCACACTTTCCATCGCCTGGAGCGAGTACCTCAACAATCTTCTGGGCGGCAGAATTCCTTATCAGTGGTGCCATTCGCCGATGGAGACGTCCGCGGCCGGTGTAAATGGGTTGATCAATATTCCTGCCGTGGTCATCCTGTTTTTCCTCAGCCTCGTCTTAATCAAAGGCACGCAGGAATCAGCCCGGTTGAATACAGTGATTGTGGCGATCAAAGTCATAATCGTGATTGCGTTTGTGGTGGTGGGCTGGCACTTTGTTAATCCCGCGAATCACGTTCCTTATACGATCCCGGCAAATGTTCCCGGACACGAAGGAGTCTTCAAACACGGGTGGGGCGGTGTACTCGGCGGAGCGGGCATTGTGTTCTTCGCTTTCATCGGGTTTGATGCTGTCTCGACCGCCGCGCAAGAAGCAAAAAATCCAGCCCGCGACATGCCCATCGGCATCATGGGCTCTCTTGCCATCTGCACGGTTCTTTACATCACCTTTGGATATGTGCTGACGGGTGTCGCCAACTGGCGCGAATTTGCTATCGCCGGAAAAGAGGCTTCCGTCGCTTACGCGGTACAGCATCACATGCCCGGCTACGGCTGGCTAGCGACCGCGATTACGGTTGCTATCCTCGCGGGCTTCTCGTCCGTTATGCTTGTCATGCTGTTAGGCCAGAGCCGCGTCTTTTACTCGATGTCGCGCGATGGTTTATTGCCCAAGCTTTTCTCCACGATTCACCCGAAGTTTCAGACACCCTATAAGTCCAATATCGTGTTGTTTTTCTTTGTCGGAGCTTTCGGCGCTTTCCTGCCCGGCTCGCTCGCCGGCGATCTTACGTCCATCGGCACGCTCTTTGCATTCGTTCTCGTCTGTATCGGCGTCTGGATTATGCGTCATTCTGAGCCAGCGCAGCACCGTCCGTTTCGCACTCCGCTCGTGCCAGTCGTTCCCATCCTCGGCGTCATCGTATGTGGCGGCATGATCATCTCGCTCGATCGCCGCACACAGTTGACCGCACTCGGCTGGATGTTGATCGGTCTGGTTCTCTACTTCCTCTACGGCCGGTCACACAGCGCGCTTGCCAAACCGGCTGTCGAACGCCCCGTAGACATTACTCCGGTCCGCTAACTCCAAATCAGCGAGGCTTCCGTGCGATTGCTCTTCCCTGCGCTTCTTGCGATTTCGGCATCTTCTGCGTTTGCGCAACCGGCCGAACGCCCGATTGTTCTTCAAGATGTCCGGCTCATCGATGGAACCGGAGCACCGCCACGTGATCACGTCCAGATCACGATTACCGGCAACACAATTACCGGGATTCGCTCTTCACTGTTGCGTATTGCGTTTCCACCAAACGCAGAAGTTTTGAACCTATCGGGCAAGACTGTGATTCCGGGGCTCATCAACGGCCACGGCCATCTCGGGCTCGTCAAAGGCACGTCGGTGAGCCCTGACAATTACACGCGGGAGGACATTGAGCATCAGCTCGCGCAATACCAACGCTACGGTGTCACGGCTGTGATGTCGCTCGGTATGAATAAGGACCTGCTATACGGGCTCAAAACAGCCCAGGGGAAAGGCGAGTTGGGCGGCAGTACAATTTTGACAGCCGATCGCGGGCTCGGGTCGCCGGGCGGCATGCCTCCTGTGAAGGTTGGCCCGGATCAGCTCTACCGCCCGGGAACACCGGAAGAAGCTCGCAAAGATGTCGACGAAATGGCCGCGCGTCATCCCGATCTGATCAAGATCTGGATCGACGACAACGGCGGTAAACTGCCCAAACAGAAGCCCGACATCTCAGCGGCCGCGATTGAGGAAACGCACAAACAGCACCTTCGCATAGCCGCGCACCTTTACTACTTATCCGACGCAAAACAGCTTCTCGAAGACGGCATCGACATCATCGCGCACAGCATACGCGATGCCCCGGTTGACGACGCGGCAGTCAGCGCAATCAAGAGCAAGAACGTCTATTACATACCTACCTTGCAGCTCGAGGAGTCTTTCTACATCTACGCGAGCCACCCTGCCTGGATGGACACTCGTTTCTTTCACGATGCGGCGAGCCCCCCGATCTAGCGGCTCAACTCAACTCCGCTGCATACAAATCGAAGATCGAATCGGATGCAGCCACGGCAGTCCACAAACAAGCTTTCCAAACAGCGAAGTCAAATTTCAAGAAGCTGTGCGATGCAGGGGCCTTGGTGGCTTTCGGTACGGATTCGGGCGCGAATCCCGATCGTATCCAGGGATTCGCAGAGCATCGCGAGCTCGAGCTAATGGTCGAAGCGGGCATGACGCCTATCGAAGCAATCCATAGCGCAACCGCTGTCACCGCCGCCATGCTCCACATCGACGACAAAACCGGCACGGTCGTCGCAGGCAAACAGGCTGACTTGATCGTTCTCAACTCTGATCCCATTGCCGACATCAAGAACACGCGTGACATCCACGCGATCTTCCACAATGGCAAGCAGATCAGCGGTTCTCATTAAGACGTTCAAGAGCCAAACCGCGGCGCTCCGCCGACCGAATTAGCCGCGCACAGCCGTACTGCGAGAATGGAGGCGAGGAACTTACATGGGATTTCAGCAGTACCACGAGCCGCCACAGGAACTTTCGCAAGAGACCCGCACCTTTGCGCGCATGATCGCGTCATTGATGGAAGAGGCCGACGCTATTAATTGGTATGAACAGCGGCTCTCGGTCGAGAATGACGCTGCCGCCAAAGCAATCATGGCCGATGCGCAAGGAGAAGAGTTCAAGCACTTCGGCATGGATCTCGAATTTCTATTGCGCAAGAAACCGAAATGGAGAGCGACTCTCAAGGGCATCCTCTTTCAGGAAGGCGACATTGTGGAGCATGGCGAGGAATCGGAAAAAGAGAGCAAGTAATGGAGCACTCTTCCGGAATAAATGAATCTGTGATGGAAGAGACGAACGCCATTGATCAGGCGGCGACTCCGCCCTCGGCGCAAGATAACATCAACACGGTCATAGAGCTCGAAGAGGAGGCGCGTCAGAAGCGCACGCGAGCAGACAGACTCTCCGACTCCATTGCGAACTTTGTCGGCAGTCTTCCGTTCGTCGTTCTTCATCTGCTCTGGTTCGGCGTATGGGTCGCCATCAACACCGGCGTTGTTCTCGGCCGGTTGAAGTTCGACCCCTACCCTTTCGCTTTGCTTTGCATGCTGGTTTCGCTGGAAGGCGTGCTGCTTTCCACGTTCGTGCTCATCAAGCAAAACCGCATGAGCCAGCGGGCTGATCAGCGCTCGCATCTGGATCTGCAGGTGAATCTCCTATCGGAAAAAGAGATTACCGAAATTCTGCAGCTGCAAAGGCTGATCTGCACGCGGCTGGAAATTCAGGAGGCCAATGAAGACAGCGAAGTAACCGAACTCAGCTCGGTGACGGCGGTCGGCAACATCGCCCGCGAACTCGACGCCAAATTGCCGAAAGACGCATGAGTCTTTAGTTCTTTCTCGATTCGAATCCGCGCACGATCTTTAGAATTTCCGCACCGTAACGCTTGGTGAAAGCCGGACCGATTCCAGAGATTGCCAGCAGGTCCTCCTCGGTCAGCGGCCGGTCGTCCACCACATTGCGAAGCATGTTGTCGCTGGCGATTCGAAAGGCCGGCAGACCCTTGCTTTTGGCTTCGGCCAAACGCCATTGCCGCAGATTTTCGAGCAGCAGCTCGTCTTGCCGAGTTGTCTCCACGGCCCGCGGCGCTTTCAGTCTGTTTTCTGGCTTGAACCGAGCAGGCTTGGAGCGGCGGCCCTTCTTCTCGGTGTGTCTTACTTCGAGTAAGAGCGGCTCGTCTGGCTCGACGTTCTCGCCTTCCTGAGTGAGCTGGGCCGTTCGATACGGAATCTGCTTTCCGTCTTTTTCGAACACCGCTTCCCGTAGCGTGACCAACCCGGCCCGCGCCATCGACGCAAGCACTTCCTCAAAGCCATTGCGGTCGAGTTCGCCCCTTGCGCTGAGCTCGTTGTGCAATCTACCGGAGGAACGGCCCATTCCCCCCGCGAGCGCCGCGATGATTTGCCGCGCGATCTTTGCCTCACTCGAAGTTGCCTCGCGAAAACGCTGCGCAATGCACTGCTCGGGAGCGCAGAAGTCACATAACCCGCACCAGGCTTGCGTATCGGCCCGATCGCCAAAGTGACGGACCAGGGCCGCCATCCGGCATTGATCACTCGCAGCGTAGCGCAGCATCAATTCGACTTGCACCGATCGCTGCTCACTCTGGCTCAGGTACGCCTCGCGCCACTTCCCTGCCCCGCGCGTGACGTTCTCCTCCGGATCGATAATGGCGCCCCCGTGCACCCAGAGCTTTTCGAGCGCAGTATCGAAAAGGTCAGGATCGAGTTTCGACATCTTCTGCAAGTCTTGTTTCGCCGCAGCTCTGTCTGTCCGCAGCAGATTAGAAATGGTGGCGAGAACATCGGGTTCCGGATAGTCCCGATTGAAGAAGAAGTCGTGCCGGTGCCGATCGGCGTAGGAGTGCATGAGGATGGCGCGGCTCGGCGCTCCATCCCGTCCAGCGCGTCCGATCTCCTGGTAATACGCTTCCGTGCTGCCGGGCAGTGCCGTGTGAATAACTATTCGCACATCCGGCTTGTCGATTCCCATGCCGAACGCGATCGTGGCAACGATCACGTCGAGGCTGCCGCTCAAGAAAGCTTCCTGAACCTGCTGGCGGCGAGTGGCCATCAACCCCGCGTGATACGGCTCGCTCCGAAAGATCCCGGCCAGGTCAGCCGCTAGCGCATCGCACTCACTGCGGGTGGGCACATACACGATCGCAGGCCTATGAACAGCCTCGGTGAGAATCTCGATCACCGCATCACGCCGCGCCGCCGGTGGGACCTCGATGACTTCGATCGCTATATTCTTCCGCCGAAAACCCTCGATTGAACGCAACGGCCGAAGCAAGCCTAGCTGCTGGGCGATGTCATTTTGCACAACCGGGGTCGCCGTCGCAGTGAGCGCGATAATCGGCGCCGGGCGAACAGTCGGCAGATAGCGCTGCAGCATGCGGTAGTCCGGACGAAAGTCGTGTCCCCACTGCGAAATGCAGTGCGCTTCATCGACCGCCACCAGACAAGGTTTGCGCCGCGCCAGAAACTCGGGGAAACCGGGAACGGCAAGGCGTTCCGGCGCCATGAACAGGAATTGCAGTTTGCCATCCCGATAGGCAATCGCGGCCGCGCGAGATGCCTCGCGTGGCCGGCCCGAGTGGATGCGGTCTGCTGCCAGGCCGTTTGCCTTGAGCTTGGCCACCTGATCTTCCATCAGAGCGATAAGCGGGCTGATCACAACGGCCGTGCCGCCCAGCGCGATCGTGGGCAGTTGATAGCACAACGACTTGCCCGATCCAGTCGGCATAACCAGGAGAACATCCCGGCCCTCGGAAACAGCCCGGCAGACTGTTTCCTGGCCCGGACGGAAGGCGTCGAATCCAAAGACTTCGTTAAGCGCGCGTTCGAACGCGTCAGGTGCAGCGGCCGGCAAGGTTGAGTTCCACTTTGAATTGTAGGGGAAACGGACACAGTTATCGCGAAAGCTCCGACTTCCGGCTTGAGCTTACGCCAGATCGAATAGCAAAAACTCGCTCGGTTCGGCGCCTGTGCCGGCGATTTGAATCTGCTGCTCTTGACTCACCGCTGCCGCGTCGCCCGTCTCGAGCATCGTGCCGTTTACCGTCACCGCGCCTTTGATGACCTGCACCCAGGCATGGCGTTTCGCGCCTAAGTCGTGCGAGACCGTATCGCCCTTCGCAAGTTCGCTCACGAAAACGTTCGCGTCCTGATTGATCTTCGTCAGCCCGCCTCCATTTGGCCCAGCGAGCAGCTTCAATTGGCCCCTCTTTTCCTGCGGTTCAAAGCCAATCTGCTGATAGCTGGAGGGAGTGCCGGTCGAAGCGGGTTCGATCCAAATCTGCAGTAGATGCACCGGCTCGGTCGCGGACGGATTAAATTCACTGTGCAGAATGCCAGTACCGGCAGACATGCGCTGAATCTCGTTCGGCCCGAGCACTTCCTGGTGGCCCATGCTGTCCTTGTGCGCGAGCGATCCCTCGACCACGTAACTGATGATCTCCATGTCGCGATGCGGATGGGTGCCAAACCCGCGCCCCGGAGCAATCCAGTCTTCGTTGATGACGCGTAGGCTCCGGAACCCCATGTACTCGGGATCATAGTAATCCGCGAACGAGAATGAAAAATGCGAATTGAGCCAGCCATGGTTGGCGTGGCCGCGCTCTTTGCTTTTACGAACGGTAATCATGTTTGATTTTTCCTTATTTACTAACTTTCAGTGCCGATCTTTGCTGCTCCAGGCTTTCGGCCGCGAATAGACCAAGTTTCTTCAGGAGCTCGTACAGCTGCCGGCGTTCGCCGGCGTCGAGAACTGCTATCAGTTGGTCCAGGTCCGCCGAGTGCTTCGCGAAAACCTGCTCAATCAGGTCGCGGCCCTTTGGGGTCAATGCGACGACCCGCGCGCGCCGGTCTTCGGAAGTGGTATTTCGCACGATGAGTCCCTTGTCTTCCAAACGATCCACGGTCGCCGTCATCGACCCGCTAGCCAGGAGCACCTTAGCCTGGATCTGCGAGATGGTGAGCGGCCCCTTGTGGAGCAGCGCCTCCAGCGCAGCGAAATCGCTCAGGCAAAGCCCTGCTGCCGCGACACTTCGCTCGACAAGAAGCCTCACGGCGCGGTGGCTTTTGGCGAGAACGGTCCAAAGTTGAGCTGCTTCGATCATCGGTCCTATCAGCCTCTGGTAGTGAGATGCATTATCATTATATAAGGATTCTTTTGATCGAGATAGTTCTGAAGGCCTGGCCTAACGGCCTACCTGAGTTCCCGTAGAAACCGGACATTAAAGCACGTTAAGGCGAGTTGGGATGCGGAGAGGCCTGAATCCGTCCTGAGCGGCTTGTGGGAATCGGAGCTGGCTGCTATTTGCGGACAATGTTGGCCCAAGGTGGGCGTGCCGGCGGGTATCCTTTGGTGAGTTCTTCATAGGTGATTTGAGTGAAGGTGGGGAAGAGCGGGCTAGAGGCCGTTTCGGGTAGAGCCTGCTCCACCTCCGCAAGACTTTTGTTCTGGTCCACCATCGCCTTGATCTGCTCCCTGCACTGTTCGACATCGCGTAGTCGAGCCCGCAACATGGCCTTTGTCTCAATCGGCCCATGACCGCGAACGTAGGTATCGGCATCGAACGCCAACATCGCCTTCATGGAGGTGATCTACCCCAGCGACGAGCCGCCGCTGGGGTAGTGGATGACCGGATAGCGGCCGGTATTGGTGGTGATGATGTCGCCAGCGAATAACGACCTTCTGGGCGGCAGATACACGACGAGGTCACCGCTGGTGTGCGCCGGCGCTATGTGCATCAGCACCATGCGCACGCCGTCGAGAACCATGGTCTCCGTGCTGCCGATGGTCCGCGTTGGCAGGAAACTGAACAGCGTGTGGTACAGGGGCCCGTACTCCGGCCCGCCATTAGGGTCGGCGGCGGCGGCCCGGATCTCGCTCTTAGTGTTTTCTTGGGCGATGATGGCCGTGCCTGCCGGATAAGCGGGCAGCCCACCGACGTGGTCGGGGTCAGCGTGGCTCACCACGATCTTGTCGACCGGCTTGGAGGTGAGCTTGGCGATTTCGGCGAGCACCTTCCGGGCGGCTTCTGTGGTCTTCTGGGCGTCAAAGACCACCACGCCCTTGTCGCCGACGATGAATCCCGTGTTGGATACGCTGCCTTGGACCCAATTGACACCGTCTTTAAGTGGATGGACCGACAGGGTGACTGGCCCAGGCCTTTCCTGCGCAAGAGCTGGCAGTGCTATGGCGGCGACAGCCAGGCCGATGGCGAAGGTCTTTATGCTATCAACGGTTAGGGACTCGCGATCCATTCTAGCCCTGTTCTAGCCATTCGCGCTCGCCTGCCCTTAAAGTAGCCACAGTTTCAGGCCGGTCTACTCCCGGAAGATCGTCGCGGACAGGCCGCCCTCCAGCGGTAAGAACGTAGCTCAGATGGCGATAGGAGGGACGGAATTTACTAAGCTTCTCTCTTCGTCGAGTTTCGGAACTTGGTTGGGATTACACGGGACCAGCGTATCGCGTATGTAGATACCGCGGAGTCCAGCGAGCAGCCACTGTCCTTCGAGCCGCTGAGCGCGCCATAGCAAGCGCGTGTAGCTGGTCGTACTGACCTCAATGCCATCCAACCGCGAGAACGATGGACCGCACAGGCGGTATCGGCAATTGCGCGATCATTCTTGATCGTGACGACGGCGGGGCTCATCGAGTCAAAATTTACGGTGTCCGTTGCAGGGTTCTTTTCCCCGCTTCAACAAACTCGGCGCCGCTGCCCTTAACCAGGAAACATCAACGATCGATTCCGGATGAAAGCAAGCTGCCTCTTCCGCCCAGTTCCCGGTTTCACGAGCTAAGCGCTCGCGCATGATGGCGTCGGCGACGGCGATGCGGTCTCGTAGTTCATTTGCGTTCACGGTGTCCTCACTGAGAATCCTTCAAAAAGTCTTACCGTCTACAAAAAAATGTAGTTTGTAACGAAATTCAAGTCAAGGAGACCGGCCGGAGCCATGCCGCGCACTGGAATGACCGCCCAGCAGATCCGAGCCAAGGCCATCGACATCACGCTGGCCTGCATGCGCAAGCATGGGTTTGAGAAAGTTCGCCTGAGCGACGTGGCCAAAGACCTGGGCGTAAGCCACCCCGCGCACTACGCGCACTTTGCCGACAATGGCAGGCCACGCTCCTAGTTGAAGCGATGTCCGCGTTCCATCATCCTAAACTCGTGGCCGAGCATATCGAGGAGAAGCGCGAGCGGCTCCTGAAGCGCGTCTTGGACGCGGTGCGGATCGGGATGGGCGAGGGCCGTTGATCATCGCGCGCGCCGACCAGTCGTAATGATCCGCCTGAGTTACTGCGTCGCCTGGCTCTCGTAACCGCAATAGCTCGCGTCGCGATCGTTACCGATCGTGCGGTTAGCCCACACCACGGCATTTCGGGGTTAGTCGAAGGCGGCAGATAGAGGATGCTTGCAAGCCACGGCGTGGACAACTACGCGGACGCTGGCCACCAACTCGCTCAGGGCACACCACCGCCATCTGATAACGTGTCAGCTTACTGACGACCCCTTCCGCTCGCTATCCAGCATCTTCATCTGCTCCTCGTGGTAGCGAGTGCCCGCTACAGCTTCGGCCGGTACGGCCCGCTCGATGCGCGCCAGGTCGGCGGCGGAGAGCCTGATTTCGAGCGCGCCCAACGCTTCTTGCAGCTGCGTGCGATTGCGCGAGCCGATGATCGGGATGATGCTCGAGCCTTGGGCCAGCACCCAGGCGATCGCGAGCTGCGAGTTCGTCACGCGTTTTTCCTGCGCGATCTTGTCGAGCGCCTCGACGAGCTTTTGGTTGCGTTCGAGGTTCTCCCCTTTGAACCGCGGCAAGTTGGCGCGGAGATCGCCCTTGCCGGCTTGCGAAACTTGTGCCGCCCAGCAGTCCGTGCGAGAGCACGCCGTACGCTGTGACCGCGATGCCAAGTTCCTTCAGCAGCGGGAAGATCTCCTTCTCCGCGTTCCGGCTCATCAACGAGTACTCGATCTGCAGGTCGCAGATCGGATGCACGGTGTGGGCGCGGCGGATCGTTTCCGGGCCGACTTCGGAAAGGCCGATCTGCCGGACGTAGCCCGCCCTGACGAGATCGCTGATCGCGCCGATCGTGTCCTCGATCGGCACCTGGCGGTCAAGCCGCGCCGGACGGTACACGTCGACGTGATCGACGCCCAGCCGGTTCAGCGTGTAAGCCAGGAAGTTCTTCACCGCCACCGGCCGCGCATCTAAACCCACCCACCCGCCGTCGGGCGAACGCAGGCCGCCGAACTTGACCGACAGCAACACCTTGTCCCGCCGGCCTTGGAGCGCTTTGCCGATCAGCAGCTCGTTGTGGCCGCTGCCGTAAAAGTCGGCCGTGTCCAGCACGTTGACTCCGCGCTCGATCGCCTCGTGGATCGTGGCGATGCTCTCGGCATCGTCCCTCGATTGGCCGTACGTCCCCGACATGGCCGCGCAACCCAGGGCGATGGGGAAAACCGCCGGCCCCTGGGAACCCAACCTCTTGAAATCGGTGCTCATGCGCAGATCCTCCAAATTACTATTTACGAAAATCATCATATGTAACTAAATCAAAGTGCCGGCCGCGCTCGCCAGCGGAGTGCCCCCACGAGATGTAGCCGGCCACCTCGGCGTCTCCGTCCCGACACTGTACAGATCGATTTCAGCCTCAACCCACTCTTAGCGTGCTCTATTGTCCGTTTTCTGAAATGACCCCTACTTGCTAAAATCAGCGGCGTGTCAGCCAACGCCCCGATTACAGCTTCCGCGCAAGACAGTTTGAAGGCGCTTATCCGGGAAGTCCCAGATTTCCCTAAGCCCGGTATCAACTTCTACGACATCACGACCCTGCTCAAAGACCGGCAGGGATTTCGCGAGACAGTCGACAATCTTTGCAGCCACTACCAGGGCGCTCCGGTCGACGTAGTGATCGGTATTGAGGCGCGCGGCTACTTCTTCGCACCGGCTGTGGCGCTCGCGCTAGGAGCGGGCTTCGTTCCCGTAAGAAAGCCCAAAAAGCTTCCGCACACCATCCGCAGCGTCGAGTATCAGCTCGAATACGGCACGGATCAGCTGGAAGTTCATGCGGATGCGGTGAGCCCTGGCCAGAATGTCTTAATCATTGACGATGTGCTGGCGACGGGTGGCACAGCGGCAGCCGTTGCCCGGCTCGTGGGTGAAATCGGTGGGAAAGTCGTGGGGCTGGGATTCGTAATCGAACTTGTCTTCTTGCAGGGACGGCAGAAGCTCGCGGGGTACGACGTCTTTTCGCTGTTGCAGTACTAGCGGTGAGGGTCACTGTTCCGTCACTGGCTAAGCTGAATCTCGATCTGCGGGTGCTTGGTAAGCGCCCAGATCAGTACCACGAGCTCCGGACGATTTTCCAGACAATCAGTCTGTCCGACACGCTCACGATCGAGTTTGAGGCAGCGAAACGCACCCAAGTGGAGCTGGAAAGTTCGGTTGCGATAGCCGACAATCTGGTGCTGCGGGCCGCCCACCTTGTCCTGGCGCATCTCAAGATGAAAGCGGCGGTCCGCTTTACGCTAACGAAGCGCATTCCCATGGGAGCGGGGCTCGGGGGCGGATCGAGTAACGCGGCGGCCGTCCTGATCGCCTTACCCGCGCTGGCCGGGCGGCCGGTTCCGCCAAACGAACTACTCGCGCTGGCGGAGACGCTGGGCAGCGACGTGTCCTTCTTCTTATATGGAGGTACCGCCCTGGGGATGAGCCGCGGCTCGGAACTGTACCCCCTGAAGGACTTGCCGGCGTATGCGGCACTGGTGGTGGCTACGGGTACTCATGTCTCGACTGCCGAAGCGTACCGGGACCTGGGCCGGGACGTTACGAACGCGTTGACTTCGCAGGCAGAGTCCCTTATATTGAGAGAGTTTCAGAGGATTGCCTGGGCGCTCGAAGGCGAAAGTCTGGATCAACTTCCACTTAAAAATGACTTTGAACCGGCTGTCTTCCGGCAGCATCCCGAACTGGCCAAAGTGGTCCGTAAACTGAGGCGGTTGGGAGCGCAGCCGGCGATGATGACGGGCAGTGGTTCCGCGCTTTTCGGCGTCTTCGCGGACACCTCTGAAGCGCTGGCTGCGGCTTCGCATTTCGCTACCGGTTCGGCTTTCCCGGTGCATTTTGCCGGCAGACGCGAGTACCGACGGCTCTGGCAGAGAGCGCTGGGTGCAGCTACCGACGCCAGCTGTTTCGCCGGCAATTAGGAACGAAGGAGAATCGAAAGATGTCCGCCCCCAAGCCGGCCAGAGCGTTGTTTACCGACTTCAAAGTCTTTAGCGGGACAGCCAACCCCGCCTTGACTGCCGAGATCTGTGACGCGCTCGATTGCCCGATCGGTGACGCGATGATCAAGCGCTTTGCCGATGGCGAGACCCATCTCCAGATTCAGGAGAACGTTCGCGGCGCTGATGTCTTTGTCGTGCAACCGACCTCGACGCCGGTCGACCATCACCTGATGGAACTGCTGCTGATGATCGATGCCCTAAAGCGGGCCAGTGCGGAACGCATCACGCCAGTGTTACCCTATTATGGGTATGCGCGACAGGACCGGAAGGACCGGCCGCGTATGCCTATTTCTGCGAAATTGGTTGCGAGCCTGATCGAGCGAGCCGGGGCCAGCCGCGTGTTAGCGCTCGATTTGCATGCCGCCCAGATTCAGGGTTTTTTCGATATCCCGGTGGATCACCTGTTCTCGGCGCCCGTTATGGTCGAGTATTTTGCGGGACGATTCCAACCGGGCGAATTGGCCGTGGTTTCTCCGGACGCGGGCGGAGTAGAGCGGGCGCGATCGTTCGCCAAAAAGCTGAACGCGCCGCTGGCGATTATCGACAAGCGGCGAACCGATGCGAACGTAGCGGAGGTGATGAACATCATCGGCGAAGTTCGCGGTAAGCACTGCCTGATGGTAGACGATCTGGTGGATACGGCGGGTACGCTGGTAAAGGGTGTAGAGGCAGTGATCAGCCAGGGCGCAAAGAGCGTGACGGCTTGTGCGACGCATGCGGTGCTGTCAGGGCCTGCGGGGGAACGCATTCAGGCCTCGGAGCTGCAGGAATTGGTAGTAAGTAACTCGATTCCGCTGTCGGAAGAAGCGGCGCGGTGTTCAAAAATTAAGACGCTCTCAGTGGGGCCCTTACTGGCGAGAGCGATCCAATCGATCCATGAAGGTGGATCGGTTAGTACGTTGTTTATTTGAGCTGAGTTTATTTATGCAAGTGCCCGGTCGCTATCAAAGGAGCGGGCGAATCGAGTTGGGTTCCGGAGCTTGCGGGCAACCGTCCCAACATAGAGGAGAGAGATGCGAAGAGACATTACCGTTACTGCCGAGCCACGTGACTTGCGCGGCAAGAATGAAGCACGCCGTCTGCGGGCGAAGGGCTCGATGCCGGCCGTAGTTTATGGCGGGCCTTCCGGGGCGACTGCGGTAGCCGTTGATCCCAAACTCGTGACCAGAATCTTACATAGCAAGACCGGTCACAACACGATTTTCAATCTCGGAATAAATGGCGATTCGACTCCGGTCATGGTGATCGCCTGGCAATACGACCCGATCAAAGATTCCCTGCTGCATGTCGACCTGAAGAGGATCGATCTGACAAAGCGCATCACGGTGAAAGTGCCGGTTGTTACGCAGGGCGATCCGAAGGGCGTCAAGCTGCAAGGCGGCATTCAGGACGTGGTGACTCGTGAGATCGAGATCGAGTGTTTGCCGGACGAGATTCCGGAGCAGTTTGCGGTCAATGTCGCGGATCTGATGATTGGTCAGGCGATTCGTGCGGCCGATATTCCGCTCGAAGGTTCAATCAAGCTCATCAGCTTACCGGACACCGTGATCACTCACATAGTCTCGATCAAGGCTGAAGAAGAGCCTGCCGCTGAAACGACCGGCGTTGCGGCCACACCGTCCGGTGAACCCGAAGTTATCAAGAAGGGCAAGAAGGAAGAAGAGGGCGCGGAAGCCCCGAAGAAGAAATAGCATCTTCTGGATTCGTGGGAGACGTTTCAGCTTCGAGCGAGTTACCGGCGCGCGCTTTTTGCATCGCTGGTCTGGGCAATCCGGGTACCCGCTACGAAGCGACCCCTCACAATGTGGGGTTCCTCGTCGCCGATCAGTTGGCGAGACGACACGGAATCCAAATTTCTAGAAAAGAGGGTCAGGCGCTGACCGGAAGCGGGCAGATTGCTGGCAGGAACGTGGTTCTTGTCAAGCCGCAGATCTTCATGAATTTGTCAGGAGCGGCGATCGGCCCTGTGCTGAACTACCGGAACCTGACAAGCCGCGACCTGATCGTGGTGTATGACGAGCTCGATCTTCCCTGGACCGCACTGCGGATCAAGAAGAACGGTTCGGCGGCTGGACACAACGGTGTCAAGTCGATCATTGCTGCTCTGAAGACAGATGTCTTCATGCGGGTTCGGGTCGGTATACACCCGAATTTGCCCGTAGACGCAGTGGAATTTGTGCTCGCTCCCTGGGGGCGAGAGCAAAGGACTGAGGTGGAGGAAGTGGTGTCGTATACTGCGGACGCTGTGGAATCCATCGTTGCTGAAGGCGCCGATAAGGCCATGGCGATTTATAATCGCCGCGCTCGAGGCATACAAGAAGAGGAAGAATGAGAATCTACGAGGAGTTGTTTATTGTTCGGCCGGACGCCACGGACGAAGAAGTGGATCCGCTGATCGAACAATTGCGCACCGTGATCGCCCATGCAGGTGGGACGGTTGAGAAAACAGAAAAGTGGGGCGTGCGCAAGCTCGCTTACCGCGTGATGAAGCACACTGAGGGGCAATACATTTTGCTCCAGTTCAGTGCCAATCGCGAAGCTGTGAAAGAGATCGAGCGCCGCATGCGCGTTGCCGACCTTGTTTTGAAGTTCCTGACGGTGCGGATTGACGAGAAGATGAAGCGCATCGACAAGAGGCGTAAAGCACGCGAGAAGCGAGCGGCACGCAAGCCGGCGGCTGCTCCCATGCCTGCAGCCGTTACCTCACCTCTGCTGCCGCATGAATCGCCGGCTCCGATCCCAGGTGCTCCTGGTGCGCCGGGCCCGGCAGCTCCAACTCCAGTTGCAGCGCCAGCTCCGGCTGCTCCGGAAACGCCCACAGAATAAGAACAAAGGAGATTCATCATGGCAGAACAAAGAGGTGGCCGTCCGATCGCGGCATCACAGCGCCCGACAGGCGGCGACAAAGCGATTGCGACAGGCAAGAAACAGTATTTCCGGCGCAAGAAAGTGTGCCGGTTTTGCGTCGACAAGGTCGACGATATCAATTACAAGGATTCACGGATGCTCTCGTCTTTTGTTTCGGAACGTGGCAAAATCACACCGCGTCGGATCTCAGGCGTTTGCACTCCCCACCAGAAGCGGCTGAGTGAAGCGATCAAGCAGGCGCGTAACATTGCGCTGATCCCGTTCGCTTCCCGGGTCTGAGGATAGAGGATTATGGAAGTCATTCTCAGAGAAGATGTCGATAAGTTAGGCGCGCGCGGCTCACTCCTCAAGGTAGCCAACGGCTATGCCCGGAACTTCCTTTTGCCGAAACGGCTCGCCGTTGCCGCGACAGACTCAAACCGCAAGATCGTAGACCAGGAGCGCGATGCTCATCTCCGGCGCGATGCCAAGGTGAAAGGCGACGCCGAGGGCTTGGCGCAACTCATGTCGAACGTTACGATTACACTGCGCCACCGGGTCGGAGAAAACAATCACCTCTTCGGTTCAGTGACGTCAAAGGACATTGCGGACGCGCTCGAGGCTCAGAATTACCACATCGAGCGCCGCAAGATTCAACTGGACGAACCCATCCGTACGGTTGGCGAATACAAGGTGCCGGTACGCCTGCACCGCGACGTTTCGGTTGACGTGAACGTCATCGTCGAACCGGAACGGTAGTTCGCTTCATTCCCTCAAATCCGCGGTTCCGTGCACTATCAGCGTACGGAACCGCGCCTATCTGATCTTCAAAAACATACCCATAGGAATCATGTTGTTCCCCGATCCAGATAAGCTCAATCAACTCGCTCCTACCGAAGTTCTGGAGGCTGCAGCTCGCGGCCATCTCGGTTTGGACCATAGATTTCTGCGCGCGCTGATCGACCGGTCAGATCAAGCGTTACCTGCCGCCATCACTTTTGCGCGGCGGGACCGCAGCGAGGATGCCGTCGATTTAGCGCCTGAACTGATTGCGCTGTTTCGCTATTGGAACACTCCGGACGCTATTCCTTTCCTGGTTGCTTATATCAAAGAGGACCCGGAGAACGTACCGGATGAGGCGCTTGAAGCTCTGGTAGCGATTGGAAAGCCGGCGCTCGAGCCTCTGCTTGCACTCTACGGGGAGCTGGACGAATCGGCCTCGGGCGAAGTTTCTTTTGTGCTCTCCAGCCTCGGTGTACGCGATAAACGCATTCTGGACCTTTTGGTTGAGCGACTTGAATATGATCTTTCCGATACGGTACTGCTGCTAGGAATTTATGGCGACCCTGCCGCGATACCCGTCCTCGAAAAAGCTGCGCGCGTGCCGGGCGAACCTGAAGCTGACCTCAAGAAAGAAATTGCGGATACGCTTGAAACGCTGCGGAACCCAGCGGCGCAAACGAGTGCGGACGAAGGCGAGCGATTCGATATTTGGAATCTCTACCCGGAGACGGACGAACTGCCGATGGATCTGCTCGACGAGGATGACCGGGTAGAACTGTTGAACCACTCCGTCCCGTCTGTTCGTGCCGCGGCCGCTCACTCGTTCTTCAATCAGGAGCTTACGGCGGAGGGACGCAGCAAGCTCCTCGATCGGGCGCAACACGATCCCGAGCCGGAAGTTCGCGCACGGGCGTGGGAAGCGCTTATCAATTCGACCGAGCAAAGTGAAGTAGTCGAGGCGATGTTGACGGCCCTGCGGAAACAGGATTTGCCGGTTGAAGAGCGCGGCGGATTGTTAGTAGGACTTGCGCCGGAGGCGGACCGCAATGAGGTACGCGACGCAATCACTGCTCATTACAGCAGAATCGACGGCCGCGCGAAAGCGCTGGAAGCGATGTGGCGCTCCATGCATCCTGCGTTTCGCGATAATTTCGCGAAGCATCTGGACGATTCAGACGTGGAAGTGAAGCGCGGCGCGATTTGGGGCGTCGGCTACTACGGGCTGAAGAGTGAACTCGAACGTCTTCGCGGGATTTTTTCAGACGAAGAATTGCGATCTGATGCACTGTTCGCGTATGCGCTTGTGCTGCCGTCCGATCTGTCGCGTGGCCGCATGAAAAGCCTGTTCAGCCGCATCGAAAAAGATGCAAAGGGTCTTACTGAGATGGAAGAGGAACTGGTGAAAGCAGCGCTCGACGAGCGTTTGATGCTGGCCGGTAAAGAGCCTGTCTTCCGGCAACAGGAAGACTGATTCGCGGGATGCAGAAAATGCACCGAGGCGCTCGTAATCGCGCCTGCGGTGCACCAGCTTTGAAAACACTCTGAAAAAACCGGGCTATGTTAGTCGTGATCGCTAACGAGGATTTGACCGGTTGGCGGGTTGAGGAGCAACTTAGGAGCGCGCCACTTGCCGCCGAAATCGAACAGGCCATCGAGCCTGCCCGCGACCGCATCCGCTGAACCGTTCCCGATGCGTCCGAGGTTCCAGTTCTCTTCGATAAATCGCAGGATGGAAGAATGATCGGTCACCTTGTGATCGACGTAGTTCGGTCGAGCGTAGGGCGAGATCACGAGCAGCGGCAGACGCGGCCCGTAACCGCAACGTCCATTTTGTATATCGTCCGCGCCAGGAGTCCTCTTCGGAGTGCCGCAGCTGCCGGGACCAGTGAGGGCATCGTCGGCAACGTTCGACTGATTCACAATCGGACCCATCTGATGGTCGTACCAGCCGTCCGAATCATCATAGGTGACGATGACCGCGGTTTCCTTCCACTCGTCCGTCTTCTGCAAAGCGTTGAGGAAATCCGCTAGAAAGATTTGTTCGTCGAGCGGGTTCGAGTAGCCTGCATGGCCGTCCTGATAGGCACTTGCCTTGATAAAGCTCACTGACGGCAAGCGCTTCACTGCAAGCGCCTTCCAGAAATCTTTCAGATCATACCCGTGATTGGCGCGATCCGACTTGCCGATCATGAGTGGCGACGAAGGCGCAACGTGGTTGGCGTTCCGGGTGGACGTCCAATACTGGAACCAGGCGTGATGCGGAATATAGTCGGTCGAAGTCAGTCCGGTGGTGCCAGTATGCTTCGCCGTGCAATCGGCGAACCCGCCCATGAATGAACCCCAAGTGATGCCCGCGTCATTCAGGAGATCACCGACATTGTGGCCCGACATCGTGATCTGCGTGCGCGTGGGATTGGAGCAGACGTCGCCGAACGGATCAGGGTCGCCAATCACGGTGCCGGTAATAGCGCCATTCGCAATGTCACCTGCTGCCGAACCCTTTTGTACGGTTCCAGCAAACGTAGTGCCGGCGACGACGTTAAGCGCTCCGGGGGTGGAAGGACCGAATGTGGTCCCGAAAAAGTTGTCGCTCATCGCAAAGTGTTGCGCGTAATTCCACAGCGCAGTCACAGTGTTGCCGTCATAGTAGCCCATCACGCTATTGGGCCCAAGCACCGGGTCCGTGCAGCCGGTCTGCTCGACGAACTTGTCCATCAGTCCGGCGTGGAAGGCCGCCTGTTCAGCCCCGTAATCGTGATCCTGGTCACAAGTGTTGGGGACGCTGCGATCAATTCGAAACGGATTTGCCGCATTCGGGTTGTACTCGAGAAGCCCGGCGCTCTGCAGATTATTCACACGCGGTGAGTCGCTCTTAACGCCTAAAAGAACCTGGTTCCATTTGCGTTCGGCTTCGCATACGGATAAGTGCCGAAGTAGTGATCAAAAGATACGTTCTCCTGGAAGATTACGACGACGTGCTTGATCGGAGTGGTGGTCGGGAAGTCATCCCGAACGGAAGCGTTGGCCGCCAGGCTTGGGCCCGGGATAGCGAACGCGAAGGATGCGCCGCAAGATACGTAAGCGCGTGACGGCGGGAGTGAGATGTTCTAAATGCCAGCAATGTGTTTCCTCGCTCTTCTGGCGAACCGGCAGCGCATGGGAGAGTTAGTGTCGATTTGTAACTAGCCAAAGCTCACGACTCTCGCAGGACCGCCTTCGCAGTATGTCCGTACGAGGTTTTAACATTCGTCTGTTAAGTTCGGATGAATAAACGGAAGTAAATGGATTTCTAGTTTGTCGAGCTGATCAGTACGCCGTAGGGAGCGATCGTGAAGGTCTGAGAAGAGGGCGCTTTGGCAGGCGGACTTGCCATTAACAGATTGTCGAAATGCGGCCAATCGCCGGGCATGCCAGTGATCGTGACGCTTTGCTCTTTGGGACTTGTGTTTAAGACGATCAGCGCAATGTTTTTTTCGCCAGCTTGCCGTCCGAAAGCAAAAACATCACGATTACCCGATTCGAGCGGTACGTAAGTGCCTTCGCGGAAGGCGGCGTTCTCGTGACGAAGTTTCAGCAGTTGAGAGTACCAGCTATAAATGGATTCCGGGTCGGCCCGCTCGCGCTCAACGTTATATCGTTGCGCACCGGATGCAACGGGCAGCCATGGCGCACCGTCCGTGAACCCTGCGTTCTTTGCCGGGCTCCACTGCATGGGCGTGCGCTCGCCGTCGCGATCGTCTGCCCGGGGACGTTTCGGGCCAGTAGGAATTTGTTTCAGCTGAGCGGCCGGCATATTTCCCATACCGATTTCCTCGCCGTAGTACAGCAGAACAGCGCCGCGCTGCGCGAGTGTCAGGGCGGCAATCAATTTCGCGATTTGGTCGTTGTTCTTTCCGTCTCCGAAAGTGCTCCACTGCCTGGGATGATCGTGACTACTTAAAAAGAAGACCGGCGTCTGGCCACCGAGCTGAAGTTGAGCCGCATCCACTTGCTTCTTAAACAGTGCAGCGTCCAGCGTCGTCAAGTTCCCAAACAGGAAGTCCATCGGGAGTTGAATCTCGTCGTGATTCTTTCCATATACCTTGGCGAGATCTTGGATGGTGGCAGTAGAAGACTCACCCAGCAGCACGGGATAGCCTGGATAGCTGGTCAAGATGTTTCGCATCTCGCGCAGAATCTCGTGATTTTCCGGCCGGCCCGAGTTATACGGTTCGAGCGCCGCCGCACCGCCGGCTTGAGGAGGGTTAGGATCGTCAGGAAAGGCGGGATCTTCGATCAGGTACGGAGTGGCGTCGAGCCGGAAACCGCTCGCGCCATGATCCAACCAGAAGCGAACCACGCCATACATTGCCTTACGCAATTCGGGATTGCGCCAGTTCACGTCCGGCTGCTGCGGGAGGAACACATGGTAATACCATTGCTTCGTCGGAGCATCCCATGTCCAGGTGTACCCACCAAAGATGGATGTCCAGTGTGTGGGAGGCTTCGTCGGATCTCCGCCATCGCGCCAAACGTACCAGTCGCGCTTGGGATTGTGACGTGACGATCGCGACTCCTTGAACCACGGATGCTGATCCGATGTGTGGTTCACAACAAAATCGATCAGAACGCGAATCCCGCGATTCTTCGCTTCCAAAACCAGCTTGTCCCAATCCTGAATCGTTCCATACTCAGGCGCGACGCTCACGTAGTCGGCAACGTCATAACCGAAGTCGAGATTGGGCGATGGGAAGAACGGCGTGATCCAGATGGCATCGACGCCCAAAGTCTTGAGATAATCCAGTCTCGCGGTAATTCCATTCAGGTCGCCGACTCCATCGCCGTTGGTGTCCTGGAAGCTGCGCGGGTAGATCTCGTAAATCACCGCGTTGTCGTACCAGTGACGCGTTGCCGCCTGGGCCTGCGAATGACTTTCCAAGACAAATGCTGCTGCTAAGAGGAGTACGGCTGTGGTTCTTTTCAACACGTTACCTTCATTCGCCTGTTTTACGATAGCGCTTCGCCAGGGAGATCTGCTCTTTCAAATCATCGTATATAGTAGGGTCAAACAGGTGCAACATGACCATTGGGCGACCAGGAGAGGACGAAGCAGCGTCCGTTTATTTCACTTACATCGATAAGGTTGTGGGCGATGATCCCGAGGAGGCAATCAGGGCCCAACTCGATGAGGCTTCGGCGTTTTTTTCGGGGATTTCGGACGAGCGGTCATTGCACCGCTATGCGCCTGAAAAGTGGAGCATCCGCGAGACGCTGAACCATATCAGCGATACAGAAAGAGCATTCACGTTTCGAGCGCTCTGGTTTGCGCGCGGATTTGACGCGCCGCTACCCGGCTACGACCAGAACGTAGCTGTATCAGGCGCAGGGGCTGACCACATCTCGTGGGACGCGCATGTGAATGAGTTTCGGCACGTGCGCTTGGCGACTATTTCCTTCTTAGAGAATCTGCCGCCTGAAGCTTGGATGCGAACGGGTTTTGCAAATGGCAATCCGTTCACGGTGCGTGCTGTGGCGTTCATCATCGCGGGACATGTGAAGCACCACATGGGCATTCTGCAAGAGCGCTATCTGTAGATCGAAGGATCCCGGCGCTAAGCAGCTATACCGGCCGTCGAGCCGGACTGATGACTGGTATTCTGATTTGCTTACATGCTGTCTGGCAAATCACTCATCTTTCTACTTGCAGTGGGAGTGCCCAGTTTCGGGCAATATGCGCGCGATCCAAAACAGCCGGTCGACCGCTGGTACACGCAGCGCATCCAGCAGTACACGACCGCACCCGCCTTGAACTCTCCCTTGACCAACTATCTGCCGGCTTCCTCAACTATTCCTACACCGGCAAAGGAACTCGGTGATGTTTCGGGCGCGCCGGATATGCTGCCCTACGCCGAAGACGTGTACCGGTATTTCCGCTTGCTTGCGCGGAGCACGCCTCGCGTGAAGGTGTTTACGATCGGCAGGACGGAAGAGGGTCGCGAGATGATTGCGGCCGCAGTAGCCGACGAATCGCTACTCGCGAAGGCAAAGGAGAACGAGGGCCGTCTGGCAAAGCTGGCGGATCCGCGCACGATCGCGCTCAACGATGACACAGCCTCGAAGCTGGTAGAGCAATCCTTTCCGGTGTATTACATTACCGGAACCATTCACTCGCCCGAAACGGGCGCTCCCACAGCGTTGATGGAACTGGCGTACAGACTGGCAGTGGATGATTCGCCCTACATCCAATTCATTCGCACGCACATGATTGTGCTTATTACTCCCGTGGTCGAAGTAGACGGGCGCGACCGTATGGTCGATATCTACAAATGGCACAAAGCGCACCCGGGCGAGAACTGGCCGCGACTGCTGTATTGGGGACATTACGTGGCCCATGACAACAATCGCGATGCGATGGGGATGACTCTAGCCCTCACCAACAATGTTCTGAATACGTATCTGAACTGGCACGCGCAAGTGCTGCATGACTTGCATGAATCGGTACCGTTTATCTAAGACAACACCGTGGGAGACGGGCCCTACAACGCGTGGGTGGATCCGATGTTGGCGGATGAGTGGGCCGCGCTCGGCTGGAATAACGTGCAGCAACTGCAGAGTTTCGGCATGCCGGGGGCATTCACGCACGGCAATTTCGACACCTTGAGTCCGGGTTATCTGATGTTCCTGGCCGCCATGCACAACGGGATCAGCCGTCTCTATGAGACGTTCGGCAATGGCGGCGCCGATACGGTGAAGCGCATGCTGTCGCCCGATGAATACTCGCGGACATGGTATCGAGCGAACCCGCCCTATCCCACGGTGGTCTGGTCACAACGCGATAACAACAATTATGAGGAGACGGCCCTACTATCTACTCTTTCTTACTTCGCGCAAAACAGCCGTCATTTTCTGAATGATTATTACCTGAAGAGCAAGCGATCGGTAGAGAAGCCGCGCAACTCGGGACCGGCGGCCTACGTACTGCCTGCGGACGAAAACTCATTAAATCGTCAGCTGCAGTTGTTGAAGGTGTTACAGGCGCAGCACGTCGAGATCTCGCGATTGACCTCCGCAGCAACGGTGAAGGTCCAGCCGTCCGTTCGCGCCAGTAAGAAAGCAGACGACGAAAAGACCCCGCATACGGAGGGCAAGAGCGCCGCACCCACTTCAGAGACTTTTCCCGCAGGCAGCTGGGTGATTCGAATGGATCAGCCCTTTTCGCGCGCGGCGGATGCGATTTTAGACAGGCAGTATTGGGCGCCTGACGATCCGCAGAAGCATCCGTATGATGATACGGGCTGGTCGTATGGCGATCTCTTCAATGCACGAGCCGCGCGGGTAACTGACAGTTCAGTCTTATCGGCGAAGATGGTGGCTGTTGGGGATTTGAAAGTAGCCCGCGAAGCTGAGGAGCCGCTCGCTTCCGATCGCTCTCTCTATGCGGTCAACAACTCGAGCGAGATCAGCCTACTGGCGCTCGCGTACGCCATCAAGCCCGCGGACGTGAGCATTACGGAAGAAGCATTCGATGGCGAGGGTCTCCATTTCGCAGCTGGATCTCTGCTGATTAGCGGAGCCGGCCACGTGCGCCTGAAAGCGACTCTTGCCGAGCTCGACCTGACCGCCTATGGACTCGCAACGAAACCGGCGGTGCGAACGCATGCCGCCGAGACACCGCACATCGCGTTCATGCACACCTGGCTCTACACACAGACTGAGGGCTGGTGGCGGATGGCGTTCGACAAGCTTCACATCCCTTACGACTACATCAGCACGCAAACAGTCGCGCATGAGGGCGATCTTCGCGCCAAATACGACGCGATTGTGTTTGCACCGGTAGCGCACGTTTCGGCTGCGCAAATTGTGGGTGGCCTGCCGATGTGGGGCAATGCACTGCCATGGCAGAAGACCGCGCTCACACCCAATTTAGACAGGACTGATGAGACGCCGGATATGCGCCCTGGTTTAGGGTTTGAGGGTGTCGCGCACTTGAAGCAGTTTGTGGAAGCGGGTGGACTGCTGATCACTTCAGAAGACACGGCAGTGTTCGCGATTGAGGAAGGACTCGCTCCCGGCGTGTTCGTGGCGCCTGCGAAAGGGGCACGGGTCGAGGGCAGCGTGTTGAGCGCAGTCCTGGTGGATAAAACGCAGCCGGCGGCCTATGGATACGCGGACAAGCTGGCGGTCTATAGCCAGGACGGCCTCGCCTTCACGGTCAGCAACACGGTGACGAACCGCGACATTCTGACTGAGAAAGAATACAAACGTCCGACTGGGCGCGGTGGGCCGGAGGAAGAGGACACGCCGCAGGACCGGGCCAACCAAGAAGCTGCTGCGCCGCTTCCCTCCCCCAAGCCATGGGAAGCGACTCCGCTCAATGAGGAGCAAGCGCGAAACAATCCGCTCGTGATTCCTGCTGATCTGCGGCCGAACGTGATACTGCGTTTCGCCGAGAAGAAAAACCTTCTGCTCTCGGGGCTGCTGGACGGCGGCGATTCGATCGCGGAGCGCCCGGCGGTTGTCGACGCGCATCTCGGCAAAGGAAACGTTCTGCTCTTTGCGAATAATCCCGTTTATCGCGGCGAAACGCTCGGAAGCTATGCGCTTGTATTCAACGCGCTCATGAACTGGAAGTCGCTCGCAAGACAGGCAGCTGTTCCGACGCCCTAACCGCGCGCAAGGTTCACGCGGCGGATAAATTTAACCGCCTTGTTCTCGAATAACTGGGAGAGTAAATTGTCGGGGACCGGCTCATCCGTTTCGATGATGGAGATCGCCGTTAATGGCTGGGCGGCGGCTTGCAGCCCTTCCTGACGTCCGAGCGCAAAGCTCGCGATGTTCACGCCGTTCTTGCCTAACACGGTCCCGAGATAACCGATCACGCCAGGCACGTCCTCGCTCTTCGAATACATCAGATTGCCATCGAGAGTAGCCTCGCATGAGATACCCTCAACTTGCAGCAGCCGCGGCTTGTCGAGCACGACAGCGCCAACGGCGGAAAACGTGCCGGCCTCCGAGTCAATTTCCATGCGAATGGAATCCATGTGCGCTTCGCCCGGTTCAAGCTGTTCGATGACGCGAAAGCCCCGCTGTGTAGCAATCTGCATGGCATTCACCAGGTTTGCGCGATGCTCCATCGACCGGCTGAGCACGCCCGCCAAACCCGCGTTGCGCAGCAGCTGCGTATTGTTTTCGGCAAGCCGGCCGTAGTAACTGAAGCGGATCGTGTGGGCGTTGCCCGGCGCGATGTGGCTCAAGAATAGTCCAAGGCGCTCGGCGAGATCGATGTACGGGCCGAGAGTGCGATATTGCTCGGGTGTTAATGCAGGCATGTTGACTGCATTCAACGCGACACCGCTCTTCAGGTATTCGATCAGCTGTTCGACGATACGAATACCGACAATCTCCTGCGCTTCTTCGGTCGAGCCGGCAATGTGAGGGGTCGCTACGATGGGATCGAGTGTGAAAAGAGGATTCTCGCCGGGAGGTTCAGTCTCGAACACGTCGAGAGCCGCGCCGCCCACTTTGCCGGCGACGATCGCGTCTTGCAGAGCAGTCTGGTCAATGAGCTCACCGCGCGCGCAATTCACAATGCGAACACCCGTCTTCATTTGCCGGAAGGCTTCGGCATTCAACATACGGTCGGTCTCAGGAGTTAGAGCGACGTGCAGCGTAATGTAGTCGCTTTCGCGATAGAGGTCCTCGAGGGACACGAGTTCGATGCCGAGGTCCCGCGCGCTTTGCGAACTGATATAGGGATCGTGACCGATGATCCTCATCTCGAAAGGCCGCGCTCTTTTCACCACCTCGCGACCGATACTGCCGAGTCCTACAATACCGAGAGTCTTCCCGCGCAACTCATTGCCGAGAAACTTTTTCTTCTCCCATTTACCAGCTTTCGTAGACGCGCTCGCCTGTGGCACGGAACGCGCCATCGACAACATGAAGGCCAGCGTATGTTCGGCAACCGAAACAGCATTCGCTCCTGGTGTGTTCATGACCAGCACGCCGGCTTCGGTAGCTGCAGGCAGATCGACGTTATCCACGCCAACGCCTGCCCGGCCTATGGCGCGCAATTTAGGAGCAGCTGCGAGCACCTCCTTCGTGACCTTCACGGCACTGCGTACCAAGAGCGCGTCGGCATCCGCTAGGTGCGCCGCGTAGCTCTTTGGATCGGCCACCACGATGTCCCAATCGGACTGGGCGCGCAACAACGCCAGAGCAGCCGGTGCGACCGGCTCAGCAACAAGAATTTTCATGAGAGAGATCTAGCTCAACGCCAGGGCTTCTTTGGGAAGAGCCGCTTCCGCATAGACGTTCTGGACAGCCGCTACACCGGACCCAAAGCGGACCGTACGCCCGTTTGCGGCAAGTATGATTTCAAGTTCGGCGATCACAGCAAACAAATCGTGGAAATCAAAAAAGCCGAGATGCGCGAAGCGGAAAATCTGGCCTTTCATGGAACCCTGGCCGTTGGTGATGATGGCGTTAAAGCGATTGCGAAATTCTTTGATAATCACGCCGGAATCCATGCCGGACGGTGGACGAACCGCTGTGACCGATGATCCGGGCGAAGAAGAAAAAAGCTCGAGTCCCAAGGCTTTCATGGCTTCGCGAGTGGCTCGGGCGAGCAGTTGGGCGTTCTCTACCAAGTGATCCATGCCGAGCGACTTGATGTATTTGAGAGCTTCGGCGAGCGCGAGCAGGAGAGCCGTATTCGGAGTCCAAGCCGACTCACCGTTAACAGCGTTCTTGCGCTCCTTTTTGAGATCGAAGTAGAAGCGCGGCGCTTTCGAGGAGTCGGCAAATGCCCAAGCTTTGGGGCTGATCGACAGGAAGGCCAGACCCGGAGGGATCATGAAAGCTTTCTGTGAACCGCCAATCACAACGTCGAGACCCCAGCCATCAATATCGAGCGGCATGGTGCCAATGCCAGTAATTGCATCCACCACGAAAATCGCATCGGTCTTCTTGACGGCGAGGCCCATCGCCTTCACGTCGTGCTGTGTTCCGGTTGAGGTCTCGGAAGCCTGCACGAAGACGCCTTTAGTGTTCGGATTTTGCGCGAGCGCTTGCTCGACGGACTCAGGCGTCACGGCATCGCCGTAAGGGGCGCTGAACACGGTAGCCTTCATGCCCCACGCCTTCATGATCTCGACCCAGCGCTCACCGAATTTACCGGCCGAACAGACGAGCACTTCATCACCGGGTGAGAAGAAATTTTGGGTCGCGGCTTCAAGACCTCCCGAACCGGAGGCTACCAGAACAAGCACGTCGTTGCCAGTACCGAGAACAAGTTTGAGATCGGAGAGGACCTGCTTGTAAAGATTCCGAAAGTCCTCGGTGCGGTGATGGATATCCGAACCCATCATGGCGTGGAGGGCTGCAGGCAGGATTGGCGTTGGGCCAGGAGTCAGGAGTCGCTGCTTTTTGATGTGCATTGGGTAATTCAGTTGGAGGACCGCTCCCCTTGAGTCGCGGTCAGTGCGCCGGCTTGGAGTTGGCGGCGGGCTCAGGCGCACTTGTAAGCGCGCCTAACCTTCGACTAGCTGAATTTCCAGGATATCAGTTACCGACAATAAAGCTGGATGAGTGGGTGGAACTCTGGCCCGCGGCAGTTGTGGCGGTCACCGAAAGCGTGTGGGTTCCGTTCGAGAGAAGCGTGGAATCAAATGCAAAGTTCCAGCCGACGTTTGGGCAGCCGGGTGAGTTCGGATTAGCGTTGCAAACATCAGTTCGAGCCCCGCCGATGATTGCGTTGCCAAATGGGACGCCATCAATGGCGATCGAAACAGCCGCGATCGCGCTGTTGGGATTAAGCACCCAGCCGCCGAACGATCCCAGGACGGTGAAAGCGGGAGTCTGTGAGCTTGGCCGGTCGATCGCAATCCGCGTCGGATTCGGCGAGGTCCAGTTAGCAATCTGCAAGGTGGCGGAAGCAAGCGAGAACGTGCCGTCCGCAGCTGTAGCTGTTATGCCGAGCGTGTGAGCGCCATCGGTGAACTGAACTGTGTTGAGTAAGTAAGTCCAATTAGTGGGAGCATTCACACCGGCAGGCGTGTAAGTGGCGGAACCGTACGGGTAACCGTCGGCTGTGATCGAGATACTCGTGATACTGGCACTGCTGCTGATGGCGCTGCCAGAAAGCACCGCCAGACCTTGGTAAGGGCTGCTTTGAGCGTTCGGCTGCGCAATCGTGACTGACGTTGGACTGGGACCAGCTGTGTTTGCGACGGTAAAGGTGGCGCCTGAAGTTGCACGCTGGCCATTTGCGGCAGTGGCAGTAACTTGAACAGAGTGTGTGCCGTTCACCAGGACAGATGTATTCAGAAGATAGTTCCAACCGACATTCGGGCAGCCGGGCCGACCGGGTAACTTGGCGCAAACGTCATCACGGACGCCGCCGTAAACCGCGTACCCATTGGGAGACCCGTCGATCGAAATCTCCACAGTGGAAATGAGAGCCGAGTCATTCAATGCCCAGCCGCCGAAGCTGGCGAAGCCACTGAAAGGCGCGGTTGTGGATTTGGGGCGGTCAATCGACATGCGCGTCGGGTTCGCCGCAATACCAAGATTGGCGACTTTGAACGGAACAGTCTGAGTAAATCCCTGGCCGCTGAACGGAATCACGGTCACAGCCAGGTTGTGCGCGCCATCGGCTATGAGAGTGGTATCGAGCTGGAAACTCCAGCCGACATTTGGGCAGCCCGGAATGCCCGGGTGTGAAGCGCACGCGTCGGCTCGATTCCCGCCGTAGCCTGCGTTACCCAAGGGAATGCCATCGACCGCGATTGTGATTGCGCTGATGCGGGAATTGGGGTCAATAGCCCAACCGCCAATCACCTGCGATCCGGTGAGAGTCGGCGTCTGAGAATTGGGATTGTCGACGCTCAGAATGATCGGATTTGCTGTGGTCCAGTTAGCGACGTTGAAGGAGCGCGCCTGAATGTTGTGTTGCCCATTCAGAGAAGTCGCGCTCACAGCAAAGACGTGGGTCCCATTCGAGAGCGAGCTGGTGTCGATGAGCGCAGACCAACCGACATTGTTGCTTCCGTTGGAGCAACCTGGGGAGCTGGCATAGAGGGCACAAACATCAGGGCGAGGCGTACCAAAGCTTAAACTGCCGCGAGGCGCGCCATCGATCGAGTAAGTCAGCGAACCTACCACGGACGTAGTATTCAGCGCCCAACCGTAAAACGTAGATAAGCCCTGGAAGCTCGAACTTGGCGAGCCCGGTGAATCGATGCTGATAGCGGTAGGATTTGCACCGCTGTAGTTCGACGAAGTAAAAGAGCGCCCTACGGTTAAGCGGGTGCCGTTCACATCGACTGCTGTGACCTGAAGCATGTGCGCTCCATCGGCCAACTGAGTAGTGTCCAGCACCGCGTTGTAACCTACGTTCGTGTTGCCGTTCGCGCAACTTGCGGAGCTCGGTTTCACCAGGCATACGTCAGGCCTGCTGCTTCCATAGACCGCAGAGCCCGCCGGTTGACCATCGACCGAGATCGTAACGGAGCTGATTGGCACATTCGCATCGATAGCCCAGCCTGCAATCGGAGTGGAACCGCTCACGACGGAGCCTTGGCTATCCGGTATGTCGATGTTGAGCGTAACAGGACTGCTGCCCACCGGGGGCACATTCGGATTCGAGACAGCGGGACCGACCGGAATTGTGACTATGTTGCTGATAAAGGCATTCTGCGCAATGAAGACGGGGGTCGCATTGTTCGTTGTCTGTGATTGGGGAACGACTAGTTGCACCTGGTAAATGCCGTATGAACCCTGCGGAAGGCCCGCGCTTACGACCTGCGCTGTGGAGTTGCCCATGGTAGCGCTCACCGAAGCAGCAGCGGTATTAACCGCGTCGAGCGAGTACGGCAGGCCTACAGGAATGTTCGCGATGAGGCCCCCGGACAAGTTTTGTAGAACACCCAGGCCAGCGCCGGAGAGCGTGATCGTTTCACCAGGAGCAGCCGGATTGTTTGCGGAGAGAGGGCTTCCCGGAACGACATCGCAACAGGTAGCATTCGTGTACGCGGTGAGCGTGATTTGAGCGCTGCTGCTGGTAGTGGTGGCGATCGAGATGTTATTACCTGCCGCTCCACTCTGTTTTGCGACGATCACGACGCGATTGAATGCTCCGCCCGGATTCGCATAGACCTTCGGATCGCTACTGTTGATGGCGCTCGACAACCCGCTCACGACGTTCGCCAGCGAGTCGGTCGCCTGGACCGTATAGCTATGGGCCAGCCCGCCAACCGTGATCGTCAGAACGTCTCCGCTCTTCACTGTACCCGTTAGGTCCACAACCGCTTGTGGATTGCCGGATTGATGGTAAGCCCCGGTTGCAGTCCAGGGGCGCGGTTGCCCGGGTGCGCTGGGAGCATCGAACAATCCTGGATTAGCATCGGCAATGTAGATAGGGGTCGCATTCGTAACCGTGACCGATCCGTCGCTATGAGTGGTGCGGACATAGATGCTCGTACTGTTCCGGCCATTCAAATTGAATGGCACTTGCGAGACAACCTGACTAGCAGAAGCACTGAAGACCGGTGTCGCGACGCCATCCATGAAAACTTGAGCACCGCCGAGCGAAGTGGGTATGGTCCCGGTTAGGGCGGCTGTGGCCGGATGGTCTGCTGGTACGTCTGATAAGTTGGAGCCGTTAATTTCAACAAGCATTCCCGGAGCGCCCGTTCCAGCCGTGCCAGCGGTCAGGAATCCATTGCCCGAAGCAGTAGCGGTTTCATTCGCGGTATTTGAGCTCGCGACGGTGAAGGCAACGGCATCGAACGCGAGATTAGTTCCTTTCGAACTCAAGTACAGCGCGCCCGTTCCGGTGCCGGCGAATAGAGCCACAGCATTGGGCTCGCCGTTGTTGGCATTAATCAACTTAACGAGACCCTGCGCAATCAGATCCGGTGTGTCGGCCTTTTGCACTGTGTAGGTATAAGCCGTAGTGCCGATCGTGACCTTAACCGTGTCATTGGCAGTCGCGTTCGGAGTGGTGATGGTAACCACGCCCTCCTGGCGAATGATCTCGCTCGCCCAATTTACAGCCGAATTATCAGGCAGCGGCGTGTTGCCCGGGGTAAACACGAGCACCCGGTTATTGGTCGGATCACTGACGTATAGATTCAAACCGTCGAAGGCAAGCGAGGCAGGGCTAGGGATAGCATTCACGGCGCTGGTGGTGTCGACCGCCGTACTCGCGAAACTGAAGCTTTGGCTGGAGACGATATCGGTATTGAAGTCGGGTTGACCAAGCACTTCGTCCGCCGCTGCGGCGTTCTGGGTCGGAATCGAATTGAACACGAGCACGCGATCGTTTCCGCCATCAGCGATAAAAAGACGTGTTCCGTCAGACAAAGCGTAGCGCGGGAAGTTTAGATTGGCATCGCACGGGCTCTCGGCGCCAGTGCTTCGGCAAACCGGCTGATTATTCGTGCCCGCGCCCGCCATGTCAGGTTGACCCACAACCACGTCTGCGTTTTGACCATTCGCGGTTGGAATGCTGTTCCAGATCAACACTCGGTTGAAGCCGAGATCCGATACATACAGACGAGAGCCGTCAGACGTGACCGACGCAGGATTACACATGATATTGGCGGCGGCCGTATGAGTCGTCTGAGTTGGACCGCAAGCCGATTGAGTACCGGTGCCAAAGTTCGCCTGCCCAAGGACCAGGTCAGCCGGCTGATTATTGCTCGCGGGCATGCTGTTCCAGATCAAGACCCGGTTGTTTTCGGTATCGGCGACGAAGAGCTTGCCATTCTGTATCCAGACTCCTTGGGGCGCCAGGAGAGAGCTTTGGGATGGCGGTCTTGAAACCGTTGAGTGAGTGAAGTCGGTTTGTCCCAACACCAGACTGGCAGGCTGATTGAGAGAAGTCGGCATCGAGTTCCAGATCAACACGCGATTGTTATCTGTGTCGGCTACCGCCACCACGTTGCCGTCGGTGGCAACTGCGGTCGGGGTTCGCATGTTTGGTTGAGCCGGATCGTTATTGAGGCCGACATTGAAAGCATCGGGAGCGCCCGGCGTGCCCGCCTGTGGTGCAGTGAATCCCGGCTGGCCGAGTTGATTGGCGGCCGGGAAGGCGCACAAATTGCATTGAAAGCTCGAGTACGATTTGGCGTTGGTTAAATCCGCTGTGGGTGAGGGGAGCAGGCCAGTGTTGAACATCACAACACGGTTATCCTGCGGGATCGCTCCGAGTCTATTGGAATCGGCTACGTACAGTGTGCCGTTTGCCCATGCCAAGCCGCTCACGCCTCCCAAGATTTGCTGATTAGGAATAGTGGCGGTGGTGCCCGGTGTGGCACCGCCGAAGGTGAACGTGTACTGGCCGAACTCAGCGCGAGCGGCTTGCCCGTTTACAAAATTCTGCGCCCGAAGACTAAAGGCAGAAAACAAGAAAAGAAAAACTGCGGTGTACTTTCTCAAACTTAGAGCCCCACAAAGCAAGGAGTAACTGCCCGGCAGGCGGGCGAGCCAGCGTTTTTCTGCCCAACAATCGATACCGCTTCCTTGCGGCGAGCGGGCCTGTGCCGGAGTGCTTTAGCAAGGCATAACCGTCATGCGGACGTGAAACTAGCTCAGTATAACAGCGGGTTTGACGCTGCAAAGTCACTGGCGGTTCCAGCGGAGTGACCCAGTACAATGTTGGGCGATGTCCCTTCTCGAGCGAGTTCAAACAGACATGGTGGCAGCCATGAAAGCCAAGCAGGAAGACCGGCTCAGTGCGCTGCGCATGGCGAAAGCGGCGCTGAAGAAGCAAGAAATCGATTCGATGAAGCCGCTTGACGAAACGGCCGCGATGCAAGTAATGACCACGCTGCTGAAGCAAAGGCGCGAATCGGCGGATATGTTCCGGAAGGGCGGTCGCGAGGAACTGGCGGCGAAAGAGGAAGCTGAGATCCTGATTCTCGAAGGTTACCTGCCGTGTGCGCCGTCGCCTGAAGAAGTGGAAGAGGCCATTTCCGCGGCGATCGCTGAAACGGGCGGGACTTCGGCAAAGCAGATGGGCGCGGTGATGAAAGCGGCTCAAGCGCGGCTGGCCGGAAAGCCCGTGGACGGTAAAATGTTGAGCGATCTGGTGAAGACGAAGCTGGGTTGAAAACACGCGGAGTCCCGGCTGGGAACTCTGCTACCGTAAGACAAGTTTGGACCTTTCTCCAGCGACGGAACCGGGCTATTCTCCACGCCAGCCGAACAGCGCCGGTGAAGAAAATGAATTATTAGCGCGCGCTGCCCGTTGGTTTACAGCAGCCTGGCAGCGCACGATCCTGCACTCAACTGCAAGCAAGCTTCTTCTTTTTGGCGCAATGGTTGTTTTGTGCGGGCTGCGCGCCTACATCGGACTGATCGGCACACGCGATTTTTCACATGACGCCTTTATGTTGTTCGACGGCGCCTGGCGCATGCTTAACGGACAGCGGCCGCACATCGATTTCTATAGTCACGTCGGATATCTAACTTATCTACCAACCGTTGTCGGATTGTGGCTTGCTCGCGGAACAGCCTGGGGCTTCGGATATGGACAGGCGCTCGCCGGCTTGCTGGCTGGATTCTGGGCTTACTGGCTAGGGCGGAAGCGGCTGGCTGATGTGCCGCTCGTGTTGATGTGTTTGTCGGTGGTGCTTATGACGGTCGCTCCGTTTGCGCTCGGCTTCTCACCGATCAAACCGACGCCGGGGATGATTTATAACCGGCAAGGCTACGCATTCCTTGCCCTGGTTTTGCTCGAAGCCGTTGAGCAGGTGAAGCCACCGGCAGAGCGCGATGAGTTTTGGGGCGGCGTCTCGAGCGGCAGCATTCTGGCTATTCTCTTCTTCCTCAAAATCACTTATTTTGCGGCCGCTCTGCTCCTGCTGGGGCTCCTATTCCCAAGCCGGACTCAAACGAAGCAGCGGTGGTTGGGCCTTGCCGGAGGATTGCTCGCCGTAACGGTAGCTTCCTGCGCCTATTACTCGTTCCGCATGGGACCGATGGTCCACGATTTGATTACGATCGGCGGGGGCAAACATATTCGCTTCGGCTGGTATCTGCTCGACATTGTTTTGCAAGACGCCGCTATTGCGATTGCGCTTGCCGTTGCAGCAGCCTTGCTCTTGAGCGCCTCTGGGAGTCAGCGGGCTGGTCTGGCAGTGATTCTGGCAGGAGTCGCCATCGCCTTAGCGGGAACGGCCATGATCTTTGGGAATTACGAACAGGTTGGTTTCCCTCTCGCGGTGTTCCTCGCGATTGTGGTTCTGAATCACGTGATTCTGCGAGTGCCGCAAAGGCGATTGGCGCCGGACTTCTTTCAAGCTGCTGTACTGGTGTTCGGATCCGCCGTCATAGCAGGGTCGCTACTTTCAGGCGCCATCGGCATGACCTTCGCGCTCGGGCAGCGGGTCTTGGCTCATCACACTCAGAACTTCAAAATGGCGCGCCTGAGCGGATTTACTACCGGCCCGGATGATGATTGGTACGCGCAGTTGGTAAACGACGGAGTGCCATTGGTCGAGAGATTCAAAAGACCGAACGACACGCTGATGTCGCTCGACTTCACGAACCCTTTTTCTTACGGCTTGGGCATGCACCCGGCACATGGGGGTACGCCGGTCTTCCAGTTTGGAACTACCTTTAACGATCGCTTCCGGCCTTCGCCGGAATTTCTAATGGGCGCCGCGGATTTAGTCGCAGTGCCGAAGAAAGCGTCGGACCCAACGCTCGACGACAATGTGCCCCGGCTGTATGGGCCGTATTTGAAGAGCCACTTTCATTTAGTGGGCGAATCGCGCGATTGGCGGCTGTATCGCCGAAACGGCGAGTAGCTTCTCCTTTTCTTCGCCTATACTGGATGCGTGGATTCGCGCAGATACGTAGAGCTGCATGCACGCTCAGCTTTTTCGTTTTTGGAAGGCGCCTCGCTGCCCGAAGATCTTGCTTCACGATGTGCTGCGTACGGGCAAAAGGCGATGGCTATTACGGATGCGCATGGCGTATATGGGTCACCGCGCTTTCACTTAGCGGCGAAGAAGCTGGGCATCCGCGCACTTATCGGAGCCGAGATAAACGCCCAAAACGGATCGCGCTATACGCTGCTTGCGGAAAACAGAACAGGCTACCAGAATCTGTGCAAGCTGATTACGCGAACGAAGTTCCGCAGTGGGCTGCCTGGTAAAGCCGAGAACCCCTTTGCGACTCCGAGCGATTTTGCCGAATACGCACGGGGGCTGGTCTGTTTAACGGGTGGCGATGAGGGGCCGCTGGCGCTCGTCTTTGCAGAGCACAACGGACCGCGGGCTGAAGCGGCAGCGCAAGAACAGCTGGCCGAGTTGGTTCAGCTCTTTGGGGAGCAGAATGTTTTCGTGGAAGTTCAGCGGCATTTCCGTCGAGACCAGGAGATGCGCAATCAAGCGCTGGTCGCGTTAGCCCGAAAGCGAAAGCTGCCATTATTAGCGACTAACGGCGTGGCGCAAGAGACACCGGAACGGCGCGACTTACAAGATGTTCTGATGGCGCTTCATCACAAAACAACGCTGGCTGCAGCAGGCAAACTGCTCTCGTTAAATGCGGAGCGGCACATGAAAAGTTCTGCGGAGATGGAGCGTTTATTCGCCGATCTGCCCGATGCCTTTGCCCACACCGGCGAACTGGCGGATAGGCTGCAGTTCACTTTGCAGGACTTGGGTTATCAGTTTCCGAGCTACCCGGTTCCATCCGGCGAAAATGAAATTTCCTATCTGCGGCAGTTGACGGATGCCGGAGCGTGCCGCCGCTATCAGCCGTATTACGACGAAGCGCGCAATCAGGTAGAGCGAGAACTGGCGCTCATCGAAAAGATGAACCTGGCGGGTTATTTCTTGATTGTCTGGGACATTGTCGATTTCTGCCGCCGCGAAAACATCCTGGTGCAAGGCCGTGGTTCAGCGGCTAACAGCGCCGTTTGTTATTCGCTCGGCATTACGGCGGTAGATCCGGTCGGGATGGACCTTTTGTTCGAGCGCTTTCTCACAGAAGAGCGTGGTGAGATGCCCGATATCGATCTCGATCTGCCAAGCGGCGATCAGCGCGAGCGCGCGATTCAATATCTCTATCAACGATACGGACGCTTAGGCGCAGCCATGACTGCAAATGTGATTACGTATCGCGGCCGTTCGGCGGTGCGGGATATCGGGAAAGCATTGAGCTTTGACGAAGAGGAGATCGGTAAGCTCGCCAGTCAAATCAACGCGTTTGAGTGGAGAGATCCGAAAGACACGCTAGAGCGGCGTTTTCGCGAGCAGGGCTTCAATTTGTCAGACCCGCGAATTTTAAAGTTCTTTTCGCTGACCACGGAAATTTTAGAGCTGCCGCGCCACATCGGCCAGCATTCAGGCGGCATGGTGATTTGCCAGGGACAGCTGGACTTGATTGTGCCGCTCGAGCCTGCATCCATGCCGGACCGCGTGGTTGTTCAGTGGGACAAGGATGACTGCGCGGAGCTCGGCATCGTGAAAGTCGATCTTCTCGGACTGGGCATGATGGCAGTGCTCGAGGATACGATCGAGATTATCAGCGGTCAGTACGGCGAAACGGTCAACCTCGCCCATTTGCCGCAAAACGATCCGGTGGTGTACGACCGTTTGCAGAAAGCAGATACGGTCGGTTTGTTTCAGGTGGAGAGCCGCGCGCAAATGTCGTGCCTGCCGCGCTTGAAACCGGCTTGTTTCTACGACATTGTTGTGCAGGTGGCAATCATCCGGCCCGGTCCGATCGTAGGTCAGATGCTTCATCCCTATCTCAAACGCAGGCAAAGATTGGAAGAGCCGGTCTGTCTTCATCCTTCACTCGAACCTGTTCTGAAGCGGACGCTCGGCGTTCCGTTATTTCAGGAACAGCTGATAAAAATCGCCATGATTGTCGCAGGCTTCAGCGGCGGCCAAGCGGAAGAGCTACGGCGGGCATTCGGCTTCAAACGTTCGGAGAAACGGATGCGCGAAGTGGAAGTGCAGCTTCGGGAGGGGATGCAGAGCCGCAACATCACAGGAGAAACACAGGACCGGATTATTCAGGCGATTACGTCTTTCGCGCTGTATGGATTTCCGGAGTCGCACGCGGCGAGTTTTGCGCTGATTGCTTATGCGAGTGCTTTTCTGAAGTGCCACTATCTGGCGGCTTTTACGGTAGCGATGCTGAATAACCAGCCAATGGGCTTCTATTCACCGGCCACCCTGGTGAAAGATGCGCAACGGCACGGGCAGCGTTTTCGTCCGGTGGATGTTTTGCGGTCTGACTTTCGTTGCACGGTAGAAACGGACGGGAAAGCGAGATACGTGCGGTTAGGTCTGAATCATGTTCGGGGCCTGGCTGGCGCAACCGCCCGCAAAATTGAATACGAACGGAGACGTCGGCCATTTCAATCGCTGCATGACCTGGTTTCTCGCGTGCCCGACCTGCAAAAAGATGAAATGACGGCTTTGGCGGAACTGGGGGCTCTCAATGCTTTGCCGAAGCAGAAATCGGACCGGCATCGCCGCGGGGCCTTGTGGCAGGCTCAACTCGCTTTGCAGCCGGTCGGGGAGTTGTTGGAACCAGCTGTCGATGACAGCGTGGCGTCACCGCTCGCGCCGATGAATCTCGGTCAGCGTACGTTTGCCGATTTCAGTAACAGCGGGCTCAGTATTGGCGTGCATCCCATGGCGCACTTTCGCAGCCGGGTGCGGGAGATCGGGGTAATGGATGCAGCCACAGCTAAAGCGCAGCGCGATGGAATGCTGCTCAGAGTAGCGGGATGCGTGATTACCAGGCAGCGTCCTGGAACAGCCAAAGGCTTTGTCTTTTTGAGCCTGGAAGATGAGACCGGGATTGTCAACATCATCGTGCAGCCGGACTTGTTCAACCGGCAGCGGGAGGCCTGTACGACGGCGCCTTACGTGATTGTGAAAGGAGTGCTGCAGAGCATAGGCGGAGTGATTTCCGTCAAGGCGGGAGACATCGAGGAGCTGCGCGTGCGCGACGCAGCGGTGATGCAGTCGCACGATTTTCATTGAGGGAATAAGTCGGCCACTTTCATGGAGAATCCGGGTAGAGCTGTGGAGTCGAGCACGTCAATGGCACGCAGAATTCTTACCTGTCCTCCAGAGTGGTGAACGTGGACTGTTTTGGTTTTGGGATAGATAATCCAGACCTCGACGCTGCCAGATTGCAGGTATTGCGCCGCTTTCAGCTCCAGGTCTTCTGCGGAATCCGAAGGAGAAACGACTTCTATAGCCAGTTCTGGAGCGCCCTGGAAATAGCTATCGGGTGGAGTAGCGCTGATTCGATCATTACTTAAAACTGAGACATCGGGCTGGCGAACGGTCAAAGGGTCAAGCGAGAGGATGTAGCCGACTTCTGGCATAACATCGGCTTTCCCCTTCTTTTGCAGATGCGCTTGTAAAGCTTTAAGAACGGCCAAACCGATCCGCGCGTGCAGAGATTTAGGCGGTGGCATAGTAATAAGTCTTC
>JAABUQ010000624.1_pt1 | contig 82946 bp, 61 predicted proteins | sample 5560001 | NCBI WGS metagenome assembly JAABUQ01 (sample SAMN10711888, study PRJNA513371) | rock metagenome | isolation source: Antarctica rocks | place: Antarctica: Victoria Land, Finger Mt nord | collected 2015-12-18 | reverse complement strand
AAGGAGGAATAGAGATGCGAGCAGTGGTAATTACCAAACCTGGGGGACCAGAGGTGCTAGAGATACAGAATGTCGAGACGCCGGAACCGATAGGCGATCAGGTACGGGTGCGCGTGCGTGCGGCTGGCCTGAACCGCGCCGACCTGTCTCAACGTATGGGCATGTATCCCGCGCCTGCCGATGCACCAGCCGATATTCCTGGCATGGAGTTCGCGGGTGAGGTTGATGCGGTCGGTCCCCTTGTACGCATGTATAAAAAGGGACAACGGGTAATGGGAATTGTAGGCGGTGGGAGTCAAGCCGAATACGTCCTGGTACACGAAGGGCTGCTGGTTATCATCCCTGAGAATCTCGATTTTGTACAAGCTGCAGCTATACCAGAGGTATTCATGACGGCACACGATGGCCTCTTCACGCAAGCTGGTTTACAGATGGGCGAGCGCGTCCTGATTCATGCGGCTGGCAGTGGTGTGGGCACGGCGGCCATTCAACTAGCACATGCTACTGGTGCCACCACATTCGGCACATCGCGCACACCCGATAAACTCGAACGTGCGAAACCACTAGGGCTGGATATCGGTCTCTCCGACAAAGACTTTGCTAACGAGATCAAACGGCGCACAAATGGTGAAGGCGTACATGTTGTCCTCGATTTTATTGGGGCTGCTTACATGGAGCAAAATCTTGATGCTTTGACTACATGGGGCCGCATGGTGTTTCTAGCGACACTTGGTGGTACACAGGCAAATGTCAATCTCGGTCTGCTCATGGGCAAGCGCATTCAGATACGCGGCTGCACTCTACGTACCCGCACACTCGAAGAGAAATTGGGCGTCACACGCCGCTTCTCAACACAGGTTGTGCCGTTGTTCGCCAACGGAAAAGTGAAACCAATTGTCGAGCAGGTCTATCCAATACATGAGATAGGTGAAGCACATAAAGCAATGGCAGCGAACAAAAACTTTGGGAAATTGCTTGTAACAATAGACTAATTGATAGTGAACAAGAGAACACTGTCCTGTGGTCGGATCACAGGACAGTGTTCTCTTGTTCACTATCAATTTTGCAAAGAAGCAGATATATAACTACAGAGAATGAGTAAAATGCAAAAAGTAGCAAGTTACGGAATGTAAGGGAATTATCTTTTATATGCTGATTGTTTTAGGAAATAGAATAAAAATGTGTGAGTAAGAACTGTTTTGCTCATGCGCCGTTGCCAACCAAAGGAGACATGTTCATGTCGATAGCCCAGGAGTTCGTTCAAGCGAACGAAAAGTACACATCAGCATTCCACAAAGGGGATCTAGCATTACCACCTGCTCGTAAGGTTGCGGTTCTTGTCTGCATGGATGCACGTATTGATCCTGCCCGTGCGCTTGGCCTTGAAGAAGGCGACGCGCATGTCATTCGGAATGCAGGTGGTAGGGCCGCTGATGCGTTACGCTCGCTTGTCATTTCAGAAGAATTGCTTGGTACAACTAGTATCGTCGTGATTCATCATACTGAATGTGGCATGCTCACCTTCAGCAACGCCGACATTCACGCGAAAATTCAACAGGACTTGCATACTGATGCAGCCGATACTATCGACTTCTTGCCTTTCCAGAATCTAGAACAATCAGTTCGTGACGATGTAGCATTTTTGAGAGAGTCGCCGCTTATTCCGAACACGATTGATATTAGTGGCTTCATTTACGATGTTCACGATGGCAAAATTCATCCTGTCACCTGATTCGTTCTGACAGGAGAAAGAAGTGTTGCATCTCCCTCGCTTCTTCGACAAGCAATACATCCATATTTTTTCATGTCATCTGTGAAATAAGTTAGTAAGTATATAACTCAACAGGAGAGATTTTCATGTCAGAGAATAAAGGTTACGCACATCCAGAGGTACTCGTAGACGCTGATTGGGTCGAGGCTCACTTGAAAGACCCCAAGGTCCGTCTGATCGAGGTTGACGTTGATACAAAGGCATACGATGAGGGGCATATTCCTGGTGCCGTTGGTGTCAACTGGCAGAAAGAGTTACAGGATCAGGTTGTGCGTGCGCCATTGAGCAAAGAGCAACTGGAATCGTTGTTTAGCCGTTTAGGTGTCAGCAAAAATACAACTATTGTGTTATACGGCGATAACAATAACTGGTTCGCGGCATGGGCACTGTGGATTTTCAAATACTATGGGCATGCGGATGTGCGCCTGCTCGATGGCGGACGAGTCAAGTGGTTAGCCGACAAGCACGAGATCACTACCGAGGTTCCTTCCTATCAAGCCACGACGTATCAGGCCGAGGAGCCACACAAGCAACTTCGCGTATTCCGTGACAATGTTCTGAGTGTACTTGGGCATAACAACGTCGCCCTTGTCGATGTGCGTTCCCCTGGCGAATTCAGCGGCGAACTGCTCGCCCCTGCGAACATTCCACAAGAGGGGGCGCAACGTGGTGGTCACATCCCTGGTGCCGCGAACGTGCCGTGGGCAAGTGCAGTACGTCCCGATGGCACCTTCAAATCGGCTGATGAATTACGCGCCATTTACGAAGGTAAGGGCGTCACACCCGATAAAGAGGTTATCTCGTACTGCCGCATTGGTGAGCGCAGCAGCCACACATGGTTCGCCCTGAACTACCTGCTGGGCTATCCAGATGTGCGTAACTATGATGGCTCCTGGACCGAGTGGGGCAGTTTGATTGGTGCGCCAATCGAAAAATAGAGAAGGCAAAATAAAAGGAAGTGTGGTAAACGCAAATGCGTTTACCACACTTCCTTTTATTTTGCCTTCTCTATTACCAACAGCCCTGTCTCCTCCTCTTGTTCCACAATCATTGGCACTGTTGTACTACCGTCAATCTTCATACAATAATCAAGGTCTTGGCTCAGGTTGGCAGCCACAATCTCGCGTGCGGAGTGCCCGAACTCAATCAGTTTGTGTGGCTCAAACTCGCGGTAGAGTGCTTGCGCTGCATATACCGCGTCCCATACCTTGATATCGGGCTGCTGTCGCTGTAATTCGAGGGAGAGATAGCCCGCGCAGGTCGCGTCGTCGAGGGCGAAATAGTTGGACTCGGCGGCGCACACAATGGCGATGTCGCGGCCTCTTTCCTGTGCAAGCGACAGGGCGTGAGCAATCACAGCATGAGCATTATAGAAGCTGCCTGCGAGCCGTGTACTGTTCATGGGACAGGCATAAAAGGCGCGAGTGCCATTGGTGGTCGTCAAAATAAGCTCACGGCCGCTCAGGTCCATCTGCGAAAACTGAGCGGGCGAGTTACCATAATCAAAGCCTGCGACAGGTTGTGCATGGCGTTCGCCGCAGAGCAGGCGTTGTGGAAATAACTTTGCACCATTGCGAGCCTGCTCTATTGTATCTGCTGCATAGACACGCGCTACTCCACTATCAAACAGAGTAGCAAGCGTTGTCGTTGCACGAATAACATCTACTATAATGTAGATATCGTCTACATGGGTCTCAACGACAGACATATCTATCGGATTGAAGAAAATGCGTAGTTGCACAGTATCTTCCTATTTCGTAATTTTTTATAGGTGCGACAGAGGCACCTACGCAGTGATTGTATCATGCCCCTACAAAAATCCATCACATGAACGTCTACAACAATGGATGCGCTATAAAGAACGTCCATGCTATCTCGGCACTGGAATGTCCTGCGATAGGCGGTGGGGGCGCGTGTCCGCCGCCTTCTATGCGATAGTGGATCACTATCGCGTTACCCTGGCAGTTGCTCCACTGTTCGCCCGTCGCGTTCGGTTGCGCAGGAAGATGGTTGGGCCTTGCGTGTAGCCATCGCGCGTCGCCCATCCTTGTAGCCACTGTGGAATAGGTGGCATATTCATAACTACGCAGCGACAGCACGCAAATTCTCAGGAAGATTTGCAAATTCCCGAAAAAAGGTATTGACGAAAAAATCATTGTGATATATACTAGTTGTGTTCGTAAGAGCATCCTTCCTCGATAGCTCAACGGTAGAGCACTCGGCTGTTAACCGAGGTGTTACTGGTTCGAATCCAGTTCGAGGAGCTTCTGGGAAAAGGCCACCACAATCGGTGGCCTTTTATTCTTTGTATGGGAGTACCACGTACATGGCCCGTATCACCATCCGACCCTTGCGAATTGCCGACGCCGACGATATTCACGAATTGATGCATATGCCCAACGTTCTCTGGGGTATGTCGCTCTTACCATCCACCACGCAGGAAGAGTGGCGGCAAACGATTGAACGATGGATACAGAACGAACACGTTCATGTTTTCATTGCCGACATTCAGAACAAGGTCGTTGGGCTTGTACATGTACAGGTGGGGCTGGGACGCTCAAAACATGTCGGTACTGTCTTTATGGCGGTACATGACAAGCATCAGGGGCAGGGTATAGGGAAGATGCTCATACTGACCGTGATCGACCTCGCGGACAACTGGCTCAACCTTGTGCGTCTTACGCTTGACGTGTATACCGACAACGAGCGTGCGCTACACCTCTTCAAAAACTTCGATTTTGAGATCGAAGGACGTATACGTTCCGAGAGTTATCGTAGTGGTAAATACGTTGATAGCTACATTATGGGCCGTCTTCGCCCACAAGAGCAACATGGATACGTCGAAGTCGCCACACAATTGCCTGTTCCCCCGACCACCGTATCATCTGCTACCGACAAGAATACGACGGAGCCGAACGAATGACTGAAGAGCAACGGCTACTATTCAGCAGTCTTGTACAAGCACTCCCCTCACCCGTCCTCATTGTGAATCGCACCTTGACCATTCTTTATGCAAATGAAGCCGCTCTCAAGGTCTCCGGCGTACAAGAGCCACTTGCTGGCTTGACGGTAGAGCAGGCACTGCACGATGCAGATATTACTCACCTTGTGCAAACAAGCGTGCAAACTGGCAGTGTACGTAGAGGTGGCTATAGCAGGGGTGGCCCCAGGATAACATGGAACATAGCGGTTACACCGCTCGCAACGCAAGCAGAGATAAGTACCATCTATCAATACTTTCTGGTGACAATCGAAGATGTCGTCGAGATACAACGTGTCGAACAGGTGCAGCGCGACTTCATCGCCAACATCTCGCATGAACTACGCACGCCGCTCACCTCGATACGGCTCCTCGCCGAAACGCTCGAAGACATTATTGATACCGACCCTGATAAAGCACAGGAGTTTGTAGAGAAGATCGAGGTCGAGGCGCAGTATCTCAATGACATGGTATCCGAACTACTCGACCTCTCGCGCATTGAATCGGGCCAATCGGCCATGACCATCGAGCCAATCGAAGCTGAACGCCTGGTACACGAGGTGATGGCACGTATGTTGCCCCTTGCCCAACGTCATCGCGTGACGCTACGTACCGATATTCAGCAAGGCAAAACCTCGGTCGCGGCAGATAGCAGACAGATTACGCGTGTGCTGGTCAATCTTGTGCATAACGCCATCAAATTTACGCCTTCCGGCGGCACAATCACGCTTGGCACCATGTTTCTTGCCGGACAAGGAATGCAGCGTTTCTTTGTGCGTGATACAGGCGTAGGTATTCGCAACGAAGAGCTACCACGTATCTTTGAACGCTTCTACAAAACGGACCGCGCACGCTCTAAAGCTGATTACTTTGGTCCAGGAGGTGGAGGCACAGGGCTGGGACTTGCCATTGCTCGCTATGTCGTAGAGGCACATGGTGGACGCATCACCGCCGAGAGTACACCTGGCAAAGGCAGCACCTTTACCTTTGTTCTCCCTATCGGCGAGGAAGAACAGCGGTAAATGTGCCCGCAACCTTTACATCCCCGTTCTGGTCTGTGGCCTGCACCTTGCCTGCGATCCGTGCTTCACCATCGGCCTCGGTCTTTTCGGTAATGGTTCCTGTACAGGTAATCACATCGTTGAGATGGGTCATCCCTTTGAAGCGCACATTGAACTTACGTAAGGCAGCGGGACCAACATAGTCGCTTACCAACTGCCCCACAAAGCCCATAATAAGCATCCCGTGCGCGATAACGCCACCAGTACCAATCATCTCGCCAACTTTAGGATCAGTATGAAGCGGATTGAAGTCACCCGAAGCTCCCGAATAGCGCACAAGTTGATTCAAGGTGACTGGATTCTTGACCAGTTGCGGCAATTCATCGCCTACCTGCACTTCGTCAAAATAGCGTATCTTTGGTGTCTGTGTGTTTGTGGTTGTCATGCAGTGTTCTCCTTGCTGAAAAGAACGGGGCGTGATACATCAGGCCCGTACACATTATCATTATTCGCGCACAACAATTGTGGTTCGTGCATTCAGTACGGGTTGATTATCTTGATTGGTATAACGTGTCTCGGTCGTAACGATATCCATTGAAGAGCCATCTTTGCCTTGACGATTCTTGCCCTCTACAATCGTGGTCACACCCGTAACGGTGTCGCCAGCGTAGATTGGAGCGAGATATTCGTATTCCTCTTCGCCATGCAGAATACGCATCACGTTAATGCCGACACTTGACAGGTTGCTACCGCCATACCTATTACCCCAGAAATTAAACAGGGTAGGACCAGTGGGATAGAGGGGAACATCTTTATAGCCCGCCGACTGCGCGGCTTCACGGCTATGATAAATAGGATTTGGATCGCCAATAGCGAGAGCTAGCTCGTGGATTTTTGCACGTTCAACCTCGACTGTAAACGGGGAAAAGCTTTGACCAACCTTGCTCTTATCAAACATGTATCCTTGCTCCTTCGCAGGTGTAAGTCCTAGTAAGAAAGTTTGTCGTATTACTAGTATCTAATGCTCATACATTAATGTCAAGGATTGCCTCGCTTCTCTCACAACTTGCAAAGATTTTACAATCTTTTTAATTCTTTCTCATGCTTTCCAGAGAGAAAGCTACTACAATAGCGTGAGTAAAGCAAGTATTCTTGAAAAGATTTAAGATATTTTTGTCATTATAGGAGCTAATATATTCGCATGGCAGATACAATCGATACAGTGAAACTCTCGCCAACTGAGGATAGCGCACCAATACATACTGAGCGGGAGAGTACACCTCTATGGAGCAGGATAGCTCTGGGAGCCGTGTTGCTCGTCTCGCTCTTCATGGATTTCTTCCAACTTGGTCAGAACGGCTACGGCAATCTATACTACGCTGCCGGTGTTAGAAGCATGACTGATAGTCTACACAACTTTTTCTTTGTCTCATTCGACCCAGGCGGCTTCGTCTCGGTTGATAAGCCACCGTTCGGCTTCTGGCTCCAGACTCTCAGCGCAAAGATATTCGGCTTTATCCCGTTCAGCATCTTTCTGCCACAGGCACTTTGTGGCGTACTAGCTGTGCTGTTGCTCTACTATCTGGTGCGTCGGCACTTTGGGGTCATTGCCGGACTGGTTGCGGCACTCGCACTGGCCGTCAGTCCCATCAGTGTTGTCACAAACCGCAACAACACAATTGATGGTACGTTAGCACTGATCCTTTTACTTGCGGCATGGGCAGTCATTCGCGCCGCAGAGTCTGGCAAGTTACGATGGTTACTGTTGAGTGCCGTATTCGTTGGTCTCGGCTTCAACACGAAAATGGCGGAGGCATACCTGATTGTGCCCGCCCTTATTATGACTTACCTGCTCTGTGCTCCGCGTAAAGTATGGACACGCATCTGGCACCTGGCACTCTTCGTGGTGGTGTTCTTTGCGCTCTCGCTCTCCTGGTTGCTCGCTGTTGACTCGATCTCACCATTACAACGTCCTTATGTCGGCTCGACGCAGAACAATTCGGAGGTCAGTCTGGCCTTCAGCTATAACGGCCTCAACCGCTTGCGTATCGGTGGCAACTCCTTTGGTGGAAATCGGAGTCCTGGTGCCACGTCTTCAAATAATCGCGCCACGGGCACAGATCGTTCAGCTACAACGGATCGTACACAAGCCGCTCCTCCTGTCGCGGGTTTCACTGAAGCAGGCACACCTGGGCTATTGCGTCTCTTTAGCCCCTCTCTAGGTGGACAGATCGGCTGGTTGCTTCCCTTCGCACTTTTAGCAATTGTCGCACTCATCCTCCAGCGGCGTTTCCGCTTTCAGAGAGATAGACAACAGTCAGGTCTTGTGTTGTGGGGCTTCTGGCTGCTCACAATGGCAACCTTCTTCTCGCTCGATAGCTCGTTCCACCAGTATTATATGACCGAGATGGCTCCTGGCTTGAGCGCACTTGTCGGTATTGGCATGGTCATCATGTGGAACGATTATCGTAGTGCTAGCTGGCGCGGCTGGTTACTTCCTCTCGGACTTGTGATAACTGCTGCCACGCAAATCTACATGCTCGCCACCTATCCTGCATGGGCGCAATGGTTGAGTCCATTGATTGGGGGTCTCACGGCACTGGCAGTGATTGCGCTCATCCTTTTCCGTGTACTACCACGATTACGCCTGAACACCTCTATGATACGAATTGCGGCTGTGGCCGTAAGTGTCGGCCTGTTTGCACTTCTTGTCGCACCCACAGTCTGGGCTAGCTACTCTGTATTCCACAATACCGAGTCTTCTGCTCCCAGTGCAGGACCCAGCGTTAACAGTACAACGAATGGTTTCTTTGCTTTCGGTCAAGCACAAGCTAGACAAAATGGTCTTACGCAGACGAATGCAGCTCTCATCTCTTACCTTGAGGCAAATCAAGGCAATACAAAGTTTCTGGTTGTGACGCCAAGTTCAAGTATGGCGGCTCCGATTATTCTCGCTACAAACCAGCCTGTGATGGCACTGGGTGGTTTCAGTGGTGGTGACCCCATTTTGACAACAAGTCAGCTACAAACCTTGATTAGCAACGGCACGGTACGCTACTTCCTGCTTACCTCGTCGCGTGCAACACAACGTCAGATAGATGAGTTGCCCGAACAGTACCGTGATAGATTGCGGAGTGAGAATTTTGGGGGGTTTGGACAACAGAACACGCTGTCTACATGGGTCAGCAGACATTGTAGCGTGGTACCCGCCAGCGACTGGACCTCGACGGGACGCGCTGGTAGTACACAATTATATGATTGCGCCGCATCTGCGGCGTAAGAAGGAGTTGGATTTGTGAGTGAGCAAGGAAATACTTGCTCACTCACAATTTTCTCTCCGTTGATGCCGTTCCTCAATCCTTGCTAACAGGGTTCATTGCTCACAGGGCGTTCTAAAGAAAGGCCCTACATGGTTCAACACCGCATACGTTCTAGGAATTAGCGAATTGTAGGGGCCTTATTCTATAACGCCCTCGTCGCCACCGACCACGTTTTAGAGCAATGAGACCATTCCTCAATCCTTGCCTACAGATTCATTGCTCACAGAGCGTTATGGAATAAGCCCTACATTTTTGTCTCTGCCATGCCTTTCATAGAGCCACTTCGTTATGACCACCCGTCATTAGCACGCCCAGTTGTTCTTCGGTGGCTTCGGGTCCGACAATATCGACAACCTTTCCTTCGTACATGACGACAATACGGTCCGAGAAGGAGCGGATTTCGTCGAGTTCGACACATTGTTGGCGTATACATACGGATTACCCGACCCAATCTTACCCACGCTTCCACCTATCGAGTCCCTCTGTGTCCAGCGTCCCAACTGCGGATCGTAGTACCTCGTGCCGAACTTGTAAAGGCTCGTGTTGGCATCGTAGTAGCCACTGGCGAACTGCCAGGGGTTGCTCACCGTCTCGCTCTTGTTCAGGCTGTTGCCATAGGGGTCGTAGTAGTAGCTGTTCTTGACGCTGCCACTGCTATCAACGACTTTGAGGACTGAGCCGAGATCATCCATCAGGTAGTAGTACGTGCCTGTTGTTGTCCTTTCACTCATGAGTTGCCCTGCATTGGTTCTTCACAATGTCGAGTGGTGAAGGCGGCGATACACAAACAAATAAGTAGAATGTGTTTCATTGCCGTTTCGTAACGTGTGTCGTGTCGCACTCTCCGCACTGGTGCGAGAAGACACAGGCGATGTAGGACATCGTTGCAAAGACAAAGTTAGTAATTTCATGCACATTCAATGTATTAGTATTTGCTCTATAAGTTACTAAATGGAGTATCTGCTTATTTTCTTCTTTTACTAAGTAGATAAAGTGAGAGGAATAAGATAAAACTTACAAGAAAAATTATGATAGCAATGATTGCCAAAATGAAGGCTAGCATTGATGATCTATCTACAAACAAGTAGATGACTGATAATACTAGTAATACTACTGCCCCTACAGTTCCTCTTAAAAACGCCCGTGACGATGTATTTTCCATATTATTACCCCCCTTATTTTAGAGCGACTTAAACATCTAAAAACTAAGCGCAGGATTTTTGAACAGTTTTGTTGCGTACTCACTACTTATCAAAACACTTTGATGAGAGAAAGTATTTTTCAACATGTGTAGCCTTAGAAACTCTCAATTTTTGATCTGTATGAAAGGTGAGTCTTCACATACTCTGTAGTGAAGACTCATACTCATTTGGTATTTCGCTACCAAACCATCGTTAAGAGTAAAAAGTAGCTCTCATGAGTTTCTCCACATTCATGATCGAAAACAAGGTAGGAGAGCGAGAATGAGAGCAGCTATAAGACCAATGGTGAACGCGATTCCGAGACTTACTACAATGGCTATAACAGGACCAATACCAATTGCACCTGCAAATAGTCCCACCCCAACAGCGGTGAAGTTTGTCAGGAGATAAGTAGTAAGACCGCTGAGACCAGCTAGAAGGGCAATGTAACTAGGTATGGTGAGAAAAAGCGTAACTATAATCCCTAACGCACATGTCCCAGGATCCCTCCCACTAGGATCAACCTGCATATTGGGCACATTGTTGGTGACAAGAGAATCATCCCTTGCGTTCAAATAGGAAGGAAAAGCGGGAAGAGGAGCAAAAGGTCTCTGTACCCCACAGACGAACTCTCCTCACGAATTGATGTACGCCTTGCTCTTACATCCTTTACAAGAATAATACGTGAGAAATGAGAGAAAGTCAAGCTTTTCTAGAAAACGAAATACTATTGGAGAAAAACACTTTTATATACATACTGTAGACAAAGTACAACAAAAGGATACAAATGAATTCCATACACAACAACAATGTTTATCAAAGGTAAGTGGTTGATAATAATATTACAAAAGCTACCAATGGGCGACCACAAAGGTCAATACTGTTCAAATAAGAATTCTTTGCGGAAATGGGGAATCGACGGGCGACCACAAGGGTCGCACCCTACTATACACGTAGTGCATCCCTCGCCCGTCTAGTAGAGTAGGATGCGACCCTTGTGGTCGCCCGTCTGTCTCTTTGGCAATTATTCCGCATGCCCACCAGTCATTAGCACGCCAAGTTGTTCCTCGGTGGCTTCGGGGCCGACGATATCGACAACCTTTCCTTCGTACATGACGGCGATACGGTCCGAGAGGGAGCGGATTTCGTCGAGTTCGGCGGAGATGAGCAGGACGGCTTTGCCTGCGTCGCGCTGCTCGATAAGGCGACGATGAATGAACTCGATGGCACCGATATCGACGCCGCGCGTGGGTTGGGCCGCGATGAGTGCTACAGGGTCGCTGGCAAACTCGCGAGCAATGATGATTTTTTGCTGGTTGCCACCGGAAAGGGCACGTGCAGGTACCTCAATCGAGGGGGTACGTATATCGAAATCAGCAACGAGTCGTTTGGCCCAGGTCGCGATATTTTTGAGCATCAAGACGAAGCCACGCCACGAAAACAGACGCGAACGTTGCCGTCCTAGAATGGTGTTGTCCTCAATCGACTCGGCTAGCACAAGGCCACTACCACGACGGTCCTCTGGAATATGCGACATGCCTGCGAGTCGTACTCCGTGTGCATCCATGTTGGTAATATTGCTCGCTTTATTCACATGCCCCGCCTCGGTTGGCGTAATCACAACATTCCCAGCAGTGACTTTACGCATTCCACTCAGCACTTCGGCTAGCTCGGTCTGACCATTGCCCTCGACACCGGCGATGCCCAGGATTTCGCCCGCGTGTACGTCGAGGCTAACACCGTGCAGCACCTCAAGGGTACGATCATCCTGTGCATGCAGGTCTTCGACGTGTAGCACAATGGGTCCGGGCTTACTCGGGGTCTTGTTGACGCGCAACAGAACCTCGCGCCCAACCATCATACGGGCAATTTCGGCCTGATTGGTTTCACGCGTCACCAGCGAACCAACATTTTTGCCGCGTCTCAACACCGTGATATTGTCGGTCAGTTCGAGGACTTCACGCAGTTTATGTGTAATGAAGATAATAGTTTTGCCTTGTGCCACAAGACCGCGCAACACCGAGAAGAGTTCAAATGTCTCCTGTGGTGTTAACACGCCCGTCGGTTCATCCATGATGAGAATGTCGGCCCCTCGATACAGCACTTTGAGAATTTCGACGCGTTGCTGCAAACCAACGGAGAGGCGTTCAATGGGAACATCCGGCTCAATGGGCAGACCATATTGTTTGCTGAGAGCAAGAATATCGGCGCGAGCCTTACGAAAGTTGAAGGGAGAACCAAGTCCGCCGGGTTCGCGGCCAAGCACAATGTTCTCGGCAACAGTCAAGGGCGGAATAAGCATAAAATGCTGATGCACCATGCCAATACCCATTTGAATAGCATTACGCGGCCCTGTAATGTGAACGACACGCCCATTGATCACAATCTCGCCGCTATCAGGGCGGATCATGCCATAGAGGATGTTCATGAGCGTCGATTTACCTGCGCCATTCTCACCCACAAGTGCGTGTATCTCGCCATTACGCACCGTGAGATTCACATTATCGTTCGCCACGACACCGGGCCACGCCTTACTGATATTTCGCATTTCGACCGCGTAGGGAACGGAAGGCTCCGCTACAGGTTTTACCATTGTGCTTTCTTGCATCTCTTCTTACTTCCTCTTATTCAGAACCCGGTTCGTATGGAATGCCATCAGCAGCGGGAGCAATTGTACGTCCGACGAGGCCGACGAGGGCAACCAGCGTGAGAATGTATGGTAACGTGCTGAGCAGGTTAGGCGAGATACCCGTGTCCTGTAAGCGTGGGCTGAGTGCCTCGCCAAGACCAAAGATGAGGCAGGCACCCGCTGTTCCTATGGGATTATACTTGCCGAAGATCATGGCGGCAAGGGCTATGTAGCCAAGTCCTGCGGTCATGTTTGTATTGAAAATACCCGCGATACCGAGCGACAAGAACGCACCCGCCAATCCAGAAAGGAGGCCGCTACTAATGACGCATAGATAACGTATCAGTCGCACATTGACCCCTGCGGTATCCGCTGCTTGTGGCTGCTCACCCACCGCACGAATACGTAAACCGATATTGGTACGGAACAGCAAGAATTGAATGGCGAGCAGAATAACTATTGCAACGTAGAAGATAACGTTTTGTTGAAAGAAGACGGGACCTATAAAAGGAATGCTCGACAGAGGGCCCAGCGCAACACTAGGAATGCGTAGTGCCGCGCTCAAGGAAGGTACGCCCTGCCCATTTGTTTGTATGGTAAGCAGATAATCGGTCAGGCCGAGAGCTGCAATATTGATAGCGATACCACTCACTATCTGATCAGCCTTAAAATTGATTGAGACAATGGCATGTACAAGTGCCATCAAGCCACCCGCAACCATCGCACCGATAATACCAAGAATAACGCTATGCGTTGACAGAGCGATCATGACGCCAGCATATGCCCCGGTCAGAGTCATACCCTCCATCGCAATATTGACGACACCACTGCGCTCAGAGATCACACCACCAAGTGCGGGCAGCAGGAGCAATGCGCCGAATTGTAGTGTTGCACCCCATAGATCGGAAGAGGTAACAACCCGTAAGAAGATTTGGAAAAACACGCCTTATTCCTCCTCATTTTTCGGTAGTGGCAGTTCGCGATACTCATCCAGTGGCTCTGTCCGTTCAGCTACAGCAACAGAACTGCCCTGTGCCGCACTCGCCTCGCCTGTACCATTTGCATTAGTTGAAGCATTTTCAATGAGTGACGAAGCCGCTTCTGTCGAACCTGCAACATTAGGCACGATTGCCGGACGACGACTGAGACGCGCCCAACTGGGGAGCGAGCGTTGTAGTGTGGGCAGAAATTCTGCTGCAATACTAAAGAGGACAAGTGCCTGAATGATATACACCAGATCCCCCGGTACACCCGCATCGACCTGCATAAAGGTACCTCCTTGCCGTAAGCCACCGAAGAGGAGTGCGCCTAAGAGGACACCTATCGCGGTTGTACGTCCTAAAAGGGCGACACCAATGGCATCGAAGCCCGTTGAGTCGATGCTGAATGTACCCGCAATCAAATGATGTGGAAATTGTCCCATCACGCTTAACGCTCCGGCGAGGCCGGAGAAGGCACCAGCCAGTGCCATCACCAAAAACAGGTTACGCTTGACTGGAATACCTGCATAGCGTGCGGCTTTGAGATTCTGACCGAGAACGCGCACCTCATAGCCAAAAGCGGTACGCGAGGTGATAAACCAGTACACTACAAGCGCGAGTAGTGCCACAAAAATACTCATATCGACAAGATATGAGCCGGGGGAGAGAATCTTGGGCAAAAACGTCCCCAATGTCTGATTATAAAAGACTGCAACAGTAGGAATGGTGCCGTTTGGGGGAAGTGACGGTGTGACATTCGACTGCTTGGGGTCTTTGAATGGCGTGAGAATCAAGTAGTCCGTGAGGTAAAAGGCAATCCAATTCAGCATAATGGTCGTCACGACTTCGTGCGCTCCACGCCACGCCTTGAGCAAACCCACGATACCACCCCAGATAGCACCAGCGAGCATACTGCCGATAACCATCAGTGGCACCAGTAGCCAACCGGGAAGACTCGACAGCGTGAGGGCGAGAATGACCGCCGCCATCGCACCCATTGCCAGTTGCCCTTCCGCACCAATGTTAAAGAGACCAGCCCGAAAAGCAATAGCAACCGAGAGACCTGTAAGAATCAAAGGACCGACACGCACAAGCGTATAGGAAAGCGTCTGAGCATCGCCGAACGAGCCGACATATAAGTCCTGAAAAGCCGTAATAACAGCATTAAAGCGGTCGGTGGGCGAACCAGGGGATGTAAGTATAATCACTATTGCGCCTGCAATCAAGGCCAGGATAACAGCGAAAAGAGGACGACCAAGTGAGTTGCCCACTTTGCGTACTTGCGTTATCAGCCTTGCGGTGAACGAGTCCGACCTACTACGTTGTATAGTTGGTGCAGCCATGAATGGCACCCTCCTATGCGAAAAGTGGCACAAAACCACTTGACTGCTGAGATATATTTGACAAACCTATCATAGCATTAGCGTATCAAAGAAACAAGCGTTGAAGACATCCTAATCGAGCAAAAGCCTCCCTCGATAAGATAAATGGGTGGACAAGAGACACAAAAAGCAACAAACCTTGCTGCAAAGCGTTATACTTGATAAGGCCACAAATTTCCAATAAACATCTAAAAAAATATTACCTGCGTTACAATTTTTCTTCTATAGAGGGGTTATATAGCCACTATGTCGAACATGTCTGGTATGCCTGCTTCACCGCAAAACAATGGAACAAGGCGTCAAACCAAGAATTTATTTCAGCAACCGTTCGCCGAGAACGTACCTGCACAACAAGCTACCCCTCCTGTACAACCTTATTATGCGAATACAAACACCCCACAGGGACAAATAAATAGGGATAACGCATCGTACATGCCATCGACAAATCAGCCCAGGTCTCAGACGCCACCATCTTTCGTGCCACAACAGGGACAGGAGCAGAGCTATCCATCAACTGACCCCGTTGCAAACTTCAATAATCAAGGTGTCCGGTCAAAATTTGATTCGCTAAAGCATGTTGCACTATCAAGCAGAAACAGCTTGCAACAAAATGTCGCGGCAGCAAGACCATATCAACAGCAGCAACAGCAAGCGGGAGTAGTGTCGCCAGCGCAAAATATGCCGAACAACACATATTCCACGAGCAGCAGAGGACCAAATACGTCAGCAATCAATCCTAACGCGCTTCCACCGCGTACCACACAGGCAGGTCCGACGCGTCCACCTGTTGCTCCACGCGAAATGCCACCGCACTCAGCAAAGACCAGGCTTATACTCTATCTCTTTGTTATTAGTTATATTCTGCCCGCGTTTCTTGGCATTGTCGATAGTATCAATCTTTACTCTCTGTCTACACATGGTTATAGTGGTGTACAGCACCTATTGCATGTACGCGACATGGCGAACGACCTGAAGGCGCACGTGTCCACTATTGATGCCAACAAGCTGCACCAGATGCAGATAGAGTTACAGGGGGCGCAGGTCGATTTCAAAGTCTTGCATGAAGACCTTATGCACAATGTCTATTTTAATGGCGTGGGTAGTACACTACCAAAGTATACAAACTCCGCCCTCGCGCTCTGCCAGATTGGTAGTGACGCCGCTGATGCAGGACAGGCACTTACAGACATGTTAGTAACCTTTATACCAGCGTTACACGGCTCCGCCCTTACCGCATCGACACAACCGCTCATCACGCCGCCGATGCTCGCGAAGGCCAGTACGACATTAGATTACATCTTGCCGTTAGCGAAGGACATACAGACACAAACGCCATTGCTCTCACTTGATGTCCTGCCCATCGACGATACGCAACGTATACAGGTCGCGCAGGTCATACAACTCGTGCCTACGATTGTAACAGGTCTCTCGCAGGCACACGACATGATGGGTGCCATCGGCTGGATACTAGGCGTAGGCCAGCCACGCAACTTCTTGATACAGACGGTTGACCGTGCAGAGATACGTCCCACAGGGGGATTCACTGGACAGTTCAGCGAACTTGCGCTGAACGGTGGGCGCATGGGGCAGCTTAACCTGCAGAACATCGGCATTTATGAAGAAAACAAGCCGAACGAACCTAACGCAGGACAATTTCCGCCCACCGCTTACACATCGTGGTGGCCTATTGCCGATTGGGGTTTACGTGACTCGAACCTCTCCGCTGATTTCCCAACCTCGGCACAGATCGCCATCAACGTATATAAGCGCGAATTCAAGCATCAGGTCGATGGCGTCATCGTCTTCTCGCCCTTCTTGATCTCGCGTGTGCTAGCAGCAACTGGACCAATCTATATACCGGAGTATCATGAGACCGTTACAGCGCAAAACCTTGAGAGCAAGTTGCACTACTACCAGTTGGATAACGTAGGTATCCGCAAAGAGACGGTTGTTGAACACGAGGATAATACGGATATTGCGCGTAAGCTCTTTACGAAACGTGTCTCCAAGGTATTGATGGATAAAGTTCGTCATGCCTCCGTGACAGATGTGCTGGCTATCGCGCAAGAGATGCTACAGGCGTTGCAGACACGCGACCTACAGGTGTATGTGACAAACGCACAAATTGAAAATCTGCTCGTTAAATATAATGCGGCAGCGGTGATTGACCGTTCGACAACGCACGATGGATTGTTCGTGGTACAAGCCAATGTGAATGCCAACAAGGGTTCGCAATACGTGCGAACGGTTCTGCACGACACGGTGACACTCGATGCGAACGGAGGTGCGACACACCAGTTTCAAATGAGCCTTGTCTACCATATGCAAGATCAAGTGTATGGACTCGACACATATCACGATTATGTACGAGTCTACGTGCCACCGAACGCGAAGTTTTTAAATGGCAATGGTTTTGAGCAGCTAGGCAATCCTTTGTGCAGCTTACCCGCAGGATTCAAAGCTTGTCCGTCTTATGACGCATACGGCGATGGGAATTTGCTCTGCCCCGTTGATCACAGCGATCCTATGGCAGAGACAAACCAGATCACTGACCCACACAACGGTCAAAACCATCCGCTTAACAATGAAGGACCACCAACGAACATGACAAGTGATGAGCCGCAACGCAACATGTTCGGCGGCTGGGTGATAGTACCCAAAAATTGTACGGCGACGGTGATGCTATCGTGGTACGTGCCGCCGACAGGACATAGTGCCTACGACCTGCTGGTGCAGCGTCAACCGGGTGTCTATCCCGAAATGGACCTGACCATTCTAGCGACACCTGAGAGTTGTGCAACGCTCAAAACGACGGGCAAGCACGTCGATACCGTTCTCAGCCGTGACCAATCGTTCGCGCTGGCAGCATCTAATGCGGGGAGTGGGGCGAAATGTTATGAGCAACCTAAGTTGTAGAGATTGAGCCATTGTACGGACCAATATCAAGGCATATATTACATGCGTCATTGTTTTGCTGGGGCAACCCAACTATTGACACTTATGCATTGCGGCACGTATACTAATTTTGCTATATACACTTATCAGGATTTTTGGCGTAAATGCTGTGTTCGCATTTACGACTGTCGGGCTATCGTTTTTGTAGGATTCATCCGTGCCCTTAGCGCATGGAATGTTGTGGGAAGATTGTAGAAGAGAAGTTATCTATGGAACAAGCAGCTATATTAAATATTACGCGTACTGATACGTTATACCGTTTTCATCTCGATCTTCCCGATAGTCCGGCTTCCATAGGCCAGGACTATACTACTGAGCTTACTCATGAGATACGTGAGCGTTTGCGCCGTACTTTGCAGACGGCGGCGCAGTCGATGCACACACTCGCACAGGCTGAGGCCAAACGCCAGACCGTAAAGCTCGGCACCGTCAACGATGCTCTGCTCACACTGGGTCGTTTCCTCTTCGACTCGCTGCTACCTGTTCCACTGCAAGAAGCACTACGCTATTTAGATTCGGGACTCATCTTCAGCACAAATACGCCTGATATCCCCTGGGAACTGCTCTACGATGCACAGGCAAAGCCCGGACGTTATATCTCACAGCATACGGGGGTAGGACGTGTGGCTCAAGCTGGACACGAAAATACGCATCGCGCACCATTGGCAGAGAGACCGCCGCGCAAATTAGGGCGGCGCGATGTACAGGGACTCTCGGTCCTCTTTCTCGTCAATCCTACGAATGAGCGCATTAGCGCGGAAGAAGAGGTGGCGTCTCTCTGCACCACGCTACCAGAGTCGATTTCGCGCATTATCCTCTATCGGCAACAGGCGAACCAGCTAGAGATGCGAATGCGCCTGAACACCGATGTCCCACATGTGGTGCATTATGCGGGTCCGCTACCGCTTACTAGCTCACCAGGAGGTGAGCCAGCGTTGGCTCTCGCTGGCAACTCGCGCTTAGATGGCGGCGCCGTAGAGCACCTCTTACAATCGCTGCCGAGGCGACCGCTTATTTTCTTGAGCTATCATGAAGACGAACGGCAAGGTCGCAATGGTAGTCCATTACCAAATCAGCAGGAGCGCGACGAGACGATGGAGCGCGTCGCAACCAATCTTCTTTCATCAGGAGCAGGATCGGTTGTCACGTTGCGCTGGCCCATCAATGCAGTACGTACCCGCGCATTTACCACATTATTTTACCAGGATGTTGCCGATGGCGTTACACTGGGCGAGGCATTGCGGCGTACTCGCGTCACAATGGCACAGCAGCATCCCGACGACACATCGTGGATGAGCTTTGTACTCTATGGCGACCCGACACAGCGTTTAGTCGTTGGCTCGCTGGCCTCGAAAGAGCGACCTGCTGAACTCCGTATAGAAGGACTTGACGATACTCATATTATGCCACCCATGTTTTCAGCAACAAACTCACCGGACCGTCGCTTCCTTCGCGCCGTGCTGGAACTCGCACTCGGCGAGGCACGCCGTATGCACAAAGATTACCTCGGCACACCACACCTTTTTATCGCTTTAACCAAGCTTGACGGCGGTTGCACACAGGATGCACTACGCAACCTTGGTTTTTCCTCCAAGCAGGTGCGCGACGTTATTCGCCTCGCACTCGGCTCTGGCAAGGCTACAAGCGATACACCAATTCTGCCGACACGTCGCTGCAAGGAGATATTGTTGACAGCAGAGCGCAACGCGACAAATGCAGGTACAACTGTGGTTGATGAGCGTGCCATAGCCCAGGCGGTGCTAGGTGAAGGCGATGGCGTCACTCATGAACTGTTGACGAAACTCGGCATCAATCCGACGCAACTGGTTGACCTGATTCTCACCAGCAATGCGCGAGCACTCCTGGAACTTGTACCAGCGGCGAACCTTGGTCCCGATGTTGCCCCTGCCGATATCCCTGGCGTCCTGAATCCTGATGGCATAAAGGGCGGTAATTCAGTGTTGGAACGTCTTGGGCGCGATCTGACGAAGCAGGCGGCCAATAAGCAACTTACACCATTGATCGGGCGAGACAAAGAGATTCGCCTGCTTATGCAAACAATGATGCTCAAGGACCGCAATAACCCTATTCTCATCGGAGACTCAGGTGTGGGTAAAACAACCATCGTTGGCGGCCTTGCACAGCGTATTATTGATGGCAAGGTTCCACCCGAACTACGCGGCAAGCGTCTGATTGAATTGTCTGCGAGTTCACTTGTTGCGGGTACGAAGTATCGTGGCGAATTTGAAGAGCGGCTCCTCAAAGTCCTGGAAGAGGCCGAGGGTAGCGGCGACATTATTCTCTTTATCGACGAGATGCATCTGCTCATCGGCACAGGTCGTGCAGCGGATGGCAGTATCGACGCGGCAGGCATTCTCAAACCAGCACTGGCTGGTGGACGCCTACGCTGTATCGGAGCCACCACGCCACAGGAGTACCGCACAATCGAGAAGGATGCCGCGCTAGAGCGTCGTCTACGCCCCATTCAGATCGAGGAACCGACACCAGAAGAGGCATTGACAATTCTACATGGTATGCGTGAATTGTACGAGCAACACCATCATGCTACAATTACTGATGAGGCATTAGATGCCGCCGTCAATCTCTCGGTGCAATATCTGCCTAACATGCGCCTTCCTGATAAAGCCTGTAGTGTCCTCGATGAGGCGTGTTCACAGGCTCGCGTCTTTTCATTAGAGCAAGAGGAGCAGGAAGAAGAGTTAGGTTTTGAAGACGAGGACGAAGAGTTAGCCTCGCCTATTATCACGGCACCAATGATAGCTGAGGTTATCTCAGCACGCACAGGCATACCTGTACGTGCCCCTGGTCGTGAGGAGCGTGATCGCCTGTTAAGCCTTGAGTCACGCCTGAAAGCACGCGTGGTTGGACAAAACGAAGCGGTCAAGAGGGTAAGCCAGGCAATTCAGGTTGCTCGCGCTGGACTCAAGCCGCGTAATCGTCCAGCGGGTGTCTTCCTCTTTCTGGGACCAACAGGCGTTGGTAAAACAGAGCTTGCGCGCGCACTGGCCTCGGAGGTGTTTGGTTCGCCAGAACACCTTATTCGCGTCGATATGTCGGAATATATGGAGAAACACGCGGTCTCGCGTATGATCGGTTCGCCCCCTGGCTATGTTGGCTACGATCAGGAAGGGCAATTGACGGGAAAGCTGCGGCGGCGGCCACACTGCGTTGTGCTGCTCGACGAGGTTGAGAAAGCTCATCCAGAAGTGTTCGACCTGTTCCTACAAGTCTTCGATGCGGGTCGCTTGACCGATGCACAGGGTCACACCGTCGATGCACAGCACGCCATCTGGATTATGACCTCGAATGTGGGTACCGATATGCTGGGTCGCTCGATGCCGCATGGCTTCCGTGCTGGCATTAAGAGTAGCACCGAAGAGATGCAACGTGACCGCCTGTTAGAGCGTTTGCGCCAGACCTTCCGCCCAGAGTTTCTCAACCGTATCGACGAAGTGGTGATCTTCCATCCGTTGGAGCAAGAACAGGCACACGAGATCACACGCCTCCAAATGAATGAACTCGCGGCGCGTCTGCTAGAGCAAGGCTTGCTGCTACAAACCGACGAGAGCGCGATAGACCTGCTGTGTAAAGAGGGCTTTAGCGAGACACAGGGGGCGCGTCCATTACGCCGCGTCATCGAGAAGCTTTTGACGGTGCCACTGAGTATGCGTATCCTGCTGGCCGACATTCCAGAGAACGGCGAAGTCTATGTCAGTGCGGTTGAGGATAAGCTTGCAATAGACATTCGCGAACCGTCGCCAAAAGTCGAGGTGTTAGCGGATGTCGAGATGAAGACAACATAATACAAAGATTGGTGCCGAGGCGGGACGCCTCGGCACCAATCTTTGTATTATTTCCCCCATTTGTAGATGTAGACACGGGTATCCATTTTGCGTTGCATGCCGCTGAGAGCCATGTAGCGCACAAGACCAAAGATGGGGCGTTCCGGTCCCCACGGACGGTCATGTTTGCCACCAATAGCCCACGCAACCCCTGTATAGCCGTTGGCGTCGCGACCATCTATTTCGTATTTGTCGTTGAGGTAGATGGCATCGGCATAGGCTTCTTCAGGCGTTTCGGTCCATTCAAGAATTTTCTTGGCCCAGTACATCCGCATGTAACCGTGCATACGGCCAGTTGTCGTCATTTCGCGCTGGCTGGCATTCCAGAGTTCGTCGTGCGTCCTGGAATGCTCCAGTTCTTCGCGTGTGTAGGTCCAGGAGCGCGGGTCGTGTTTATGCTTCTCAAGCGTCTTCTTTGCCCAATCGGGACAACCTTCTAGCGAGTCATAGTGAGGATTGTGGAGCGCAAAGTTGATGGCTAATTCACGGCGTACAATCAACTCTTCCAGGTAAGCAGTACGACCGCCAGTGGCGTCAATCGCTGCACTGCCCGTTGCCTCTGGCACATATTGCTCTATGTCCCACGCCATTTGCTGTACAGAGATATGTCCGAAGTGCAGATACGCCGAAAGTTCGCTTGTCTCTGAGACCTCTGGTAGGTTGCGTCGCTCCGCATAACTCGCGAGCCGCTCTGCGATAAATACTCCTAAGCGACGCTTGCCCTCGTCCTGTCCTCCGTGAAATTGCGGTGATGGCTCGACACTGCGGTCAATCTTCAGGCTTTGCAGATAGCTTAGTGGATTGTGTGTATCACCAGCGTCTACGGGTGCCTCCTGCAGTGAATGCTCTACCTCCGCATCGACGATAGGTTGCAGGTAGGTCGGGATGAGGTGCTGAATTTTCGGACGTAACGTCCGGGCTGCCCACTCTTCTTTCGGAAAAAATTTGCTCGGCACCACCACATCGCCATCGACACAGGCAAAGGGAACGTCTAGCTGCTCCTTCACCTCAGCACGCCAGGAGCGCGGAGTGCGTAACTCCGCCTCGTCGCTGATGACCGCCGCGACACGCAACTCACGCGCAAACTTGACCACCTCTTCGGATGGCTTACCGCACCGAAGAAGCAATGGTGTGCCACGCTTTTTTAAATAGCCTGCAGCGACTTCGATGCCTTCAAGCATAAAGGTATAATGACGTAGGTTAGCCTCTGGATACTCTGTGATCACAAACAACACGACCACAGGAAGTTTCAGTGTGTTACCAAGTGTGATGGCGGCGTTGAGGGCATCATTGTCGTGTCCACGTTGAGAACGTTGCATCCAGTACATCACACACTTTCCATCGTCCGCACACTCTCCGGGACGATATATTTGCACACGCTCATCGTCTGCAAAGAATTTTGTGATATCAATCATAAACGATTCTCCTCCTCTGCTTTGTATAAGGGACGCATAGCGCGAATATTTCGGGTGGCAGAGAGGAGGGGAGTGCCAAAAAGCTAGAAGCGTGAGGCAGGTGACCCCATTGTCACCTACCCCACGCCACTGCCTGGGGGGAAACAGGGAGACGAGAAGGTCTTTGCCCTGTTTAGAGCGATGATGATCGAAAGTTTGCTCTGAGCAACACTGCTACAAACCAGCTACAAGAGAGCATTCGACGACAAACGATAATGGACCATTACACTCAACATTATGCAGTCGGAACAACTGGCTCTTGTACCTCTGATCGGAGTATTGCTCGACAGAGCAAATGGCACCCAAAGATCATCCGTTCACTACTGCATACAGTATACACCCCTCTCCTTTATTGTCTGTTTCTTTGCGCTTCATTTTGTGTTACAAAAGGGATGCGCTCAACTGGCTCTCAGCCTACTATCTACATCTATGAGAAGATTGAGGAACAATGTAGTAGATAATATAGAGAAGATTGGGCGGAAGTCTTACATAAGACAACAATATGAGAAAGGGATAGATGTAGCGCTGTATGCCGCGCTACATCTATCCCTTTCTCATATACACACTACATCACACGCGTTGGAGTGATACGAATAACTTGGCTATATTCTGCCGCCATCTGCTCCGGTGTAAAGCCGATCTGCTTTATATCTTCGCCATATTTTTTGACGTAGGCTTGCAATGTTGCGCTTATCTCACCAGGAGCGAGCAGTGTTGCAGTGCCTTCGATGGTAACGGGATCAGCACCATCATTAGTATTATCGAGTGCCAGCAGCACATTCGGATTGTGCTGTATATTGACCAGTTTCTGATTTTTTGGACGACTAAAGATCAGAACCGACTCACCATCCCACAGGAACCAGACTACCACCGCGTGTGGGTGTCCGTTGGGGCGAACTGAGTTGAGCCAGATTACCATATCGTTGTGCAGACGCTGGTCGATGTGCGCGTGTCGCTGCTGTGTCAAATCGAGGATGGATGCCATGATTATGTTGCTCCTTTATGCTGACAAAATAGCACCTACTTTGTCATTGTAACAGACTGAGAAGGCTTTTTCATTCCAAAGCATCTCTATGATCGCTTTCGGTATCGTACGCCAATTTAAGCTGAGACTATAATTACGATCTCAACTGTATTGTGACTACGTTGCCGCTGCTGTCGATGGAAAAGGTAGTGCCGCAATGGGTGCAACGGTATTGAATATTTCCCATACCATCACGGTGAAAAACTGCATCATCCTTGATATCTACGAGTACAATAGCCTGCCTTCCACAACAGGAGCGGGGGCAAGTGTGATACTTAACGTCTTGAGGTCTCATTGTTTGTTTCTCCTCTGGCTGTCGTTATGAAGGGATTACATGTGAGGATCTTTTTGATATTGATATTCGGGGATGGTGTTTAACCTACGGGATAGAGTTTGATTTGCACAATTGCAGGGTAGTTATGCTCCATCGAAAGGTATATCTCCCAGTTGTACAAAATGATGTGAGCAATGGGTGACGTGATAGCTTTGAGTGTTACTCCAACAATCCAGCTTCCAATGTCCTTCGCAGGTTGTGATGTAACTATCTGATAGAGTGTCCACTGTTTTTCGGAGACCACGTAACTGGCGGTGTTTTTGAACTGAAGTAAAGAGACATGCTTACGTAAAGCTATACTAAGTAGCTCATAAGCTTTCCGGTAGCACTTTTGTTGTATGAGTTGACAATAATGCTCTACTGCAGCATTATACTTTCTTTCGTTTATAGAAAAAGCCTGTGATGGAGTGGGTGTCGAAAGTGGGAGACACGCAAGGGAAACCTTGGGTATGGGGGTAACGCTGTTATTAAGAATGGGAACGAGATGAACGTTAGGAAAAAGAGTTGTTCTACAAACGAATAGGGTAAACAGACTGACACATAGACACAAGAGGATAAGAAAACTAGCAGAATAAGTTTTTAACTTGCGTACAAACGACCATCTGTCCTTACATGAGCATGAACGTACATAAACATGGCTACATAGAACATTGTGTCTTCTGGAATGGGGTCTGTTTCGCATAGAAAACTCCTTCTGGAAGATCGTCACTGTTCATAGTTTTTCTGACAAATCGTCACAACTTGCATGTCCACGCCTAAAAGAAGATTTAAAAATGCTGTAGCAGTTGCCTAGCTCATGTCTTAGGCACTTGAGCAAGCTTCACATACACACAGAGCGTACAAGCATCAAGTAATACGAATTGTGTAAGCCCTGCTATAAAAAGGCTGTGTAAGAAAACACCCGTGAAAGCTGATATCGCTAGCGCAGAGAAAACGACTAACAAAGCTAAGCGACCGCGTTGTATCAATGCCCCTACAGCGGGTAAGATGAGTATGCAGAAGGCAAAGATAAGCCATGAAGCTTGTATGTCTACACCTGATAGGTATGCCACAGCCGCAGGAATTGCAGCAACAAAAAGATAGGCAACTAAAGCTAATGCCATCTCTTCCAATTCCGTAGCATTCATGACTGATTGCTTATCTTTGTTGTAAGAGGTCTCATAGGCATCATTGAGCGCGGAAACGAATGCTTGCACACTCTTGGAAGCGGTGTTCGGGTTTTTTCTCTAAGGCTTTCAGTACAACATTCTCAACACGGACTGGGATGTCTGACACAAGTCTACGAAGCGGTGTAGGGCGTGAATATAAGTGTTGTTGTACTATTTGCAGCGTATTTCCCTGGAAAGGACGTTTTCCCGTCAACCACTCGTAAACGACAATCGCTAGCGCATATTGATCACTTGCTGGCGAAGGAAGATAATTACTGTTGAAGCGTTCTGGTGCGGTGTAAGCTAGTGTGCAGGCAAAATCCTCTGTTTTCTGCGAAACGACCTCGCGTATAACAACAGCAAGGCCAAAGTCGCTGAGTAGCACACCGTTTTTTGCATCTAAAAGCATATTTTCGGACTTAATATCCTGATGAACTAGTTCGCGCTCGTGAAGGTATGCTAATGCGCCTGCTATTTGCTGGATATAACATAAGATAACGGTGGGAGAGAGTCGCGTACCGTGCGGATGTAAGTCGCGTAAGGAGCCTTTGTCAGCAAACTGCATGGCAATGTAGGGAATACCATCATGCATTCCGAAGTCAGAAACATGCACGATATGCGGATGATCTAGCGAGGCGATGGTTCTCGCCTCTTCGAGGAATTTTTGTCTATCTTTTTGCGCTAAATGCGTCCGTAGGATTTTAAGGGCGACATACGTTTCGAGGTAGACATGCTGAGCCAAATAGATGTCAGCGAAGCCACCTTGGTCTATCAACTTGATAAGTCTGTAATGCCCAAATTGTTGACCTGAAAGATTGGGTAGTTGATGGATGCTACTCATCATCCTTATCTCCTTTCGGTAGACACAAAGTCCACTCATCCAACTTACACAGACAAGAGCCGCCAAAAGAAATAGAGTTTATGTCTGTATAAGTTAATGGTTGCTTGCACCATCGAATTTAGATAAGAAACAGAGCTCGCTTTCCAAGTATGTCTTTATCATGACTTTCAGAGACATCCATTATGTCTTATTGTATCGTCAATTTCTCTATCTGTCAAGTAATTTTGCATTTAATTAGCACGATGAACGCTTCATAACGTATAATGGACAAAACTGACAAAAACCTATCATCTTTTTGTGTCGTAGGATTGACATTTCGCGACATTCATGTTATAAACATTGAGATAGACAATGGTTACCATTTATCACAATCCATCTATAAACAACAGTTCTGTAGGATGAGCAACAAGTTCTGTAGCGAGAGGCAATAAACGGCTTACAGGTGCTGAAATGGATTTAGACGACCTCATTCAAACTGTTACAAGCTATACCCATACGCAAGATGTAGAGTACATTCTCACCGAGGCATATCAAATTGCTTCCGATGCACACAGAGGTTTCCAACGTGCAACAGGCGAACCCTTTTTGAGTCATGCCTTCAAAGTCGCGAAGATACTGGCAGAATGGCATGCTCCACCTTCTCTTGTTGCAATTGGCCTCCTGCACGACATTCATAGTCCCGAATACTCTTCTGAGTATGATTTAGATGCAGTTGAGCGAAGACTGGGACCTGAAATATTTAGATCACTACAAGCAACAATTCAACTAAATGGTCTTTTCAGATATATTGAAAAAGATTTTGCTAGATATGCAGATGTCAATGGTATTGGGAATCATATGGCTCTCATCCTTCAACAGGAACCAGATTTAACTGCAATCAAAATAGTAGATCGCTTACATAATTTGCAAACAATTTCATCACTCACACGCGGCTTTCAGGAACGAGCTGCCAGAATAGGATTCAACTTACTCGTTCCCCTAGCAGAGAAACTAGGCATGGCAAGCGTGAAAAATCAGCTAGAGGATTACAGCTTTGAAATCATCCATCCTACCTACTATCAAATGCTCAAGCTGCACTATATGAAAATAAATCACCAGGAAATAAGTGATATAGCAGAAAATCTACAAGCAGTAATCCATAAGATAATACCCAATTGCGAAGTTCGCTGGTCTCCTTCCTCCCTCTATACACTCTACTGGCATCAAGTGGAGCATAACGTAAAACTTGGCAAACCAATAAATGCTGAGTTTCCACCCATAGGACTCGTTGATGCAGGGGTATTTGTAGTTCTTACCGACGACGAGATTGACTGCTATCGCATTATGGGTATTCTTCACAAACTTTATCAACCTGTAGAAAGACACTTTCATGATTATATTGGGAGCCGTAAAGATAACGGCTATCAATCTCTTCATACACAAATTAAATATTCCGCAGGCAATCTCTTAAACCTCTGCATTCGCACGCATACGATGCATCTCGTCGCTGAGCGTGGCATTACAGCTCGTTGGTGGAATGTACCAGAGGAGTTTTTGCCACAATTACCTAAAGAGATTCTGTTGGAAGGAAAAGAGATTCAAGTGTTTACCTCAATAGGAGAAACCAAAAACATGCCTATAAGGTCAACGCTCCTGGACTTTGCCTACGAAATACATACAGATATAGGACATCGTTGTATAGGTGGCCTGGTGAATGGCGAACACGCTGAGCTACACTATCCCTTAAAAGCAGGGGATAGAGTTGAACTCATGTTAGGCGGTGCAGAAGTTGAGCCGCGTCTTGAGTCTTTGAGCTATGTTCAAACATCACAGGCGGCAAATCGAATCCGACAATGGTTTACGCTTCATCGTCGCTTAGAAATGATTGAGCGTGGTCAGGCACTTCTTGAGAAACAACTGAGGCTCATAGGTTTTGACATAGGAGACGCGCAGCTTCGCCAATTGCTGACTCAGCTAGCATTAAAAGAGCATTTTAATACCTGGGAAGATCAACTCGTTTCTATTGGTGTAGGCAGACATAAAGCACCAAAGATCGTAGCACAACTACAATCAATTACGTCTCCACAGCAAACAATAACAGTCGCAGTTCATGCACTAGCTCCTAAAGAAGATGCACTGACGAAAATCTACGCTAAATGCTGCAACCCAGTTATGCCAGATGACATCATTGGTTGTCTCGATCATCATGGCAAAGAGCGAGTCCTGATTATTCATGATCGGGAATGTTCACAGGTCAAAGTGGGGAAAGAAGTTGTCATTGTACCTGTAAAGTGGGATGATGAGCCAGCAGAGTCAAATTATGTGGTGGTAGTGGAAGCATTAGATCGAAAAGGATTAGCCGCTGACCTGACCAAAGCTATAACATTGCTCGAATGTTCCATGCAGGAATTCAAAACGCATCGCCGTCCCGACGGGATCATGGCTGAGGCACAAATTCTGCTAGGGAAAAGTACAGAGGCACAACGAACTCGCATCCAAGAGGAACTGACTAAGGTTGCTTACGTCACTCATGTAGAACTTATTCTCTCCTCAGAGCTTCCTCCATCGACTCAGCAACCAGTAGCACAACTACTCGTACATAAGCCGAATCCTTATGGTCCTAAACTAGCCTTGGGACCGCGTTTTTATGGACGTGAAATAGAATGTCAACGCATCTCAGCACTCTTACATAATCAATCTCAAAATACGGCTATTCTGCTATGGGGGCAGAAACGTATTGGAAAATCTTCCCTCTTGCTTCATCTCAACGAACATGCAAACAGCGACTTCGTGCCTATATTCGTTGATGTGCAAGGTGTTAGCGATAGTACTACCACTCACTTTCTACGTCATCTTATGCTTCGTATTACTGATGTACTCAAAGAGAAATTTCCAGAGTTAGCACAGGATGTTACTGTACCACACCTTAAACGGCTGCGAAGAGACCCGTTGGCTCTCTTCGACACATTTCTGTTGTTTATTCAGGAGCATATCCAGAATCATCACATTGTACTTATATTAGATGAATTTCAATGTCTATGGAATTTGCAAGAGTTAGAGGTCACACGCAAAGCCATTTTTAGCCGCCTACGTAGCAACTCTCAGCATGGTCATGGCGTTCATCTCATTTTGAGCGGTGGTGGTTTGTTGAGTCAACTTACTAGGCATTCGGGAATTGCCGCTCTTTTTAATACTGCCTACGATGTCAAGTTAGATTGCTTAGGATTAGATGCGGCGTCTCAACTTATACGTGATGGCTTGACAAAAGTAGGGGCGATTACAGATGACGCAGTACAGTATCTACTTTCTATCACTGCTGGTCATCCTTTCTATCTCCAACTGCTTTGTTGGAGGCTTTACGAATTGGCACAAGAAAGCAATACTGCAATTACGAGCGAATTTACTAGTGCTTTTGTTCAAGGGTGGCTTAGTAAAGCTGATAGTAGTCGCTTTCAGCATTTATGGGAAGCAGATACACTTGTATCTACACAAAAGAATAAAGTAATTCTTAGTGCTCTTGCTCAACTTGGCTGTAACACATGCGAGATCGAGTATAATCATTTAGCGAGCTTAATCTACCCTGTAATATCAGAACAAAATCTCTTACAAACACTCGAAGACCTGACAAATCTAGGTATACTGAAGCATAATCATATGCATTATGCTATTGCAGTTGAGCTGTTCGCATGTTGGTTGCGTCAACACTGGCCGCTGGAGTTAGTATTAAAGGAGGCACCTCTACTATGAATTGGCTTAATTCTCCATCAGTCGAGAAGGATATAGAGCATAATCCTTTTTTACAATGGCCTTTCTGGGGACGACGACGAGAATTGCAAGAGATATACAAAAATCTGTTCAGCCACTCACCACAAAGTTGTGCTGTTGTCGGTGAGACATTCATTGGCAAAACCGCCTTACTACGCTATCTTGCATCTCCTTCTGAAACAAGCACTTCAAAGCATCAGAGCAGCAAAGAATCCTTAACGTTCATATATCTTGATTGTGCGCCTTATAGTTCTCTTACTAACTCTGGAAATCATGCATCTGCTCAGTTCTGGTGGGGACTTTATACTAAGACCCGACCCATATTACAATCAGACGAAACTCAGTCTCTCAACAAATCTATATTACATTCAGACCAAGCACCAATAGATATCGCTACTGAAATTAAAGACAAAATAGAGGAACTTATACAAAAACACCAACGTCCTGTCATTATTTTATTAGACAATTTTGAAGGAGTCGCAGGGCTTCCGATACGTGATAGTGAGTGGCTCCGATCAATAGTTCAACAAAATCGTTGTGCTTATGTCGTTGCCAGTCGCTATCTGTTATACTTGTCCTATCATCATCATCCAGAACGAATTGTTAATCCATCTCCTCTATGGAATCTCTTTTCAGATCCTATATACCTGGGACTCATCACAGAAAACGAGGTAAAGGATTTCCTCGTAATAGCAAGTAAAGAGGCAAAAAAGCAGGGCAGTGCCTGGCAACAAGACGATCTTGATTTTTTAAGGAATTTTGCTGGACGGCATCCCGAACTTCTCCGCATAGCATGTGTCCATCTCTTTGGACAACGCTTGCAAACTCATTACACTTTACAGGGAAGTGACCATGACTTTCTCGAATATAGAATAGCAATGGATGCAAGTCCTATTTGCGACTGGCTCTGGCATAGCCTTACCGATCCAGAGCTAAGAGGAGAAGTCAGGAGTAGTTCTCGTGAGGAAAACGAAATAGCAAGCCTTCAGCTATATCAGCAGGCACTAATAGATATCGCGAAAGGACATGCCATTACAGAGATAGCTAGATTGAAGGTATTATCGGTTCCTGAGAAGGAAATACTTCTCACGTTAGAGCAACGGGGTCTGATCGAGCAAAAGAATGGGAAATGGATTGTATTCGCCGAAGTGATGCGTCAGTTTGTTCTCAAGCAAGAACAAAAACTTAGAAGGTCTGGATCAACTGAAAGTATTCGAAACTCATCAATGAATGATAGAGAGGCAAAAAATACAGGAAGTTTTGAGGATCAGGGGACAGCTCCAGCCTTCACCTATCTTGAAGAACAGGTATACAGCTATCTTCAAGCACATGCAGGAAAGGTATGTACGAGGGAGGAGATTATGCATACTGTTTGGAGAGATGATCCCCCAACAAATAGTGCCTTACAGAAGATTATTGAACGTATCCGAGCAAAAATTGAGCCGGACACTGAAAACCCACACTACCTCATCTCGGTACGGGGGCAAGGCTATATGTTACGAGATACCTTCACGGCTTCAATCACCGTGTAGCCTTGCCAACTATTATTAAAATTACGCAGGAAGCATTAGGTGTTCCAAAAGAAAATCTAGTCGCCCTTTGGCAACTGATAGATAGGCATGACCAAACTCAGGAGCAACACTGTATACTATACTAATAGCAGCACTAACATACGCTTTCTCGAAAAGATAATAATTTAATACCGCACGCGATATATCATCCTCTTGATGAGTCTCTTTCAAATACAGTTCAAGTAAAGACTCCGCCTGCATTGCAGAATTTGTACGAGCTTGAACATCAACGATAAGCATAGCAAAATCGCTGAGCGTATCAATGTTACAATACATAGGATTAAAATCAATCGCATCTAATATCGATAATAGTTCACCTTCATTATTTTGAATGTCAATCCAAATGTTTGAAGCTTTCAAGTCTCCATGACACCGCTTAATACATCTATTATGTGTGCGTTGCTCAAAATAGCCCTTGTATACATGCCAGGGAAAGTTCTTACACATTCTATCCTTTAGTGATAGAAATGCCTCTCTAAATTCTTCAGGATAGTTTCCTCTATTATCTTCTAGCACCGAATCAGCAAGCGCAAGGTTATGGCTTAGCTTTTTCTGTAACTGTTCGTAACTTCCCCATTGTGCGGACTCTTCGGGAGGCAGAGCTTCGCAATTTCTGTGTATCTGAGCAATATGGTTAACGAGAGGTTGCATATAGCACTGCAAAAAGTCTGCGCCTTCCTTACTCAGAAGAATATCTAGTTGGCTTTCTTTGGATAACCGATGCATCACCAAGCCATAGTCTGAACCAAGATAAAGCTCTTCTTGAACAGGCCGAGAGATAAATTGTCCGAGAACAATTTTCTTTTGCTGGACATCCAGATCACAAACACGGGCTAAGCCATAGTATACATGTGGAGAAAACCTTCTGTTCCATTCTAACGCTTCACACTGACACTTTTGACGCTCATTTATTGAACCCATATTGTAGCGCGTATCTTGATAATCACACAATAACTTGATTACAAGCTTTTCCTCGGAGAATGAAGGTTGAACAAAAAGCACCCAGGCAGACTCAGACTTTAGTACGTATTCGATGCTAAAACAATACTGCTCAGTATCACATGAATCAGAATTTAAGAGCTGGCTAGAGGAAAGCATTTCGTGAAGGGAGACAAGCACATCACTAGATGCTTCACAAAAATTCACTACGGACATACTACTTTACCTACAAAAAAGAAATAAAAAACAAAAATAAAGGATTGCGATGGGCGAAGCCAACCTGCTTTCAGTTACGGAGTAAGAGATTTCGCAAGGGATAATGAGTTAGCTTCCTGTTGACCAAATGAAGAAGAGTTTCAGCAACTCGCCAAGGAACTGTATACCCTCCCTTAAAGAATAAAGATTATTTCGTTTTCAGTCAAATTTCTAGCCTAAATGTCTATATAAGCGGAATTAATTTGCCTCTCTAGCCCTGATACGCCATTTGCTCTTCCTGCAACTTCGCTTTTCTACTAGCTGCCGCCTGAGCAGCAGCTTTGCGCCGCTCACGTATAAGAGCTTGATGTTTGCTACGCCAACCCTTGATATCGCTACTCGTTACACTCAGAATAAACCTCCGATCACCCAGTGCTTCATCCATATATTCTTCACCGATCATCCGCTCAAACCAGGACACGAACAACATATTGAGTTGTTCATTGCTATACTGCAAAAGCACAACTCGGCATTGGTGCAGCAGTCTCTCCATTTCATGCCTCATAACGCCATATTTCCTCACTAATGTCTAGGTTTTTCTACGTTCTTACTTCGCGGATTATTTGTCACCGCTTGCTTACACAACAGATACATTAAGCGATTTTTGATCTCAAAGCGAACAATAGACCAACACCTAGTACGAGCCAGATAACGACCACGAAAGGGATTGTGGCAAGCGCACCAGAGCCAGGGGAGGCGACGGCGGCAATGAAGATGCCAACCGTGATGAGGGTGCTTAGGACGGGAAAAACACCGTTACGGAGCCAGTTGAAGTTTTCGCGTCGTTTGCACCAAAAAAATCTGATGCACGCGATGTTGACAAGAATGTAGATGAGAATGACGAAGATTGCGTCGAGTGTGCCAAAGAAGGCAAATGCGTTAATCGGGGTTAGGAGGAGACCTAGCAGAATACCACTTACAAGGCCAATGGTACAGAGAAGTGTAACGGCACCAACGGGTGTTTGACGGGTGGGATGCGTCCATGAAATCCAGCGTGGAAGGAGACCGTCACGACCGACGGCGTAGAGAATACGTGCGCCACCGTTGACAATGGCGAGTGCGGCTCCGAAGAATGAGAAGACGCCAACAAGATCAATGAGTGCGGCAAAGGTGCTACCACTAACATGACGACTCATGGTGTCGAACGGAGCGGCATCGTTGGCATAGCCCGTTACCATGTTGTTGACACCATAGCCAATTGTCGCGACATAGGCCATTAGAATATAAAAAATACCAACTACAATCATCGAGCCAAACACGGCACGTGGGATGTTGCGATGAGGATTACGGGTCTCCTCACCAAGGGCAGCCGCCGTTTCAAAGCCAATAAAGCTGAGGATAGCGAGCACGATGCCAATAGAAAGGTCGCCACCCTTTGGAAGCAAACTTCCGGTAAATGGGGCCGTAGTTAATCCACCTTGACTGCCAACATGAACAAGCACGATTACAGCAAGAATCAGACATACACCTATCTCGAAAACAAGGAACGTCAAGTCGATTGTGAGCGACTGCCGAATGCCTACATACGAGAATGCAAAGACGATACCTATGGCGGCAACGAACCAGAAGGTCCAATGCAGATTGAGGCCAAACCAGCGATAGACCAGCGTTTGCAGATTGGCACTCATCAAAATAAAGGAATAAGGTGCGCCAAGTGCTACCGCAATAAGTCCAATCCAACCGGTGAGAAAGCCCCAACGCGGCCCCAGTCCTTCGGTGACAAAGGTATATGCTGAGCCGCTGGATGGGAGTTCACGCGACATCTCACCGTACTGGTTTGCCATGAGCAGCGCTACAATAAAGCCAATAACATAACAGAGAGGAAGTGCGGCACCAACAAGACCCGCCTGGGGAATGGTGTTAAAGAAAATTGAGGCAGCGGGCGACATGACAGCTACAGAAATAACAATGGCGTGACGTAAGCCGAGCACACCATTGCGTAGTGGAGTGACAGTTGTCATAATCGTATCTTTTGCATTGATGGGTGATGAGGCATCGCTCATGGATAATGCTCCTTTCATATTTATGAGGAGGAAAAGACGTATCGTTCATGAAACAGCAGCCTCTTTAACTTAGGAACTAAGAACGATTTAAATGGTAGGGATTTCAGCGCGTATCTGGTATACTCTCTATATGGAGGACATATACAAAGATTGCATTGACGTGTTCGCTTACAGTATATCGCAACCATCTTGATTTGGGAACGATAACATTACTATTTCACCACAACGTATGTAAATAATATGAAGGTGAAGAGATTGAATATGCTACACGGAAAACATTTGGAATAGTTGCCCTGAGCAAAGATGTTCTTGTAGAAAGATACTTGTGGGCATGCTTACATTTTTTCTCAGTTTTCAATACACTGAAGAGGAGATTTGATTGATGAATACATGGAATGAACGAAACAAAGCGGTTATCGAGGAATTCCGGGCACATGGAGGCCAGGCGAAAGGGTGGGGGCCATTAATCTTGTTGACAACCACAGGAGCCAAGACTGGTCAACCTCGCATAGCCCCCTTGATGCTTGTTGCTGACGGAAATCGCTTACTTGCTGTCGCGTCCAAAGGAGGCTATCCGAAACATCCTGAGTGGTATCTCAACCTGCTGGCCCACCCCGAAGTGACGGTTGAGGTTGGTAGCGAGAAATTTGAGACTACGGCCCGGATTCTCACTGGCGATGAGCGAGAGCAAGCGTTCAGGAGAGCCGCAGAGGTATTTCCGCCTTATGCCGAATATCAAAAGAAGACGGCACGCGAAATTCCTGTCATTGCACTCGAACGACCAGCGCAATAACCAAATGGAAAACTATGCCAACTGATGCGTTGTTTTCTTTGAAACACAGTGGAGGTAAACTCAATGTCCAACGAAACATCTCCTACTGCTGAGCAGGTCGCGGCACTCGCGTCTCGTGTCTTTGCCTTAGTCCAGGCGTGTCCCGTAGGGCGTGTAACGACGTATGGCTGGTTAGCAAAGGCGGTTGGCTACCCACGTGGCGCACGTATGATCGGCTGGATTATGAACGAATCGCCGGAAGGAGTTCCCGCCCAGCGTGTCATAAATAGTAAGGGCGAGTTGTCGGGAAGCTGGGCGTTCGGTCAAAAGGGGAAGATGCGTAGCCTGTTAGAGGCAGAAGGGATTGTCTTTTCACAGGATGAACGTGTCGATCTCAAACGCTACGGTTGGGACCCTACACGCGACCTCAGCGAAGAGGAGGTAAGTAGTATTATGAATAAAGCTGCCAACGTTCGTTACGAAGCCAGCACGCAACTATTAGGATTGGTGCGAAACGACCCAGCCTCACCACTGCGACCGTCATGAACGCTCATCTAGCGAGTGTTTCAGTGGTTTAAAGACACTTCATTCGATGCTCCTTCGTTAGAACACATCCAGCAAGGGAATGTTTATGTGTAGAAACATCAGGACACTCTTCAACATCGAACCGCCTGTAACCGAGGAAGAGATTCGTGCAGCCTCATTGCAATTTGTGCGAAAGGTGAGTGGCTTCAACAAGCCATCGAAAGCCAACGAAGCCGCATTCCTTGCCGCCGTTGACGAGATAGCAGCAGCCTCCAGCAACCTTCTTAGCTTGCTAGAGACGAACGCGCCACCGAGGAATCGCATAGAAGAGGCAGCCAAGGCACAGGCACGCTCTGCTCAGAGGTTTTCTAAGTAACCCTTTATGAGAGTCCGTGTCTGCTGCTTGCTGATCGAGCGTCATGGACTTCTCTTCAAATACACTCTACCTTGAAACACTGCAACAAGATCACCTGCATCATTGGTAACACGAACGTTATACAATCCCAATACCGAATCTCTGGATAGTTCTTCCGTTTCGGCTGTCAGTACTCCCACGGAGATCGCTTTGATGTAAGAAATAGTTGCCTGGATCGCTACCGCTACTCGCCCATGTGAGTTAGATGCGGCTCCTAGCACAACATCAGCAAGAGCAAAAATCATTCCTCCATGAAGAGTGTAGTCAGTGATGCGTTTCTCCATTTCTCCCGTGAGCGATTCTACATAGTAGGAACCAGCCAGGGGATCAATGGTTCTACTCGCTCCTGTTTCAAGTAGCAGAATCTGTTGAGTGCGTAAAGCGGTCAGGGCAGCAATCTCTGAAGGGATGCACAACGCTCATAAGCACTCACATGGAGGGACTGAGCACCGCCCATGACAGCGGCTAGTGCCTGGTAAGCTGCACGTGTGATATTGTTGAAAGGCTGCTGAGCCGTCAGTGCCGAGCCTGATGTTTGAACATGGAAACGGAGCATCATACTTCTAGGATTCTGAGCACCTAGTCGTTCGTGGAAGAGATGAGCATAGATACGCCGGGCTGCTCGGTACTTGGCGACCTCCTCAAAGAAATCATTATCGGCGGAAAAGAAGCTGGAAGGGAGGGGACTTTGTCAAGGAATGGAAGAACTGAAACAGGGCAAGCGCATCCAATTGACGCTCTCTATAACTTTCAAGAGATAGTCAGTTAAGATGCGCTTGCCCTGATCGAGAAAACTAACCTCTTGACAAAAGGTATCATATATGATACCTTTTGTCTATGAGATGGGTTGTTGAATATTACGAACAGGCAGATACTACACAACCTGCTGAAGAATTCGAGGTCGGCTTAAAGCGTCACCATAAAAAGCTCGGTGCTAAGTTAAGAGCTATTGCAGCAGCGATAGAGGTGTATGGTCCTCAACTCGGTGGGGGCCTTATTGAGCCATGTCATAATTACAAGGGCCTGTGGGAGATACGCACTATCTTTAATGGATTTCTAGGGCGAGAACTTTTCGGATTCGATGGAGAACACAACAGAGTAGTACTCTTGCATGGCTACGTAAAGCGGGTAGGCCAACCTGCCTCAATACCTGATCTGAACCAAGCATCTGATTACTGGAAGGATTACCAGCTTACGCATAAGATAAGCCCCGAAATACCCGAACGGGAGGAACAATCATGAGCCGATTTCATCAGCACCTGCGCGAGGATTTGAGAGATCCAGAATTCGCCGCCGCTTTCTACGACATGAGCGTGGACATCGCCTTGCTTCAGGTACTTGAACAGGCTCGCAAGGCCCTCAATGTAAGTGAGAAAGAACTTGCCGAGCGGATGGGGGTACAACGTTCCACGGTGACACGCTTATTCAATGCTTCTCACCCAAACCCTACTCTGGACACCATCTCAGATATACTCCGTGCGCTAGGGCTACAGGCAGAGATCAAAATCAGCCCTGCATCCCCAGAGGATACATCCATTCCTATTAAGGCTAAGTTTGTTCCTAATTAAGCAGGCTGATATTGCAACAAAACAACTCCACTGCTAAATGTTTTGGTGTTTACCAATTTCAGCTTCATCCTGCCCTGAATGTCTTTGAATAATGGTTTGCCTTTTCCCAAGATAACGGGATTGATCATAAGTTGATATTCATCAATCAAGTCCAGATTTGTAAGCTGCTCTACGATAGGGCCGCTACCGAATATCATCATATTTTTACTCGGCCGCTGTTTCAGTTTCAGGAGTTCATCTTTACGAAGCTCCCTTACTACCTCTGTATTCTGCCAATCAGCCTTTTTAAGTGTCGAGGAAAAAACAATTTTGGCAGAGTTGTTCAAGACTTCTGCAAATACAGGATTCGCGGACTTGCCAGCCGGAGTCGGCCAAAAACTCGCCATCATGTTATACGTCACCCGTCCAAACAAAAACATATCTGTCGAACCTTGTCCGTCTTTGCTATATTGGGTGATTTCATCGTCCTGTATTGCCCAATCTAGCTCTCCATTCGGTCCAGCCATGAAACCATCAAGCGTGACGTTATCAAATACAATGATGTTTCTCATAAATACTTCATCTCCTCGCCGAGTGATTGATGGTAAAAAACCAACACAAACAACATCTTCGGCCCTCTAACAGCATTTTATTTGAGGGACGAAGATGTTAACTCTAGTCCACGACTTTATTGTTCATGAACAACAACTCTGTATGCGTAAAATAAAGTCTTACAAAATCCGCACGAAGTTAAGCACGAAATCATCGCCTCAATGACAAATTAAAGTTTTACACTTCCCAGCAAAATCCCATGAATTCCTTCCATCGTAGGTTGGTTGCTTAAAATAAAGTTTTACACTTGTGCTGACTACTTGGGACGTTCGCTCGTAGAAAACGAAGGTTTTTACTACTCATCCATTTGCACCACAACCTGAACAAAGAAAGAGAGCTTGTCTGCTCTCTCTAGCAGCTACTTCATAGTACAAGAAAATGTAACGTGAGATGGGTTTCTACATAAAAATCTCATCAGAAAACTAGAAGGAGGAGAGCTGGGGCCAGAAAATGTTTGAGACGGTTAGCATTGGGATAACTCTGACCGAACTCCCACTCACCTACTGCGTACCTGAGACTCCGAGCAGATCAGCCGTACCCAAGCAGGTCCAGCTGATAGCTAGGCGCACAGCATCTGCTGACCGAAGGCATGGGCACCCTTTCCATACGAAGCTTTCTTCATGGGCTGTTTCCTTCCCGCGACCACCACCCAAGCACAATCATGTAAGGTGATGGCTAGTGAGATGGCACCTAATGGACGACGATTGACTCAACCATTACCCTTCTACTGCTGCCTTTCAGTCGTGCGTCCTCTTCTGTTTAACATCCGTCAGCGAGGGTATAGGAGTGACTGTCGGACGACTCTCTATTCCCCTCTTTTCTATGTTCATCCTCTTTCATAGCTCAGATGTTCACCTTTTATAGTAGCTGGTTTGCGGACGTACGACGAGCTTTCACTCCTGCTGCCATGGTGCCTGACTTCCACTGTGAAGTAAGGTGAGATGGTAGGTGACCTGCAAGCGGATGACCAGTGCTTTCTTGAGTGTATCCTTCTATACTCGTAGTAGGAGAGATCGGTCACCAGCTCAGTATCCCGCCGACAACGGCCCAAACCTCTTTTTATCGGGCTTGCAAGAAACTTCGCCATACTCTTGCATCGCAGGCGAAAGAGACACCAGCATAATTACATCTTCCACCAAATATACTAAGGAAGGTCATGATTTCGCGCATCTGAAACGAGAGCGAACGCGTGTTTTCTCATGAACAGGGTTCCGCTGAGTCTTTATTTCCTTCTCGTTCAAAAAGGCTGACGCTTCTCTTTGGGCTTTTCCATCGACGTGCGTGTCCAGTTTACCCGTGCGGCAGCTGGTTCAACACCTCAGCCGTCTCCCTCTGCTTATGTGCTCTATCTAGATGTGCTGTTTCCTGTGTTTGATCCTGTGCAACGAGCACGGCCTGCAGGCGTTGACGTGTATCGTTTGTGAGAGGATGGTCTGGCCCCAGTGTCTGCTCACGCGTGCCCAGTGCACGCTGGTAGAGGTCCGCCGCTTCTAGGAAGCGGCCCTGCAGATGCCGGAAGTCCGCGAAATCATGCAGCACCTGAGCAGTCTGCAGATGTGCTGCTCCCAGGTACTGCTCGCGTAGGGAGAGTGCCCGCTCATACAATGCTTCCGCCTGGCTCTCTTGCCCTTGTCGGACGGAGATGTTGGCTAGTCCCAACAAGGCATAGGCCACGTCGAGATGCTGAGGTCCCAGTTGCTCTTCCCAGATGAGCAGTGCCTGTCGCGCCAGGCGTTCTGCCTCCTCGTAATTCCCCTCAGCCCCCGCGACGCCCGCTAACCCAAGCAGAGGGAAGGCCTTGGAGGGATACTCGGGTAACACATGCTCTTCCCAAATGTGCAGTGCCTGCAGGAAAAGTGGCTTGGCCTGGGCGTACTTTCCTTGCTCCCAGTAGAAGCTCGCCAGATTGTGCAAGGTGTAGGCAACTTCGGCATGCTCAGGCATCACGTGTTCTTCCCAGATGTGCAGCACACGTTGGAACAGGGACTCGGCCAGAGCATACTTCCCTTGATGCCAGTATAGGAGTGCCAGATTGTGCAAGGAGGAGGATACTTCGAGATGCTGAGGTTCCAGCTGCTGCTCGCGGATGTTCAGTGACCGGAGCAAGAGCGGTTCCGCCAGCGTATGCAGCCCAAGGATCACTAAATGTTCACCAGTTTTATCAAGGAGCCTGGCGCCTTCAGGAAGCCGTAGGTGATGCTGCTCGATCAGTGCAGCACAGGCCATAGCCTGGTCTAGGCAACGCTGAACTGCTGACCAGGAAGCCTGGTCAAGCGGGAGGACGGCATACATGGCGCACACGAGCCGCTCAACCCACTGTCGTTGCTCCTCTGGTGCCATGCGCTCTCGCTGCACCACCTGCACCAGCCGATGCAGGCTCAGCATCCGTTCTCGCCCCACCCGCTTGATGAGCGAAAAGCCCAGCAGGGTCGAGAGCACCTGGTTGAACCGAAACCGATCCCTCACAGCTTCTTGCAAAGCCGCTGGCCAGTGGGGAGCACCCTCCGTGAGCAGTTCTTCGGGAAGCTGATCGGGAGCCACGAAGGCACACAACCGCAGCAATTCTGCGGCTGCAGGATTGGTTCGCTCGACCCGCTCAAAGGCGAGGGACCAGGTGGTCGCTACCGAGTCAGGGTAGCCCGTGGCCTGCTTCCCCCGCTGCGCCAGGAGTTCGTATTGATGCTGCTGATAGATCTCGAGATAGTCTGACAGACTGCACCCTGTTTCTTCGATGTAGGCTCCAGCCTGATCAATCGCCAGAGGAAACTGACCCAGGGCCAATACAATCCCGCGGGCCTCCTCCCGTTCTTGCTCGTCCACCTCGCGCTCATGCCCCACCCGATGCAGTAAAAGCTGCACGCCCTCTGAGAGGGGTAGCACCTCCACTTCCAACGAAGCTGCTAGGACACCGACGGCACTTGCGCGGGTGGTCAGCAGGATGTTACCCCGACCCGCTTTGGGCAGATAGGCTGGCAGTAACGATAGATCATCGGCGTTGTCATAAATCAGCAGCCAAGGGTCTAGGCACTGTTCCAACCAACGCAAGGCCGCGTTCGCCACTGCATGTTGATCGTTTTCCTCCGGGTGTCTCAGTGCAGGCACCATGTCTCTCAGAGCGGCAAAGCTGGCTAGAACCGTTTCTTCGCTGGTGGCACTAACCCAGATGGTATGGGTGTAGCGTCCCTGTTCGCGCGCGCAGTAGGCGTATTCGATAGCGGCCTGCGTCTTACCAATGCCGCCGAGTCCCTTGATGGCTTGTGATTGGGTCAGGGCAGCATGCTGGATCGTCATGGACTGCTCGGCCTCTCTGGGGGCAAACCGCTCCTGTAGGTGAGAAAGTAGCTCATCGCGTCCAGTAAAATGGGAATTGCGGATGTAGGGGACCATCCAGATCGACAGCGGCTGTGAGGCAATCGCATTTCCCTGTCCGCCTCCCCCAGACGGGAGAGAAAAGGCCGCTCTGAGCAGTTCAGAGAGCCAGTGCTCGTCCAGCAACACCTTCAAGCCTGCGGCGTGCCACATGGCGCGAATCTGCTCTTCCTCACGCCCTGCTGCAAGGGCTGAGGATTGCATACATAATGCAAGAAATGCTTTGAGATGTCCAGCATTGGGACTAGTTAGTCCCTGTTCCCAGTTCTCTACGGCTCTGCTCGATACCTCAAGAAGTTTGGCTAGGCCCTGCTGGGTCAGGCCAATGGTGGTCCGTAGGCTTATAAACGTGTTCGCGAACTCATAGTCCCGCTCACGGTACTGATGGGACGGTGACATTGGTGTCTCCCTTTCTCCGCTCTCATGCTAGGTAATGGGAGCGGAACTCCCAGTGGAACTCCCCTGGACTCCCAGTGATCTTTTGTCCATCTGCCACTACACTTGAGAGCAGTGGATGTACTCATAGGCTTGAGTCAAACATCTACGCTACAGGTGTATGGGGTCGAGTGCATACGGGTCCATACACCCTCTTGAATATCAATTAGCTCTATCATACCAGATTTTGCCGGCGAATGACGGGGTATGTACCGAACATCGCAAAAAAAGAAAGGACACACAACTATGCGTCGTACCAATTCCATTTCACCATCACAACGTACTCATCGCCGGACGGTCAAGGCCGTCCGCAGACCAGTGCTCCTGGATCGCCCTCACATGATGCCAGGTAGTTGGCCGCTCACTTGCCCTCCTGCACTGGGAAGACCTGGTATTGAGCCACCGTTTCTACAGTAGGTCACTCCCCCGCGCTCTCGTCGGCCTGCCTGGGAAGGCAGGTGGGCGAGAGCATTCAGGTAACTTTTCCCCAATTTGCTTAAGGAGTCAAGTCGTATGACTGAAACAATGCAACCACCTCCAGTAGTTTTTTCGTCTTCAGCGAACTCTACCATGGATGAGTATCACGGAGTAAGTATTCGCAATCCTTACCGCTGGCTGGAACACTTAGAAGCACCTGAGACACGCGCCTGGATTGAGGAGCAAAGAAAGACAGTTGCAACTTTTTTCGAGCAACAATCTTCGTATGAGGCCGTTCAAGGTCGTCTCACCGAACTCTGGCAGTTTCCGAAATATTCGGTTCCGTTCAAACATGGCAAATGGCGTTTTTTCTGGGGGCAAGACCTGGACACACAGCAAGATTTTCAACAACAAGCTGTGTTGTACAGGCAGGAGGCACTTGAAGGTGATTTTCAGGCCGTCCTTGATTTGAGCCATCATCATAAAGATGGTTCAGCCGCTGTTACCACCTATGCAGTCAGTCCCGATGGTATGTTGCTCGCCTACGCGCTTTCACGCGGAGGGAGTGACTGGCAAGAGATCAGGGTGCTTCACCTGGACAGCGGCATGGAAGAGGAGCACGCGCTGTATTGGTGCAAGTTTCCCAGTGTCGCCTGGGCACCCGACAACGCTGGTTTTTTCTACAACTGCTATCCGGGTGAAACTACTGACGATAGGATGCTGCATGGCTACAATCATGTGCGTTTTCACCAACTTGGCACGCCCCAGTCTGGCGACCAGCTCATCTTTATGCCTGAAGCTGATGAGGTCATATGTACGCCAATCGTCACGGAGGATGGGGCCTATCTCCTGATCCATGTGTGCAAGAGTGCAGTGCCCGATGACCACATTTTCTATCGACCCATCGAGAGTAGTAGCTCTTTCTTGCCTCTCGTGCAGTGCGCTGATGCCCACTATCGCTTTATCGGTAATGTAGGTAGCACATTCTATTTGGAAACCGATCTCCATGCATCTCGAGGCTGTATCGTAGCGATTGAGCTTGCCGCATCAGAACGCGAGTGCTGGCGGATGATTCTTCCTGAGCAGGAGGACACCATCGCCTTCTCAACCTTCGCTGGTGGACACCTGCTGGTCGGTTTCTTGCATCACGCCTGGCATCGTGTGGTCCTGTACACACGCGATGGAACTTTCGTGCGCGAGCTGGAACTATCTCCTCTAGGGTCCATCAACGGTCTTTCGGCACAGAGAAACGAGTCTGAAGTATTTCTGAGCTGGGAGTCTTTCCTGTGTCCACCAACCATCTACCGCTATGATATTGAGGCAGACCAATTGACGCTTCTGCATGCGTCACAGACCAATTTCGATGCCTCGCACTATGAGACCATTCAGGTGTTTTACCCGTCGAAAGATGGCACGTGTATCCCCATGTTTTTGACGTATAAGAAAGGGCTGGCATACAGCGGCGCGACCCCTACCCTGCTCTACGCTTATGGAGGCTTCGGTATGAGCGTCACTCCTTCGTTCTGGCTCTCGCAGTTCTGCTGGTTAGAGCAAGGGGGTATCTTCGCGGTCGCGAACGTCCGAGGAGGTGGTGAGTATGGTGAGGAATGGCACCGAGCGGCGGTCCGCGAACGTAAGCAAACCAGCGTTGATGACTTGATTGCGGGTGCTCGATGGCTAATCGAGTACGGCTATACCAGCCCAGAACACCTGGGGATGATGGGCATGAGTAACGGCGGGTTGCTTGCGGCTACGTGCTTGGTGCAGCATCCAGAACTGTTCGGGGCGATTGTGTGTCAGAGTCCGCTTACCGATATGCTCCGCTATCATCGTTTCACTGTTGGCAGACATCTCGTGGCGGAATACGGAAATGCCGAGGCTGACTATGAGCAGTTCCGCACACTACTCGCATATTCTCCGTTACACAATGTACGTGCTGGAGTAGCGTATCCCGCTACTCTTATCACGACGGCAGAAAACGATCTCCGGGCGGTTCCCGCCCACGCTATGAAGTTTGCCGCCGTGCTTCAAGCGGCAAACACTGGCCCACGTCCTATCCTGCTGGATATTGAGCATGACGGAGGACATGGTGTAGGCATATCTGTCCGGCAACGTATCGATGCATTGAGCAAAATACTCGTCATCCTCCTGCAATCGCTCGTTACTCGACTTGTGGACGCATAGATGACGCGTCCGGTAAGAAAGATGGGGACGCGCATCTTGCTTCGCTCGTGCCTAAGACGCGATGATCGCGCTTAAGAAATGATTCCGATATAGGGTCATAATTCATTATAGCAAGATGACAATAACCTTCTCATCGGATATACTTTACTTGACTGAAGGAGATTAGAGTACAGAGAAGAACACATGATGGCACACAATATGCAGACTGTTTCTCAGAGAAGAGCAGGCGACTTCTGGATATTCTGGACGGGTCAGACCATCTCACAAATTGGCAGTGCGCTCATCAGCACGGCATTACCACTGCTGGTCTTCAGACTCAGCGGCTCGGCTTTAGACCTGGGATTAGCCTCGGCTGCAACATGGGTGCCATACGCGCTTTTTGGGCTTTTCATCGGTGCGTGGGTAGATCGAGTGAACCGTAAGCGTCTGATGATCAGCCTGGATATCTGCCGTGCGGTTCTTCTGGCGGTGCTGTCACTGCTGGCACTGCTCGGACATCTGCCAATCTGGTGGATTTATCTTGTCACGTTCATCAACTCCACGCTGACGATTGGTTTTCAGGGCGCAACCAATGCCGCTATTCCAAGCATGGTTCCCCAAGATGCTCTGCTGAAGGCGAATGGGCGCATACAGGCAAGCACTCCTTTCGCCACGATCATTGGGCCGTTACTGGCTGCATTGTTACTGGGTGTAACATCGTTACAGGGTGTCTTGTGGTGTGATGCGCTCACATTTATCGTCTCAGCACTCTCGCTCGCCCTGATCAAAACAAGCTTTAACGCTGGTGCTTCCCAAAACCGTCCAGAGACGACCCTGCGCCGGGACATCCTCAACGGATTGCGCTACGTCCTCGCCCAGCCAGTGGTACGGACGCTTGCCCTGTTCTCCTTGCTGACGAATCTAGCCGTAGCGGTTGTGTACCCGCAAATCGTCTTTTACGCCAAACAGGTGCTATTTGCCAGCGATGTCCAGGTCAGCCAGTTCTTCACCGCTGCTGGAATTGGAGCGGTCATCGCTATGCTCTCGGTCAGCTTCCTGCATAAACGTCTCTCGTATGGCAGCATCTTGCTTGGCTCCATACTGCTCTCCGGCATATGCATCCTGGCCCTTATCGCTACGCGGCTCTACTGGGTTGACCTGTTCTGTTTCGCTTTCCTGTTCGGGTTGATTGGTCTCTTTGATGTGGCCTTTAACAGTATTCTGCAGAGCATCGCGCCTAATCAGCTCCTCGGACGCGTCCTGACATTTACGAGTGTTCTCGCCATTTTCAGTGTACCCTTAAGTGCCGTCCTGGGAGGATTGGTGATAGATCAACTGAAAAACGTTTTCCTGGTCTTCGGCGTCCTGGGCGTGTTTCTGATTGTACTCGCACTCGTATTTGTGCGAAGTCCGCTAACACGTGTTGAGAGCTATCTTCCAGCTGCACAACCAGTCGATGCTACTCAATAAAATGTTGTCCCCTTGCTTCCCACTACTTTTCTCCTCTTTACGAATGTTATCGAGTATTCTCGTCAAAAAACTACTGCATGGTCGTTCTCCATGCTTGAAGCACCTAAGGCTCGCAATGCCAGTTGCTGAGCATGCGTAAGTCCGCTCGTTCCGCTGATATTCATCCGTTCATACGGTCTATCGGCTCTCAAGGTCGCGAGATGCTGGTGACTCTGCATATCCCAGAGCTTGATGACACCATCCTCCCCACAACTAGCGGCCGTCTTCCCATCAGGACTGACTCGAACTGCACGTGCCCACGCGTCGTGTGCCTGTACTGTTGCGAGGCTCAAGCCTTGCTCACCGTTCCACCAGCGTAGGGTTCCATCAGCTCCTGCGCTCACCAAGATATCTTGTTCAGGAGACCAATCGACGCCCATGATACCCCCGCTATGCCCTTCTAACGTTCGCATTTGTGCACCTTGTCGCACATCCCAGATGGACAACACTCCTGCTTCTCCATTAGCTGCTCCGATCACTACCTGATTTCCTTTAGGACTCCAGGAGAGAGCACTGACAACTCCTACATGTTCGAACTTCCATAGGAGGTCGCCATCCATCGCTTGCCATACCAGTACTTGCCCATCTTCATCACCACTGGCAACGAGAGTGCCAGTGGTGGACCACACAGCAGCATTAACTGGCCCAGTATGTTCACTTCCCACCCGGCTCGTGCCTTCACGCATATCCCAGATGCGGACAGTGCGATCATACCCACCGCTAGCAAGCCAACAACCATCGGAACTCCAGTCCACACTGAAAACCGTCCCAGTATGCCCCTGCAAGATACGTATGCATGTGCCAGTTTGAGCATCCCAGATACGCACGGTTTGATCATGGCTTCCGCTGGCTAGGCGGTTTCCGTCTCGGCTCCACGCGACTGTATTTACCCGTTGCCTGTGTCCATACAGGACCCGCGCAGACGTCCGGGAAGCAGCATTCCAGAGTGTGAGCGTTGCCTCGCTGCTACCACTCAGCAAGAAACGTCCGTCAGGACTCCAGGTCAGCGCAAATAGCGCGAGAGCATGACCACTGATAGTGCGCACATTCCGCCCACTTACCACTTCCCATGTGCGAACGGTTTGGTCAAAGCCGCCGCTGAGTAAGCGGTCTCCCGAAGGTAGAAACGCCAATGACGTGATGGCATCACGATGCCCTTGCAGGACGTGGCGACACTGCCAACTTTGGCTGTCCCAGAGCCGAATCGTCATGTCATAGCTGGCGGATGCCAGCATTCGTCCATCGGGTGCCCATGCAAGGCTCGTCACAGCACCAGTATGTCCTTCAAGCGTCGTTCGAGACACGCCAGTTTCCACTTCCCAAAGCTTGATCACCTGGTCAAGGCTACCACTCGCAAGAAGACTCGTAGCAGGAGCAAAGGCAAGCACGAAGATAGCATTGCGATGACCATGCAGTTCTCGAAGTAGCGTTCCCTGTTCGGTGTCCCATAACCGGATGACGGAATCCAGGCCACCGCTAGCAAGCAGGCGTCCATCGGGACTGCAAGCGATGGTTAGAATCGGCCCACCCTGCGTTTGAAGAGGAGATAGTTGTGTCCCAGTTCTTGGATTCCAAAAGTGCACGACTCCATCATAGCTCCCACTCATCAGCATCCCATTGGGGCCAAAGGCAAGAGAAGTGATTGGAACCCTGGCATCCCGTAAGGTCCAAATCATTACTCCACTGTCCAGGTCCCATATCTTGATGGTGCCATCCCAACTGGTGGTGGCAAGCGTGTATCCATCAAGACTGAAGGCGATGGCACCCACACGGTCGGTATGACCCCGAATGGTCAGGTGCGCTACCCTCCCCTCCTCACGCCAGACCCGCACCTGCCCGCTGTTACTGCCCGCCGCAACGTAGTGCCCATCGAGGCTAACGGCAACAGAAAGGACCGCATCGAAGGCTTCGGTGAAGGCCACTTCATGCAGCATTGACTCAGCAAGGGTCGTATCTTGCATCTCAACGTTTTGCAGGTACGCCCCTACAATAGAAAGCCTAGAGAGGTCCAGGTCTCGCAGGTGACCACGCAGGGCTTTGAGCAAGCTGATGACATTGGCGGGACCATAGCCCTGAGCAGCAGCATCCTCGGCGCGGAACTGCGAGAGCAGGCGCAGCAGATGGGTCTCGATCTGTGCGTCTGCTCCCAGTTCGGAGCGGAGCTGCTCGATAAGAGGATGGACGAGCAGACGGACCTGCGTTTGCCGTATATAGTCTTTGGCTTGTCCCTGTTCCAGAGCGTATCTCCGTATCTGCTGAGGCTTGCTCAGCATAATCTCCTCGCTGAGTCGTTCGACCAGTACATTGGTGAGGTACTCCATAACCACCGATTGCAGACTAAAACTCGCCTGCTGCCCCCGCTCCAGCAGCGAACGCCGTCCCAATGCCTCCAGTGCCTCCAACATCTGCGTGCGTGGGACTCTAGGATAAAGAACCTGTTGTAGAGTTTCCAGTGGCGTCAACTCGCGCAGCACAGCTAACCAGGTGAGCAGGAGGTGTTCCAGAGAAGTGAGACGCTCCACCTGTTGGCGCAACACGGGTCGGATCCCGTTGAAGATCACACTCCCCTCATGCAGAAACCGGCCGATATCGCCATCGAAGAGATCAGAGATCACCTGCGCCACGATCTTCAAGGCCAGTGGATTGCCCGCATAGCTAGCAACAAGTTGTTGCCAGGCAACGGGTGTACCGCGCAGTCCCTTGTACAGGAGCAGAGCTTGCGCGGTCTGCTCATCCACCCCCGCGAGACGGAATGAACGCACAAGTCCGCGAACACCCTCTAAGGGCTGAATTTCCTTGAGCTTCTCACGGCTGGTGAGCAGCACACAGCTTTGGTGGGCCGACTCTGCAAGGCGTTGAATCAGCCGCCCGTAGCCCTCGTAACCCGGCAGGTAGTTGCCCGCTCGGTCGCCGCTTTCGAGTAGCGTCTCGAGGTTGTCTAGCACGAGCAAGCAGCGTCGTGCCTGTAAGCAGGCCAGTAACTGGTTGATGCGCAGCTCTAACGACGGAGGGAACTCAGTGGGCGGCGTCTCGGAAAAGAAGGTGATGCAGTCGGTGACGACGTCCTCGCATAAAGGAGCGTCGCGTACCGAGCGCCAGAGCACAGCCTCAAACTGAGGTGCCAAGCGCTGGCCCAGGAAAGAGGTCAGCAAGCTCTTACCGATGCCACCCATCCCCAGTAGCATCACCATGCGACAGTGCTCTTGCACAATCCATTGAGTCAGTTCGGCCACTTCCACCTCGCGACCCGCGAAGTGGCTCACGTCGAGTGCTCCTACCCAGTCGATGCGCGGGGAGGCTGCGAGATCCTCTCCAGAGCGGGGAGCCTGTGTCTTGGCTGGCGGGAAACGCTGGATGGGTTCAAGAGAAGCGAGTAGGTCATGGAGCCACCGTTCATCCAGCAGCACCTTCTGATGCGCCGCATGCCAGAGCGCACGGATCTCCTCGGCTTCGCCCTCGAAAGCCCAGACGTGCTGCTGGAGACACAGGACAATAAATACGGTAAGATGCTCGGCTGTGGGATAACTCTGACCAACCTCCCACCTTCCGACCGCATGCCGGGAGACCCCGAGGTGCTCGGCCAGTCCTGCTTGTGTCAGCCCGATTGTCATCCGTAGTGTCAGCATACGCTGACCAAAGGCGTAGTCTTGCTCTCCATGCGAAACTCTCTTCATGACTCATCTCCTTTGCGCGACACCCCACCCAAACACGGCGATGCAACGCAATGGGACGTGAGGTGCAAGCTGATGGACAGTGCTTTTTCCCTCTCCCACCACTATACTCGTGTCTGTCGGGCGTACGTCCTATTCTGGTCAACGTCTGCTCAGGAGCGTATGGACGAAGCTGTAAGGTATCTCCATACGCCCCTCTTTTCGATGCTCACTCTCTATAATAGCAGATGTGCGAGCACGTCGTACGCCTCTTGCCAATACTTCTTTCGCAGCGGACTCTGAGCTGGGAAGCAAAGTGAGGTGGGACGTGACCTGCGAACTGATGGCCCGTGCTTTTTTCAGAGCATCCTTCTATACTTCTCGTAGTGGATGTGAAGCACTCAGGGAGAACGCGGAGAAGGAAAACTTTCATCGCACCCTCTCTCCACTCCTGTTCTCGCCGCTTTTGGAGAGAACGCTGATGAAAGTACGGCCTTTTGTCCTGAGAAGGGCAAACTGAACTGGAGGGATACCCTTCTTGAGGAGACGTGTATGGATGCAACGCGACACAAAGCACTCTCACACGAGGAACTGACCGATTCTCTGCTGATCGAGCACGCATGTGCAGGCGACCAAGCAGCCTTTGAAATAGTGGTACGACGCTATCAGCATCTGTTGTATCGCTATGTACGAGCGCGTCTGGGTGCCGACCAAGCGGACGATGTTTTGCAGTTCGTCTGGTTTCAGTTGTATCGTTCTCTGCACACGCTTCAGAGCAACCAGTCCTCGCCGCGCAAGGACGCGTCCCTCAAACCCTGGCTCTTCCGTATCGCCTGGAATCGGTGTATCGATGAGCGACGCAAGCACAAGCGTCATCCATGGGTTTTCTTTTCAGAGTTCGAGCAGATGCATGAAGAGGATGACCTCTCACCACTCTCAGCGTTGCGGGATCGCATGCCGCTTCCCGAAGAGCGTGCGGAACGTGGTGATGAGATCACGCATCTACGAGCGGCTATCCTATCCTTGCCCCCAACGTCTCGTACCATCGTCTGGTTACGCTATACCGAAGAATTAACCTTTGCAGAGATTGGACAAAAACTCCATATCCCGCCAACAACGGCACAAACCGCTTTCTACCGTGCCTGCAAGAAATTGCGCGTGGTACTCGCACCAGACCGTCTGCTTGCATGAGAGAGTGCAGCATGGTCATCGAAGACGAGCCAGAGGGAAAACAACGAGAAGGAGGAGAAAAGACAGACAGTTGAAACGACGACGCTGATGAAGAACGTTCGGTGGGCAACACATTCCTGCGAGATGCGGTGAGAAGGATGAAGAAATGCCTTCATCCTTCATGCTCTCGAGACCAACCGTACCGTTGCGGTTGCTTGAAGTGAGACCCTGTCATCAGAACAGGGCCAAAAGAAAGGAAACCCTTATGCCATACATTACTGTTGGGAAGGAAACCTCGAAGTCTATCGATCTCTACTATAAGGACTGGGGGACCGGGCAACCCGTCGTCTTCAGCCACGGCTGGCCGCTCAACGCTGACGCCTGGGATGAGCAAATGTTCTACATCGCCTCTCATGGCTATCGTGTCATCGCCCATGATCGACGCGGACATGGCCGCTCCAGCCAGCCCTGGGACGGCAACGACATGGACACCTACGCCGACGACCTGGCGGTGTTCATCGACACGCTCGATCTGCACGATGCGGTACTGGTCGGCCATTCCTCTGGCGGAGGAGAGGTGACGCGCTATATTGGTCGCCACGGCACCGCGCGTCTGGCGAAGATTGTGCTGGTGGACGCGATCCCCCCACTTCTGCTCAGGACCGAGACCAATCCAGGCGGCACACCCATCGAGGCGTTTGACGGCCAGCGCACGGCACTCCTTGCGGACCGTTCGCAGTTCTATAAGGAAATCAGTGCCCCCTTCTATGGGGCTAACAGGCCGGGTTCCACGGTGTCACAAGGCATTCGGGACATGTTCTGGCTCTGGTCGATGCAGGCAGGACTCAAAGGAGCCTTCGACTGCATCAAGGCCTTCTCCGAAACCGATCTCACCCAAGACCTCAAGCGGTTCGATATTCCCACCCTGATCATCCACGGAGGCGACGATCAATTTGTTCCCGTTGCTGACACAGCTGTGCTCTCCTCGAAGATGGTCAAGGATGCAACCCTGAAAATCTATCCGGGAGCCCCCCACGGCCTGCCCACGACGCATAAGGACCAGTTCAACGAAGACCTGCTCTCCTTCCTGAAGTCCTAGACGTGATGGAGTAGACCGTAGGGTCCTTGAGCCTGAGCAATCGCGAACAACCTGTGGACCTGTGGAGTGTCGAATGAGCATGGGACCACCCACATGTCGCTCTGACCCGTTTTCTACGAAAAACGATTTCTTGTTTGAAGGAGGCGAGGCAACGCCACGTCGCTGTGTCTGATGTGCGCTCACCCGCACTTGAAAAATACTGCGTCAACGGTCTTTCTCGCCTCACGCTACCATAGTGAGCATTTGTGCATACAAGCACCTAGGAGGTCAAATCATGTCATCCAATCCCACAACGAACTCACAGCAGGTCGATGAGCTGGCAACGAAACTCAAGCGCACCGAACTGCAACACCGTGCATCCTCGATTCCTGGACGGGAAATCGTGCAGGTACTCACCGAAATCCCAGCTGGCGTCGAATCGGGCTGGCACATGCATCCGGGTGAGGAGGTCGGCTACATTCTTGCAGGGACAGTGAAAATGATGATTCAGGGACAGCCTCCCCTTACACTGCCTGTCGGGAGTCCCTTTCTTATTCCGCCTCACACGCCTCATAACGCGCTAGATGTTGGTCCCGAAACAGGGATGATGCTCTCCACCTACATTGTGGAAGTGGGGCAGCCACTTGCAACCTTCACTTCATGAAAGGAGTCCCTTTCACCAGTGACGCGAGACACTCGTATGACGCACACCTTGCTCCACGTAGCTCTCTGATGCCTCGTGGATAACGACGATGGATGCCCGTATGACTGGGGAAGAGTGGACGGGATTGAGCAACCAAGTTGGTCGTCGAGCTGAGCGGTCGGTAGGCACTCTTGCCTCGCTTCGTGACCAAGCATGGCTCGACGTCCCAGGAAAAGAGACCAGGAGGAACTGATGAGATTTGAAAACCTACGCGGAGCGAAAGCAGGCTCTCTCCCACGACTCGAACCCTTGCGCTATGTCGATACCGATGTGCTCAGGGTTGCGTACTTTGAAGCTGGTCCAAGTGACGGCGAGGTGGTGCTTCTCCTGCATGGATTTCCCTACGACATCCATAGCTACATTGATGTCATCCCCCAGCTTACCGAAGAGGGCTACCGCGTCATCGTCCCCTACCTTCGCGGGCACGGGCCTACTCGCTTTCTTGAGGGCAGCATCCCACGCTCAGGACAGCAAGCGGCCGTTGGTAGCGATGTGATTGCTCTCCTAAATGCGTTGGGCGTCTCACGCGCTATCTTTGCTGGCTATGACTGGGGTGGGCGCGCGGCCTGCGTGGCAGCCGCATTGTGGCCAGAACGATGTACAGGCATCGTCTCCGTGAATAGCTACCTCATCCAGGATATTAGCAAGGCAATGCTGCCGATCCAGCCCGATCTCGAGGCAGGCTTCTGGTACTTCTACTACTTTCTGACTGAGCGTGGCCGCGCTGGTCTGACCGCCAACAGACGCGATATCGCGAAGATAATCTGGATGCGAAACTCTCCCAATTGGCGATTCGATGACGCGACGCTAGAACGTGCTGCTGCGGCCTTCGACAATCCCGATTACGTCGAGGTTGTGCTGCACTCCTACCGTCATCGCCTCGGATACGCACCTGGCTCCCCTCCCTATGAGCAGGTTGAGAAGAAGCTTGCTGAGCAGCCAGCCATCACGGTCCCAGCTGTCACCCTGGACGGTCTGGCGGATGGGAACTTCCCGGCCACCGATGGTAGCGCATCTGCGCGGCACTTCGTTGGACCCCGCATGCACCATCAGGTACGGGGCGCAGGCCACAACCTTCCCCAGGAGGCACCATCCGCCTTCGCCAGCGCGGTCCTGGAACTGGCACATCTTCGATCACCCTCCGGCGGAGGGGGAGGCTTATGACTTGGTGAGCGAGAACGGGACGCATGAGATAACACTTTCCTTATCATGGTGAGGGTGACGTTGCCAGGCAAAAGAAAAGAGGAACAATGAGATGGCCGATAGTACTGTAGCTATTCTCGTCTTTGAGGATGAGAAGGCTGCCCAACGTCTATTTGATACGCTTGAGGAGATGCTGAAAGCAGCATCATTCCCAATCGATGATGCCGCTGTGGTTGTCTACAAGCAGAATGGCGAGGTGATTGTCACGCAATTGGCCCATCCACTCAGTGAGAACGGGTTCAGTTCTCAGCTCTGGGAGTTCTTGGTCAGAACACTGCTCTCGGGCTGGGGGCATCACATTGATGACTGGTCTCTTGAGACGTTCAAGCACGTGTTCCAGCCCGGTACTTCGGCCTTCTTCAGTTTGATAGAGCCAGAGGCCAGTCATGATGTCCTTCTTCGACTCAAACAGTTTCGTGGCACCCTCATCTATACTGGACTCACAGAAGAACAGAAAATCCTGTTAAAAGCTGCAGCCTCCTCTAGGAGCTGAGCAGCGAAAAGAAGATGTCGTGTGTGCGAGAAGCTCATGATGGTTCATATGAGCTTGTTGTACAAAAACTTCACAAGGAAGAAGAGGAAGAACAGCATGAGCAACAGACATGAAAAAACGATGTTCGATTATATTATTGTTGGAGCTGGTTCCGCTGGTTGTGTGCTTGCCAACCGTTTGACCGAAGATCCTGAGACTTCGGTCCTCTTACTCGAAGCTGGTGGTAATGATGATGCTCCAGGGATTCACGACCCAACTGCGGCCGTCTCATTGTTTCAATCTGCTGTTGATTGGGCCTATGCGACGGAGGAAGAACCATCTCTCAATCACCGCAAGATCTACTGGCCGCGAGGAAAAGTGCTTGGGGGGTCCAGCTCGACCAACTTCATGTTGTATGTTCGTGGGAATCGTTATGACTATGATCATTGGCGAGAACTGGGAAACGAAGGGTGGAGCTACGCTGATGTTCTGCCCTATTTTAAAAAGGCCGAGAACCGGGAACGCGGTGCCTCGGACTATCATGGAAGAGGAGGTCCCCTTCGTATTATGGACCTGTCCACCATCAATCCACTGACGTCTGCTTTTCTCGAAGCTGGAGAAGAACTTGGCTGGTCACGCAATGACGATTACAATGGAGCTTCACAAGAGGGCTTTGGCGTATTACAGTCGACGATATACCAGGGGCGACGACAGAGCACAGCCGTTGCATACCTGCATCCTGTCCAGAGTCGTCCTAATTTGACCATATGGACTCAAACCCTGGTTACACGTGTTCTCTTCGAAGGCACACGTGCTACTGGTATCGGCTATCTTCAAGATGGCCGAGAGCAACACATGCGGGTGAAGAAAGAGGTCATCCTCTCTGCTGGGGCCATTAATTCCCCACAGACGCTCTTGCTCTCCGGTGTCGGGCCAGCTGATCAACTCCAGGCACTTGGCATTCGTGTGGTGGCTGATGTCCCTGGTGTCGGCAACAATCTGCAGGATCATCCCTGTATGTTTACGTACTCCACGACGAAACCATCCTTCTCCCAATTTGGGAACCTCCCGGAAGGCATCGGCTACATCAAGACGCAACAAGATCTCCCAGAACCAGACATTCAGCTTCTCACGGCCCCGTTCTTTTTCCCACCACTCGTACCGGGGAATGGTCATACGATAGCCCTGGTCCTGGTTCATCCACAAAGCCGTGGTCATCTGACGTTGCGCTCCACTGATCCAACACAGCATCCTGCAATTTTTGCGAACTATCTTGCGAAGCAGGCAGATCTCCAAACGCTCGTCGAAGGCATGAAAGTGGTACGACGTCTGAACCAGACACAGGCGTTTGCCCCTTTTTATGAAGGAGAAGTAGAACCGGGTTTGCACATACAAAGCGACGAAGATTTCGTCGAATATATACGTACTCATCTCCAATCAATCTATCATCCTGTTGGCACATGTAAGATGGGTCATGATGACCTGGCTGTGGTCGATGAGCAATTACGTGTTTATGGCGTAGAGGGTTTGCGTGTGGTTGATGCTTCCATCATGCCCACCCTCATCAACGGGAACACGAATGCGCCCACGATTATGATCGCCGAGAAGATTGCTGATCTGCTCTCCAAAGGAGGGTCAACCTCATCTTTGTAAAGAAGAGAGGATATGAATAATCGAGAAAGAAGACAAAAGGAGGAAGCGATGCAACAACACTCTCTTCTGCGGGTTGTCTCGGTCAATGTTGGACTACCACGCGAGGTGTCTTGGAAGGGAAGAATTGTTTCGACAGGAATCTTCAAAGAGCCTGTTGCGGGTCGGGTGATGGCCCATCGACTCAACCTTGAGGGCGACCGTCAAGCAGACCTGTCTGTTCATGGTGGCCCTGAAAAGGCCATTTATGTCTACCCAATGGACTATTACGAGGCGTGGCGCCAAGAATTACCTGAAATACACCTGCCCTGGGGGATGTTCGGAGAGAACCTGACCGTTGAAGGGGTGCGAGACGACACGGTTCATATTGGGGATCACTTCCGTATCGGTTCAGCACTCGTCGTCGTAACGCAACCGAGACTGCCTTGCTATAAGCTCGCGCTCAAATTCGGTCGGGACGACATGCTCAAGCGATTTCTGGTCAGTGGGCGAACGGGTTTCTATCTTGCGGTTGTGGAGGAAGGGGAGGTCGCAGCGGGAGATCTCATCATGCCCGTGAGACGTGATGAACACGCGATTTCAGTCGCAGAGATCACCCAGCTGTCTGTCTCTAACACAAGAAATCTCGAAGCGTTGCGACGAGTGATTGCCCTGGAAACGTTACCTGAGAGTTGGCGCGAGTACTTTCGAGAGCGTCTTTACCGACGAACAAGATAATGTAAAACAATCGTAAAAGTGCAGAAGCTATCTCACGATGTATTGAAAGCCTTAGAAACACGTTCCTCTTGAGGAAGAACACGTCCTACTCTGCTTGGCACTCTTTCCCTCAGTGTTCTTGCTATCACTGGTTCAAGATCATCACCGTCATGTAGAATTGATCGGGCGTGTTCGCGAACGCCTAGACCCTGTCCAGCCGAGAAGCTTCTAGGACCTTAAGGAGGCAACTTTCAGAACGTACCTGCTAGGAGGAAGTCATGAGAATTCTTGCAGACATCATCGGGATACTGGTGATCGTGCTCGTCGCCCAGGATGCCCTTGAGACGGTCGTCTTGCCCCGTCGCATTATGCGGCGCGTCCGTATTACCCGCTTCTTTTTCTTCACAACGTGGGCTGGCTGTAAATTGCTTGCTCGGCTCATACGACCAGATGCGGGAAGAGAGACTGCTCTCAGCTCCTTCGGCCCACTTTCCTTGCTCGTGCTGATCGTCCTCTGGGCGGTCCTGTTCGTCTTCGGCTTTGGGCTGCTGATGTGGGGATTTGCGCTCTCGCTCAACGCTCCGGATCACCCGGTCAGCTTGTTGACCTATCTCTACGTGAGCGGCACCACCTTTTTCACGCTTGGACTGGGTGATATCACTCCAGCCTCTGGAATAGCCCGCGTATTCTTAGTCGTCGAGGTTGCCTCCGGCTTCGGTTTTCTCGCTCTGGTCATCAGTTATGTTCCGGTACTTTACCAGGTCTTTTCGCGACGGGAACAGAGGATATCCTTACTGGATGCACGGGCAGGTTCCCCTGCAACGGCCACCGAATTCCTACGCCGCAATTGCTCGAGCCAGCGTTTCGATGAGTTGCGTACCCTACTGCACGAGTGGGAAATCTGGTGCCGATATCCTGGAGAGCCACCTGTCGTATCCGGTCCTGGCCTACTACCGCTCGCAACATAACCAGCAATCTTGGATTGAGGCACTCACCGTCATTCTGGATACCTGTGCGCTGATTCTGACAGGGATAGAGGACATCCCGGTGGAACCCGCTCGGTTTGCCTTCGCGATCTCTCGCCATGCGGTCATCGACCTTGCCCAGGTTTTTGGCTCAACGCTCACCCCAAGCGCGGATCGTTTGCCCACAAGCGAGTTTGTCCGTTTGCAAGAGGTGCTTGGGGCATCCGGCATCTTCTTTAAAGAGGGAATGGACACAGAGCGGACGTTGGCGGACCTGCGCGGCACCTATGAGCCGTTTGTGAGTGCTCTAGCAAGGTATATGCAGGTTTCTCTGCCTCCTTGGATAGCCTCTCAGGGCGCGCTCGACGATTGGCAGACCAGTGGCTGGGATGAGAGGACGCCATCTACCCGTAGGACACTGCTCAAGGTCATGCACGGAGATTGATACGCGCGAGTACGAGAGCACTCTGAGTTTACTGGCTCATCATTGGGAGAAAGGGAAGAAACATGAACTCTTCAATGAAATCTGGAATGCCTCCCTCCGTCGAGGGAATTGTGAGCAGACCCAGTCCATTTTCTGTGGAGGAAACGTTGGAACGTCTCCAAACAGCCATACGCAACCGAAATCTGCGTCTTTTTGCTCAGATTGACCATAGTGGAGAAGCGAAACGAGTCGGCCTCACCATGCAAGAGGCTCATGTGCTGATCTTTGGCAACCCGAAAGCTGGCACGCCACTTATGATTGCGTCCCCACTCCTCGCACTTGATCTGCCCCTCAAAGTGCTCGTCTGGCAGAGTGACGAGAATCGAGTCTGGGTGAGTTTTACCAGTGTCGCCTATCTTCAAACTCGCTACGCTCTCCCCCAAGAACTGATTGGCAACATTGCTGGCGTTGATGCCTTGATTGAGCAGATGCTCCAAAGCTAACGCGTTGAGAAGTATCTGAGTCCAGGGGGCATCCAAAGTATGAACACGCGTTACGCCTGGATTGCTATCGGTCCTGCGAACCAGCAAGAAGGTTCTGACATTATCATGCTCCGCATGGCGGATAGTGGAGTGAGTTGGCAACGGAGTCTGATCAACGATTCCGTTGTGGCTCGTGTCGATGTTCCACACTTTCTCAACGCGAAACAAGGGTGGCTTGAAATATCTAGCACTCCTGGAGCCGGAAGTGCAGGGTCTGATATCTGGTATTCTAATGATGGTGGACAGACGTGGATCAAACGTTCTTCCAACAAGAGTTCCAGTGGTCTGAACTTAGGGTACATCACAGGGATATCTTTCAAAGATGCACAACTTGGGATTGCGACAGGCAATCTTGGGGCGGGAGGAGACAATACGGTTCCCTCTGTTGCTCGCACACAGAACGGTGGGAAGACATGGCAAACTCAATCGTTGCCACATCTGTTGGGAGGGTATGTTGACCCTCTGAATACTTCACAACCCCCAGTCTTCTTCGGCAATGTTGTTGTTTTGCCAGTGATCATCACCGTCCAGAATGATACTCTTTTGGTCCTCTATCGGTCAAACGATAGTGGTTTGAGCTGGTTCCAAACGAGTGTGGCACACATTCAGGTGGAAAATACGTATGTGCTCGATCCCACTCATGCTTGGGCGACGGATACTCGAAGTGGGAAACTCTATAGCACAGGCGATGGTGGGAGTCATTGGTTTCCAACCTCTACTACCGCCTACCAATTGAATGCATTGAGCTTTCCCGATCCTCAAAACGGGTGGGGGGTGACGAGCAATCAGCTGTTGCAGACAACGGATGGCGGCAAAACGTGGCAACAGATACACTACACCATTCAATAATCCCTGAAGTGCGGCTGCTACTCAGGGAAATGAGCCTTTCCCCTCTTCTGCATACACTGCTTCTTGCTGAACGGGGGAAAACGGGATGGAAAAACGTTATCCCCCCGCTGCGCCCCCATCCCGATTGTTGAATGGGGTCGAAACTCGAATCGTGCTCTCTCAAGAGACCTCATTTACCCATCACCGCTCGCGTCCTCGAACGCCCCCAAAGTACGCAGCGACGCCTTTTGTGCCTCGGAGAGACCACGAATACCCGTGATATTGAGACGCTCGTAGGGTCGGTCTCGTCGCAGCGTTCGCAGAAGCTCGCCGTTATATATGTCCCATAGCCGGATCGCTCCGTCGTCCCCGCAACTGGCGAGCGCGCTGCCATCGGGACTCACTTTGAGTGCATGCACCATTCCCTGATGTGCCTCTTGCACCCGGACGCACACTCCACTCTCGACCTGCCACCAGCGCACTCTTCCATCACTGCCTTCCACTGAGCAGTATCTCTCCACTTGGACTCCAAGCGATGGCATGGACCAAGCCTGGATGTCCTATAAAGGTTTGCACTCGTTGCCCACTATGCGCCTCCCATACGAAGAGTTCCCCTCCCTTTTGCCCTCCACTGGCAGAGGCTAGCCGCCTCCCATCAGTGCTCCAGGCTACGCGCATAATAGCACCGTGGTGTCCCGCCAGTTGCTGCTGCTGTGTGCCATCTCTGGCATCCCACACAGACATGGAGCCATCATCGCCCCCACTGACCAACTGTGCGCCATCGGGACTCCAGGCTACACTACGGATGTGGGGCGACTGTGTCTCTACAACCCAACAGCGAGTGTGCGTTGTCATATCCCACACCTGCACTCCTCGTAGATAGCTCCCACAAGCCAGAAGGCCCCCGTCAGGACTCCAAACGACGCTTAGAAAGGAAGTCTCAGCTACACTAGGGTCGTGTAGCTCGTGCAGACGAACGCCTGTGGTTGGGTCCCACAGCCCGATGAAGTCTCGCCCGCCGCTGGCTAGCTGGCGTCATCAGGACTCCACGCCACTCCATGCACAGACCCTCGATGTCCACGTAATACTCTAGGAGGCGTTGCGCTGGCTGCATCCCAGAGCGTCACCAACGTATCCACGCCTCCACTGACCAACTGCGTGCCATTGGGACTCCAGTCGATATCGACGAGAGAGTCCACGTACCCCTTAATAATGCTAAGGCACTGTCCGCTTTCCACGTCCCACACCCGTACAGTGCCATCCTCGCTGCCACTGACTAAACTACCGCTGTGAGGAGTGAAGGCAAGAGTGTAGATGGCAGCAGTATGTCCGTGCAGGACCGCTCGAGATCTTCCCTCCTTGGCATCCCAAAGCCAAATCGTCTTGTCAAAACTGCAACTAGCTAGGGTGCATCCATCTGGGCTCCAGACTACTCGCAATACTCGGTCCATATGCCCTGAGAACGTCTGGAGACAGTCGAGGTTTTCCATGTCCCACAGCTTGATTGTGCCATCAAAGCTCGCGCTTGCAAGCTGTGTGCTATCGGGAGAGAAGGCGAGCCCTGTCACCCAGTAAGTATATCCCACAAGCGTCTGCACGAAGGTGTTCGACTCTGCCTTTTGCGGCACCCATATCCAAATGCTTCCATCGGAGCTGCCACTGGCGAGCAGCCTTCCATCGGGACTCCAAGCGAGCGAGCACACCGTGCCACCTTGACCAGTGAGCGTTTGCACATTCGTACCGCTCTGAGGCTCCAACAATTGGACGAGAGTGTTACTCCCGCCTATGGCGAGGAGGTTCCCATCAGGAGCAAAGGCCACCCAGTTGATGCTTCCGGTTTGCCAGACCGACCAGAGGAGGGTACCACTGGCGACATCCCACAGCTTAACTGTGTTATCCCAGCCTCCACTCGCCAAGGTGTGTTCATTCGGGCTGAACGTAAGAGTAGACACAACAGTATTATGCGCCTGCCAGACTCGGTGCAAGGTCCGGCCTACTTCTCCCTGCATGCTAGCTGTGGCCCAGTACTGCCCGTTCTTGCTTACGGCGACCACATTAATGGCATTGATAGTCTCGGTAAAGACACAATTCTGGAGAGTCGCCCCTGAAAGCTGCGTATCTTGCATCTCGATGCCTTGCAGGAACACACCCCGAAGGGTAAGACGCGAGAGGTCCAGGTTCCGCAAATGCCCCCATAGCATTCGCAGCAGTGTCACCAGATTAGTCGGTCCATAGCCCTGATCCGTCTGGTCTTGACTCCGCACCCCGTCGAGCAACCCGAGCAGGTGGGCCTCCATCTTGGCGCGTCCTTGAGAGGTGCTCTGCAACAAGGTGAGCAGGGGAGCCACGAGTAGTTGTTCCTGAGTTTGCCGCACGTATTCCTTGGCTTGAGCTTGGCACAGTACATGCTCCAGCAGGCGAACCAGTTGTCCCTGCTCGATCTCGCGACTCGCCTCCGTGATGAGCCGCGTCGTCGCATACTCCAGCACTACCGATTGTAGTGTGAAGCTGCCCACGCGTTGCCCACGCTCGATCAAGCTGCGTCGCCGCAACCCGGCGAGGGCTTCCAGCACCTGCATAGGAACCTGCGGTGTGCTCAAGACAGCCAGCAGCTCCTCCAGACTCACCGGTTCGCGCAGAATGGCGAGCCAGAAGAACACACTCTGCTCAAGTGCCGAGAGGCGGTCGGATTGCTCTCGCAACAGCTCCCGTACGCCCCCAAAGACGACCTCGCCTTGCGCCAAAAACGGGACAATCTCGCCCCCGAAGAGCTCCACGATGGTCTGCGCCACGATCCTTAAGGCCAGCGGGTTGCCCCGGTTCACCTCGACCAGACGCTCTCGGTCGTGCACAGTGCCCGCCACGTCTTGCTCCACCAGGATCTGAGCCCCTGCATGTGCATCCAACCCTGCCAGGCGTAAGGCACGCACGGGAGAGCGGTTGCCCTCCAACGGCACTAGATCAGCCGGTTTCTCCCGACTGGTGAGCAGCAAGCAACTCTGGTGCTTGGTCTCGCCTATCCGTCGTAGGAGGTGCGCATAGCCTTCGTAGCCTGCCCGCATGTGACCCGTGACCGTGCCTTCCTCCAACAGCATCTCCACGTTGTCCAGCACAAGGAGCACACGCCGAGCGCGTAGCTGCTCCATCAACCGCTGCAGACGTCCTTCTAAAGAGTCCGACATGTCGCGAAGCGTCTGGGGAGCAAGCATTTGTAGGCATGCATCGAGCAGCGCATTACACGAGGGGGCATCACGCAAGGACCGCCAGATGACCACCTCGAACTGCATTGCAACCCGGTGCATCAGAGTGACCGTCAGTGCCGACTTGCCGATGCCACCCATACCCAGTACGCTTACCACCCGACAGTGCTCCTGGACCACCCACCGAGAGAGCAGGGCCAGTTCCCCCTCACGCCCATAGAAGGTGGGGACATCGAGTGCGTCGTCCCAATCCATCCGAGGCTTCCACCCAGTGGGAGGAGTGCTGACCACAGGAAGGTCACGGGTTTGCTCGATTGGCACTGGCTCCAGTGGAGAGGCGTGCTGGCTGAGCAGCTCGTGTAGCCACCGTTCATCCAGCAGCACCTTCTGATGCGCCGCATGCCAGAGCGCACGAATCTCCTCGGCTTCGAGCCCGAAAGCCCAGACGTGCTGCTGGAGACAGAGGGTAATGAAGGCTTTGAGATGCTCGGCCTTGGGATAACTCTGACCAACCTCCCACCTTCCGACCGCATGCCGGGAGACCCCGAGGTGCTCGGCCAGTCCTATTTGGGTCAGCCCGATTGTCATTCGTAGCGTCAGCATCTGTTGACCAAAGGCGTAGTCTTGCTCTCCATACGAAACTCTCTTCATGAGTCATCTCCTTTGCGCGACGCCCCACCCAAACACGGCGATGCAACGCAATGGGACGTGAGGTGCAAGCTGATGGACAGTGCTTTTTCCCTCTCCCACCACTATACTCGTGTCTGTCGGGCGTACGTCCTATTCTGGTCAACGTCTGCTCAGGGGCGTATGGACGAAGCTGTAAGGTATCTCCATACGCCCCTCTTTTCGATGCTCACTCTCTATGATAGCAGATGTGCGAGCACGTCGTACGCCTCTTGCCAATACTTCTTTCGCAGCGGACTCTGAGCTGGGAAGCAAAGTGAGGTGGGACGTGACCTGCGACCTGATGGCCCGTGCTTTTTTCAGAGCATCCTTCTATACTTCTCGTAGTGGATGTGAAGCACTCAGGGAGAACGCGGAGAAGGAAAAACTCTCATCGAGAGGCCTACGTTCCCGTACACTAGTTGATCAGGTGAAGGTGATTAGTCCGTAACGTCGTTTGGCTTGCTCTTCTCCGACTAAGAGGGTCAGGTTCACATGGAAAGGGGATCGGAGACGACATGCAGACTGTCAAGAAAACACGATACCCAAGTATCCCTATCCACTCCTGATCTCGAGACCAACCGTACCGTTGCGGTTGCTTGAAGTGAGACCCTGTCATCACAACAGGGCCAAAAGAAAGGAAACTCTTATGCCATACATCACTGTTGGGAAGGAAACCTCGAAGTCTATCGATCTCTACTATAAGGACTGGGGGACAGGGCAACCCGTCGTCTTCAGTCACGGCTGGCCGCTCAACGCTGACGCCTGGGATGAGCAAATGTTCTACATTGCCTCTCATGGTTATCGTGTCATCGCCCATGACCGTCGCGGACATGGCCGCTCCAGCCAGCCCTGGGACGGCAACGACATGGACACCTACGCTGACGACCTGGCGGTGCTCATCGACACGCTCGATCTGCACGATGCGGTATTGGTCGGCCATTCCACAGGAGGCGGCGAAGTGACACGCTATATTGGTCGCCACGGCACCGCGCGTCTGGCGAAGGCTGTGCTGATCGATGCGATCCCCCCTCTGATGCTCAAGACGGAAGCCAATCCTGGTGGTCAACCCATCGAGGCATTCGACCAGATTCGCGCTGGAGTCACGACGGACCGTTCGCAGTATTATAAGGATCTCAGTGCCCCCTTCTATGGAGCCAACAGGCCGGGTTCCACGGTGTCACAAGGCATTCGGGACATGTTCTGGCTCTGGTCGATGCAGGTCGGACTCAAAGGAGCCTTCGACTGCATCAAGGTCTTCTCTGAGACCGATCTCACCGAAGACCTCAAGCGGTTCAACATTCCCACCCTGATCGTCCACGGAGACGACGATCAGATCGTCCCTATTGCCGACTCGGCCCTGCTCTCCTCGAAGATGATCAAGGGTGCAACCCTGAAAGTCTATCCGGGAGCCCCTCACGGCCTGCCTGCGACGCACAAAGATCAACTCAACGAAGATCTGTTGTCTTTTCTTAGATCTTAGACCTCGCTGCATCGAGTAGCGTTGTTGTATTCTGAGAGCCCGTTGACCTACGGTTTCGGGTGAGAATGCTGGTGCGAGTGCGCCTTGGATGGATTGGCTCTGAAGCCGATCCATCTCCATGGATGATAGACGGGAAACCGCAGAGGCGCAAACTCCTCTAGGAAGCCTTCCCTTTGCTTTGGATAGGTACTGCTTGCCATCCCAGAATGTGATGACTCGGTTCCTCTGCATATCGCCCGTCGTGTTTTTCCTAGTGAAATGTTACTACCAACCAGACGAAAGCTTTAGCCGTCGCTTACCACTTTTTGTAGGGATGACTGTAATGGCGTCTCCTACAAAATCTTAAAGGAGAGTTTCATGTTTAAACACAATGTGAGTACGACCCGCCGCAACTTCTTTAAATTTCTGGGTGCAGGAACAGCTGCCACAGCATTGCTGGGTCAAAATATGCTTTCTGCTCATGCCGCAAGCACACAATCTGTGACAGAGAGCAATCACGAGGGAGCAGGCATCAACGTCTTACTCGTCCACGGAGCGTATGTAGATGCATCGAGTTGGAACAAAGTTATTCCCTTGCTTCAGCAGAGAGGCTATACGGTGCTTGCCGTTCAGATTCCTATGTCATCTTTACAGGATGATATTGTTGTCACACGACAAGCACTGGCCTCTCTCTCCGGTCCAACGATCCTGGTTGGTCATTCCTATGGAGGAGCCGTCATTACCAACGCGGGAACGGATGCTCACAACCTTCTCGGTCTTGTCTACACGACGGCATTTGCACCAGAGGCAGGAGAAAGCATACGTGATATCAATGCAAGGTTCTCTGTCCCCCCAGGGACCAGCCATATCGTTCCTTCGTATCGCAAGGGGTACATCTGGGTTGATCCGGCTGCCTTTCCCAACAACTTCATGCAGGACGTGGACAAAGACGAGGCTCGTGTGCTGGCGGTGGTTCAGAAGCCTGCTGTTCCAGCAGTCTTCAGTGCCCCATCAGGGGCACCCGCTTGGAAACAGGTTCCTTCTTGGTGCCTGATCTCTGCTCATGACCGGATGATCAATCCCGATGTCGAGCGTTTTATGGCCCGGAGAATAGGTGCCAGGGCGTATGAGGTTGCCTCCAGTCACGCGTCCCCGGTTTCTCATCCTCAAGATGTTGTCAAACTTATCGTGGCTGCTTCTCAAAAAAGCCACTAGGTATCCGTATAAGTGGCAGAGAGTGGGTTGGGGAAAGGCAACCCCTATCATCACAGAACAGAGGGAAATGCCTTTTTCCCGCTCTTCTCTCGTATACTAGGGATCACTACGCTCAAACGACGTAGACATGATCCCGCGTAAGTGCCAAAAAGAACAGAGGGAAATACTTTTCAAATGCAGTTATTCTCGCACGGACATCCCAGGTGGTTAGTACTAGTATTAAGCACTGCCTCTAAGGCATTGAGGAACTATCGTGGAAAAGAGAACGCTCCAGCTATTCTTGTGCCGGCAAGACACGCGAGATTCGCTCGAGCGAGACAAAGCGACCAAGGATCTGGGAGGCTTTGATCCGATGATCGTGACCACGTGCAGTAACAATATAGATGATATCATCAGCATCCAAGCTCGGACAGGGTATCGCATCTCCTAGCTTTTCTTGAAAGCGTGAAATGTCGCCTTGGAAGAGCACCCAACGTACAGCACCTTCGCGAGCACACGTCTCATCTCGGACAAACTGCACGCGATCACCTTCCTGATACTCGGGAACTGGCAGCAACTCCTGCCTGAAGCCGTGGGGCCACGGCACCACTCGTTGTCCATCCTGAAAATCGACGGGCACCCACCTGCCAATCGCGCTATTCCATACCGGGACAAGAACACCTCTTTGGGCCATGTTTCCTCCTTCAAATGTGCTCAAGAAACAGAACTCTGTTCTCTCATTCCTCACTCAATTATACATCACTCTAATGGGAGAGAATCAGCAGAAGGACGAGTTGACAGAATGACCTATACGAACTATTTGGGGTATCCGTTCAAGTAGATTTACGCCGACGATCTAGCTACTCGGGACATCCGTCGTTTTCTGCGATCGGATGTCCCGAGTAGTTCGCACTGTGGAGCACAAGCGATAAACGTATACGTACCACATGTACTCCTTTGCCGAATGTTGTGCGTAAAGGACGAGGTAGTCTGCCTCGCACACAGCAGTCCGCTACTTTGTTGTCGTTCGACAGTAGAAAGTAAGAGAAACGACATCTACAAATTTTTATTGGAAGAAATTGTTTGCTGAGGCAAGAGTGACACTTTACGGTCAACGGAATTTATATTTATCGGCGATTGCGGTCCTCTGAATAATTTATTCAGAGGACAATATAATTGTAGTCCATGACTTTATTCTTGTAGCCCACAACTTTATTCTTCGTGGACAACAAGAGGCTCTTTCAGATTATCGCGCGATGAGTCGATCAATAACCAATAAGAGTTTTTGCCATGTTTGCTCCTTTTGTTACCCCAAACGGCCAACTTAATTTCAAATGGGACAACTTAATTCCAAACACGCTTGAAACGACCAACTTAATTTCAAATGGGACAACTTAATTCCATGTATACACAACTTGTATACAAGGAATTAAGTTGTCCCACCATTTGGAATTAAGTTAACCCTTAAAGTTGATATTACTGCACTCAAACTTACGTTAAAAAACTCAACATTATTTCTATACCGTCTCCTGAAAGTTCCTAAGTTATGGAATTAAGTTGTCCCTTTAACAAAAACATGCGAACTGAAGACGTGAGTCAATTATCCAACATCACCTACCAACAAGAGGTCTGATCGTCGAAAAATCATGCTGCCAAAAATCCGAATTTTTGAAAACGTGGTCCGATCAACCAGTACTTCATTGCACAACGGCTTGCGAATATGGATATGTTTCTTTATCCCGTGTTCTCAATCAAACATGATTGGCCCATGTACCACGGGTATCAGCGCATCCTCTTCTTTGTCCGTATTATCGTTTCTATCTCTACAACCCCAGTTGTATCGTAACAACACTACTGTTCTTGTCGATGGAAAAGGTAGTACAGCAATGAACACAGTGGTACTGGATGTTTCCCATATCATCGCGATGAAAAACTGCATTATCTTTGATGTCTACCAGTACAGTAGCCTGCTTTCTGCAACGAGGGCAGATATGATACTTAACATCTTGAGGTTCCATACCTGTTGCTCCTCTTGCCTTGCCATTCTGAAGTAGGACTCTTCAAGGTCAGAGTCAACTGCGAAGATATTGGCTCTGACTTTGGAATAATCTCAAGAGTACAATCTCTTCCAGAAGCTAGTTATTCTTAATAAGAACAACCATCCTGATAGCCACTTACAATAGAAACTCTATCGGATGACAGGTGGCTTGGAGAGCGATACTCCCATGACCAGTCCTACAATAAATGAGATCAACATAAGAATGATAATGGTTTCCATGCTGTGCAACCTCCTACTATCATGGGTTGAAGGCATCCAAATGAGGTATCTCTTACTAACAGGTTAGCTTACTCAGGGGCAATATAATTCTAATCTACCTTCTTGGACTTTGTACGTATGCATCTGCAAAGATGCCGTTTGAGACTAAAGGGGTTAGCAATGTTAGAAGCTCTAGAAGATCTGGGAAATCCTCTACATATATGACTTCTTCCGAACTGAGAGAAATGATCCTGATAAGGTATTCAGGAGCTTTCCCGTTTCCGGTATAGGAATATATTGAAGAGAGAAGTCCAGAATAATCGGATGGAATAGGTGTTGGACCTAAGTTGAGCCACACACGGTCATACTCTCGAAGGCTTTGTCGCCGAGTGGCATAGCGAGGATTATTTGAGGTCAAAAGGGATCCTAAATTTCGCAGTGAATTCTTGGTCCTTGTCCATTCACCACGGTGGTAGAACCATGCATTTTCTTTCGATCTGTTAGACATACTTCTTCCTCCTGTTGCTTTTTAGAGCCTGACTAATGAAGTATCAAGCTTGCTACGAGCAAATGAACGAAAAAACCTGAGATTTGAAGTTCTCGCTTCTCTTCTGAAATGTATCTACGCGATGTCTACATCAAATGACCTGAAGGCATCTAGCAACTGCAAGGTATTTCGATCTGGTTCTTTAAATCGCAAATCACTGCACGCCGTTAGCAATTTGCAAGTATTGTCACAACATTCACCTCCAAATTTATCGTAACTTTTTTCGTAACTATTACCAGTATACGCAATAATTTTTAATAAGTCAATATCTTTCTAATTTAATATCAAAATAGGCAGAACAAAATCATATGCCGTACATTTTTAGCATTGAATAAAAATGCATTTAAAATACCTATCGATTTTGCAGAATAACAAATATAAACAGCGAGGAAGGACTTCAAGATTGTGTCAAAGAGGTTTTTCTTTTATCGTCAAAGTAATCTTCATCAGAAAAGATAATAAAATTTACCAAAGTTGTTACGGCAGTATTACACCTTCCTTACAAGATAACAAGATGGAATTAAAAATGAACTTGACATGAAGGCCATTTAGAGACTATACTAAATAGAGAAAGTACATGTAGCAGAAACCATAGTAAAAGAGCCGTCACTATTCCTCACTATGGAGGATAACAACTATGGCTAATAGACACTCTTGCACACAATCCTCCGTTTGGCGACCTACGCCTACAGTGCTTCCCCCAAATTGGATTACACTGGTAAAAGAGTTGAGGCAACAAGACAAAAGCTTGTCACATGCCTATATCTTAGACATGCGCTACAATTCTCAACTTGTAGGTGATATGCTCTGTTCATGGGGTCTACCCTGGCAGGTAGTAATAGCCGCCTACTTGTGGGATACTGATGTAGAGCAAATACAATGTGCCAATCTTCCAGATACCGATAGGGTAATGAGCCATATCATCGAGGCGAACGTCTACATACGTCACATTGAAAATGAAAACCTTTCACTACTATTGTATCCTCCCTACAGGGATGTAGGTGCCTTGCTCATAGCTCTCGTCACCTGTTATCAATCCCTTCATCTGCTTCAGCAACGGAGTAATGAACAAGCCTACACGAATGAAGTACTTTCACGCATTGAGGGTGTAGGGAGAACATTGAAGCACATTTCTGCCCGTCTCGGGCTGTGGACATTCAAGCGCGATACAGAAGATATAGTTGAGCAGTTGCTCTACCCTGATCTTTTCAAGAAACACAAACTAGAGATGGAACAGATACTCGCTCGCGACACACTCATGTTAGAATCGACACGACAACTATTGATGGCTTCTTATCAAGAAGTAACGCAGAAGAATATTACTGTGATTTATAAACCATATGCTGTTACAGGTATGAAACGCCGTCTTCAAGATGCTTTTACCACTGAGATATCCAACAAGACGGAACTCACGGGGTTTGATATCGTTACATTTGAGGTCTTAGTCCCGACAGTACGAGATTGCTACGAGGCTCTTGGTATATTCAGTCAACTTGGTTACATTCATGATCGAGTGACTGATTTAGTGGCAAATCCCAAGCCGAATGGATGTAGCAATATTGCGTTTGGGCTTATTTTGAAGCCAACTGGTCCACGCACGCAGAACCTGACATGGCTTCACGCAATGAGTCATATCTGTCAGTTGCAGATTAGCACCAATGTTATGTATATAGTATCTTGGTATGGTTGTCTCTATGATAGTTACTATCAATTATGTATGAAAAATGGTTCTCCGAAGCGAGCAGAGCCTTCCTCCAATGTGCCATTCTGGGATAGTAAAGAGGGAAAAGTTTTTCTCACTATCAAGGAAAACCTCTCTAACGACCATGCCTATACAGATCCTAAAGCTCCTATTATTGTCTATGACAGGAATCGTAAGCCGTTTACACTCCCTAAAGGGGCAACAGCTCTCGACTTTGCTTATGCAGTTAGTCTTGAAAAAGGTGAGTATGCAATAGAGGCCATTGTTAACAATCGCAAAGCTCTGCTTAATCGTGTTCTTGAAGCAGGTTCCTTAGTAGAAATTAGAACAACGAGAGAGATACAGGTACAAGACTACTGGCTCAAGGAAGATTATGCTATTACACCGCGCGCACGCGATTCTATCAAAGAGTCTTTGAATATGCTGCAACGCAACCGCAGGGGATACTACTTATTGCTTCACGAATTAGAACGCTATCGTTATATGCTCTCACCAGAGATGTTTGAAGAACAGCTGCTTACCCTTGTTAAGCGACATGAACTGGGTACACCACGAATATACTTGGGACAACTTGAGAGGACTGGAGAGGCACCGTTCACGCCGAAATGGGCAGCGCGAGGCATTATAGAGCAGATGGTAGAACAGAACGCCACCTCTCTAAAAGAGAAAAGTGGAGCGAGCTGGAGGCCAGTTATAGACACATCTAGAGTAATGAACAAACAGCCTTTCCGCAAACAACTCTTCTGTGATCTTTGCCAACCAAACCACCCACGCGACATGAAAATTATGGGCATGCTGCGAGAGCGAGACGGAGAATTGATTGTACATAAAGAGAGCTGTCCTCATCTAATTGATCATGTTTTGGATTCGCCCTCTATGTTGTTTGCGATGAGATGGCACCTTAACCATCCAGCATTTCGTGTTACCTTTTTTCTTATAACGAGTAATCGCCATGGATTACTTCAAGACATTACGACACAATTGGGCCGTTATCTTTGTAACTTCGTATCAATGCATGCAGAGTCTAATATCGAACGCGAAGAAGCGTGGGTACGTTGCACTATAGAGGCGGATACTGACGCAGAGGCAATTGATATCTGGCAAGAATTGAGCCAGATTGAGGGCGTAATCAGAGCGGAAATTGATGCGGTCAACACTTCTGTCAATATTAAAGAGCATCTACAAAAGCTGTATAATAAGCATAACAACACGTCACCGTTAGAGTCATCTTTGGAACTCCTATGGGATGATTTCACATCAATTCCACCACGGGCGCATACATTGAAGAACCCTTTCGATATCTCCCGTCCTGCGACAGCAAAAATGTTCTTTGGGCGTGCGCAAGAAACAAGGATGATGCAACATGAATTATGCGAGGGTCAGTATGGGAGAGCACTTGTTCTTTATGGACCGAGACGTTCAGGGAAAACTTCTATTTGCAGGAATTTTCTTGAACGTCAGGTTTCGGCACCCCATTGGCATGTTTTTTTCTCGCTTCAGAACAGCACAGGACAAACAGAAGAAGGCTTGCTCGATCAGTTAACAGAGAAGATGTGTGCAGAATTTATTCAGCAATTAGAGTTATCGGGTTCTGATTGGCCTCACTACACCGATAGCGATCCACAAATGCGTTTTCGTCGCGTCCTACAGGATTGTATTGCTCAAGTACCAGAGGCACGCCTGATCTTGGCACTAGATGAGTTTGGAGGAGCGTTAGCAGCATATAAAAACCATGTACTCGATCGCCGCTTTTTCACTTACTGGAAAGAACTGATGGATGAGGTACCACAACTTAGCTTAGTCCTAGCACTCCCTACTGATGCACACACAGTATTGACACAAGAGTTCTCACATGCATTCAGCTTTGCCGAGACACTTCCTGTTGCTTTTCTCGATGTAGATAGCTCTGGGCGGCTCCTTGTTGACCCACTACACGATCAACATATCATGATCCGCCCACATACAGTTACATTGGCAACAAAGTTAACTGGTGGAAATCCCTACTATATGACCTTAATTGGACAAAGACTTATTCATCGTCTTAACAGGGAAAAAAGCAAACAACAGGTCACCGACGAAGATCTGCGCCTTGTCGTTGATCAATTAACGGAAGAAGGCTCGTATCAGAACTTTAACTTCCTTCGGCAGGAGCTTCAATGCAAAGAAGAGTTTAGCATCTTACAAACCATTGTCGAGCAAACAACAGGTCGTTCACCTATGGTACAGCTTGGGGATATCGCCAAGAGGCTGAACTTGCCTATTTACGAAGTGAAGCAACATTTGGATCGTCTACGAATTGGGCTTATTCTGGAGGAAAATGGCTCTTCTTCTAATCCCTACTACTCGTTTAGAATTGAGCTTGTACGACTCTGGTTGGCACGCAACCAATCTTTCTTCACAGGAGTAACATCTTAACAGGAGCACCTTCATGTCAGATTGCCAGCTTCAGTGGCATACTTTGCCCAACCCCTTTTTGCGGAACACGAGATCCCTTCTTTTTAATACAGAGCAAGAAGAGGATAGTTCAGAAACAATCATCGGCTATGTATCTGGTCGGAGTGCAGATATTGAAGATATTATCGTAGGAGACCAAAGCGCGATTATACTTGCAGGAGCACCCTATATTGGTAAAACAACCTTTACTCATTATCTCTGTAGCTCATATGGCAAGTGGTCATGGCGCAACGAATTAAGTATGCTACAAGACCAATTGGACTTGGACGCAATTTACTTTGTTAGTATCGATCTTACTTCCTTAGAGAAAGAGACGCCGGGGAGCTTGCTCGAAACATTCCAAAAACAATGCGCATCATCTATCATTGCTGCCTATCAAAAGAGACAACAAACTGCTCTTCAATACCCATCTACCCATACAGGACTCTATCAATTATTGAGAAATACTGCTCGTCAGCATACAACATCTCGCTTTTTCCTCGTGTTGGATACAATTGACAAACTAGGGGACCAGACGGAACGAGATGTGAGTGTAGATGGCAGGATAGAAACAAAACAGGATAAAGGGCTCGCACTCTTGCAGCAATGTGGAGCAATTCGTATGCTTATAGATCTGAATGATGAGTTTCCTAACTTCGGCGTATTGCTCTCTCTCGAAATATCTCCTTGCTCTAGTGTAAGCCAACAGTTCTCGCTCATCTCGAGCCATCTTTCATACGATCTAGCACGTTTCATCACTATGACCTTGAAAACATTTACCGTGGAAGATGCCGAGCAGTTCTTGCAACGCGTACCGGAAAGCTTTGGAGGTTCCTGGGCAAAACGATTCCATGCTCTCACCGATAAAGGTATCTTCTCTATTGAGGACCAAGCATGGCTTCTTGAACAAGCAGGAACGCATCCATATATCCTTCAACAATTCAGTTTCTGTGCCTTTTATTATAAGCAAAAATACGCATTCATACATAACCACTGGGCGTCACTAGAGGATACAGAGAAGTTACAAGTTGCAGATATGGTCAAAGAGCGCCTTAGTACCTTTTTCGCTAACATCTCGAAACGACTACAGGAAACACTGAAGGAAAGTAGTCAGACAACGAGAGATGCATTCAACCACTTTTTTCTCATGTCAGAGATCAGTCCAAACCAGATTATTCAGGAGGATGAATGGAAAGTACTAGGTTCAGAATTACGATACATACTCGCTAGTGAAGGTATTATCTGTTACGACGCGATGCAACATATTCATTACCCAGGGGCTACTCTTTTGCAATATCTTGTGAAGGAAACGCAAGAACGCGATAAACACACAGATTTTCGTAAAACCAATGTTCCCAGCACGCATATATCTTCACTTTCAACGTCCACACGAGGCCATTGGGTGTCCATCGATAGCTCTCAGTGTTCGTCCGAGCAAATCTCGCTCTCCGTACTAGAGTACCGTCTTCTTCAGACATTACTGCAATATCCACATGGTTGTACTGAGAAAATGCTTATCGATGCTGCGTGGGGAAGAGAGGTAGAACGTACTACATTTGCACAAAGGATATACCATTTGCGACAGAAATTAAAAGGGCGTTGTGGTGAAACAGAGATAATAGAAAACGGCTACCGAGGCCATTACCTTTTGAACCATCCAGAGTGGTTTCACTTGGAGTAAATGAGGTTCATGCATGCCTTCTCTTATAATGAGGGCATGCAGAAAGGATACAAAGCAAATTTCTAGACATGTAGAGCCAATCTTTCGAGTTTTCGAGTGTGAGCAAGCGCAAGGTCAAGATATCTTTTCGAGAGAGTAGCATTGTCATTGTAGATAATGGCAACATAAGCCATGACCATACATTTCTCGGTCATGTAGTATTCCAGAAGAGGCCACACATTGTCTTGTTCCCCAACTTCCCGAAGATAAGAGTTAAGGAAATAGGTGGTCGCGCTCCACCCATTCTGTCTACTAGTTTTCTCTAGCCACAGTTCAACATCAATCGCAAGCAGAGCCACATCACTTAGAGTATCAATATGACAAAGTGCTGGGTTGAAGTCAATGCAATCCAATGCCAGCATTTGCCTGTGAACTACTTGCGCAAGAGATGATAGTCCCTCAGGACGTATCCAGATATTAGCAGCTTTAAGATCACCGTGACAACGTTTAATACAACCTTCTTTCTGTCGTTGTACAAAATGTTCTACATTATTTTTGCATGACTGCTCAAGAACAGTAGTAATGCACTTGTAGTGTTCCATTGGAATACCTGATAGTTTGCGTAGAGCAATATCAAAACATCTCTTATTTAATTGCAGTTTCGCAGCGATACTATCAGGAGCACCGAATCTAAGTACGTCAGGAGACAAGCGAAGGTCTTTATGCATAGCAGCTACCTGTTCGGCAAGAAAATTCATATCTTCTTTTGTATCAAATATTCCTTGACGTAGTTGGTAATCCAAACTCCACTCTTCTTCTAGGTATTTCATCACCAACACATATTGCATTCCTTTTTTGATACTATCTCTATTTAAATTATTTATCTTGATTAGTCCGCCACGCAAAATTTCTTTCGGGTTACGACCATACTTGATCGAAGCAATACCTAAGTGGATACCAGGAGCAAATGTGTCATGAAATAGCAGACTTTCCACCAATTGATTATTTCGCCGTGTTAAGCTGAAAGTATTATATACCTCGTTTTTGTATGGAAGCCGTATCTTAAAACAAATTTTTTCATGGGTGCGTTTACTACGAGTAAAAATGATTTTAGTTGTCGAGGTGACAATTTGATGTTCAATTTCATATCGTAAATGGAGAGGAAATATACGTACCAGGGAATAAAACATACAGGCAAAGAACTTATGCAATGGAATTGTACGAATATCAGAAAAGCAATTATTAAGAAAATCAGGAAAATTGAAAAGAAAAAGAAAGAAAACCAACACTTTATCATATATTGTTTTCTTCCTATCATCATTTGCATTAATAGTAGTAGATCCCATTTTGCGTACTCAGATCACACATTGAAGTACCTTCATCAACAGCTATGCTACGTTAGGAAGGCCTATATTCAGTGTACTCCTGTTTAATACTACCTTTGTCTTTTCTAGGAGTTTTGTACTAATGACTTACTCTTCCAATTAGGAAACCAGGGTCTCCATCATCACCTGAGGAAAGCTATTCGTGTGCTGGCTACTTAGGACATCCATTCGCAAAATCTATCGTTTTCTACGAACGGATGTCCTAAGTAGCCAGCACAACTCTTGATCGTTCAACCAGAAACACTTCTGCGTTGGCACCATCATGGCTTTCGCCTCTTTTGGAGGCAGAAGTCAAAGGTAACGTCAACACATGCGAAGGTATCACTCGAGACCATTGGATTGATCAAAGAGATGGCAAAGAACAATCAACTCTGGGGAGCTGAACGGATCAGGGGCGAGTTACTGAAGCTGGATATCCACGTCTGCAAACGAACAATCCAGAAGTACATGCGCGGCATGCAGACACCTCAGCCAACTGGACAGAGTTGGAAGACCTTTCTGTGCAATCATGCCGATGAGATCTGGGCTTGCGATTTCCTCCAAGTCACTGATCTCTTCTTTCACTCACTTTTTGCCTTCTTCATCATTGAACTAAAATCGCGGGAAGTTATCCATGTCGGTGTGACACGTTCACCCACCGACGCTTGGACGGCACAACAACTGCGGGAGGCGACTCCGTATGGACAAACCCCACTTATCTCATCCGTGATAATGATAGCAAGTTTGGGCCTTGCTTTGCTCGTGTTGCAGCAACAAGCGGTGTCAACATCCTGAAAACGCCCTATCACGCACCACGAGCCAATGCGATCTGTGAACGCTTTTTGGGGAGTGTCCGACGAGAATGCCTCGATCATGTGCTCATCTTCCATGAGAAGCAGTTACATCGTGTCCTGAATGCCTACGTTGCGTATTTCAATGGAGAACGACCACATCAAGGACTACATCAACAGATTCCGCAAAGGAAAGTCACATCCATTCCACCAGATCAGAGTAATCGTAGAATCATCTCGAGTCCAGTTTTGGGTGGGCTGCATCACGAGTACCAAAGAGTGGCCTGAGTGCATCAAGAGGCTAACTGTAATACCTGAAGAGAGTATTTTGGACATCCCTTTGTGTGTTTGAGTTGCCTGGAAGGACCTTCTCCCCTCTCGTCTCCCCCTGCAGGAGTGAATGACAGCGTATCCTGCTGCATCATGGACAGAGAAACACGAAATACTCGTGTATCCCCTCTTCGATGTAGACTCGATCTCAGAGAAAATACAGAAACGAAGAGCAAAAACACCTGTTTATGAGAACGGATTTACAAAGTAGCCACCACAACGTTCCAGTATTCACAAAAAACAAAAAAGAGAACCACAAGCTCATTGGAAACGCTTGTGGTTCTTTCACGATGTTCAGTCGAGGGAACGACTTTATTTATCTTCTACACAAATCTTGTTCATCAAGAATAAAGTTGTGGACTCATGTACAGTACTTTAGGTGCATTGAGTAATCATTGAGGTAAAATAAAGTTGCGGACTGAAAAACTTCACATTTTTGACGAGATCCTGGTTTGCAGAATAAAGTTGCGGACTCGACCTCACCTTTTCTTCAGCAAATATGCTAATGGAGCGAGGATTAAACATGCTATTTTTGGGCGGATGTCTTAAGTAGTCACCACATGCGCAAATTTCTGACCTGCCGATTCCACGTACTCGCAGGGACATCAGACACAGGTATTTGAGCAATATCATCGTCGTCAAGACGAACTGGACAGTTGTGTTTCCTACTTAGGGAAAACCGTTCGCAAAATCCATCATTTTCAACAAACGGATGTTCCAAACAGCAAGCACATCACAACTTTATTCTTTATGAACATCATGTTCTACATAAATTGGTTAGCATTCTATAAATGGCTCCCTTTTAAAGAACATTAACCTGTGAATTCACAACTTAATCGTTTATGGGACAACTTAATTGTCGATGTATAAAATTGGAAAAGAGAAACAGCATAAAGCAGCATTCATCGCAAGTCCATTTGGAGGGTCTATCTAAGCTAAACAGTTACACAAGGTATTACATTCCTTGCGTTCCGCTCAAATTTTTGTAGCTATTCAAGTACCCTAGCGAAACGGCTCTACAGGCGGTCTCAATTTTTAGAAAGTATTGCGTTACACTATAAAAATTTACCTATAAACCCGCTTAGGAATGGGGTTGACAGATTCTAGGGTACCTGAATAGTTACCAGCTCTACATGCACTACGGCCACCAATTTGAAATTTCTAATATGGCTTGTACAACTCCACTTAACGACTTTTTATTTCCCAAACGCTCTATAACCGGGAGGAAAAGCACTAGATCACTGAGAAATTCGGGACGACGTTGCTCTGCTAGCTTTCGTAGCATTCCTCTCCATTTTTCGCTGTATTTTGCCTCATTGGGTAAGGCTAGCAAACGATCTACAAATATTTTTAAGATCTCTTCTCGTAGGTTTCCCCTCCCTATATTTATAGCATTCTCTAAAACAGTGATGATGTGCTCGAATTGTGTAAGATGTATGAACTGGGAAGTACGCAGCAGAGCAAATTGCTCTAGTCCTCCAGTATGCGAGTGAATGCCCGTAGCCTTCAACCACGACTTCATCCTGATACTTAGCTGGAATATAAGGTAATAAGCTAAGAAAAAGCCAAATACGCGATGAAGAATCAGGAATTTTTTTTACTTCGTTAATAAGTTCACCGAAATCCAGTTCTTTAGAGTCACGCAAAAACGCTAAGTATTTTAACTCATAAATATTCTCTAGTAAATTTGTTTGTTTATGCTTAGAATGAAACACTGAATGCAAATAAGGAGTAAGTGCAATGTAAGCACATGTGCGACGAATATCATTTTGTATGGTACTCAACGAACCTAAAACACGAGGCAACAACGAAGATGGCAAGTATGCAGCCAAATCTGCTAGAGTGCATAGATAGACGTGTTCACCCCAGGTTTTGTTGTTGAATCTAGAAACAGTAAAAATACATACTTTTAGCATAAAACTGTTTGGAATGTAAGCAGCTAATTCACCAATAAAATAGGCTATGAAAGGATCAATATGATAATCATACCAATCGATTTGTTGAATTAGTGCATTAATCATTGTCTCTATCTGCTCATTATCAAGTAAGGGAACAAATTTACAAAGGCTGTTAATGAAGGGCCAATTAACTAAATCAACAATACGGTGTTTGATAGCAGTCTCTAGCCTTCGAGCGAGGAAACGTTTTTGGTTTGCCTCAAGTTTATAAGGAGAGGCTATTGCCTCGGCAAGCGTGTCCAATTTTTGTGTATTATTTGAACTATATGCGACGAATTTGGATACTGTGGCCTCACGTGTTAGTTGATCATTAATGGATGAGGCAAGTCTATATGCTTCCTTTGCCCATTCAGTATATTGTGGTTCTGGTAGAAAATGAATGAGTGTACCCACTATCTCTAACTGAGCCCCTCGACCACTTACAATCTCGCTACTCCTTTGAAGAAGCTGATTAAGATGGTAGGGACGCAAATGTGGGGCAAGATTTAGAATAACGTCACTTCGGTCATAGGGGCTACTGAACTCGAGCAACGAAGCAATTATCTTGTCATGAAGCTCAGATTTTAGGTGTGCTGCTAGAAATTCTATTGAAACTTGGCGTTGGCGTCCGTGAGTTATTATTAGATCGAGAGCTTCTTGTAAATTCGGCATAAATGCAGATAGCATACACAATAATTCTGCTTGCTCCAATTTGTCTTCTATCTCACTACGTACAATTTGTAGGGCCTGTGTAAGCTCTAAATCTCTTAGTTTTGTGGGTAACATAGGAGCTGCCGACTTCGGAATGGGACCGAGTTGATGGCCGTTGGAATGAAGTAATGTTGTTTCTATCAATACATATTGGTTAGCTAACAGCCCTAGAAAATGAGCTAGCCTCCCTTTGTCGAGAGCGGATTGAGCAATGGTGATTGCTTGAGAATGCAGTTCAGAGGGAATGTATCCTGCAATCCTTTGCAGACAAGTGTATCGAGACAGCTCAGACTGGTTCACTGAGATTTGCTTAAGTGCTTCAGCTACCAAATCGGGAGTAAGCATTGGAGCCAGACGAGTGAGTGCCTCGGCACGTTCTTGGAAAGACTCAAACTTCCGGGCAAGTGTCAATGCTTCTTCAAACACCGCAGCACGTTGCTGGAATGGAAAGTAGGGAGCTAAAGCACTGATAGCCGCTTGTCGAAGCGATGCGTTGTGGAGGTTTCGTGCCAAATGAAGGGCTTCAGGAAAGATATCCAATGGAAGGAATGGTGCTACAGTTCTTAGTAAATGCTCCTGGTTTTTTTCTCGCTCATATGGCCATTCCACCTTCAACACTTCCATGAATACAGATCGTCTCTGCGTGCCCGATAAATTGGCAATCTGTGCAAGACGTATAAGTGCTGCACAGCGATGTTTTTCTCCTCTCGATTGTAGTGCCATGATCACAGCCTCATTAAAACTCCACATGCCGGCTTCAACGAAGAGTGGAAACAGAATGGCAGGTACATTAGTAGCAAGGGATTTGATACTGCTTTGCATCAAGGCATAGCGGATATACAGCTCCACTTGTGGATGTTCAGCTTGATGGACACTATCACTGGCAAGATCGACATCCTTTAGAAAGCCTCCGTAGTGTCCATCATTCTCTACACGTATTCTCATCCAATCATAAGTAAGTAATGCGTGCAGATGCTCATATTGTTCCGCCTGGGAAAGATGCTGCGTTAGCGTCTGCAGGGTGTAGGAACGTCGTTCAACCGACATGCTGTTTAAGCGATCTAGCAAATTGCTCATCTTTATTTTATGTACTCCCATGTCCTATCTGAAGCTTTTATCCTATACTTAACGCTTTTAAGCTAAGAGGTTTATAAGAAACAGAGATAAGCATAAATTTAAGCAATCATGTTACGATCATCTTCCTTTTTATTAGTTATTACTGCCACCAAGTAGAAACCTCCAAAATATCTTTTATCGTTCTTTGTAGTATTTCTTGTTCGTTGAACAGTTCAATAACTGATAAGAAGGCAGCCAAGTCCATAAGTAAATTCGGCCTTCCCCGATTTGCGAACTTCCGCAACAACTTATTCCATACCAAATATCTGATTTCCTTTGGTAAAGATAATAAACGAATTGCTAGTATATCCAAAACAGCAACTCGCGCTGGTCCTATGTTATCTGCGTTATCAAGAACATCCATGACTGGCTCAAAGAACTCTGCTGGCAATAATGGAGAAATACGCACCAGAACATATTGATGAAACCAGCCCCACCCTACATCCCTTTGCTGTATAATTTCCCAACTCTCAGTGAAAGCTTCGCCAAAATCTTCCGATGGTATATAGGGTAACAGGCTTAAAAATGCGCATCTTCGCCACGCCGCATCAGAAATGCTCCTCGCAGCATTGATAGCAAGATCATAAGTGAGTAACTTAGAGCCACGCGCCATAGCCACAGAATGGAAAAAAGGGGTCAATGCAACATAAGTGCAGGTGCGGAGAGGAGCGTGCTGTATTGATTGCAACGAAGCAACGACATGAGAGAACAACGAAGTTGGAATGGTGCTGGCTATGTCCGCTAATGCACATACATAGGAATGTGTTATATCACGTTCTCCATCTTCTCGGAAACTAGAAATGATAAAATCAAAAATCCTTGGCAATAAACTGTTTGGGGCGTACGAAACCATATTTCCAATAAAGTAGGCGACAAATGGAGCTGTACGCCAATTGGATTCTTCTGTCCATACATCGAAGCTCGCATTAATACTAAACTGCGTTCTTATCTGAAATACACAAGTGAGGAAACAAGGACATAGAACGGATGAGGTCAGGATCAGACGTCAGCACATTGAGTCCGACACAAAGCTGCTCCTGAAGGGCATCTCATGAA